>WNFZ01004988.1_pt1 | contig 23944 bp, 24 predicted proteins | sample 5400081 | NCBI WGS metagenome assembly WNFZ01 (sample SAMN13153365, study PRJNA577476) | soil metagenome | isolation source: 80 cm soil or saprolite under grassland replicate 1 | place: USA:California | collected 2016-06-15
TCGGGCGCGACCACGATCTGGTCGAGATAGCCGGTTGCCGGATCGATCGTGACGAAGCCGACGAGCGCGCCCGCGCGTTCGGCAAGCGTGATCTTCGCGCTCGGCACCAGCTCCTTGCGCCAGCGCTCGCGCCACCACGAAAGCCGCGCGGAAAAATCGATGTCGGGATACGAATGCTGCCAGCTGCGCCGCCACAGCTCGATCGCAACCTCCTCGTCGGCGGCCCTATAGGGCCGCAACCGCGGAGGCGCGCTCATCGCTCCGTCAATTTCAGCTCGATGCGGCGATTGCGGCGGAACGCCTCCTCGGTCGGGTCGGTGTCGAGCGGCTGAAATTCGCCGAACCCGGCGGCGACGAGCCGGCGTGCCGGCACGCCCCTGCTGATCAAAAATTGCACCACCGAGATCGCGCGCGCCGCGGAAAGCTCCCAGTTCGAGGGGAATTGCGAGCTCGAGATCGGGCGCACGTCGGTGTGGCCGTCGATGCGCAGCACCCAGGCGAGCTCCGCGGGGATCTTCTTCTCCAGGTCGATGAGCGCGCCCGCGAGCTTGTCGACTTCCGACTGGCCCTCCGGCTTGAGCGACGCCGATCCGCTGTCGAACAGGATCTCCGACTGGAACACGAAGCGGTCGCCGACCACGCGGATGTCGGGGCGGGCGCCGAGGATCGCGCGCAGCCGGCCGAAGAACTCCGAGCGATATTTGGAGAGCTCCTGAACGCGCTGGGCCAGTGCCACGTTGAGCCGCTGGCCGAGATCGGCGATGCGCGCCTGCGCTTCCTTGTCCTTCTTCTCCGATGCCTGCAGCGCCTCCTCGATCGCCGAAAGCTGGCGCCGCAAGGCCGCGATCTGCTGGTTGAGCAATTCGACCTGGGAGAGCGCGCGCGCCGAGATCTGCTTCTGGCTGTCGAGGTCCCTGGCCAGCGCCTCGGCCTTGCCCTGCGCCGCCGCCGCACCGGGGCCGATGCCTTCATACATGCCCTTGAACCGGTCGCGCTCGCTTTCCGCTGCCGCCAGGCCCGCCCGCAATGCCGCAAGGCTGTCCTCGAGATTGGCCTTGCCGGTCTTCTCCAGCGACAGCATCTCGGTGAGCTGCGCGATCTGCGCATTGAGGCGCGCCAGCGCCGTGTCCTTCCCGGTCACTTCCTGCGAGAGGAAGAATTGCACGACCACGAAGACCGACAGCAGGAAGATGATGCCCAGGACCAGCGTCGAGAGCGCATCGACGAAGCCGGGCCAGTAATCGACGCCGCGGTCGCGGCGGGTTCGGGCAAGCGCCATGGCTCACACCTTATGGAGGTCCTCGCGGGCGATGCGTTCGAGCAGGCGCTGCACCTCGCGATGCTGGTGCGCCTGCGCATCGGCCCAATCGCGGATCATTTGCTGCTCGGTGCGCATGTGGTTGACGAGGCCGTGGATCGCCTCGGCGAGGCTCGCCATCGCCGCGGTCGCGGCGCGGCCGGAGCCGCTATCGGCGATCGCCTCCTTGAGGCGCTCGATGGCGACGCCGATCTCGCCCATCTGCGCCGCGCTCTCGGGACGGGTGGCGAGGTCGGTGCCGAGATCGCGCACGGTGGTCGAGAGCCAATCCTCGAGATCGATATAGAAGCGGTTCTGCGCCTGGCTGGTCTGCAGGTCGAGGAAACCCAGCACGAGCGAGCCGGCGAGCCCGAACAGCGAGGATGAAAACGAGATCCCCATGCCGCCGAGCGGCGCCGCGAGCCCCTCCTTCAGGGAATCGAATACCTGGCCGGCGTCGCCGCCGACTTTGAGCCCGTCGATGACCTTGCCGACCGATCCGACCGTCTCGATCAAGCCCCAGAAGGTTCCGAGCAGGCCCAGGAAGATGAGCAGGCCGGTCATGTAGCGCGAGAGGTCGCGCGCCTCGTCGAGCCGCGTCGCGATGGAATCGAGCAGGCTGCGCATGATCGTCGGCGAGATCGCCATCCGGCCGGTGGTGCGCTCGCCCAGGATCGACGCCATCGGCGCAAGCAGCGTGGGCGGACGCGCCAACGCCAGCCCGGGGTCGGCGAGCCGGAATCCATTGACCCAGGCCACTTCGGGAAACAGCCGGATCACCTGCCGGTACGCCATCAGGATGCCGACGAGCAGCACGCAGATGATGAGCGCGTTCAAGCCCGGATTGGCCAGGAACGCCGCCCAGATCTGTTTGTAAAGAATGACGACCAGCAACGCGCCGAGGATGAGGAACACCGTCATGCGCACCAGGAAGATGCGCGGAGATGAAAGTTTGAAGGGATCGAGATCTCGTGCCATGGCAGCTTCAGGTCACTCGATGCCCTCAATATCGCACAGCGGCGCGGAAAGGAAATGCCGGGCCGTCGCGGGCGATGCAGTCCGGAAAGCTCATCCGCTTGCCGCCCCCTTCAACAGCTCCAGCAGGGAGCCATGCATGCTCTCGTTTCCGGCAATGATATGGCCCTTGTCGAGCATGCCTTCGCCGCCGTCGAGATCGGTGACGAAACCGCCGGCCTCGCGTACCAGCAGCAGCCCCGCAGCCATGTCCCAGGGAGAAAGATTGCGTTCCCAATAGCCGTCGAACCTTCCCGCGGCCACCCAGGCGAGATCGAGCGTGGCCGATCCGAATCGCCGCAGTCCGCAGACTTGGCTCTGTACCGCCGCGATCTCGTTGCGGAACTGCGTAAGATCGCCGCGCCCGCGATGCGGCAGCCCGCAGGCCACGACCGCATCGTCGAGCCGACGGCGCGCCGCCACCCGCAGGCGTCGATCGTTCATGAACGCGCCTTTGCCGCGCTCGGCGGTGTAAAGCTCGTCGGTCGCCGGATTGTAGATGAGCCCGGCGACGACGGTGCCGTCGCGCGACAGCGCGATCGAGATCGCGAACTGCGGAATGCCGTGCAGGAAATTGGTGGTGCCGTCGAGCGGATCGACGATCCAGCAATGGGTCTGGTCGGTGCCCGGGGTCCGGCCGCCCTCCTCGCCGAGAAAACCGTAGCCCGGGCGCGCCTTGGTAAGCTCCGTGCGCAGAACTTCCTCGGCGCGGTGATCGGCCGCCGTGACGAAATTTGCCGGCCCCTTCAGCGAGACCTGCAGCCGCTCGACCTCGCCGAAGTCGCGCTTGAGGCCGCGCGCCGCCTTGTGCGCGGCTCGGACCATGACGTTGAGAAGCGCGGATTGCAGCATGACCTGCGGATCGAGAATACGGCGGATGAGGTTCCGACTTTGCCGGCTTAGCGCCCGCGCCCCGGAATGACAACGTCACGTGCGCGGCGGTGCGAGCCAAGGCTTGGCGGCTTTTTCTCCCGCCTCGCGTTCCGCAGGCTTCAGATTGCCGACGAACGTGTCGAGCCAGGGGTCGCCCTCCCCCGCCGCCTTGGCGATGAGGTGCCATTTGGTGGCCGCAACCGGGTCGGCCGGGGCGCCGCGACCCGCCGCCAGAATGCGGGCGAGCCGGTTTTGCGCGATCGGGCTGCCCTGCCGTGCGGCCTTGCGGAACCAAGCCACGGCGCCGGCTTCGTCCTTGGCGATTCCGGTGCCGTTGAACAGCGCGATGGCATATTCGACCTCGGCGTCGAGGTTGCCCGCGCGAGCGGCCGTGCCGAGCAGCCGCATGGCCTCGCCCAGGTCCTTGGCAACCCCGCGACCCTCCTTGTAGAGCGTCGCCAACGCGTATTGGGCGTCGGGGTTGCCGGCATCCGCGGCGCTGCGCAGCAGCTCCGCGGCATTGCCGAAATCGCGTTCGTACTGCTGGCCTTCCAGATACAGCAGCGCCAGATTGTAGGACGCGGCGACATGCCCGAGCTTCGCTGCCCGTTCGAGCAGCGCCGCGGCACCATCCCGGTCGCGCGGTCCGCCGCGACCGGCGAGGCGCAGCATCGCGAGCTCGAACATCGCCTCCCGATCGCCCCGGTCGACGGCCAGCGAGTACCACGCCACCGCCTTCTGATCGTCCTTGGGAACCCCGAACCCGCTGGCATAGAGCTCGCCCAGGAGTGCCATCGCCTTGGGATCGCCTTTTTCGTTCACGCGGCGGGTCGCTTCGGCGAAGGCGGTCAGATATTTGCCTCCGTCGTAGGCCGCATAGGCGAGGTCCGGCTCGGCGGCGCCGCTGCCGGGGGACGCATAGGGCAGGGCGATGCTCTTGCTCGTGCCCGGTTGCGGCTTCGGCTTCGCGGGCGCGGGGTTGGCGGGCTGCTCGATGGCGGGCTTTGCCGGTTTTGCCGGCGGGCGATGCAACGGTTTGAGCGGTTTCGGTGCCGGAGCTTGCGCGGCCGGCGGAACGATCTGGATCGGGGCCTGGGCCCAGGCAGGTGCCGCAAGCCAGACCGTTGCGGCGAGCGTCGAGGCCTGCCAAGCCTTTGTCATTCCAGCGCCTCCACCGGCTTGATCGCCGCGGCAGCGGTCCCGACCGCGGCGGCGACCGCACCAGTCCACACCAGATCGCCCACGGCGACGAAATCGGCGCCCGCGGCCGCGAGCTCGCCGACCTCCTCGAAGCTCGCGGCATAGCCGACGCATGCGGGCTCGAACAGCTCCGCCCACCACGCAATGCGCTCGATGACGGCCGGGAACAGCGGCCGCCGTCCGGTCGCATCCGGCTCGCCGAACATCACGTAATCGGCGCCCGATTCGGCCGCCGTCATGGCATCATGCCGTGTTTTCAGCCCGCCCGCACCCGCAATTCGTTCCGGCTTCAAGCTGCCGATGGCGCCTTTGAGCGCATCCGCTCCGGTCAGATGTGCGCCGTCGGCATGCAAATGGCCGGCGAGTTCCGGCCTGCCGTCGAGCAGCAACGCGACCCCTCGGGACTGGACGAGAGGCGCGAGCGTCGCGACGGCCTCGCGCAGATCCTGCTCCGCCCCGACGGCGAGACGCAGCAGCACCGCCGCAATATCGGCGGCCGCGAGCGCGCAGTTGAGATCGGCCGCAAACCGGCGCGGGTCTTCGATCGGGGGCGTGATCAGGTAGAGGCGCGTCGGCGGGCGCGCGGCAGGCGGGGCTTGGCGTCGGGTTGCCATGGTGCCGCGGTTCCAATGCAAGGCGGCGCCCGCCGCGAGATCTCGTGCATCTCGGCGCGCCGCAAGCCTGCTCCGCGCTGGAAGCGCAAGAGTTCGTCGGACGCCGCCCTCGTCCCGAGCCAGAAATTATGCCGCGCGCTTCTCGAGGTCCTGCTTCCATTGCCCGAGCGTTGCTAGGCCATTCATCCGCGCGCGATGCGCGAACGCGCGCTGCGCCGCCGCGACGTTCTCGTTCTTGCCGGACCAGGCCTTCTGGGGCGCGGCCTGCAATGCGCGGCCGTACGAGAACGTGAGCTTCCAGGGCACGCTATCGAGCTTGTTCATGGCGTCGAGATGCGCGGTCGCCTCCTCGTCGGACTGGCCGCCCGACAGGAACGCGATCCCCGGCACGGCGGGGGGCACGCAGTTCTTGAGCACCCGGATGGTCTTTTCGGCGACTTGCTCGGCGGATGCGCGCTTTCCGGACTTCTTGCCCGGCACCACCATGTTCGGCTTGAGCACCGTTCCTTCGAGCTGAACGCGCGCGAGATAAAGCTCCTCGTAGACCGTCTTGAGCACCCATTCGGTGACTTGCTCGCATCGATCGATGTCGTGGCCGCCGTCCATCAGCACTTCGGGTTCGACGATCGGCACGATGTCCTCCTCCTGGCACAAGGCGGCATAGCGCGCGAGCGCGTGGGCATTGGCGCGGATGCACGGGTAGCTCGGAATGGCGGAGCCGATGTCGATCACGGCGCGCCACTTGGCGAATCGGGCGCCGAGCCCGCGATATTCGGCGAGGCGCTCGCGCAGGCCGTCGAGACCCTCGGTGATGACTTCGCCCGGGCAGAACGCCAGCGGCTTGGTGCCCTTGTCGACCTTGATGCCGGGAATGGAGCCGGCCTGCGCAATCAGCTTGACGAGCGGCGTGCCGTCCTTGGCGGACTGGCGGATGGTCTCGTCGTAGAGAATCACGCCGGAGATGCATTTCGACATGGCCTCGGTCGAGCGGAACAGCAGCTCGCGATAATCGCGGCGACTGTCCGCCGTAGAATCCACCCCGATCGAATCGAACCGCTTCTTGATCGTGCCGGTGGACTCGTCGGCCGCCAGGATGCCCTTGCCGGGCGTAACCATGGCGTTGGCAATCTTATTGAGTTCAGCGAGGTTCATCGGACCCTCCATCGTTCTCGACCTCGAAGGCAGGGCGGCGCCCTGCCGTCAAGATCATCGGTGCTGCTCGGCTTTCAAGACTTCCACGCCGGGCAAGGCTTTGCCCTCGAGCCATTCGAGGAAAGCGCCGCCCGCCGTCGAAACATAGGAGAACCGGCCGGTTGCTCCCGCGGCGTTGAGCGCCGCGACGGTGTCGCCGCCGCCGGCCACCGAAACGAGCTTGCCGGCGGCCGTGAGCTCGGCCGCGGCCTCCGCAATCTCGATCGTGGCATTGTCGAACGGCTCGACCTCGAAGGCTCCCACCGGCCCGTTCCACAACAAGGTTTTCGATCGCGCAAGCGCCGAGACGACGTGCTCGACGCTGCGCGGCCCCAGGTCGAGGATCATGTCCTCCGCGCCGACCGCGTCGGCCGCGACCACCCGCGAGGGGGCGTGCGGCTCGAGCTTGCCCGCCACCACGGCGTCGGTCGGAAGCACGATCTCGCGGCCCTTGGCATCGGCCGCCGCCACGATGTCGCGCGCGGTCGCGACGAGATCATGCTCGGCCAGCGATTTGCCGATCTGCCGGCCCTGCGCGGCCAGGAAGGTGTTCGCCATGCCGCCGCCGATCGCCAGGATGTCGACCTTGGCGATCAGGTTGCCCAACAGATCGAGCTTGGTCGAGACTTTCGCCCCACCGACGATCGCCATCACCGGATGCGCGGGTTGCTCCAGGGCTCGCTCCAGCGCCTCGAGCTCGGCCTGCATGGCGCGTCCGGCATAGGCGGGGAGGCGGTGGCCCAGTCCCTCGGTCGACGCATGCGCGCGGTGCGCGGCCGAGAAGGCGTCATTGACCCAAAGATCGCCGAGCGCGGCGAGCGCGTCGGCGAACTCCGGATCGTTCTTCTCCTCGCCCTTGTGGAAGCGGGTGTTCTCCAGGCACAGAATGTCGCCGGGCCGCAGCTTGGCGACCGCCGTTTCGGCCTTCTCGCCCACGCAATCTTGCGCGAACGCGACGGGACGCGCGAGCACCTTCGACACGGCGGCCGCAATCGGCTCGAGCGATTGCTTGGGGTCCGGTCCCTTCGGCCGGCCGAAATGCGAGAGCAGGATCACCTTGCCGCCCTTCTCCGCGATCTCGCGGATGGTCGGCGCCACCCGCTCGATCCGGGTCAGATCCCCGACCTTGCCGTCCTCGAGCGGGACGTTGAGGTCGACGCGCAGCAGCACCCGCTTGCCCCTGACGTCGGCCTGATCGAGGGTGCGGACCGCGACCATGGCGCACGATCCGGTCGTCAGATCACCTTGCCCATGGCGACGGCGGTGTCGACCATGCGGTTCGAGAACCCCCACTCGTTGTCGTACCAGGACATCACGCGCACGAACGTGCCGTCCATCACCTTGGTCTGGTCCATGTGGAAGATCGACGAGTGCGGGTCGTGATTGAAGTCGATCGAGACGTTCTTCTGGTCCGTATAGGTGAGGATGCCCTTGAGCTGCTGCTCGGCCGCGCGGGCGACCGCGCCGTTGATCTCGTCCTTGGAAGTGTTGCGCTTGGCGACGAACTTGAAATCGATCGCCGAGACGTTGGCGGTCGGCACCCGGATGGCGACACCGTCGAGCTTGCCGGCGAGCTCGGGCAGCACCAGGCCGACCGCCTTGGCGGCGCCGGTCGAAGTCGGGATCATGGAAAGCGCCGCGGCGCGCGCCCGGTAGAGATCCTTGTGGACCTGATCGAGGCTCGGCTGGTCGTTGGTATAGGCGTGCACCGTGGTCATGAACCCCTTCTCGATCCCGACCGCGTCGTGCAGCACTTTCACGACGGGCGCCAGGCAATTGGTGGTGCAGGATGCGTTGGAAACCACGAGGTGCTGCTTGGTCAGCTTGTCGTGATTGACGCCGTAGACGACGGTGAGATCGGCGCCGTCGGAGGGCGCCGAGATGAGCACGCGTTTGGCGCCGGCCTGCAGATGCACCGAGGCTTTTTCCTTCGAGGTGAAAATGCCGGTGCATTCCAGCGCGATGTCGATGCCGAGTGCTTTCCACGGCAGCTCGCCCGGATTCTTGATCGCCGTGACTTTGATCTTGCCGGTGCCGCAATCGATGCTGTCGCCCTGAACCTTGACCTCGCCGGGGAAGCGGCCGTGAATGGAATCGAACCGCAACAGATGCGCGTTGGTCTCGACCGGGGCGAGGTCGTTGATGGCCACGACCTCCATATCCTTGCGCTTGGCTTCGGCTACGGCGCGCAACACGTTGCGGCCGATGCGGCCGAAGCCGTTGATGGCGACGCGGACGGACATGGTTCGAGCTCCCTCTATTCTTCGATGCGGGGACTGCGGCGGTAATCCGTGCCGCCTAGATAGGCCTGGGCCGGATGATTGGGAAGTCGCAGCGGGTAATTCGGGTTCCGCGCCTCAATGGGCGAGCTTGCCCAGCGCTGCCTCGGCGATCGCCTGGGCGGTGATGCCGAACCGGCGGTAGAGGTCCTTGTAGGGGGCGCTCGCCCCGAACCCCGCCATGCCGATGAACAGCCCGTCGCTGCCGATGATGGCATCCCAGCCCTGACGCACCGCCGCCTCGACCGCGATGCGCAAGGGCGCATCCCCGAGGATCGATTGCCGCACGTGCGCGGGCGCACAGAGCAACAATTCGAAACACGGAACCGAGACCACGCGGACCGAGCACCCGCGCTTGATGAGCAGATCGCGCGCCTCGACCACGATCGCGACCTCGGACCCGGAGGCGAACAGCGAAACCTGCGCCCGGCCGTCCGCCGCGGAGAGGAGCTCGTAGGCGCCGTCGCGGCAGCGATTGTCGTTCCAAAGGTCGCCCCGCAGTTGCGGCAGGTTCTGGCGCGTGAGCGCGATCACGCTCGGGCCGCGGGCTTCGAGCGCGAGCTGCCAGCATTCGACGGTCTCGACCGCGTCGCAGGGGCGGAACACCAGCAGGTTCGGGATCGCCCTGAGCGCCGCGAGGTGCTCGATCGGCTCGTGGGTGGGGCCGTCCTCGCCCACGCCGATGGAATCGTGGGTCATCACGTGGACCACCCGCTGCCCCATGATCGCGCCGAGCCGGATGGCGGGTCGGCAATAGTCGGAGAACACCAGGAAGGTCCCGGAATAGGGCAGCACGCCGCCGTGCAGCGCCATGCCGTTCATGGCCGCCGCCATGGCGTGCTCGCGCACGCCGTAATGAATGAAGCGGCCGGAGAAATCCGCTGCCGAGATCGGCTTCATGCCCTTGATGCGGGTGTTGTTGGAGCCGGTCAGATCCGCCGAGCCGCCGATGAGCTCGGGGACGGCGGGCACGAGCGCCTCGAGCGCGATCTCGGAAGCCTTGCGGGTCGCCATTTCCTGCGGCGCGGCGGCGAGCTTCTGCTTGACGGCTTGCACCGCCGAGGCGAGGGCGCTCTCGAGAAGCTCGCCGCGCATTCTGCGCTCGAACTCGCCGCGCAGCTCCGGGGCGAGCGCCCGCACGCGCTCGGTCCAGCCATCCCGCGCGGATCGCGACCGCGCGCCGGCTTTTCGCCATTGCTCGCGCACGTCCGCGGGAATTTCGAACGGCGGATAGGTCCAGCCGAGCGTTTGGCGCGCCCCCGCGACCTCCTCGGCGCCGAGCGGGGCGCCGTGGCTCTTTTCCGTGCCGGCCTTGGTGGGCGCGCCGAACCCGATCAAGGTGCGGCACGCGATCAGGCTCGGCCGGTCGGAACGCGCCGCGGCCTCGATCGCCGCCGCGATGGCGTCGGGGTCATGGCCATCGATACGGCTCGCCGCCCAGCCGGCGGCTTCGAACCGGCGCACCTGATCGACCGAATCCGCAAGCTGCAGCGGTCCGTCGATCGAGATGCCGTTGTCGTCGTGGAACGCCACGAGCTTGTGGAGCTTCAGGTGCCCGGCGAGCGCGATCGCTTCCTGGCTGATGCCCTCCATGAGATCGCCGTCGGAGGCCAGCACGTAGGTGCGATGGTCGACGAGTTCGGGCCCGAATGTCGCGGCGAGGTGCCGCTCGGCGATTGCCATGCCGACCGCATTGGCGAGCCCCTGGCCGAGCGGCCCGGTCGTCGTCTCGATCCCCGGGGTGTGGCCGTGTTCGGGATGTCCGGGGGTGAGCGATCCGAGCTGGCGGAAACGCTTGATCTCCTCGATGCTCAGCGCCTCGACCCCGAGCAGGTGCAGCACCGCATAGAGCAGCATCGAGCCGTGGCCGGCCGAGAGCACGAACCGGTCGCGATCGGGCCAGGCAGGATCCGCCGGGTCGAATTTCAAGAATCGGGTGAACAGCACGGTCGCCACATCGGCGGCGCCCATCGGCAATCCGGGGTGGCCGGACTTGGCGGCTTCGACCGCATCCATCGCGAGGGCGCGAATGGCATTCGCCATGCGATCATGTTGGGCGCGCGCAATCATGGGCGTCCTGTCGAGCACGCGAAAAATCCCGCCGCTCCCCTTCTCGCCGCGGCAAACGCAAGGTTCGTGAGGGCAAAGGAATTTCCCGACGCGGCTGCGCCGGGAACGCAACGAAGCTCCCGCCATCCCTGGGCGCCGGACTGATAGCACGGGAGGGGCTCAAGTCAACGCAATCGGGGCGAAACTGAGGCGCGAATTTCTGCGCGTAAGTGCTTGGCGCTCTTGAGCTGATCACAACAAATCCACAGAATGCACTTATGGGGATGACCGAGGCGCGGCGCCAAGAAACGCCGGCCCCGGGGAAACGGATGTCCGCAATGCGCGCGCGCGGGGCGCGAGACGCCGGGCGGGAGTGGGGGAGAGCGGAAGATGGGCGCTCCACAGGCCATGCCGAGAGGCGATGAGCCGGCTGCGATCGACCCCGGCTCGGTCGAGGCGGCGACCAGCCGGCTGATTGCCGCGCTCGACGCCCTGGAGGCTGCGGCCGAGCGCCGGCGCGATTCCGACCGCGGCGTCCAATCCTTGGCCGCGCAGATTCAGGCGCTCGGCGCCGATCGCTCCAAGCTCGCGGAGGAGCTCGACGCCGAGATGGCCCAGCGGCGTCAGCTCGAGGCGACGAACCGGGAGATCGCGCGCCGGCTCGGCCTCGCCATCGACGGCATCCGTTCGGTGCTCGAATCTCACGATCGTTGACATGGCCGGCACCGACCCGAACATTCCTTCCATCGCCTCGGCCGGCAGCAGGGAGCGTTCCATGGCTCACGTCAGCGTCACCATCAACGACCGTCAGTACCGCATGGCATGCGAGGACGGCCAGGAGGCGCACTTGCTGCGGCTGGCCAAGGATCTCGATGTGCGCATCGAGGAGCTGCGCGTCCGGTTCGGAGAGATCGGCGACACCCGGCTGATCGTGATGGCGGCGATCACGGTCGCCGACGAGCTGGTCGAGGCCGGCAAGCGCATGCGGCAGCTCGAAGATGAGCTCGCCGGGATGCAGGACGCCGGCAGCGTCACGGCGGAGCGCTCGAAGGCGACACAGGCGGCGGTCGCGGCCGCGCTCAATTCCGCCGCGGAGCGCATCGAGCGCGTCACCAAAAGTCTCAACCAGGGCCTGGGCGAGGAAATCGCCGTCGGCTGATCCGATCGAGGACGGCTGGCGGGCCGGCTCCGTCCGCACTAGATTGCCGGATGCGGGGCTGCGGGGTGCGTCGGAGACGCAATCCCCGGGGCCTTATCGATCCTCAGGGAGCTGTCCCTGGCCGGGCTCGTGGGCCCGGACATATGGCGCCCACCTACGTTGTAGGTACCCGGGATCGAACGCTCCGACGGCCAGCGCGGCTCCGCACCTTTGCGTCCGGGAGGATTTTCCCGCAATCACATGACTTCTCCTGCGCCGAGCGAATCGAGCAAGGCGGAGCTGCGACGCGACGCGCTCGCGCGCCGGGATGCGATTGCGGCCGCGGAACGGGCCGCCGCAGCCGAACGCGTGGCCTCGCGGCCGTTTCCCGTTGCCGTCGGGGACGGCGCCTGCTTGTCCGGCTTTTTTCCCTTGCGCAGCGAGATCAATCCGGTGCCGCTGATGCGGCGGCTGGCGGATGCGGGCGCAAAGCTCGCGCTCCCCGTCGTGGTCGGACGCGGCCGACCGCTGGTGTTCCGCGCGTGGTCGTTCGGCGCACCGCTCGGCTCGGGCGATCTGACGCTTGAGCGCCTGCGCGCGGCAAAGCCCGTCACCGCCGTCGGGCTTGCCTTCGCCGCGCAGGAGATCGCGCGCGTGCCTGCCACCCCCCGCGACGAGAAGCTCGATCTCGTGCTAACCGAGCGCGAGGTCATCGACTGCCGCGGGACTTGAACGAAATGCGCATCCTGTTCGTCGGCGACGTGGTCGGCCGCAGCGGGCGGAACAGCGTGAACGAGCGCCTGCCGACCCTCATCAGCGACTGGAAGCTCGATTGCGTCGTCATCAACGGCGAGAACGCCGCCGGCGGCTTCGGCATCACCGAGGCGATCTACCATCAGCTGATCGATGCCGGCGCCGATGCGATCACGCTCGGCAACCATGCCTGGGACCAGCGCGAGGCGCTGGTTTTCATCGAGCGGGCGGAGCGCCTCGTTCGTCCGATCAATTATCCGGCCGGCACGCCGGGCCGCGGCGCGGCGCTGGTCGAAACGAAAAACGGCGCGCGGGTTCTTGTCGTCAACGCGATGGGCCGCATCTTCATGGACGCGCTCGACGATCCGTTTGCGGCGATCGACCGGGAGCTTTCGGCTTGCCCGCTGAAGAACGGCGCGGACGCGATCGTCATCGATCTGCACGCGGAGGCGACCAGCGAAAAGCAGGCCATGGGATTTTTTGCCGACGGGCGGGCCAGCATGGTGATCGGCACCCACACCCATGCGCCGACCGCCGATCACCAGATTCTTCCGGGAGGCACCGCGTTCATTTCCGACGTCGGCATGACCGGCGACTACCATTCCGTGATCGGCATGAACAAACAGGAGCCGCTGCAGCGGTTCCTGCGCCGCATCCCGTCCGCCAAGTTCGAGCCGGCGCTCGGCGCGGCGACCTTGTGCGGGCTCGCGGTGGAAACCGACGATCGCACCGGCCTGGCGATCCGGGTGGGCGCGGTGCGGCTGGGCGGGCGGCTCGAGGAAGCCAGGCCCGCGTTCTGGGGCTAATCCTTGGATTTTACCCGCTCGACGCCCTATCATCGATGCGGCTATCCTCTCGCCGCTGTCATTGTGACACGGTCTCTCGGTGACGCATGTCGTGAGGCAATGGGACATTTTGAAATCGCACGGAGCGGAGTTGATCATGCGCAGGATTGCCCTGGTGATTGCGTTCTCGGCCGGAGTAATCGTGCCGGCCGTCGCCCAGAAGGCCGAGATCGAGGCGGTGAATGCGCAATGGATGGAATTGTTCAACAAAGGCGATTTCGCCGGCGTCGCCTCGCTCTACACCGATGACGCGACGGCATTTCCGCCCGGTTCCGCCATGGTGAAAGGCAGAGCTGCCATCGGCGCAATGTGGAAAGGCATGGCGGAGCAAGTCGGCGATCCGAAAGTTACGACGCTCGACGTCAAGCCGCTGGGGCCCTCCGCGGCGCGCGAGATCGGGACCTTCAGCTTGAAGACCAAGGGTCCGACGCCGCAGGAAGTCACCGGCAAGTATGTCGTGGTGTGGGAGAAGGTCGGAACAGACTGGAAGCTTGCGGCCGACATCTGGAACGACGGCAAGTAGGTGCGCCTCCATCCCGGTGTTTGGGCGCGCATGCCACCGACGTGCCGTCCGGTCCGGACCTGGCCCATGGCGCCGATCCGGGATAAATCGATGCAATCATCCGATCACGAAGGCGCGCTGCTCGGCTAGCTGGCCGCGGCGCTGCGGATCGCGGAACGAGCCATGGCCGGACATTCGCAGTTCAAGAACATCATGCATCGCAAGGGGCGCCAGGATGCCGCGCGTTCCCGGCTGTTTTCGAAGCTCGCCCGCGAGATCACGGTGGCGGCGAAGCTCGGCGTCCCCGATCCGAACATGAACCCGCGGCTGCGTGCCGCCATCCTGGCCGCGCGTGCCGAGAACATGCCCAAGGACAACATCGAGCGCGCGATCAAGAAAGCGCAGGGCGGCGACGCCGAGAATTACGAGGAGATCCGCTACGAGGGCTACGGGCCGGGCGGGGTCGCGATCATCGTCGAGGTGCTGACCGACAACCGCAATCGCACCGCCTCCGACGTGCGCTCCGCGTTCTCCAAAAGCGGCGGGCATCTGGCCGAGACCGGGGCGGTGGCGTTCCTGTTCGACCGCGTCGGAATGGTGGAGTTCGACGCCAAGGTCGCGAGCGACGACGAGATGCTCGATGCGGCGATCGAAGCCGGGGCCGACGATGTCGCTTCGACCAGCTCCGGTCACGAGGTCTACGTCGGGCAGGATCGGCTGCGCGAGGTCGCCCGCGCGCTCGAGGCGAAATTCGGCGAGCCGCGCAAGGCCGCGCTGGTGTGGAAGCCGCAGAGCACGATTGGGCTCGACGACGAACAGGGCGAAAAACTGCTGCGCCTGATCGAGACGCTCGAGGACCGCGACGACGTGCAGAACGTCTACGCCAATTTCGAGGTGTCCGACGCGCTCATGGCCAGGGTGGGGGCGTAGGCCTCACGCCGAGGGGTCATCCGCACCTTACCCCGTCCTGCCAACCAAGGGTAGCTTAAGTTCATGTTATGTTCTATAGAGTCAGTGGACTGTTAACTTTTTGTTGAACGCTCCTAGTGGATCAAAGGGCAGGATAATGGGATGGCTAGAAGCGACCTGCTCGTCTCCCTAGTGCGTGCCGGAGCCGCCGGGGATAGGTCGATGCTTGCATCGACTGTGGAAGCCCTTGTAGCCGAAGAGAAATCCCGCAGTCATCATGTCCTCGCCGACCGGCTGCAGCGGGCACTCCAGACCATCCCGATCACTCCCTCAAACGAATTACGCCGGCCCCAAGGCGCGGGGCGGGATTTTGTCATAGAGTCCGAACCCCGTATTCGGCTCGATGAACTTATTCTTTCCCTGCCAGCCGATCGCCTCACACGACAACTCATCGAGGAGCAGAGCCGGGCAGATCTTCTTCGGGCCCAGGGTATGCAACCCCGTAACCGCGTCCTACTCTCGGGGCCGCCTGGCAACGGTAAAACGTCGCTTGCCGAAGCTATGGCCCAGGCCTTGGCTCTGCCTCTGCTAGCTGTGCGCTATGACTCGCTAGTTGGAGCTTATCTGGGCGAGACCAATGCGCGTCTTGCAAAACTCTTTGAGTATGCTCGCGCTACTCCGTGTGTATTGTTCTTCGACGAATTTGATGCAGTAGGAAAAGAGCGGGGCGATGTTCATGAGACTGGCGAAATCAAACGCGTCGTTTCATTCCTGTTGATGCAAATTGATCAATTGCCGAGTTACGTTATTGCCGTGGCAGCAACCAATCATGCCGAACTGCTCGATCGTGCCGTGTGGCGCCGATTCCAATTACGTATTGACATGCCAGCGCCCGATGCTGCACGGAGGGCAGTTTTAATCTCACGATTTTTTGAAATCTGGCGCGACGATCCAGGTACATCAGCAGAACGGTTGGCCGAACGTTTGGGTCCGGTAAGCTTTGCCGAAGTTGCCGAGTTCTGCCATAACGTGCGTAGAAGATATATTCTATCACAGGGCGGTGAGTCGCTGAAGCGGATCGTCGCTGAGGAAATCGAGCTTTGGGCGTCACGCGTGGCGCCATGGTCCTATGGCGAACCCACCTCAATATCCTCTTCTCCGGCTCGATCCGCCCGACCGAGGCGGTCGAAAGACGCGTAAGCCAGGCGGTTTTGCACGCGTTCGAAAATTCAATCCTGCCGAACAGCGCAATAGGCGTCCAGGTCTAGTTCTTGGCGGCTTGGCTCAATTCATGGCCGAGGGTCGCGATCCACTGGAACTGCGTGCCGATCCTGCGGGCCTTGCTCCTGAGCGGTTGTTGGTGTTCGAACTTACCGGCAACATCCAGAACTTCGTCCGCGCCGCAGCTCATGTTCCGGGATTAGAATTCATCGACGCTGAGGACTTGGAAGGCGATGAGGAGGACAAAAATCCTTCACTATATTTGATGGTCCCCAATTCCGCAGCGCTCCGACAAATGGTCAGCTTGAGGAATCGTTTTCAGGCGAGCCAAGCGCTCCCAGAAGGACTTGGGCCTTGGCGCGACCTGTTTGAGCAACTTCGGGACCTTCGGCCTTGGGGACCGCAGGATCGGGCATCTCCGGAGGATATCGAAATTCTCGCGCAGGAGCGTGCGGATGCCCGAGGCATGGTGCGGATGGAACTCGAACTGGTGTTCCGCGACTCCGAAGCAGGTATTGAAGCAGATGCCTTAGACGCTGTGGCGGCAGGTGGCGGAGAGCTTGTCACTAGGACCCGCATTGAGGGCGCAAAGTACCATGCGCTGCTCGTCGACGTTCCGCAGGCCGAATTACAGCGTGTGATGGCTCGCGGCCAAGAAGGATTAGTGGCCGCCGAGTCGGTAATGCATATACGGCCGCAGAGTGCTTTGCATATCACCGTTGTTGAAGCACAGGAGGGAGTGGCTCCCGCGCCGGCGCCATTGCCCGAAGGAGATCCGATAGTCGCTCTCTTTGACGCCGTGCCTCTAACTGGCCATCCCAGGCTCGATGGTCGTTTGTCCGTCTATGATCCTTTCGGGCTCGAACCGCTCGCAGTAGGTCTTCGGGTTCATGGTACGGCAATGGCCTCGGCCGTAGTTCATGGAGATATAGCCGGCGCAGCGATGCCAACATTGCGCCGCCGAGTCTTTTTCTTGAACGTCATGTTTGCCCCTCAGGCACCGAATCAGGACAAGCGTTTTCCTGACCGTCTACCCGCCGACCTATTCCACGAGGCCGTTGTGCGCCTCAAGGACGGTGCAGATCCAGCTGCGCCAAGCGTCATTGTGATCAGTGCATCGCTAGGCGATCGCAATAAGCCATTCACTAGGCGGATGTCAGGTTGGGCCCGTGTAATCGACTATCTCTCTCACAGGTACGGTCTGCTGTTTGTAATTAGCGCCGGTAATCACATTGATGATCTAGTCACGGACAATATGACTAGTGTGGAGTTCGAAGCTCTTGATGTGGGTGAAGAAAGCTCGCGCCGCTTTACGAGCCAGTGCTGCAGCTATGGCGCATCGGCGGATTTTAGCTCCCGCCGAGTCAATGAATGCCTTAACGGTAGGTGCGCTCCATAGCGATAACATTCCTACCGGCCCGCTGCCGGCCTCGACATTCGACGTTTGGTTGGACACAGGCCTCTGCACCGTTTCCAGCGGTCTGGGGCCTGGGATCAGCAACGCAGTAAAGCCAGATGTGCTCGCACCTGGGGGCCGCCATCACGTTCGTCTGCTACCAAACGGGGCCGGTCATTTATTGCGCCCGATCGGAAAGAACTCCAGTTTGCTGGGCGGTATCCTCGTGGCGGCTCCGCCTGCTCCGCCTGCCTATGACCCCAACACGACGGGTCGTAGTGTCGGAACCAGCATTGCCGCTGCAATTACAACAGGGGTGGCCGCGCGGGTACATGAGGCCTTGGAAGCCGCCTATGATGATTTCCTTGCTATTCCGGATTCGCAACGGGCTGTGCTCTTGAAAGCACTTCTCGTGCACTGCGCCCGATGGACCGCAGCTCGCGATCTGATCATCGAAGTTATCGGTCCTACGGACAACAAGTTTGCCGTTCGACAGAAGGATAATGTTAGACGGTACTTAGGATACGGCGCAATTGATATGGGGATGGTTCTTGATTGCGCCACGGATCGGGCCACGTTGTGGGCTGTTGGCCGACTACAGCGGGGGGAGTCCCACACCTTTTCGGTGCCATTGCCAGCCGTTATGTCTGGCAATCCACAACTCCACGAGCTTTCAGCAACGATCGCGTGGTTTGCGCCCCCTCGTGTAGGTAGCACCAGCTATCGTGGAGTCCGTCTCAAGATTGTGGAACCCAGTGAATCCGTTGCGTTGTTTGCGGTGAAAGCTTCTGGTAACCAACCGGATTCCAATCAGGTACATCGAGGCACGGTTATCCACCGCCGTTGGGAAGGCACTAAGGCAGCTGCTCTGGCAATCGACTCGACTTTTGAGCTGATGGTCCAGCGTGAGCCGGATGAAATCGATGATTTGACGCCCTACGCCGTCGTCACCACCGTGACCATGCCGGGTGTCGCAGAGGTGTACACTCAAGTGCGAGATCGCATAGGTATTAAGCCCAAAGTGTCAGTAATAACCTAACTATGTCTGACAGAGCGGGCTCACCGCGCTGACGTCCTGCATAGCCAAATGTGCGACGTCGAAAGGTCCCGGCGCGTCCGCGGCACAAATTTACCTCGTCTCCTGTGCAGATCGGGCCGCCCGCCGCTAGGCGCGCCGCGGGCGCGGCGGTATCAAAGCCTTGTGGGCGCACGCGCGATTCGCATCCTCGGCATCGATCCGGGGCTCCGCCGCACCGGCTGGGGCATCGTCGAGATTTCTGGCAATCGACTTTCGTTTCTCGGCTGCGGCCGCGTCGAAACCAACGATCGGGAAGCCCTGGCCTCGCGGCTGGCGACGATCCATGCCGGGCTCGCGCGCGTGATCGCGCAATTTGCGCCGCAGGAAGCCGCCGCCGAGGCGACCTTCGTCAACAAGGACGCCGGCGCGACGCTGAAACTCGGCCAGGCCCGCGGGGTCGCCCTGCTGGCCGCCGCGCAGGCGGGGCTCTCGGTTGCCGAATACGCGCCCAATCTCGTGAAAAAGACCATCGTGGGCGCCGGCCATGGCGACAAGGCGCAGATCCGCATGATGATCGGCGTGCTGCTGCCGAAAGCCGACCCGGAGACGGAGGACGCCGCCGACGCGCTTGCCATCGCGGTGACGCACGCGCATCACCGCGGCGCCGCGCTGCTGCGCGCCCGTTACGAACCAAGTTCCAAGGCGCGGCAGGCGAAAGCCGGCGAATCCGTTAGAATCGCCGCGAAGCCCGGGGTCCCATGATCGGCAAGCTGACCGGCACGCTCGACAGCTACGGCGAGGATTTCATCATCGTCGACGTGGGCGGCGTCGGCTACGTCGTGCACTGCTCGGCCCGCACGCTCCAGGCGCTGCCGGCGCCCCGCGAGCCCGTCGTGCTGGCGATCGAGACCCACGTGCGCGAGGACCAGATCCGGCTGTTCGGGTTTCTCACGCCGGTCGAGCGGGAATGGTTCCGGCTGCTGCAGACCGTGCAGGGGGTCGGCACCAAGGTCGCGCTCTCGGTGCTGGGCACGCTCGCGCCTGCGGATCTCGCGAGCGCGATTGCGCTGCGCGACAAGGCAATGGTCGCGCGCGCGCCCGGGGTCGGCCAAAAGGTCGCCGAGCGCATCGTCACCGAGCTGAAAGACAAGGCGCCGGCCTACGCGGCGGTCGATCCCGCGGTGATCCGGCTTTCCGGCGCGATCGAGGAACGGCGGGCGCCGCAGCCCGTCGCCGACGCCGTCTCGGCGCTGGTCAATTTGGGCTATGGCCAGCCGCAGGCGGCGGCCGCGATCGCGGCGGCGGCCCAGAGCGCGGGCGAAGCCGCCGATGCTGCAAGCCTCATCCGGCTCGGCCTGCGGGAGCTTTCGCGATGAGCGAAAACAACAAAGAACTCGGTCGCTCGCATCGGGCGCGGCGCCGACCCCAATCGGCTCCCTCCCCCCTTGAGGGGGAGGGGCGGGGAGGGGGGTGTTTGTTTGATTCGGCGGGCTTTGTATCCCCCTCCCGGCTCGCGGGCAGAAAGCGCGAGCCGACCTCCCCCACAAGGGGGGAGGTAACCGGAGCGAGCCGCCAGCCATTTGCGATTGCCGTCCCCCACAAGGGGGGAGGTATCTGGAGCACGCGGCGAGGCCCCGCATGATCACGCCGCGCCGCCTCGTCACCGCCGAGCGCCGCGAGGAAGACGTCGCGGAGGCGCCGCTGCGCCCGCAGCGGCTCGACGAATTCATCGGCCAGGCCCAGGCGCGGTCCAATCTCGAAGTCTTCATCGCGGCGGCGAAAGGCCGCCGGGAGGCGCTCGATCACGTGCTGTTCGTCGGTCCGGAGATCCACCGGCTCAATCCGGCGATCGAGGAAATCCTCTATCCGGCCATGGAGGATTTCCAGCTCGATCTGATCATCGGCGAGGGCCCGGCGGCGCGCTCGGTGAAGATCGATCTCGCGCGCTTCACGCTGATCGGCGCCACCACGCGCGCGGGACTGCTGACCACGCCGCTGCGCGATCGCTTCGGCATCCCGATCCGCCTCAACTTCTACACCGAGGCCGAGCTCGAGCAGATCGTCAACCGCGGCGCCCGCGTGCTCGGCATCGAGATCGAGGCCGACGGCGCCAATGAGATCGCGCGGCGCGCGCGCGGCACACCGCGGATTGCCGGGCGGCTGCTGCGGCGCGTGCGCGATTTCGCTTCCGTCGCCGGCAGCCGTACGATCGACCGGGCGGCCGCCGACCGGGCGCTCCTCGCCCTCGAAGTCGACATCGCCGGGCTCGACGCCATGGACCGGCGGTATCTGACCACGATCGCCGTGCATCATGGCGGCGGGCCGGTCGGGGTCGAAACGCTCGCGGCGGCGCTCTCCGAACCGCGCGACGCGATCGAGGACATCATCGAGCCGTTCCTGATCCAGCGCGGCCTTCTGCAACGCACGCCGCGCGGGCGGCTGTTGACCTCGCACGCGTTCCGGCACCTCGGGCTCGCCGAGCCCGCGCGCGATCCCGGACAATTCCAGCTGTTCGAGGAAGGAGCACAGGATGGCGAGGGAGCGTGAGCCGCGCATCTCTCGCAAGCCGGCGATCGAGCAATGGCCGCACCTCGGCGGCGAGATCCGCGGCGGCCGGCACGTGCTGCCGGTCCGCGTGTATTATGAGGACACCGACTTCACCGGCATCGTCTATCACGCGAGCTTCCTGCGCTTCATGGAGCGCGGGCGCACCGAGTACATGCGCCTGATCGGCGCCGGTCACCGGGAGCTGTTCGAGCAGGCCGCCAGCGAGGCGCCGGGCTACGGCTTCGTGGTGCGCACGATGCGCATCGATTATCGCCGGCCCGCGCACATGGACGACGTGCTCGAGATCGTGACCGAGCCCGAAGACGTGAAGGGCGCCTCGGTTACGCTGTGGCAGCGCGTGACCCGCGAGAGCGAAGTGTTGGTCGAGGCGCATGTGCGCGTCGCGTTCGTGGCCGGCGGCCGCGCGAGGCCGATCCCCAAGCCGCTGCGCCTCGCCATGCAGGCCGATCGCGAGCGGGCCTCCGATACCGCCGATCGCTCGCGGTAACGCAGCTTTAACCGCAATGGGGCCTGCTAGACCGCAAGGACGGGTCAGGTGCCCTAGTTTGGACAAATTTGGCGCGGAATCCGGGGCTGCACCCTTGGGCGGACGGCTTACGATTTCGCGAATTCTCGGAACGTCGGGCGATGCATCGCGCGCGATGCCGCTCGGCCTGCCGTCATGGTCCCGCGGACAGCACCGCCCTTTGCAATGCGCCGGTCAGCCGAGAGGACTTGAGCCATGAATGCCGCCGAAATAGCGCAACAGGGTTTGTCGGGGCTCAGTTCCTCCGACCTGTCGATCTTCGGGTTGTTCTGGTCCGCCCACGTCATCGTCAAGGCGGTGATGCTCGGGCTCTTGATCGCCTCGATCTGGGTGTGGGCGATCGCCATCGACAAGACGGTGCTGTACGCCAGGACGCGGCATGCCATGGACCGCTTCGAAAAAACCTTCTGGTCCGGGCAGTCGCTCGAGGAGCTCTATCGCACGCTCTCGGCGCGGCCGAGCCACTCCATGGCGGCGCTGTTCGTCGCGGCCATGCGCGAGTGGAAGCGCAGCTTCGAAACCCAGGCACGCTCCTTTGCGGGCCTGCAGATGCGCATCGAGAAGGTCATGGAAGTGACGATCGCGCGCGAGGTCGAGCGCCTGGAGCGGCGGCTCTTGGTGCTGGCGACGGTGGGCTCGGCGGGACCGTTCATCGGCCTGTTCGGCACGGTATGGGGCATCATGACCAGCTTCCAGTCGATCGCGGCCTCGAAGAACACCTCGCTCGCGGTGGTCGCGCCCGGCATCGCCGAAGCCTTGTTCGCCACCGCGATCGGATTGGTCGCCGCGATCCCGGCGACGATCTTCTACAACAAGTTTGCGTCCGAGGTGAACAAACAGGCGCAGCGGCTGGAGGGCTTCGCCGACGAGTTCTCGGCGATCCTGTCGCGCCAGATCGATGAGCGCGCGTGATGGGCATCAACGGCGGCGGGCAAGCGAGTCCGGCCGGCAGGCGGCGGCATCGCCGCCGCTCGGTCATGAGCGAGATCAACGTCACGCCGTTCGTCGACGTGATGCTGGTGCTGCTGATCATCTTCATGGTTTCGGCGCCGCTGCTCACGGTCGGCGTGCCGATCGATCTGCCGCAAAGCCAAGCCAAGGCGCTCGACCAGGACCGCGAGCCGCTCACGGTCTCGGTCAACGGCAAGGGCCAGGTGTTCCTGCAGAATTCCGAGATCAAGGTCGAAGATCTCGTTGCAAAGCTCGAGGCGATCACCCAGGCTCGCGGCGGGACGGACGAGCGCATCTATGTGCGCGGGGATCGCAAGGTTGATTACGGCACAGTGATGCGGGTCATGGGGCGGCTGTCCGCGGCCGGCTTCCACCGTGTTGCGCTGGTGACGGAGGTCGAGCAGGGATCCTGATCCGATCCCCACCGCCATGAAGACCGGGCTGACCATATCGGCGAGTGCCCACGCAGCCGTGCTGCTGTGGGCGTTGGTGTCGTTCGCGCCGAAGGCGCTCAACGCGCCGCCGACCGAATCGATGCCGGTCGATCTCGTCTCCTCGACCGAATTCTCGCAATTGCGCGCCGGCGCCCACAGTGCGCCCAAGAGCGAAACGCCGAAGCCGCTGGTCGAAAAGATCGCGGAGAAGAAGACGCCCGACAATCCCGCCGCCAAGGTGGTCGACAAGCCGCAGCTCATCACCGCGTCGGCTCAGACGCCGCCGCCCGCGCCCGAGAAGGTCCCCGAGCGCAAGCCCGCGGAAACCAAGGAGCCGAAGTCCGAACCGAAGGTCGAGCAGAAACCCGATGCGATCGCCGACGTCTTGAAGAAGGAGCCCAAGCCCGAGCCCAAGAAGGAGGGAAATTCGACGCCAACCGCATCGCGGCGCTGCTCGACAAGCGCGATCCGCAGCGCGTGGCGGCGGCCGGCGATGTCGTCAATCCCACGCTCGCGTTCGGCACGGCGACCGGCACCGCGCCGCGGTTGGCGCAGAGCGAACTCGATGCGCTACGCGCGCGCCTGCGGGAGTGCTGGAACCCGCCGGCGGGCGCCACCAACGCCGAGAAGCTCAGGGTCCCGATCCTGATCCGCTTCAAGCAGGACGGCACGCTGGCCAGTCCGCCGCAGCCCGAGAGCACCGCGCACGATGCCTTCATGCAGGCGATGATCGACAGCGCGGTGCGCGCGACCATCCGCTGCCAGCCGTACACCATGCTGTCTCCGGCAAAATACGATCTGTGGAAGGAAATCGTGGTCGACTTCAGCCTGGACGGCATGTTCGGAGGCTGAGCGATCGAGCAACGTGAGCGTCCCGTGCAATCAAATACGAAGGAACGTGAACGTCCCATGGAAATCACGAAGAGCCGCATCATTTCCCCTTGCGGGCATTTGTTGACGCGCCGCCGGCTGCTGGCGGGAGCCGCCGGAACGGCCGCGGCCGGCATGATCGGGCCCGCCGGTGCGGTGCTCAGACTCGAAGTCACCGAAGGCAACGTCCAGCCGGTGCCGATCGCGATTCCCGACTTTCTCGGCGGCAGCCCGGCCGACAGCGAGCTCGCGCGCAACATCAGCCAGGTGATCACCGCGGATCTGCGGCGCTCCGG
>WNFZ01002500.1_pt1 | contig 23927 bp, 11 predicted proteins | sample 5400081 | NCBI WGS metagenome assembly WNFZ01 (sample SAMN13153365, study PRJNA577476) | soil metagenome | isolation source: 80 cm soil or saprolite under grassland replicate 1 | place: USA:California | collected 2016-06-15
AATTGCTTTAATCATATATAGCAGGCATTTTAATTATTACTTCGGTACCGGCTGCTTCACCATCCGGCTCTACCAAGTCATTAATTGTTATAGTTGATCCATTTGAGTTTGCATGTTGCATCATGGCAATACGATGTGCAGTAATCTTAAGTCCCATTGATTTGTGTTTGGTTGCAGATTTACTTGCAAGCATCGCCGCTTGTTTTCGTCCGACGCCATTATCTGTAACTTTCAAATACAGGTAATCATTATTTTGTGATACTTCAATATCCAGTTGTCCTTTTTCTTCTTTATGCATCAATCCATGCCATATCGCATTTTCTACATAAGGCTGAATAATGAGTGGCGGTATTTTTAGTACTGAAATATCAAGATCAGTCTCAACAGAAATTTTATAATCAAAATGATAATCGAATCTCAACACTTCAAGATTGAGATATAATTCAAGTGATTCCAGTTCACTTTCTAAAGTAATAAGCGGAGCCTGCGAATTTTGAAGAATCATGCGTACCAGCTTTGAAAATTTTGTAAGATATTCTGAAGCCTGTATCTTATTGTTTTGAAGTATAAAGCGATTAATAGAATTAAGAGAATTGAAAATAAAATGAGGGTTCATTTGGGCACGTAGCGCCTGCATTTCTAGTTCTGTTTTTTGTTGTTTTAATTCGGCTAATTGTTTTTCTTTTTCTGAACGTTCCAGCTTCATGCGAAATTTTTGATTCATACGATAACGTATTAAACCATAGATGAGTGCAACAATACAAATACCTGTTGTGATTCTGAACCACCACGTATTCCAGAAGGCAGGACTGATGTTGATAAGCAATATTTTTTCCGGCCCGTTAAATTCATTTGCAGCATTGGAAGCCTGCATGATTAGTTTATAATTTCCGGGTTGTAAGCCATCGTAACGTATGGTGTAATAATCGGGAGCATATTGCCAAAGGATCTTGATTTATCTCCAGTGATTGCAGATAAACTGTTGATGGAGGATAAGTCTCTATAAATTTTCCGGGGCGGACCTTATCAAATCCTTTACCCCATACCCTGCCACAGGGAAAATAGAGATCGCCATTAATATCTTTTATCAAAGGCGTAGGCAGGCCAACAAAATTTTGTCTTTGAAAACCATCCTTTTCTGACAATTTCGTAATTATTCCTGTTTTTATATTAAGTAAAAAGATAGAACGGTCTGTATTGAACCACGCATTTCCCCTATTGTCTGTAATAACATTTATAATTTCAATGTCCGGTATTCCATCTTGCTGTGTATAGCGACGAATAAGTTTAAAATCTTTATCATAGTGCAGCAATTCTCTTTCTACAATTACCCAATAAGTTTTGTCAGCCTTACTGTAACTGATGTTACTCCACTCAACAGAATCAAGAGCAATATGAGTCTGGATCCATTTTCCATTGAGATTAGTATAGGTCAAATTACCGAAACTTACCGGCCGTCTTAAAAATATAAAATGATCATCTTCGGACGGACAGAACCAATTAATATTCTCTTGTGAAAAAACAAGTATCTGTTTAGCCACGGCACTATCACCATTGGCTATAAAAATGCTCTGTTGATTAGCATACTTTGTTAAAATAGCACATCGGTTTTTAAAAGGTTTAGGCCACATATAATCGAATTTGGAAATAGTTCGATTAGCGTTATCCTTAAATATTACCAGGCGGCATTTTTTTGTAGGAATATCCATTTGAAATAAAGCTGGAGATTCATGATTACTTAACCATGCTTTTTGTGAAGAAGTATCCACAGATATAGGAAGAATGATAGTTTTTCCGCTAAATCCCGGCAAATCTTTTTCCCTGAATACCTGGAATGTACATGTATGAACATTAAATATATTAAGTCCGTCAGCTGTACCAATCCATATATTATTATGATCGGCATTTACACAATTGTAAACCTGGTCATTACTTAATGAATGAGGCTTTGTGGTATCTGTTGTATAGCGCGTTACGGCTTCTGAAAAAGGAATCAATTGATAGACTCCTTTTCTTGTCCAGAAACCTGACCATACCATGCCATACTCATCGCAGTAAATAGTAACGTTAGCATCAGAGACAGTGTTCTGTAAAACAGAATCGTTAGGAAAAGCAAGCCTGGCAGAATTGTCAAGTGGATTGTAAATAATAATTCCACTCGGAGTAGTTCCAATCCAGACTCGTCCCGAAACATCAATATCAATGCCTGCCCAATCTCCAAAATCTTGTACGTTCACCCATTTATTAAGCGCATCGGTATGGTGAAATTTTTTATCTCTCAGGGTAAATTCAATTAATCCATCCGGGCTGTTGAGCCAGATGGAATTTCTAACGCGATCGTAACGCATACCCTGTGAAAAATGGGAATGGTTGATCATTTTTCTGTAGCAAGACCACGTAAAATTTTGCCTTTTCCCGTTAGTAAGAGAAATCTGTAAAAGTCCCCCACCTGTGCCTCCCGCCCAACCCGGGATACCTTTTACCATCCATACACTGTTTGAACTCGCATCAAAAATGGCAGCTTTATCTGTGACAGCGTATCCCACACTATCAGAGAATACATTAAGTTTGACCAAAGTTCTTTTCGTAAAAGAATGAATATTATACGCCGCTAACTGGGATTCCGGGTAATCCCAACAAAATACTTCCTCCTTTGTTGCCCAGAAAGCAACAATAGATTGCCCTCCAATACTTGAAGGAAAATTTTTAAAGGTGTCAGCTTTGATATCATAACATGATAAACCTTTGTCGGTACCAATCCAGATATTGTGCAGGCTATCTTCAATTAAGCTATTTATGTTATCACCAATAATTGTTTTGTTTTTTTTATTTTTATCAGTGAAATAGATTTTAAAAGTATTTCCATCAAAACGATTTAATCCGGCTTCAGTACCGATCCATAAAAAACCATTCACATCTTTCAACATGCTAGTTACGACGCCTTGTGACAAGCCATCATCTATATCCAAGTGTACTGTTCGGTACTTATCCTCTATATTCTTATTTTCTATTTGTTGTGCTATAGAAAAAATGCCTGTAAACAGAGCTATAAATAAGTGTAATATTTGTTTTAAAAACTTCATTTGGATTTTGCCTTTTATCTTAGATCAGTAATTTATCATTTTTGTTTGTTTTTATTATGAGAACTGAGTAAATGTCACTTTTCACCAGTAATTTACGAAAGTGAATGAGTATTTGAAAACTCTTCTATTTTGTTTTTTTTCACAAGGCAAAATAAAATCAATTTACTATCAGAGGTATTTTCAACACCACTTCCGTTCCCGCTGCACTTCCATCAGGACAAACCAAATCTTTTATTTCAATTGACTTACCATCACTATTCATTTTTTGCATCATCGCAATCCTGCTTTCTGTGATCTTCATGCCCATTGATTTGTGTTTGCCTGATTTATTTTTTAATTCTGCTGCTTTTTTTCTTCCAATGCCATCATCAGTAATTATGCAAATGAGGGTAGAATTTTCCTGCTGAATGTTTATTGATAAATGACCTTCACTTTCTTTGCCTGCCTGATCGGTAGGCAGGCCTGCCTGCCGGTCAGGCAGGTTCATCAACCCATGCCAGATTGCATTTTCAACAAAAGGTTGTAACAACATTGGTGGCACTTGAAGAAAATCAATATCGAGATCAGGATCAAATTTTATTTTGAAACTAAATTTTTCTTCACAGCGCAGTCGTTCAAGCTCAAGGTATAATTGCAACGCCTCAAGGTCTTCAGCTAAACTTACTGATGTATTTGCTGAGCTGTTTAATATCATTCGTATCAGTCGTGAAAATTTGGTAAGGTATTCGGTTGCTTCACTGCTTTGTTTTTTTAAAATAAAACGGTTAATGGAATTAAGCGAATTAAAAATAAAATGAGGATTCATTTGTGCACGGAGAACCTGCATTTCGAGCTCAGTTGCCTGATGTTTTAAGGACTCTTCTTTTCTTTCACTTTCTAATTGCTGTAATTCCAGTTTATGTTCCAGCTGTTGCTTTTCATTTCTTCGTTTAAGAATGATATTTCGAAAAATGATAGCAGCCAGTAATAACAAAATGATAATAGCTGCAACAAGAATATTTTTAAGAAGAGATTGCTTTTGTAGTTCTACCTGTTGAATTTGTTTTTCTTTATTAAGCAGTTCCATCTTTTGATCAAAATTATAAGCAACAAGTTTTGCGGCTACCTGAGTTGAAGTAATTGAATCTTTAATTGCCACATATTTCTCGTGATAAGAAAGTGCACTGTCTGTTTGTTTCCAATAATCGTAAACAGAATACAGGATTTGATAACAATCCCTGATGAATTGCCTTGCTCCAGTTTGCTGCGCAATGGCGAGTGCTTCATGCGCATATTTAAACGCGGAAGCATAATCATGAACGGAATCATAAGTCTTTGCGAGCTTCACTAGTGTCCCCATCACCTGGTTGCGGTCATTAACTTGTTTATGATAACTCAGTCCTCTTAAAAAATTTGGCAGCGCTTTATCATATTTGCCTTGCAAAAAATAGTATTCGCCCACACTCACTAAGTACATTCGGAGTGCCCGCAAATCATTGCTTGTATCAATGAACTGGTAATAATATTTAGCTGAGTCAAATTGATGGTTAAGACTGAATAATTCAGCAGATCCCATTAAATCTCCGTAATAGTGAGGTTTGATGATTTGATACTTCTGCCGGTCATATACTAAAGCCGTTTTAAAATCCTCGATGCACAAGTACAAAGTGCTGATGAGATCTAATTCCCAGGCTTTCCATGGTGCATTGTTACTCTATGATAATAACTGATGCAGCTCCAATACTTTTTCAAATGCCTTTTTATAGTCGCCGCTTTCCAGGTAAACATAAGCTGAATTTGTAATTGAATAAAAAACATAAGTTGAATCACTTGCCTTTTTGCTTAAATCATAACTTGTGTCAAAATTATTTATTGCTTTTCCAAAATAACTTTGTGCATATAACGCGTGACCCAGTTCGTAATAAGCTCTGTTCAGTTTCTTTTTGTTTCGTGTTTTTTTGTATAAAAAAATCGCTTGGCGGGCTAAATTTTCTGCTTCAGCATAACTGCTATATCTATTAAATACAACTTTAGATTTTAAAGAGAGGCCTTCTGCCATACCATGGATATAATTTATTTTTTCAGCCTCCCTGTTAGCCAGTTCCGCATAATATACAGCGGTATCAATAATTTTAAGATTAGTTTCCAGACGCTCTGAAGGAGTAAATTCTAAATAAATTTCACTCAATTCATTTAAACAATCTACTCTTGCACTATCACGTAACAAGGGCAATGCTTTTTTTAAACTGTCAATTTTTCTCTTTGTGCAGAACAAACAACACAGAAAAAAATCTGTGTAATTAAAACCGTTATTTGCTTTGAGATTGACATACAAAAATTCTGATTTTTAGATTCCTCCTTCGTCGGAATACAAAACTTAGATTTAATAATCAGCTAAAATCATACTTGAATCTGTCATGCTGAGGATAGGAAGCATCTGTAAAATATTATCCGAATTCCTTTATTGTGCTTGTTGCACAACCGGAATTTTCAAAATCACTTCTGTCCCTGCCGCACTTCCATCTGCATATACCAAATCCTTTATTTCGATTGATTTGCCATCATGATTCATTTTTTGCATCATGGCAATTCTGCTTTCAGTAATCTTCATGCCCATTGATTTATGCTTGCCTGATTTGTCTTTTAACTCCGCAGCTTTCTTTCTTCCAATGCCATCGTCTGTTATTGTGCAGATAAGTGTTGAATTTTCTTGCAGAATATTTATTAATAAATGCCCTTCATCTTCTTTGCCTGCCTGATCGGTAGGCAGGCCTGCCTGCCGGTCAGGCAGGTTCATCAATCCATGCCAGATTGCATTTTCAACAAAAGGTTGTAGTAGCATTGGTGGCACTTGAATGAAATCAGTATCAATATCAGGATCAACTTTTATTTTGAAACTAAATTTTTCTTCGCAACGAAGTCTTTCGAGTTCGAGGTATAATTGCAAAGCCTCAAGATCATCAGCTAAACTTACCGAAGCGCTTACTGAATTGTTCAATATCATTCTTATCAATCGGGAAAATTTGGTGAGATATTCTGTTGCTTCACTGCTTTGTTTTTTTAGAATAAAACGATTGATAGAATTAAGCGAATTAAAAATAAAATGCGGATTCATTTGTGCACGAAGCGCCTGCATTTCGAGTTCTGTTTTTTGTTGCTGTAGTTCTGCTACTTGTCTTTCTTTTTCCGACCGTTCCAATTGCGAACGGAATTTTTGCTGTAAGCGCCATCTCATCACTCCGTAGATCAAAGCCACCATGCAAATTACCGCCACTATCCGGAACCACCAGGTTTCCCAGAAGGGAGCGCCGATATTGATCTTCAATATTTTTAAAGGGCTGTTGAATTCATTTCCGGCATTTGAAGCCTGCAATACCAGTCGGTAGGAACCTGGTTGCAAGCCCTCATACCTGATAGTATAGTAAGCAGGACCATACTGCCATTTTACATCCTTACCATCTTCTTCCAATTTATATCTTAAACGTCCTTTGCCCTTTGCATAATAATCAATAATACCGGTTTCAATATTGATGGTGTTCTGATCATAGTTTAGAGATAATTCTTCCAGGTTGTTTATTCCTGTAGAAAGTGAAAATGGTTTTTGATTAATGTCCAGCGAACGCAGGTAAACAGAAGAAGTAGTAGTGGATGAATATCTTTCCGGGTAGATTCGACACAGCCCCCCCATTCCAAAATATAAATTACCCTGCGCATCCTTCGCTGCGGATCCATGGTGCTTAAAATTTAGTTTTTGATAGCCGTCTGCTTCCGATAGGGTGGTGATAATACCTGTAGTTATATTGAGACGGCCTATCTGGTTTAAAGCATTAAAAAACCAAAGATTACCGGCGTTATCTGTCAGCACTTTAGACATTCCAACATACCCGTCCTCAACCCCGTAAGTTTTTATTTTCCGGAATTCTTTGTCATAGTGTACCAATTCGTATTTGAAACTAATCCATTGCGATTGGTCTTTTTTGTTGTAAAGTACGTACCCACATTCCAGGCTATCGAGCAGGTGCGGTATTTTTATCCAGTTTCCATTTATATTTTGATAATTAAAGTTGGGTAAAGATTTAAAATTTCTCAAAAATATATGATCCTCTGCAAGAAAAAATTGACTAAGAAGCGCTTTAAAAGGAATCAACAGGTCTGCAAACAGGTTCCCTTCTTTAATTTCAAAAATTCCGTGCATTTCATTACAAACCAACAGCCCTTTCTTATAAGGCCAACTAAACGCGGGTCCAATACTGAGTGTGTCAGGCAGATTTGTTCCATCCCTGAATAAAATTGGCCTGCATTTCCTCGTTTTGATATCCATTTCATATATATCCATTTCCCAATAGAGCTCCGGAGATCCTGTTACGCTGAGCCATGCTTTTTGGTGAATAGTATCTACGTATAAAGGCGCTATCACATTTCCTTTAATTCCCGGCAGATCTTTTTCCCGCAACACTTCGAATTTTTCAGTGATGGGATCAAAAATATTCAGCCCGTCATTTGTACCTATCCACATTTTACCTTGTGCGGCAGGAATAATGGTTAATACAATGTTGTTACTTAATGAATCCTGCAGTTTGGGATTCGCAACATACCGTTTAATGGCGGGATTATAAGGTAGCAATTCATAAATTCCTTTGTCTACATAGTCGGAGACCCAGGCAATCCCATCCCGGTCACAATAGATATGAAGGATACCTTCTCCTACCTGTTGTTGTAAATCAGGATATGAAAAGAGCTGTGTAACTTGTTCATTTTTCGGATCATAAATAAGGATGCCTTTGGGTTTTGTAGCAAGCCAAACCCTCCCATCTTTATCTATATCAATTCCAACATAGCGATTGTAGTCTTTCAATTTGACAAACTCATTTAATGCAGCTATATGTTTAAAATGTTTATCATTAAGCGAAAATTCTATAAGCCCATCAGAGCTATTGATCCAGATGGAATTTCTTTTGCGGTCTAACTGCATTGCTTCAGAATCTGGATGGGCTCTATTCTTATTACGTGGCCAGGTAAAAAGTTTCCTTTTGCCATCCTTCAAAGAAATCTGCATAAGACCGTGCTGCGGCAACATCCAGATGCTGTTGGACCCTGCATCAAAAATGGAATAGATCGTCGAAAAATCACTTGCCGGTTTGTCTTCCTGAGAAAGTTTCTGCAATTTTTTTCTTACAGGGGAACGTACATTATATGATGTTATCCATAGCCCCGGTTCCATACAGAATACTTCCTCTTTTGTAGCCCAAAAAGGTATTACCATTGTTTCTGAAGATGCAGAATCAATGAGGGGTAAAAAATTGGAGAATGTATCGGCCTTCATATCATACCTGTACAATCCATTCACAGTTCCGATCCAGATATTGTTCAGGCTGTCTTCAATAAGTGCATAGATTTTATCAGGAATATATTTTTTAAAATCCGCCCCATCGAAGCGGCATAGTTCGCCACCTATACTTCCAACCCATAGAAATCCTTTTTTATCCTTTATCATAACATTGGCGAGCTTACCAGGCAATCCATCTTCCATGCTCCAATTAATGGCACGGTATTGATCAGGTCCGGTTTCATTTTGGCGTTGTTGTGCAATAGAAAAGCCTGCAATTAAACAAACTAAGAATAAGAGTGATATTTTTTTTGAAAGCCTCATCTTTAAAATCCTTTCTTTGAAGATTTAATCTCGTTCTATTACTGGCATCTTAATGATCACTTCCGTTCCTGCTGCCGTTCCATCAGGATTTACCAGGTCGTTTATTGTTACCGGTGACCCATTTGAACTTTGCATCATTGCAATTCTATCAGCAGTGATACGTAAGCCCATTGACTTGTGTTTTGTCGCCGTCTTATTTGCAAGCGCTGCCGCCTGTTTACGCCCGATACCATTATCTGTTACTTTGAGATATAGATATTCATTTTCTTGTGATACTTCAATATCCAGTTGACCCTTTTCCTCCTTATGCATCAAGCCATGCCATATTGCATTTTCCACATAAGGTTGAATAATGAGTGGCGGCACTTTCAGCACTTCAATATCAAGATCCTTTGAAACAGAAATTTTGTATGAGAATTGATAGTTAAACCTCAGAGCTTCCATCTCTAAATATAAACCGAGTGCTTCTAATTCACTTTCTAATGTAATCAATGAAGCCTGTGAATTCTGCAGGATCATGCGCACCAGCTTTGAAAATTTGGTGAGATATTCCGAAGCCTGCGTCCTGTTGTTTTGAAGAATGAAACGGTTAATAGAGTTAAGCGAATTAAAAATAAAATGAGGGTTCATTTGTGCACGAAGTGCCTGCATTTCGAGTTCGGTGGTTTTTTGTTTCAACTCTGCTACTTCCCTTTCCTTTTCTGAACGTTCAAGTTGAAGACGAAATCTTCGCTGGATGCGCCAGCGTATAAAACCATAAATTGAGACGATAATAAAAATAGCAGCTACAATTCTGAACCACCATGTATTCCAAAAGGCAGGACTAATGTTAATCAATAATATTTTCTCGGGGCTATTAAATTCATCACCTGCATTTGAAGCTTGCATTATGAGTTTATATTTTCCCGGAAGCAAACCATCATATCTTATGGTATAATAAGCCGCACCATATTGCCACGCCTCATCTTTATCTTCCCTTATCAGTTTGTATCTTATATGTCCTTTGCCTTTTGTGTAAAAATCTATGATACCTGTTTCAATACTGATGAGGTTCTGATTATAGCGTAGGAACAATTCCTCGACGCTATTAACCCCTACAGAAAGCGGAAATGGTTTTTGGTTAATAGTTAGAGACTGGAGATAAACATTGGCAGCCTTTATAGCAGAATATCTTTCCGGGTAGATACGTTCCAATCCCCAATCCAATTTTCCAGTTCCGGTTTTCCAACCGATTCCAAAATATAAATTACCCCGGGCGTCCTTAGTTACAGGTGCAAACCAGTTATAGTCCTGTTTATGATAGCCATCTGCTTCTGAAAGAGTAGTGATAATGTCTGTAACGGGGTTAAGCCGGCCTACCTGCTTTACGAGATTGACAAACCAAAGATTTCCGTCCTTATCCAGCAGCATATTTAGAATGAATCCATTGTACCCATCTTCCTGGCTGTAGGTTTTAATTTTCCGGAATTCTTTGTCATAGTGCACCAATCCATTTCTTAAACTCACCCAGTACGTTTGATCCGTTTTATTATAAAGCGCAAACAGCCAGTTTAGGCTGTCAAGCAGGTGTGGTACTTTGGTCCATTTTCCATTTTTATTTTCAAAAGTGGAATTGGGTAAGTTACCTCCATGTTGTAGAAACATATAGCGATCTTCAACCAACGTAAATCCACCAAACCCTCCTCTTGGTACGAGAGGAATTAACAGGTTTGCAATCAAACTCCCCTCTTTAATTTCAAAAAGACCATGGTTTTCGTCACAAAAAATGATCCCTTTTTTATAAGGCCTGACCAGGGTATGTGCAATAGCCAATTTATCAACCTGTTTTGATCCGTCCATAAAGACAATGCGCCTGCATTTCCTGGTTCTAATATTCATTTCATACATATCCATAGTAAAATATTTCAGGTCTGTTTCCTGTGACCCTGCGTTGAGCCAGGCTTTTTGGTGAAGGGTATCTATATAAAGGGGTATGATAGCAGTTCCTTTGATACCTGGCAGATCTTTTTCCCGAAGCACTTCGAATGTTTCTGTATCCGGATCAAAAATGTTTAACCCATCCGCGGTGCCAATCCACAACTTACCTCCGGAACCTGGGACAATTGTAGAAATCAAACCATTGCTTAATGAATCCTTCCTGGATGGATTTGCAGCGTACCTTTTAGCAAGCCGATTAAAAGGCAGCAATTCATAAATACCTCCGGTTATATAGTAAGATGTCCATACAATCCCATCGCGGTCACAATAGATATGAAGGTTATTTTCGCCAGTCTTTTGTTGCAGATCGGGATCTGAAAAGAGTTGTTGCAGTTGTTTTGTTTCCGGATCATAAATAAGAATCCCCTTGGGTTTCGTTGCAAACCAGATCCTCCCATCCTTATCAATATTTATTCCTACATAACGGTCATAATCTTTCAATTTGAGAAAATCATTCAATACATCAATAGGATGGAACTGTTTATCATTAAGCGAAAACTCCAGGGGTCCATCGCCGCTGTTGATCCATATGGAATTTCTTTTAGAGTCATATTGTATGTCTTCGGCATCATGCCGGAGATGGTTGACATTTTTCCTGTAACAGGGCCATGGATAGAATTTTGTTTTGCCATCAAGGAAAATCTGTTCGAGCCCAGCTCTTGATTGTCTATGCTGGGCCAACTTCCATATACTGTTTGATCCTGCATCAAAAAAAGATTTATTTGTATTCCAGTGAATTACCGGATCAATATCTTCCGAAAGCTTTGTCAATTTTCTTCTTGTGAGTGTGTGTATGTTAATTGCTGTTATCAACGAGCCCGGTTCCATGCAAAAGACTTCATCCCTGGTTGCCCAAAAAGGAGCAATTTTAAATGGTGGAGATACAGAATCAATAAAGGGTGAAAAATTTGTAAACGTATCGGCTTTAATATCATACCTCGATAAGCCTTTGTCGGTTCCGATCCAGATATTGTCCAGGCTATCCTCTTTAAAAGAAAAGACAGCATCAGAATTTATGGTCCCCTGTTTCTGCTGGTCAGGAAAGTATTTTTTAAAAACCGCCCCATCGAACCGGCAGAGTTCACTGTGATCACTTCCAATCCATAAAAATCCCTTTGCATCTTTAAACATGACATTTGCATTGTCAAAAGGCAATCCGTCCTCCATAGTCCAGTGAATAGCGCGGTATTGATCTGGTTTGAATTCACTTGTTCTTTGTTGCGCCTGACAAAGAATTGGGATTAGACAAACGAAGAATAAGAGCAATATTTTTTTTGAAAGTATCATTTAGGCTGTGTCATTAAAATTGGATGTATCAATTCCACGCTTAATGTATTATTCCTGTGCAGATTTATTAAATGCTAATGAGTAATTAACATCATGAAAGGGTTGCAGGCGGAAATGAATAAGTACTTAAAAATTCACCAATAAAATTTTGACACAAAAGATCATACTTGTCCAATAGGTATTTTCAATATAACCTCTGTCCCTGTCGCACTTCCATCTGCACCTACCAAATCCCTTATTTCAATTGATTTATTTTCATCATTCATTTTTTGCATCATGGCTATCCTGCTTTCTGTGATCTTCATGCCCATTGATTTATGCTTACCTGATCTCTCTTTTAATTCTGCTGCTTTCTTTCTTCCAATGCCATCATCTGTTATACTGCAAATAAGTGTTGAATTTTCTTGCAGAATATTTATTGATAAATGTCCTCTATCCTCTTTACCTGCCTGATCGGTAGGCAGGCCTGCCTGCCGGTCAGGCAGGTTCATTAATCCATGCCAGATAGCATTTTCAACAAAGGGCTGTAACAACATCGGTGGTACCTGAATAAAATCAATATCAAGATCAGGATCAACTTTTATTTTGAAACTAAATTTTTGCTCGCAGCGCAGACTTTCGAGTTCGAGATACAATTGCAGTGCTTCAAGATCTTCAGCTATACTTACTGAAGCACTTACAGAATTGTTCAGTATCATTCTTATTAAGCGCGAAAATTTTGTAAGATATTCTGTTGCTTCACTGCTTTGCTTTTTTAAAATGAATCTATTAATTGAATTAAGAGAATTAAAAATAAAGTGCGGATTCATCTGGGCACGTAGGGCTTGCATTTCGACCTCAGTTTTTTGTTGTTGCAGTTCGGCTAATTGTTTTTCTTTTTCTGCGATTTGTCTCTCCTTTTCTGAACGCTCCAATCGCAGGCTGAATTTTTGGTGCAGACGATAGCGAATAAATCCATAGATAAGCCCAATAACAAAAATAGAGGCCGTAATCCTGAACCACCAGGTGTTCCAGAAAGCGGGGCTTATTTGAACAATTAGAGTTTTCACTGGCCCGTTAAATTCATTACCTGCATTTCCAGCCTGCATCAGCAACTTATACTTTCCAGGTGGCAACTCTTCATAGCGAATAGTGTAATTGGAATGAGCATATTGCCAGTTTTCGTTACTTCCCGCCAGCTTATAACGAATCTGGCTCTTTCCATTTGAGTAATAATCTATCGTGCCTGTTTCAATGGCGATTCTGTTTTGAAAATATTTCAGGCTTAACTCCCGAATGTTATTTAAGCTTGCCGCAGACAAAAGAGTAAATTGTTTTATATCTAATGATTTTAAATAAACCAAAGCGGGTTTAGATTTATATTTATCAGGAGTTACCACAACAAAACCTTGTGCAGAGCCGTGTCCGGGAAAATACAAGTCGCCATTATTGTATTTTATTCCATCTCCACCACTCCTAAAATCCTGGTGAACAAAACCATCCTTTTCTGATAAACTTGTAATTGCTCCTGATTGAATATTAAGTGTATAAATGCACCTGTTGGTATTGAACCAGATATTCCCTTTAGCATCAGGTAGCAGAACAAAAATTTCGCTATACGGCAAACCATCTTCTTCAGTATATCTCCTGAGTAAACGAAAATATGTGTCGTAATGAATCAGTTCTCTTGGAGCAACCAACCAATAAGATTTATCTGCATCGTTATAAAGTATTTTGCTCCAATTAATAGTATCGAATGGATTGGTAATGCGATGCCATTTTCCATTAGTAAATGAATAAGTTAAATTTCCCAACGACTCCCGTCTTTTTAAAAATAAATACTGACTGCCGTCGGTGGCATAGTCACCGTCTATTGAATTTTTTGGAAAAGACAAAATATCGCGTGCTGTTGCACTATCAATGTTCACTATGAAAAAACTTTTATAGTCTCCATATTCAGCACTTACCATACATTTATTTTGAAAAGATCCGGAAGCGTAAATATTCGTGATATTGATTTTTTGATTTGCACTTTCTTTAAAAATGATTGGAACGTTTTTTTTCGAATGAATGTCCATTGCATAGAGTCCGTTATAACCATTAACTTTCAAAACAGCTTTTTGATTTATTGTATCAATGTAAATAGGAGTGATAGATGGATGCTGTTCGATGCTCCAAATATTTTGTGGTTGCAGCGTTTCAAAAGAATTTTTGTGTGGGTCAAATATGATTATTCCATCCTCGTCTGTGCCCATCCAAATTTTTCCATTACCTGCGTTTATACAGTTCGTAATTATATTGTGCCAGAGATTCTTTGAAGAGTCCGCCAGATAATGTTGTACAGGTGATGATACAGGTACGAATTGATAAATTCCTTTTCTTAACCAAAAACCCGACCATACTATACCGTCACGATCACAATAGATACCACCGTTTTCATCTGAAACTATATTTTGCAGTGAAGAGTCTTGTGAAAAAGGTATTCGTACAGAATTGTCGGCAGGATTGTAAATAATAATTCCTTTAGGATAAGTAGATAGCCATATGCGTCCCTGAAGGTCAAGATCAATGCCTACGCCCCGCGGTTCGCCCTTTGATTTTTCAAATTCATTTATAGCATCGATATGATGAAACTGCTTATCATTAAGTGTAAATTCCATCAAGCCGTCTGAACTGTTAAGCCACAATGCATTTCTTTTACGATCGTAGCAAATTCCTTCCGACCAGTGGCAATGGTGAGGAATCTTTAAATAGCAGGGCCAGTCATAAAGCCGTCTTTTATTGTTTAATAAGGAAATTTGCAATAACCCGCTTGCACGTAATTCGGAACATCCTTCAGAGATCCATATGCTTTTCGATCCTGCATCAAAAAAAGAATATTGTGGTGCGTAATCGCTTCTCACTATTTTATCATCAATAGTAAGTTTTATCAAAATTTTTTTTGTAAAGGAATGTATATTATATGCTGTGATGAATGAATCTGTTTCGTGGCAATATATTTCGTCCTTAGTGGCGAAGAAAGGAACAATGAAAGTTGAAAATGTTGTATTGCTAATAGTTGATGAAAAATTGGCAAAAGTATCAGCTTTTATATCATAGCGCGTTAAGCCTTTGCTTGTTCCTATCCAGATGTTGTGAAGACTGTCTTCCACTAATCCTAAAATCATTGGACCTGATATCGTTGCTTTTTTCTTCGGGTCATAATAATAATTTTTGAAAGTGCTTCCATCAAAACGGCTTAATCCTTCTGTGGTGCCTACCCATAAAAAACCATTCACATCTTTTAGCATGCAATAGGTTTTATCATAAGCAAGTCCATCCTCAACACTCCAGTGAAGGGCGCGATATTTATTTTCATTGATATTTTTTTTTATTTGTTGTGCAATTGAAAAGTTGATTGCAAAACAAACTAAGAATAAGAGTGATATTTTTTTTGAAAGCATAATCTTTACTTGCCTCATCCTTTAGTATCCCGGGTTTTGTTTTAAATGTTGCACCCCATTTTGATCAATACTTAAATCAATCTGATGTTGTGGGATAGGGAAATATTCGTTTTTGTTTTTTATAAAATGAGCAGCATCCAAATGGCTTCTCAATGTTTTTTCTTTTTCGAAGTATTTGTTTATTTCAGTGTCTGCGATTCCCCATCTCACGAGATCGAAGAAGCGATGGCCTTCCATCCCAAGTTCCAATACTCTTTCATATCTCAGGGCACTGAGGGCAGCCTCCTTATCTGCCCAGGCATTTTGATATAAACCTACTTTATAGTTGGGTACAGAATATGGATTCCATACTTTAGTTCCATCAGCCTTAACAGTGAGTAAAACCCAGGTCTGGTTTAAATCGTTTCGTACGATCCAGTCGAAAGGCTGAATATCTGTAAACGAAGGATCGTTGACTATATCAAATTCAGCTTGGCTATTTGTTGCCATTTTTGCGAAAGGGATATTATCCTCATTTTTGACCCAACCTGAGGGTTCGGCGGCCCTTTCTCTTATCATGTTTATATAACCGCGGGCTTTATCCGGATCGCCAATTTCAATCTCCACTTCTGCCGCCCAAAGCAGTATATCAACAAAACGCATAAGGTTAATATTATTGGCGGTGGCACCGGCAGACCAGAAGCCGGGGTCTGTGAGGTGCCCGTATTGTGATTTATAATAGGAATTTTTTTTTGGAGTATATGGACCAAAGGCAGGAAAACGTATCCAGCGATTTCCGGGGTGAGGGCCCCAGTCGAGATAAGGAACACCCCTGCGCCCTACGGTCCAGTCAAGTCTTGGGTCAAGTGTACCTGTGTAAGGTGTGAAGATGGAATCTGCTGCATATCCGGCGTCATTCTTCAGGTCCTTATCATTGAAATGATCGGGGTCGGGCAGCCCTGTAATTGAATCGGTTTTAAAATGATTGACCAGCCATTGGGAGGGAGGAAAAAACCCGCAACATCCGCCCGGCGCCGCACCACCGTTGGGATAAGGGAAAGTTAGAATATCTCCTATATTTCCATTAAATCCACTTACCTGGCCACCATAAGCTGAAGCACCATCATTAACGGATGACTGCACAGAAAAAACCGCTTCGCTTTTATTTTTGAATTCAGCATTAAAATTATCCCCATATTTTTCTGTAAGAGCATAGGGTATTCCACCTGCCGTCTCACCATTTTCGATCAATTCTTCCAATAATGGTTTGGCATCTGAATATTTATGCTGGAACATATAAGCTTTCGCAAGGAATGCTTCCGCCGCATATTTATTAGCCCTACCGACGGCCGGTTGGGTAGGAGGCAAATTTGCCATTGCATATTTAAAATCATTTTCAATAGCAGGCCAGATAGTTGTGTCGTTGTCTAGATAATAATTATCTGCGTCATAGGTAACAGTTTCGTCAACAAAGGGAACTTTGTTCCATAGTTTTGCTGCTTCAAAATGATAATGACCGCGAAGAAAAACAGCCTCTGCTCTCACTTCTGTGGTGTCCTCAGGTGTCATATCTTTGGCTTCGCGCATTACTCTTAATGCTGCATTGGTTCTTGCCACTCCTGCATAAAGAGCTCTCCACCTATCATTAAGATAACCATTGTTTGCATCCGTCTTAAATCTTTCAATATTAAGGATATATTGCTGATCTCCGGGATCTGACCCTTTGTACCCTTCACTGCCACAGACGCTCCCATAGATCCAGTTTGAAGCACCACCCGAATAACCTCCAAAACCACCCACCGGACCAAGAACAGGATCATAAAAATCATCTACACCTACCCCATCCAACAAAGCATAAGCTCCTATCAGAAGACCTTCCACCCCGTGTTTGTTAGCCAACGCTGTTTCATCTAATTGCCCCAATGCAGGTTGATCAAGCCTGCTTTTGTTGCAGGCAAAAATTATTGCAATCACTGTAAGGCTGAATGGTATTATTTTTCTGTATTTCATAAAAATAAATTCTTGAAATAAAATTAAAAGCCAAGGTTAAACCCGATAAGATATTGTTTCTGGTTATTTGGATAATTTCCGAAAAGGTCAATCCCAAAGGCTGAACTACTTGCACCTGTTGCAGCATTGAGAGTTCCCGATAATTCAGGATCCAATCCCGAGTAATTAGTAATTGTAAAAAGATTCATCGCCTGGAAATATATCCTGAACCTTTCTATTTTTATTTTCTGTAACCAGGTCTTTGGAAAATTGTAGCCAATTGTCATGACCCTGTTTCTGAAGTAAGAACCATTTTCAAGCCCATAGCTGTTAACTACCTCGGCATTGCTGAAATTAATGCTGTTTTCCTGGATTGGCGCGGTGGCAGTATGATGTTCTGGTGTCCATGAATCATAGAGAGCGGTTTTACTTTTAGGAACACCCCCAGAATAGAGATCAGTTTGTCTTTTGTAATTATTATAAATATCGTTTCCAAAAGATCCATAAAAGAAAGTGGTGAAATCAAAATTCTTATAATTGAAACCAATATTCAAACCTAATGTGAAATCAGGATTTGGGTTCCCAAAATGTATGCGGTCATCACCAGTGATTTTTCCATCATCATTTGCATCAAGATATTTAAACCGTCCCGGTGCTGCAGCAGTCTGTTCAGGAGATTTTGCCACATCAGCATCATCTTTGAAAAAAAAACTGCATCGAATCCTATATTGGTCACCACATCTTCCTGCCAGCTTGTTTTTGCATTACCAAATCTTATGGGTCTGAAGCCTTCTGCAATGTTGCCAATACTGTTGCCAAAAATATCATAATAAGAAGCACCTGCGCCCCCGCCGTATAATGTATATTGATTTGAGGGATTCGTATTACCATCGAAACCTGTTTTCCCCCAGCTTCCTCTTAGTTTAAGATCAGTTATCCATTTTGATTCCTTCATAAAGTTTTCCTCGGTCATTCTCCACGCAACCCCCACCGCCGGGAACCAGCCAAACCTGTTTTCCGATCCGAAAACCGAAGAACCATCCCTTCTCAGCGTAGCCCTGAAAAAATACTTTTCCCGGTAAGAATACTCGGCCTGGCTTAGAAAAGAATATAAATAGGATGTGCCTCCAAAGCTATAGTTAGTTAAGCCGGTAGGTCTGCCGGTACTCAGAAACCGGTAAAGGGGACTGTTACTGGCATAACCAGTCCTCTTACCTCCGAGTTCCCTATTGTAATTGCTTTTTTCTTCAGTTCCTATCAGTACTTTGATCTGATGATCTTTCAATATTTTGGAATAATTCAGCGTATTGGTCCATGTCCACGAACTGTTATAACCAGACCACTCTGAGAAACTGTTAGGATAACCGGCTGCGCTTGGAGGCGGCGGCTCATAAGAACCATAATTGAAATTGTAGGAATAATAATAATTAAGTGGCCCTCCAAAACTGGTTCTGAGTGTAAAGCTTTTTAAAAAATCAACCTCGGCATAAGCGTTCCCGAAAACCTCCCAGTTATTAAATTTATCGTCTTTCGATAGAATACGAGCAGTAACCGGATTACTTGCAGGACCGGGAGCAGCATAACCGTTGCCAAAAGAAGGACCATAGTTGGTAGAATTCCCTTTTATATCATATACAGGCAAAAAAGGAAAAAAGGTAAGTGCCGGGTCAATGCTTCCGACCCTGTGGTTTTCACTATAGCTGAGCTGAAGATTCTCACCGATACGGATGGTGTTTAATAATGTAAATTCTGTATTAATCCTTGTAGTGAATCTTTTTAAATAGGTGTTCAGATAAGTTCCCTGCTGATCAAGATAACCAAATGATAACAGGTAATGACCTTTATCACCTCCGCCCGAAACAGTAATTGTGTGATTTTGGCTGGTAGCGGGATTAAACAATTCATGAAACCAGTCGGTTCCAGCCTTATTAAAAGGCACAATTGCATAAATTGGTCCTGCGGTTGAATCAATATTATACCAGCTTGCATCGGCCCTTGGGTCACCCTTAAAAAGACCAATATATGACCCGGCATAAAGGTAATCAGGTAAGACAGGTTTTGGTCCATTTCCATAGAGCGGATCAGAAGGGGTTTGTCCGGAATTTTTTAATGCGAGCCATTCGAGGTCTGCCTGTTCCTGGGGTGCTAACAAATCCAGCCCTTTGCTTAGTGGTCTTGTTGTACCAACATAAAAATCGTAGCTCAATTTTGGTTTCGAACCTTTACCCTTTTTTGTTGTAACGACTATTACACCATTGGCACCGCGCACACCATAAATAGAGTAAGCTCCTGCATCCTTCAATACCTGTATCGATTCAATATCATAAGGATTAAGAGAATTTATATCGCCTTCCACCCCGTCAATAATATATAGCGGTTTAACATTTCCAAAATTGCCGGGGCCATGCAGGTACACTTGGCTTTGTGCCCCAGGCTCACCGGAAGTGATCACAGTTAATCCGGCTACTCTTCCCTGCAACATCTGCTCCACCTGCCCGGCGGGTACCGCAACAAGTTCTTTGGGCTTTACGACGGAAACCGAGCCGGTAACTTCTTTTATTTTTTGCGAAGTATATCCTGTTACTACAATTTCATCAAGATTAGTGATTGATTCGTATAAAGAAATTTTTAAAGAAGTTTCATTATTTAGCTTTACTTCTTTCGTCATATATCCCACATAAGATATAATGAGTATATCACCTGTTTTTGCTTCGATACTAAAATAACCATTGGCATCTGTAGTGGTTGCTCTGTATGTTTTTTTTACTGTAACTGTGGCACTGAAAAGTGGTGTGTGATCAACACCGGTTATTACTCCGGTTATCTTTTGCTGCCCAAATGTGGTTATGCATAATAAGAAAAGAGTGCAGATAAAAGTGGTTGCCCTCTTTGCAAAACAATTATACAGCTTTCTTAAAGAGGCGATAATGACATAAGTAGTCATAAACAAAATATTTTATGAACAACTATTATTTCGGTCAGATGTTTTTCGTGATCAGTTTGGGTGAATCAAAGAGGATATTGCAGTTATTTTTTAATCCCGCTGCGGCAATGCTAAATGTCAGTGGTTACGTTGCAATCTTGTACTGAAGAATAGTTATGAACTTCGCTGGCTTACAACTCAAACCCACTGCTCAATAAAGGTATAATGTATTCCGATAGCCTGGGGATATAAATATTTTCTTCACTACTTTTAAGTTTACAACATTATTCCATTGTCAATGGTATTTTCAATAACACTTCAGTGCCCGCAGCACTACCGTCTGGTAATATCAGATCATTTACTGTAATATAATCAATCCATACTTTGTTTTGCTGTAGCCGGGCAATACGATCGGCTGTAATGCGCAATCCCATTGATTTATGTGCTGCTGCTGATTTGCTTTTTAGTTCTGAAGCTTTGTTGCGTCCGATACCATTATCTGTGATTTTACAAAACAAAGTATTTTCTTCTGAGAACAATTTTATTTCAAGAAAGCCCTTCTCTTTTTTGTGCATTAATCCATGCCAGATTGCATTTTCAGCATAAGGCTGAATAATTAATGGTGGCACTTTAATAATTGATACATCCACATCTTCATCAACAATAATTCTATATTCAAATTGATAATCGAAACGCACCGCTTCCAATTCAAGATATAATTGCAATGCTTCCAGTTCACTTTCTAAAGTTATAAATGCTGCCTGTGAATTCTGCAGTATCAATCTTACAAGTCTTGAAAATTTTGTAAGATATTCTGATGCCTGTGTTTTATTATTTTGAAGTATAAAACGATTGATGGAATTGAGCGAATTAAAAATAAAATGCGGGTTCATTTGGGCGCGGAGAGCCTGCATTTCGAGTTCTGATGCCTGGTGTTTTAAAGACTCTTCTTTTCCTTCACTTTCCAGTTTTTGAATCTGTAATTCGTTTTCTGCAAGCTCACGCTTATGCGCTTCATTTTTACGTTTCAGCATTATCACACGAATGATAATAATACCAAAGAGCATGAGTACAATTATTCCGCTGATCAGAAATTTTCTCCAAAGTGATTCTTTTTGCAATTGTGCCTGTTGAATTTCTTTTTCTTTATTCAATAATTCAATCTTTTGCTTAGGGCCATAGGCAATAAGTTTTGCTTTTACCTTGTCATTTAGAATAGAATCTTTCATTTTAATATATTCCCTGTAATAATGGTATGCACTATCTGTTTGATGCCTGGCATCATAAATAGAATAAAGAATTTGATTGCCATCTCTTATAAATTGTTTTGCGCCGGTTTGGTTTGCAAGATTTAAGCCCAAACTTCTCAAAAAGTTTGGTAGTGCTTTAGTGTATTCTTTTTGTGCGAAATAATATTCACCTGTACCGGCAAGATATTTTCGAAGCTCGTTCCTGGTGGAGGTGTCAGTAAGACTATAATAGTATTTCGCGGAGTCATACTGCCGCAGACCAGTAAATAGATTAGCCATATAAAGTGGCTCAGGTTTTACATTTTCGTAAGCCTGGCGAAAATACCCTTCCGCTGTTTTGTAATCTTCAATATCTATGAATAACAATGCCATATGCGATAACTGAGCCCTTCTAAACTCATCATTGTTATTTTGTATTGCCAGGTCAAGACCCTTACTATCTAATTCAAATGCTTTTTCATAATTACCGCTTTCCTCATAGATGTGACCTGCGAAAAAAGTTGACCAAAACATCCCACTTTCATCACCAATTTTTTTAAAGTTTAGATAAGCGGTATCTAAATTGTTTATTCCTTCTTTAAAAAAACTTTGTGCATAGAGTGAGAACCCAAGATCAAAATAAGTGTCCGATAATCTTCTTTTGTTCGAGGTACTTCTATACCAGTTAACTGCTTCACGGTAAAGTTTTTCTGAAGCTGCGAAATTATCAGCGAGATCTTCAAGCTCTCCTTTATACGATAATGCTTCTGCTATGCCGTGGATATAATTTATTTTTTTTGATTCATTATAAGCGGGAATCGCATAATACTTGGCTGAATCATTCCATGATTTTAAATAGATCCCGCTCAATTCATTCAAACAATCCACTCTTGCACTATCGTGTAATGAAGGCAAAACTTTTTTCAGGCTGTCAATTTTTTCTCTTTGCGCAAAAGCATTATGGCAAAAGAAGAATGATAAAAGAATAACTATAACATGGAGTTTATAAAACAGCGTGTTTGGTTTATCAAAAGCAATTGACCTGTGTGGGTTTACAGGCATGATACAAGATTGTTGTTTAAATATACTCATTATTTGTTCCATTGCATAGTTCTTAGGAAAACTAAACAAGTACGTGTGTTTTTTGCAGGAGCAATGAGCAGTATGCAGTCTCGGCGGGTAATTGGTTGAGATGGTAAAGCAATTGGAAGATTAAATATCAGGCTTTTTTGTAAAAATCATAAAGCCCCGCACCAGCGTGGCTTTATGTTATCGCTAAAGTCCTCCTTCCGGTGATTTAGGAGACTTCTTATTTCGAACTAAGATCTTTTCTGTAACTAAGCATTTCTCCCCAACTGCTTTCTACGCACTTTTGAATGCCCTCTAAATAGGTATTATAAGAGCCTTCTCCATTTGCTGTATTAAACCTGTCTCTGAAAGGTTTGCGAAAACTTGAATCTCTTTCTTTCCAGCCATTTTTATACCTGTTGACGATTGTAAACTGCGGAGGACCTGATGAACTTGACTCGTAAACTGCAACACTTTGGTTACCTGATTCCCAGGTTTTTTTTGCCTGCTTTAAAAGTTCTTCATATGCCATGCTAAATCCGGGTTTCACAAAAACATGGGTAATGGCAATTTTATCTACAAAATCAGTTAATTGCACGGTGCTTAGATCGGCACGAAAAGTTCCATACATGGAAGAACTTTTTTCAGTGGTAAGAGGAGAAACATTTTTCATAAAATCCATATTGTGCTCAGGACTAATATTACCTCTTGTATCCAATTTCTCCCAACTATTAGGACCTTCTGTAACCATGTAGCCACCCACGTCAGGCCCGCTCATAATATCATACACCCGCCAGCTCCAGTCGCCGGCATGATATTTTTGGGCATGTGCTGCCAATGCTTTTTCAAATTCTTCAATCTTGTCAGTTTTTGGAAAGTAGCGGTCAGAGCTTACTACATTTTTTGTTTGGCTGATCCCGAATAAAGGGATCATGCACAAAAAGAAAATCATTTTTCTCATGGGGAACGGTTTTTTTGGTGAAAGAATAATTGTAGAAAATACAAAAATTAAATTTTAAAAAAGAAAAATATTTTATTGGGCTCCCTTTTATAATGATAAGGGTAGTGAAAGTTTTAAGTGTACTACTATTTTATGAAAGATGCGTACCGGTCAGCTTGCATGTTTCTAAAATTAAAAAGCCGCTGATACTATCAGCGGCTTCTTTTTAATAAAACAGATAAGCACTTAGTTTCGGAAGAGGTTTGTTATGCGGTGCAAGTAACATATTAATTACTTATCGTTATACACTTGTTTCACATTTTAAGTGAGACTTAATCTGTTTCTAATCTCAGTTCAACTGTAATTTTTAAACTTGAAAACGTAAGTAAGTTCCACAATGT
>WNFZ01006625.1_pt1 | contig 23921 bp, 30 predicted proteins | sample 5400081 | NCBI WGS metagenome assembly WNFZ01 (sample SAMN13153365, study PRJNA577476) | soil metagenome | isolation source: 80 cm soil or saprolite under grassland replicate 1 | place: USA:California | collected 2016-06-15
AAATAATGAATGAAGGCTGTAATGCCAGAGCGCGGGCAACACCGATACGTTGGCGCTGTCCACCTGAAAATTCGTGAGGGTATCGGCTGGCAAATGCCGGATTCAACTTTACCAAGTCAAGCAGATGCGTTACACGGTCGTGGATCTCTGCACCTGTGGCAACGCTGTGAACCACCATTGGCTCACCAACCAGTTGTTCAACAGTCATACGTGGATTCAAACTTGCATACGGATCCTGGAAGATCATCTGCATTTTACGGCGCATGTGGCGCATCTGTTCACCTTTCAAAGTGACCAGATTTACTCCATCAAACGTCACTTCGCCGGCGGTTGGTTTGTAAAGCTGAAGAATTGTTCTGCCTGTTGTCGATTTGCCGCATCCCGATTCCCCCACCAGACCTAATGTCTCACCGCGTTTGACTTCAAAGCTAACCCCATCCACCGCACGCACCGCACCAACCTGACGCTGGAACACACCGCGTCGAATGGGGAAGTGCATCATTAAGTTGTCCACACGGAGGAGGACGTTGTCGTTGTTAGGTTCAATGCTCATTAGCGATGTCTCCCGGTTTTAGTATCCACCCAGCAAGCTGCGCGATGTTCAGGACCAACAACCATCAAAGGAGGATTCTCCTGCCAGCAATGTTCCAATGCCCATTTACAACGCGGCGCAAACGGACAAGCATTCGGTTTCTGATAAAGCACTGGCGGCTGCCCTTCAATCGAATATAACTTTGTGCGTTCCTGCTCATTGACGCGTGGCAGGCTGCCCAACAACCCGATCGTATAGGGATGCGTTGGGTTGGCATAAAGATCCCTGACGGGTGATTCTTCAATAATGTAGCCGCCATACATGACAAGCACGCGCTGAGCAAGGCCGGCAACTACACCCAAATCGTGTGTAATCCAGATAATTGCCATGCCAAGTTCATCGCGCAGGCGTTTGACGAGATCTGTGATCTGCGCCTCGAGCCTGCTTTTTCGTCATGCCAATATGCAGCATGAGCGGCTCTTCCAACTGCTTGCCAATCGTAAGCACAGGATTCAAGGAAGTCATTGGATCCTGGAAAATCATCGCAATTTGTGCACCGCGCACGTGTCGCAGTTCTTCTTTTGACATTTGAACGAGATCTTGTCCTTGGAAGTATGCTTTCCCCGCTTCGATTTTTCCAGGAGGCGATGGGATCAGTCCCATCACCGAGAGCATGGTCACACTCTTACCACACCCGCTTTCTCCTACCACCCCTAACGTTTCACTTTCGCCTAACCCGAATGATACGCCATTGACTGCGTGCACAACTCCATCCGGGGTTTTAAAACTCGTCTCAAGCCCTTGCACATCAAGAATGAAGTCGGGCATCCGCGTATTCCTTTACTATATGGAGTAGTAGAACATAAGGTTCTATAGTGCCAAGCAGACGGAATTATACCTAATTCCAAAAGTGCGTCAACCATAATACTTTCGTAGGGCAATCGTAGGGCACTGGAATCGAAAAAAACAGTTCTTGAGAACTGTTTTATACAACTCTTAAGGGGGAAGAATTTTTATCGAATTCTTTATTTCTTGTTAAACGTTTTTCTGCAAGACATTTCGTTGACAGCGCCATTTGCAAACGTTACAATAACTTTGTAACCAATTCTTGCTCGGGAGGAACTCATGCTAAAAGAATTCAGAGACTTTGCCATGCGCGGCAATGTTCTCGACCTGGCAGTTGCCGTAATCATTGGCGGGGCATTCGGCAAAATCGTTGCATCACTTGTGGATGATATTATTATGCCGCTTGTTGGGTTGCTGATTGGCGGAATTGATTTTAACAGTCTTGCCTTCACCGCTGGTAGCGCGCAGGTGAAATATGGTTCATTCATTCAAAATATTGTTGACTTCCTCATCGTCGCGTTTGTGATCTTCCTGATTGTACGGACGATGAATCGCTTCAAGAAACCTGCTCCCGCCGCGGCACCAACAACCAAAGAGTGCCCGCGCTGCTTCACCGCCATTCCTCTCAGAGCAACTCGTTGCCCGAATTGCACGTCAGAACTATAGATAACACGTAAACACGTATATAGGTAAGTAGACAGGTAAACAAGTATACTTGTTTACCTGTCTCACTTTTTACTCTTGATTTTCATTTTCCCTCTGATTCCTCAATGGATTACCTCGATAAACTTAACCCTCAACAAAAAAGCGCAGTCACAGCAGGAAATGGACCTGTTCTCGTAGTAGCAGGACCCGGATCCGGAAAGACTCGCGTCCTCACGCAGCGCATTGCCTATCTGATCGCTGTGGAAGGCGTCCGACCGTGGCAGATTCTGGCGGTCACGTTCACGAACAAGGCTGCTAAAGAAATGAGTGAACGTGTCGGACGTCTGCTGCCTAATCAAGCCATCGAAGGGATCATGCTTGGTACGTTCCATTCGATCTGTGCGCGTATACTTCGGCGCGAAGCGGAGTTTCTGCCGATTCAATCGAACTTCGTGATTTTCGATACGGATGATCAGGAACGGATTGTGAAGAGTGTGATCCGTGAATTGAACATCAATGAAAAGCTCTGTTGGAAGACAACCCCTCGGTGCGCGACAAATATGCGCAACGCTTTCGCCAAGTGCTGGTGGATGAATTTCAGGATACCAATCTGGCGCAGTACGCGCTTGTCAAACAACTTGCCTCATTCCACAGAAACATCTTTTGCGTTGGCGATCCCGATCAATCGATATATGCTTGGCGCGGCGCGGACTGGCGCAATGTGCAGCGCTTCGATCAGGATTTCCCCGATGCGCAAGCCATTCTGCTTGAACAAAATTATCGTTCGCGCCAGAACATTCTCGACGCGGCAATGGGAGTGATCAACCGCGCCCAGAACCGCAAACGCAAACAACTTTTTACCGATCGCGGTACTGGTGAAAAGATCTTTTTCTATGAAGCACCCGATGATTATGCCGAGGCATCTTTCGTTGTAGATGCCATTGCACAGCTTGTAGCCTCGCGCCAGTTTGAACCGGGTGAATGTGCGGTGATGTATCGCACGAACGCCATGTCTCGTTTATTAGAAGAAGCGTTCCTGCAGGCGCGGCTCCCCTACCGCTTAGTGGGTGCGCAGCGATTCTATGGACGGCGGGAAGTTAAAGATGTAATTGCTTTTCTTCGACTGGTGCACAATCCTGCGGATGAAGCCAGTCTCGACCGTGTCATCAATGTCCCGCCGCGCGGCATTGGAGAGAAGACACTCACCACTTTACATTTAATAGCGCGTCAATACAATACACAACCAGGTTATGTGCTTATGGATTTGGCACGCGGCGCCGAGTCACAATACTGGCAATCGTTTGGTGGACGTGCCTCGATCTCGCTCGCGGATTTTGGCGGCATGCTTGCCAATTGGCGAACTGCTGCACTCTCACTTAACATCGCTGAACTTTTTGATCGCCTCCTCAAAGATCTCAACTTTAAACAATACATCGACGATCAATCGGAGGAAGGCGAAGACCGCTGGGAGAATGTGGTCGAGTTGCGGCGTCTGGCAGAAGAATATTCGACGCGTTCTATGGATGAATTCTTGGAAAACATTGCTCTCGTGTCTGACCAGGACACTATTAAAGAAGGGAATGTTCCCACACTCCTCACCCTCCACGCCGCAAAGGGATTGGAATTCGGCGCGGTCTTCCTCGTCGGTTTGGATGATGGCATTCTTCCCCACAGCCGTTCTTTCGATCAACCCGAATCGATGGAAGAAGAACGCCGTCTTTTTTATGTCGGCATCACGCGTGCGAAAGATAAACTATATTTGATCCGCGCCATCCAACGCGGCGGACGCGGCGCGGCAGAGGAAACCTATCCCTCGCGCTTTTTGGATGATATCCCTGCCGATTTACTTATCGGCAAAACGCGCACGGGACGTTCCATCCGTGGACGCGTTCCGGATACGCAATGGTCACTTCCTTCCCGACCCCAAACTGCTTCCATTATCGAATCGAAATATCGCGCTGGGACTCGTGTCCGTCACTCTGTATGGGGAGATGGAATTGTGTTAAACAGTCGTATTCAAGATGATGACGAAATCGTGGATATAGTGTTTGAATCGGTCGGAATAAAACGACTCGCTGCGAGTCTGGCAAATTTGAAAATCTTATAATGGCATTCATGCTCCCGCCGCCGTCCCCGGCGGCGGCGTAACATCCAAGAAAGAAAGTTCTCATGTTAAACCTTTCGCCGAGGACGGCGAAAGGAGCGCAAGATAAATTATGACCTTTCCATCTATTCATGATCCCATCCATCTATATTTCATTACTGCTTCAGTTATAGAATGGAAACACTTATTTATTACAGATTAATATGCAAAGATTCCTCTGAACTCTCTGGCATGGATGCAAAAGCAGAAGCGAATTTTGCTTTTCGCTTTTGTCCTCATGCCCTCTCATCTTCATGCTATCCTCAAACCCGAAAGCGATTCGATTGGAGCTATTGCTCAACAATTTGGTTCTTTTACAGCCCATGAAATTCTAAAGAAACTTCAAGAGCAAAATCAAAAGGATTTGCTGAATGTCTTCCAGCAAAAGAAACGTGATCATAGACGTGAGCATAGCATTTGGCAGGATATTCAAGCAAAGAATATTTATTCCATGAAGTTTCTGCAACAGAAGATAGAATATATTCATCAAAACCCTATCGCAAAAGATTGGAAACTCGCAACAGATAGAGCAGATTATCCATATTCAAGTGCAGGATATTATGATTATGGAAGAAAGCCGATTATTGAAATCACAGATATAAGTGAGTGGTTGACACCAACACCTTCGCCGAGGACGGCGAAGGGAGCATAAATTTCAAGGAGGAATTTCTCATGCAATATGTAAACCTAGGCAAAACAGGAATGAAAGTTTCGCGCTTGTGTTTGGGCATGATGAGTTATGGATCGAAGCAATGGCGCGAGTGGGTTCTGGAAGGTGATGAAGCTAAACCATTCGTCAAACGCGCACTTGAGGCTGGCATTAACTTCTTCGACACGGCAGATGTTTACTCTATTGGTGAAAGCGAGCGCATTACAGGTAAGTTGCTCAAAGATTTAGCTGTAAGACGAGAAGATGTCATCGTTGCGACAAAAGTCAACGGGCAAATGAGCGACGACGTCAACGACCGCGGTCTATCACGCAAACACCTCATGGATTCCATTGATAAATCCTTGCAGCGTCTGCAAATGGATTATGTGGACCTCTATCAGATTCACCGCTGGGATTATGAAGTTCCCACCGAAGAAACTCTGGAAGCGTTGAATGATATCGTCCGCGCTGGCAAGGCACGTTACATCGGTGCATCCTCCATGTTCACCTGGCAATTTGCAAAAGCACTGCATACCTCTGAAAAGCATGGTTGGACGAAATTTGTCTCAATGCAAAATCACTACAATCTTGCGTATCGCGAGGAAGAACGCGAGATGATTCCGCTCTGCATCGATCAGGGCATCGGATTGATTCCCTGGAGCCCTATGGCACGCGGATTCTTCGCGGGTGATCGGAAGCGCGGCGGTGGCGGCGGAACTACACGGTCCAATACAGACCCGTTTGCAAATAGTCTGTACTTCCGCGAGGAAGATTTCGATGTTGCCGACCGCGTCGCCGAAGTCGCGAAAGAACGCGGCGTCACCGGTTCGCAGATCGCTCTCGCATGGATTTTGCACAAGCCGTATGTCCACAGCCCAATTATTGGTGCGACCAAAATGGATCATCTCGACCAAGCCATTGCGGCACTCGATATCCAGCTCTCGGATGAGGAAATGAAGAAACTCGAAGAACCGTACAAGCCCCATCCAATTTTGGGACATTCCTAGGGCGTCGCACCTGATTTACAGATTCGTTTTTAATAGAAGGATACGCGTTATTCGTTATCGGAAGTTCACGCGGTAAAATACCCTTATGGATAAACAACCTCTGACTGTTGTCATTCCCATGGCGGGCTGGGGAACACGCATGCGCCCGCATACCTACAGCAAACCAAAACCACTCGTGAGCGTGGCTGGTAAGACCACGCTTGAGCATTTACTCGATATGTTCAAGACTCTTCCCGACCCGGACAATGTGGAATATGTCTTTATCGTCGGTCCTTATTTGGGCGAGTCGCAAGTTCCCAAATTCATGGAGGAAAATTACCCGAATATCAAGGCACACTATGTAGTGCAGAATGAGATGAAGGGACAGTCACATGCCATCTGGCTGGCGCGTGAATATTTGCACGGACCGGCAATCGTCGTCTTCTCCGACTCGATCATCGAAACAGATTTTTCTTTCCTCGATAAAGAGCAAGTAGATTGTGTCGCCTGGGTGCTTCCCTTCCCTGACCCAAGACGGTTTGGCGTTGCCGAAGTTGGTCAGGATGGATGGGTGAAACGCTTCATTGAAAAGCCAAAGACGATGGAAAACAACCTGGTTCTCATTGGCTGCTATTACTTCAAGAACGCCGGACAGCTCATCACTGCCATCGAAGAACAAATGGAACGTAACCTGACTCTCAAAGGAGAGTTCTTTCTGGCAGATACAATCTCGGTCATGATCGAAAAAGGGGCAAAAGTGCGGACTGAGACTGGCATTAGTTGGCTCGATACCGGAACCATCGAGGCAACGTTAGATACCAACAAAATATTGCTCGACCAGGGCAAAGCCAATAAAACTGCAAATGAATCGATCGCCGGCGTTGAAATTATTGCACCATCGTTTGTGCATCCGAGTGCAGAAATCTCAAACTCCGTGATCGGACCCTATGCTTCGATTGGCGCGGATTGCAAGATCATAGATAGCAGGATCATGGAAAGCATCCTGGAAGCGGGCTGTGAGATCGAATCGGCAGCGCTGAGCCGCTCGTTGATCGGCAGACATGCAAGGGTACATGGACGAGGTGGGGAACACATCATCCAATTAAATGTAGGCGATAACAGTGATATCGCCTTTGCAGAGCTTAATGGTTCTCCATGAATATTGTCGAGTGTCGCTCGGATGCGGAATACGCCGAACGTCCGCTTTCATTAACGTGGCAGGGAGTCCGTTATGAAGTCGCTGAGATCATCTCGCGCTGGCGCGGTCCGGGCGAAAAAGGATTTCGAGTCAAGACAACGGACGGACAAGCCTTTGATCTAACATATCGGGAAATTCCCGACGAATGGCATATTCAACCTATTTAATGTCGTTGCGACCTGCGGGAAGCAATCTCCCGTAAACAGGCAAACCTCACCGAGTGCCTTTTACCACTAAATTGGAGATTGCTTCGCCGAAGAACGGCCCGCAATGACAACCAAACTGGAGGCGCAATGCAGGAAGTGACCAACGTTCAACGTCTATCAAAACGAGTTGCAGGATTGAGGCCCTCGGGCATCCGAAAATTTTTCGATATTGCCGCGACCATGAAGGATGTCATTTCCCTCGGCATTGGCGAACCGGATTTCACAACGCCGAAACCGATCCTGGAGGCGGGCATTCATTCCCTTCAAAATGGGGAGACGCATTACACCTCGAATTGGGGAAAGCTGGAATTACGTCAGGCGATCTCTGAAAATCTTAAACGTTTATATAACGTCCAATATGATCCAAACACGGAGATCGTGGCGACAGTTGGTGTTTCGGAAGCATTGTATTTAACCTTTACTGCACTGCTCGACCCCGGTGATGAGGTCATCATCCCGACCCCCTGTTTTGTTTCGTATCAGGCGGAAGTGATCCTCGCAAACGGTGTTCCCGTGGAAGTGACCGCGCGTGCAGAAAATAATTTTATGGTTGACCCTGACGATATTCGCAAGGTGATCACGCCGCGCACAAAAGTCATCTTTATTGGATATCCGTCCAATCCAACAGGTGCAGTGGCAACACGTGAAGTCCTGCTGGAGATTGCAAAGATCGCCGAAGAACATGATCTGCTGATTGTCTCCGATGAAATTTACGACCGTTTAGTCTATGACTTCGAACACGTTTGTTTCCCCGCACTGGATGAAAGCCTCAAGCAGCGCACGGTCTTGCTCGGCGGCTTCTCCAAAGATTACGCGATGACCGGCTGGCGCATCGGCTATGCCTGCGGTCCCGCCGATATCATACAGGGGCTCGTGCGCATCCATCAATACACGATCATGTCCGCGCCAACGACCGCGCAGGATGCTGCCCTCGAAGCATTGAAAAATGGAAATTCCTACGTAGAAGAAATGGTCGCAGAGTATGACCGACGGCGACGCCTTTTGGTCTCAGGACTCAATCGTCTCGGTCTGCGGACCTTTGAGCCGCGCGGCGCGTTCTACGCGTTCCCGAACATCCAGGCTTCGGGCATGGACGATGAAGTTTTCGCCGAGAATTTATTACGTGAAGAGCATGTCGCCGTGGTGCCGGGCAATGCCTTCGGTCCGGGCGGAGACGGGTTTGTCCGCATGTGTTATGCCACATCATACGAACAGATCGAAGAAGCCCTGCGTCGCATGGAAAAGTTCATGAACAGATATGGGTAAAAGGATACTTTAAAGACATAATTTCTCTGTTGATTGATATAGGAGCAATAAAAAAGCACACATATATTGTGTGCTTTTTTATTGCTCCTTATTTTCAGGAACTCTTCTCGCGGAGCGAACGTTTAATAAGCACAAATATCTTCTCTTGAGAAGATAGAAAAATACTTATATCCAGCGAATAAACAGTTGGATGGCATTATTGTCAGGAGAATACGTATGAAAACAAGTTGGTCATTCATTTCAACAGGAAGTGTAGCGCTGGGGGAATCACTTTTGCAGAAAATGCTAGTCGCCTTTCTTATCATTGCAGTATTGTTTGCCTCTCTTCCGGCAGCCAATGTATATGCTGCACCTGTCAACACTGACAGCAGGAATGAACTAAAAGGAGAGTGGAGGGACAAGATTCAAAATGTGCGAGACGAAAGCTTTTTCTATGAGCGCGTTCGGGTCTATCCGGCGGACTTCAAGGATCCCGTCGAGCTGGCTCAGGCGCATCAACTGCTCAATGATTATGGAGTTGCCTTCCGTGCCGCTGGGACGCTCATTCTGAATCATGCCGGCTTTGATTCCAATGGGCAAATCCTAAACGAGAGTCAAGCCAACCAGACCATCAAAGGCGTAGCGGAATACCTACGCGTCATGCGCGCCCTTCGAAACAAACTCTCTGATTTGGAGGGAGATTACAGGCTTCTGCCACCTGGTATGACTACCACAACATCCTCGTAAGTGCAGCTTCGGTGAGATAAAATCATAGGATCACAACGAAATAAAAAAATCCCCGAGATGAAAGTCTCGGGGATTTTTGGTATCCGACAGTTAGTTCTTTACGACGACGTTGCTCGCCTGAAGACCCTTGGGGCCTTGTTCAACAGTGAACTCGACCTTCTGGCCTTCCTGCAGATTCTTGAAGCCTTCGCCCTGAATCGCAGAGAAGTGAACGAAGACATCATCGCCACCTTCGCGAGCGAGGAAGCCATAGCCCTTCGTTCCATTGAACCACTTAACTGTACCGTTGATACGTTCCGACATTTTTGCCTCCTTATGGCAAATAAAAAAATATGGAGGGTACTCATTGGGTGTTGCATCGGAGCGCCTCAACGGCGTATAACAAAGCGGCTCACGGACGATCCGTGAGCCAACCTGGTATTTCCAAAGCAAACTACTGGTATCCTACAACCGCAAGCATAACATGAGCAGGATAGGGTGTCAATGATAATGAGTAGGAATTACGTAAGAAATTGGGAATGCTATCATCCTCTTATAGGGCTTGACGGAAAAGGAAACCTCCCTTACTGTACTCCTTCTATCTCAAATTGCGCAGGCAATCCCTACACAGATTGGCTATCCGCTATGCGACCGGAACGGGGAAAGGTTTTGTCATAATTCTCTCTTACATGAGATCCAGAATCAACTTGACCGCAAAAAATACTGCCACAACCGACGAAACCAAACCTACAATCCTATAAATCTGAACCACGCGAAGCTTTGTTACCTTTTGAAATAGAATCGCGCTGGCATGATCGTGTGGATCATAATAAACAGTCAATTCTCTACCTTTGGGCTATCGAGCAAGGAGGGATTGCATCTGACTCTCGCTCACTGCCAGTTTCTCAAGATCATCGAATGAAAAGCGGGTGTTTTTATATTTCTTTCCGTTCACTGCGTACTCATAGCGAATGTGAGCAGTCTCATAGCTCCCTGAACTTCCCATTCGGTCATGTCGCTTGACTGATGAGGAATAACCACGCCCTGTGTTTGGGGCCAGTGCAAACTTTCCTCTGATTGGCGGTATCGCTTTCTGGCAGCAAATAAAATTTGATAGCTGATCGCTCCCAACAGAAACATGGCAATACAATCCATGATTACAGGAAAAATTTTGTCGCCTACAGGTTTCTCTCCTTCCCAATGAGCGCTATTATAGGAACTGGTTGAAAATAGTCAATGGTTATGTTTTTATGCTTTCGAATTCAATTTATGATGCAATCGAGAAAGAATAATGAAGACTGGAAGTTTTTTAATTCTACAAAAATCATAGACTAACCAGTGGTTAATAACCTGAGGATATATTATGGATAAAATACATGATAATTGTCACAATCCTCTGTTGAATAAAGGTGCTACAGTACATTTGGTTTTGTTCAAACCAAAGGAAAAGGAGCATAAAATGAAAAGGATTCTCGTTGTCGTGGTATTTGTTCTCGCGTTAACGTTGACCGCTTGTGGTGGTAACAGAGTCACCCTCAATGTTACGACAACCGATACAGGCTATGATTCATCGACTTATACTGTCCCCGCGGGCGCGCAAGTCACCGTGGACATGACCAATAACGGTGTTCTCCAACATGAATTCGCCATCCTAAAACTGGGACAGCATGTTACCCCGCCATTCGGAGAAAAGGATGAAGACAAGATCCTGTGGGAACTGGACGGAGTGGGATTTTTTGTTGCGAATGAAAGTTACAATAGTGCACGGCAATAAGAATGGAAAGTATAATTTCCTGAAGGCTAGCTGCTAAGACATAGCGGGAATCTGATTTCAAAAGTACGGAAGGAGCATACAGAATTATGGCTCATCGAAAAATTCCTATGGAACATGATAAGAAGATAGCCCTTGTCGCCCATGACAATAAAAAACGCGATCTAGTGGAATGGGCAAAGTTCAATCGCAATCTCCTGGCTCATCACGAAGTATTTGCAACAGGCACGACAGGGAAAATCCTGGAACAGGTACTGGGCTTCAAGATCATCAGACTTAAAAGTGGACCTCTGGGAGGCGATCAACAGATCGGGGCCAAGATCGTCGAGAACAAAATTGACTTCCTTATTTTCTTCTGGGACCCGCTGGAACCACAACCGCACGACCCCGATGTAAAGGCGCTTTTGCGGATGGCGGTCGTATGGAATATCCCGATTGCGTGCAATCGCTCTTCGGCGGACTTTATGATCTCCTCCCCGCTCATGGATGGTCAGTATGATCGACTGGTCCCTGATTACGATGGGTATACCAACCGCAAATTGAACGTAGAGGAAGTATCTGGTTAATGTCTTCATTATTGGTGGTTAAAGAAAAGAAGACAAATGACAAATCCCACTATGATCGAGCGGGATTTGTCACTGATAGAAATGGAAAACAGTTCTCTCAATCGATAAGTACTATGCTGCATCCTTCGCCATCGCCCGTTTCTTCTTCCTCTCCAACATAGAGCGGACGCGGTTGTGGCGTTCTCTCGTCAATGGATAGAACCATGCCATCGTCACCGCGCTGAAGATGAGCAGCGCGCCCAGAGGTCCGATCAGGAAGCGAATGGCTTGTAAGGCGGAATCGGGTTGCGTGAATTGTGTCGCACCGGCGGGAGGTGTTTGATATCCAAACCAGCCGAGCGTTTGCAAAGCGATGAAGATCGCCAGTGCGCCGGTCAGCTTGCGAACAAAATTCTTGACGCCGTAATAAATCCCCTCGCGGCGATGACCTGTGCGCAGTTCATCCCACTCGATCACATCCGGGAAAATGGCATCGGGCAACACATGGGCGGTGGAAACGCTGATCCCCGCCATGACTGCCAGTATGAGAATAAACGTTACCTGCCCCGGTTGAACGGCAAAGATCACCAATTGCACGATTGCCCAAAAGGTCATGCCGATCATATAGGCGCGTTGTTTTCCAAGTTTATGCGCCAGCCAAACCCAAAACGGCAAAACCACAACTGAAGTAACTAATAAACAGGCAAAGACCGCCGATGCCAGCGGAAGTCCCAACGCTTTTTGGAGCAGGTTTCCACGCGCAATCCAATATGCCAAAAAGAACGGGAGAGCCAACGCCACCAGATCAAACGTAATCCAATTGAACATATACAAGCCGGTTGCAAATCGGAAGGGAATATTCTTCCACGCTGTACGCACCGTTTCCAAAAAAGGAACCTCCGGTTCGGAAGTATTCACAACATTCTCACGTTCACGGATCAACGCAAAAATCAGCAGAAATGGAATCGTCGCCAATCCACCGAACAAGGCGGAGACAATGAAATATCCCTGTTGCTGAGTCGCTCCACCCGCTAATGCCGCATCCACGATGGCGGGTGCGGCAACGGCGGTCGCCAGGGAAGCCAGTAAATTGAAGAACATCCGATAGCCAGTGAGGCTTGTGCGCTCATCGTAATCGAGCGTAATCTCAGGGGTCAACGCATAAAATGGGATGGAGACCAGAGTTTGAAGCGTGTCGCTCAGCATGAACGTCAGACAGACTGTGGCAGCCAGCAGATACTGATTATGGAATGGCGGTGCCCACCACAGCGCGATAAATCCCAATCCAAAGGGAATCGAAAAATACAAAAGGAATGGACGGCGGCGTCCCCAGCGCGAGCGCACGCGATCACTGATCATACCCACAATGGGATCGTTGACCGCGTCCCATAGGATGCCGATCAACGCCGCGAATGAAGCCAGTCGCGGCTCGAGTCCGACCACATCTGTGAGAAAGATGGCATAAAAAACCTGGCGCAAGGTTCCAAAACTGGCGATGCTCCAATCGCCGCTGCCATACGCCAGTTTTTTCCAAAACGGGAGATGTCCCTGCTTGGTGTTTGCGGTCATGAATGCTCCTTTGGCTTCATGTCGCTGCGACGCTTGCTGCGAAGCAGTCTGCTGTTATGAGGAGATTGCTTCGTCGTCACTACGCTCCTCCTCGCAACGACATTATTCTTTATATCTTGTCATGCCATCCAACAAATCCAACACCATTTCCTTCAAATCTCCTCGATTTGGAAGCGATCCCATCAGCCCATACATTGGCGCCATCCTGGAGGGAAGTCCGCTGCCTCCGCCGAGCAAGCCAGAGACTTTTTCCATCAAAGTAGTGACCCATGCTTCCGGCAGGATGCGGACCAGGAAGTTCGCAATGCGAAGCAGCCATACGTTGGCAGTCTTTTCCAAACTTGGCCTGCGGATGGCATTCGCGGCCTCATTCAAATCGTGGAGAAATTCATCCACGACGCCAACATGTCCAAACTGAACGGTCATATGCAACGTGGGAGGAAACTGCTGACGGTCCAAGTGCCAGTTACGCGCAGTCAGCTCATCGGCTAAGGCGTACACATCAAGCCCTGAGCCTGTCGAAGGGTCGGAGCCGATGGCGAATACGCTCATCTCAGGATCACTAATAACTTTCAATCCAGGCGTGGCATTGATTGCGCCTTTGGCCGCATAGGCATACTTATGCAAATCCGCCGAGATCGATGTAACACCCGGCACGCAGAAATCAAAATCGGGTACACGATAGCCAAGCTTGCAGACAAAGGGCAGCATGAATCCGCCCACACATGCATCCGTATGAAAAAGTATATCTTGCTCGTGTGCAATTGCTGCCAGTTCGCGAATAGGATCCACAACTCCATGTGGGTACGAGGGCGCGGAACCGATCATCAGGATCGTGTTGGCAGTCACCGCTTTTCGTGCCGCGTCCACATCGGCGCGGGAATCGGCTCGAACGGGGATATGAATCGCTTTCACTCCAAAATATTCGGCTGCCTTTTCAAAGGCGGGATGTGCCGTGATCGGCAGAATCATCTCGGGCTGTTTGATCTCGGGATGATTCTTGCGCGCCCAGTCCCGGGCGGTCTTGACTGCCATCAAAAGCGATTCGGTTCCTCCGGAAGTTACGGTCCCGACGGTGTTATCATCGCCGTTCAAAAGGGAAGCTGCCATAGCAACCACTTCTGTTTCAAATTTTCGCAGCGACGGGAAAGCGGTGGGATTCAACCCGTTCTCAGAGAAAAATAAAAGAGAGGCTTCTTTCAGCAGTTCGTCTACATCCTTGCCCGCATGGTAGACCAAACTGAAAGCGCGTCCCTTTTGCCATTGCACATCATGATCGCGCGCCGCCCGCATGGTCGCAAGGACTTCATCTTTTGATTTTCCAGTGGATGGGAATGGGAGTATCATGTCGCTAGTGTAGCAGAAAAAGGAGGTGCTACAATATGTGAATATATTATTTGGTATGCGCAATAATAATGGCAGGGACTAAAGTTCACCGCCTGAGCACTGAAGCCGTCTTAAGACGGCTTTTACTTAGAGCCAACGGATTCATCCGCTGGCGGGCAGATTAATAAGGAAAACTTTATGAGCCTTATCGAAATCCGCACTCTGACTCTTAAATCCGGAACACGCGACGAGTTCCATCAACTCTATGTTAAAGAAGCGTTACCGCGCCTTCAACACTGGAAATTTGACGTAGTCGCACATGGTCCATCACTGCACGATCAGAATACCTATTACGTGATCCGCCGCTATGATAGTCTCGCGATCAGAGATCAAATGGAGGATTCCTATTATGCCAGCGATGACTGGCGTAAAGGTCCACGTGAAGCGATGCTGGCGTTGATCGAGAATTATGTCGATGCAGTTTTTGAAGCAGACGATGTCGCTGTGCAGGGGCTACGTCACTAAGACAATGTTTTTGTAACCTCTTCGCATTGTGCCAATCTTATATCTGTGATTAAATCTCAACCGTTGCTGAATTTTTAGAGTCGATGACAGGATACAGTGATGGACGAACCCAAATTCCCGGTTGAACTATTGTGGCGCGACTGGTTCATGACAGATGCCTTCAAGGTAGAAAAACAGTTTTATCGCGTTTTTCGTTTTCTGCCGAATGACCCGCGTTGCAAAATTTGTAATACCCCCTTTCGTGGAGCAGGCGGGGTATTGATGCGCTTTATGGGTAGAGGGCAGTCTAACTTAAATCCGCATTTCTGCAACGTGTGTGAGGAAATGGCAAAAAAATATCCCGGCGGCGCGGAAGTGGAAATGTCCATGTTGTTCGCGGATGTGCGCGGCTCCACAGCGCTTTCAGAACAGATGACCCCCAGCGAATTTCAAAAATTGATCAACCGCTTTTTCATCGAGACAACCAAGGTGATCGGAGAGGAGTATGGTCTGGTTGAAAAACTTGCCGGAGATGCTGTTGCTGCCTTCTGGGGCGCAGGTTTTGCCGGAAAAGATTATGTAGCCAGGACCATACGTACTGCACAAAAAATCCAAAAGTCGATGGCGGGGCAAAAGATACCTGTTGGAGTTGGGGTCCATGCGGGGGTGGCTTATTTTGGCGCGATGGGGTCAGCCGAGGGAGTGGTAAATATTTCGGCGATCGGCGAGGAAGTTAATATGGCCGCCCGCCTTGCTTCGAAAGCCTCGGCAGGTGAAATTATCCTTAGTGAAGCTGCCCTGGAACAGGCGCATATCGATGGCAACGAATTAGAGTCACGCAAGCTGGAGCTCAAGGGAATCAGCGGGCCAATCATGGTCCGTGTGATGCGAGTGTGATCGCTAAAAATTTCATTGATCGTGGTGGGAAATCAATCATCGCTGAAAGGCAGTTGTACAATGAAATCAACACTGAACAAATGGAGCCTCCCATGAATCAAGTCATTGATGTATTAATGAAGCGCAAGTCCGTGCGGGCATATGAGGAGCGTGAGATCAGCCCGGAGATACGAGCTGAGATTCTCAAAGCTACATTACGAGCACCGACAGCGGGGAATTTGATGTTGTATTCAATCCTGGAAATCACCGATCAAGGGATGAAAGAAAAGCTGGCGATCACCTGCGATAACCAGCCATTCATCGCACGTGCAAAGATGGTCTGGATTTTTCTGGCAGATTATCAGCGCTGGTATGATTATTTCCTCGCCTCAGGGGTGGAGGAGCTTTGCCAAAAGAGAAAGATCAGCATGCAAAAACCAGAGGAGGGCGATTTATTTCTTGCTTGTTGTGACGCGCTGATCGCGGCGCAAAATGCAGTCATTGCGGCTGAATCATTTGGCATCGGTTCCTGCTATATCGGCGACATCATGGAACAGTATGAGACACATAGCGAGATGCTCAAGTTACCGCAATATGTGTTCCCGATCTGCATGCTGGTCTTTGGCTATCCAACACAGCAGCAAAAGGATCAAGGGTACACGCATCGTTTCGATGAAAAGTTCATCATCTTTGAAAATCAATATCACCAACTCGGCAAAGAAGAGTTTGATGAAATGTTCGCCGAGCGCCAGAGCCGCCTGGCGAAGGGCAAAGCGATGAAGGATATTAAGAATGTCGGTCAAGCCACGTATTTGCGAAAGTTCAGTGCGGATTTCTCTATGGAGATGAGGCGTTCAGTCCGCGAGATCTTGAAAGTTTGGACGAAGTAAGTTGGTAGAATTTTCTCAGTTGAAGTCTTCTTTTAACAGTAAAGGTGAGATATGAAATCCATGGAACAGGAAGAGCAAGCCAAAGCATTGGAAGCAGCGAAAGGGGGAAATGAGCATGCGTTCGCGCAGTTAATCGATCCGCATCGCCGGGAACTGCTGGTGCACTGTTACCGCATCCTCGGTTCTTTCGAGGATGCTGAGGATATGTTGCAGGAAACCCTCGTGCGCGTTTGGAAACATCTCGATGCATTTGAGGAACGCTCATCGTTGCGCGCCTGGCTTTATAAAATTGCAACGAATGCATCACTGGATGCGCTCGATAGCCGTCGCGTGCGCGGACTCCCAAAAGAGTTGTATGCTCGCGGCGATCCGACTCAACCTCTCCCGCCACCCTTACAAACTGCCTCCTGGGTGGAACCCTTCCCCGATGAATGGATCGATGATCAGCCGGAGATGTATCCCGAGGCGCGTTATGAGGTCCGTGAGAGTATCACTCTTGCTTTTATAGCCGCTTTGCAAAAGCTTCCGGGCAGGCAACGCGCCGTCCTTTTGCTATGTGATGTGATGGGCTGGAGTTCCAGCGAAGCCGCGGATATTTTGGATATGACAACCGCGGCGGTCAACAGCGCGTTACAGCGTGCTCGTGAATCCTTGAAACAGACAGAACGCAAATCGACACCGACGCGTTTGAATGAACAATTATCTTCTTTGCTACAGCGCTACATCGCGGCGTGGGAAAACGCCGATTCTGCCGCGTTGATCGCAGTGCTGCGCGAAGATGTGGCGCTAACGATGCCGCCGCTTCCGGTCTGGTTCGGTGGTCACGCGGATGTGAGGACATTCCTTGATGGATTCCTCTTCCAAAGCTGGAGCCCGTTCAAGGTCAGACTTGAACCGATACGCGCCAATGGCTCTCCGGCGTTTGCTACTTATCAAATGGATTCAGATGGCGTTTATCGCGCCGCGGCGATCCATATCCTCAGCGTTGAAGACGGACTCATTAGCGAAATCAATGATTACCTGACCTTTGATGGTCAACTCTTTCACAGGTTTGGATTACCACTCCTGGTTTAACCGATGATTCTGACAGAGTCTTGCCGTCTTATTAAGTGAAAGACAAAATTTAGACCTGTTAGACTCAAAAGGAGAGTACCATGAGTGACCAAACAACTTTATATTTGCTTATGATTCGCGGAACACTTTCACCGAAAACGTTGGAGGAAGCGCGTAACGTCCACAATATGACGGCTGGTGACCCCGCCGGCGTTGCCGCGGCAAAATCGCTGGGGGATGTCAGCCATATGGTGTATGTACCTGTTGACCATGATGATCATGACAAATCGGATGGGGCAGGCGAATTCCTCATCATGGATTTGTGGACCAGCCCGGATGGAATAAACACGTTCTTCTCGGATCACAAAGTACAAGAGGGCGGCGCGATGATCTTCAGTCAGCGTGACCCGGTCGTGTGGGCGCCGGCACAGGGATTCACAAGCTATCACATCCCTGCCCCATTTGGAATAAACGATCGCTTTATCACGACGGCACGCGCAACTGTCAAATCATTGGAGGAAGCATGTGAACTCCACAATCAGGCAGTTGCTAAAACCATTAGCAGAGCGCGCAAGGCTGGCAACCTTTCTCATGAGTCATATCTTCGTCTGGCAGCACCCGGCTCCCCTGAGTCTTTGGAATGGCTCGGTGTGGATGTGTGGATGCGACCCGATGAGATGATGAGTCTCTACGAAGACGCTGAATTTCTGGAAGGCTTCGACCATATGTTTACGGGAGAAGCGAACGTGGGAGTTTGGACTCATCCAAAAGGCGATTGGACCGAGTGGTAAAGGATAAAAAGAGCGACCATGTGGGTCGCTCTTTTTATTTTGACATCGTGTGAGAGTCAAAGGAGAGACTCTCAAAACCCATCCATCATAAAATCGAATGGAACAAATTCGAAACGGAGGAACTATGGTGGATCAAATCTTCGATGGGTGTGTACGTGTCCTCGTTGATTGGGCGAATATTCTGGGGATTACCTACAAAGAGATCAACGTCTGGATCTTCGTGATTATCTGGCCTATCTTAACTATTTTCTTGATTGTTGTTATCATCCTGCAACAGCGAAAGATTCGAACGCTTTCCAAAGGATGAAGAGGTATGAAGCATTTTGTTGAAATCCGTTCTTATAATTTGAAACCCAATACGCGTGATGAGTTCCATCATCTCTTTCTTGAAACTGCGATGCCATTGCTCCAACGCTGGAACGTAGATGTAGTGGCATATGGACCTTCACTGCACGATGAGAACTCGTATTATCTGATGAGACGCTTCGACAGCCTTGCCCACCGCGACGAGAGCGAAGATGCCTTCTATGGCAGCAACGAGTGGAGGCAGGGTCCACGTGAGGCAATTTTGGCGTGCATTGAGAATTACACTGAAATTGTGCTCGAGTTGGATGATGCAACTGTGCAAGGATTGCGTAGGAAAAGTTGATTGAAGACATGAAGCACCCCGAATCTAATTTTTCAGCATTTTAGCCACGGATTTCACAGATTTACATGAAATTAGCTGACCCAACGCAGAGGGTCAGCTAATTTTTTAACCTTCAGGACACCGTTCTGACAGATTAATTCAAAAATCCGTGAGTTTCCGTGTAATCAGTGGCAGAATCCTTAAGTTTGGGGTGAATCATGTTTATCTTAGCTATTCATCGCGTTCATACTTTGTTCTTGCGTCTGGTACCGTTTGAGTCCATCCCATCCTACCAACATCTTCTGTTCCTCATCGTAGAGTCGCAGTGCCAGTGATTTGAGGCTGGCGCGTATAGTCAGCGGTTGGACGTGGAAGAGAGGGTTCTCATAATAGCACTTCGGCAGGTTATAGTTGGGAATCTTTGCACTCAGATGGTGAATATGATGAAAACCGATATTCCCACTGAACCATTGCAGGATCAGCGGCAACTTGTAGAAGGAGCTGCCTTGCAGACCAGCCTTCACAAACTCCCAGCCTTCGTGGTTATCCCAGTACGTTGGGTCAAAGTTATGCTGGACATAAAAAAGCCAGACCCCGATTGTGGTGCTGATCATAAGGATGGGCAATTGGACTAATAGATAGGTCTTCCATCCAATCAACCAACACAACAATGTGATGGCTACCACCAGGGAAAAATTGGTCCACCAAACGCTGGCGATCTCACGTCTCCCGGTAGCCGGTGGAATCCGGTGGATGATGACGAAGACCAGTAATGGTCCGATTCCAAGCATCGCGAAAGGATTACGCCTGATGCGGTAGATGGTTTTCTCCCACCATGGTGCGGCGAGATATTCCTTGACCGTCATCGTGTATACGTCACCGGTGCCGCGCCGGTCAAGGTCCCCCGCAGTGGCGTGATGAATCGCATGATCATGTTTCCAACGATAGTAAGGCGTGAAGTTCAAAAAGCCAGTGATCCTTCCGACAAAGTCATTTGCCTTCTGCGACTTGAAGAAGGAACCATGTCCACAATCATGGAAGATAATAAAAGTTCGCATCAGAAAACCTGCGGCGAGAGGAGCCAGTGCGAGTGTGATCCAGTATGAGATTTGCGTGCTCCAGATCATCAAGCCCCATATGACGAAATATGGAATCAATGTATTTGCAATCTGCCAAAGACTGCGTCCCAGATGAGGCTTTGCGTATTTGGCAACGACGGGTTGCCAGCGAATTTGTTCCGCCACATCTTCTTTTAAATTTTTGTTCATGCCTATGCCTTCCGTTCTTATACTGAGATGATTCATCCCCACTGGTGATAGTTGCCTGAAAACCCGGAACTTACGAACGAAGGAACGGATTTCATAGCACAATAGGTAAATAGTATACTGGAATTATCCGATTTGCAGATTAATATCAGGCAAGTATATCGAAGCGTGAAACCTGGGAATCTGGGGTTATAGCGCGAAAATTGCACGAGATAAGCCATCAAATTAGTTTCTACCGTCTGTTTAGAATTCCCGTCGCTCGTAGATAGTCACAAATCCCCGCCCCAACCGTTTTATGTTAAAGAAGGAGTTCATACGATGTCTGACACACCTGAAGAGCAATTCGTAAAGGCCGGCGCTGAAAAAGTTAAGGATACAGATATTCAAAAGGTTGTCGATCGCTCTGAGGAGATCAAGCGGAAGTTCACTTCCAAGGGTCCTCTGAAGCGATTCATCGAGGACGGTAAGTTGCTGCTTGCACTTGTCAAAGATTATCGCACCGGTGCGTATCGCAACATTCTCTATGGGACCGTTGCTGCGGTCGTGTTTGCCTTGATTTATGTTTTCAATCCATTTGATATTATTCCGGATTTCCTGCCAATTGTGGGCGAGATCGATGACGCAGCAGTGGTCGGAGCCTGCCTGATGCTGATCGAACGTGACTTGCACAAATACCGCGATTGGAAGGTCAGCCACCCGAGTAACCTCTAGGAAAAAGCAGGATGCCGCGCAGAAATTTATCGTGGTTCACTCGTGCAGCAAAATGGGCTTCCCATAAAGCCGGCAGACCCAGTACCTTTGTCATCGCGGTGGGGGTCATTTTAGCCTGGGCGATCACAGGCCCAATCTTTCATTTTAGCGATACCTGGCAGTTGGTCATCAATACGAGCACAACAATTATCACATTCTTAATGGTCTTTCTCATCCAGCACACACAGAACCGTGACACAGAGGCGTTACAGATCAAGTTAGATGAGTTGATCCGTGCTATAGAAAGTGCCCATAATGTTGTCCTTGACTTGGAAGAGCTGGACGATGCAGAACTGGACGATATCCGAAAAGATTATCTGAAACTTGCAGAAGTAGCGCGCCAGGAATTGAAACGTAAGAAAACAAAGAAGTAATTGTGGAATAAGAAGTCTGATACAGCGGCACAAATAATGTTAGAGGTGAGCGATGACTACAAAAGTCTATATGATAACGGGCGTAGCTTCCGGGTTGGGGAAAGCAATTGCTCTGGCTCTGGCAAAGACCGGCGAAACGGTCATCCTCGTTGTGCGGGATGCCGACCGTGGTACAGATGTGGTAAAGAAGATAGCAGCCGCCACAGGAAATTCCAATTTAGATCTGCAATTATGCGATCTTGCTAATTTATCCTCTGTTCGAAATCTGGCGACGATCATCAACAACCGTTATGAAAAGATTGATGTGTTAATCAATAATGCATCTGTTTATAGAAAGAATCGCGAAACAACTATGGATGGCTATGAGAGAATGTTTGCCACCAATCATCTTGGTCCATTTTTGTTGACTTATATGCTTATGGACAAGTTGATTGCCAGCGGTTCCGCGCGCATCATTAACATTGCGGCACCGTCCAGCACTCAGTTAAATTTTGATGATCTCCAAAGCGAAAAGAATTTCAATTCATTGACCGCATTCGGCGCGAGCAAGATGGCAAACTTATTGTTTACCTATGAGCTGGCGCGACGCATGGAGGGTCGCGGCATAAAAGTGAATGCGGTTCATCCCGGATTGGTACGCTCCGGGTTGATGAAAGAAGCCTTCGCACCGCTCCAATGGGTGCTCTGGCTATTTTCATCCTCACCCAATCGCGCCGCAGAAGACATCCTGCAACTGGCAACTTCTCCGGAGTTCGAAACTACCAGCGGAAAATTTTTGCATAAGGGAAAAGAAATGCAGGCGGCGGCTTATGCTCTGAATCCGGCAATGCAATTGAAGCTATGGACCATCAGCGAGGCACTGACAAAGGCATCCGAGCAGCGACCTAATTATGATCCGACCGGCAGCGTCGCCATGTATGACGACCATGATATCCCTGAGGGCTTGATCCGTCCTGAAGATGAGCCCACACAAAAAGATTAGATTTACACAGCCTTCACCCCAAAGGAGAACTGCATATGAAGATGGGAGTTTTAGGCTCAGGCATGATCGCACAAGCCCTTAGTGCGCGCCTCGCCGAGTTGGGTCACAATGTGGTAATCGGCACGCGTAATGCAGAAAAGCTCAAAGGATGGCAATCCTCCAATCAGCGCGTGAAAATTGGTTCCTTTGCAGAAACGGCGGCCCATGGCGAAATAGTCTTCAATGCGACGAATGGGGCAGCATCCCTGCAAGCGTTAACACTGGCGGGGCCTGAAAATCTGAGAGGCAAGATCCTTGTAGATGTCTCCAATCCATTTGATTTTACGAACGGCTTTCCGCCTTCTCTTTTTGTTTGTGGTACTGATTCTCTTGGTGAGCAAATTCAGCGCGCTCTGCGCTCTGCCTAACACGAAAGTTGTCAAGGCTCTCAACACGGTCACCGGGCGGACCATGGTCTATCCGCAGGAAGTCGCGGGAGGCGATCACAACGTCTTTGTCAGCGCAAATGATATGGATGCCAAAATGCAAGTAGTAGATCTATTACGGGCGTTTGGCTGGACCAATATCTTTGATCTGGGTGATCTCTCTACTGCACGCGGTACGGAAGCATATATGTTATTATGGGTACGACTGTTTGGGGCAATGAACACAGGAATGATCAATATCAAGATTATGAAATAAGACATCAGCCCCGCAGATTTGCGGGGCTGAAAATTTATAGCTAAATTCATCAAAGCGATTGTATTTCGACTTAAAAAGTCGTACTATAGTCTCTAAGATCGTTCACTATCGGTAACCATGCAAAGGAGGAATTTATTATGTCAACCTCAGCGCACAAAGGTATTCAGTGGATCTTCCGAGTGTATAACCTGTTCACACTGGAGCGGGATTTCATCTGGGAGTCCGGTCATGCGATTCCTCAAGATCTCGTCTTTCGCGACCTGAAGAAAAACAAAGTCAGGATGATCATCGAAAAGAGTGGACGAATCACGATCAAGGAACGCTATTCCTGGGATGGTTGCACGCCCAAGGTTGCCCTATTGGATCTCCTCATCATCGGAACGCCCGATGGCATCCCATTTGGGAAAGAACATAAACCGAAAACATATTACGCCTCGCTTGTTCATGACGCGCTCTATCAATTCCTACCCGAATTTCCAGATCAAACCATCCTTACGCGGCGCGACGCAGATGATTTCTTCTATCGAATTCTGGAAGAGCATGAATTTGCCCCGCGCCGCTTGTACTGGTTGGCAGTGCGCCTCTTTGGTGGCATCGCTATATACACACGCAAGAACATCACTCGGACAACAGAGGGCTGTGTGGAGACGTGGGATGGCGAAGAATCCAGACCAGCGCTTTCTGCGAGTCCGATCTGAAAAATGTCATTGCGAGCCATGGAGTGGCGAAGCAATCTCCTC
>WNFZ01001300.1_pt1 | contig 23911 bp, 23 predicted proteins | sample 5400081 | NCBI WGS metagenome assembly WNFZ01 (sample SAMN13153365, study PRJNA577476) | soil metagenome | isolation source: 80 cm soil or saprolite under grassland replicate 1 | place: USA:California | collected 2016-06-15
GATCTTTGGTAGTTTTAGTACATAACCATAAACTGCTTCGATTTGATGTGGAAGTGGATCGACCTTCGAAGCATTCATAGCTAGTAGAGGATCATAAAGTGAAGCAAATTTGTACCTCTTTGATTCTAATGCAAGAAATACTTTCCACGGTTCACTACTGAAATCAGTATCTACAGTTTTTATGCTTATGTCGGATAGCTCCTCAATTGGTATTAATTGGTCAATATGGTGAGTAGATAAAGTGGTAGCGCCAACTATATGTACATAATCTCCATTATAATCTGCCCTCTTTACCTCCACAGGCTCTGGCCACTTTGGACCGGTAATAATTATACCAGCCCTTATCTCTTGAATCTAAATTCCCCCTTTCGAATGTATAATTACGCAACTAAAAAAGAGTTTCCATCTCAAGAATAGCAATGCTTCCTTTAATCAGGTCAGGTCATTTTCCGATATACTTGTGGATCCCATTACTTTATGTCTGATTACAGTAATATTTGAGAGATTACTTCTTATTACGTTATTTCCTCCTAAGCGAAAAGTGATTTACGAACCAGAGCAATTTCCTGGTATGATTTATAAAACAATTTGACGGGCCCGTGAGCTGTAGCCATTATTAAATAGTTGTTTGAGCAACTTAAAAGCATGATTACAGACGAAAGTCAGAAAGACATTAAAGTAGATGAAGTAAGCGGTAGCCTGAAGTGTGATGTCTGTGGGCAAACGTTTGATACTATGGAATCATTCAGGGAACACAAATTATCAGAGATTAAAGATGAAGAATTGAAGTACAAAGGAACAGACTAATGCCATCATCACGACTTGATAATTTATTGGCAAATATGATTTGTATAGCATTGTTAGAATAGACAACCCAAACTACCTCATTTAGATAATCAACTTTTAGACTGTATGTTCCCTCTTATATCGGCGAGTCTTTGGGAGATCTATAAAATGTTGATGAGCCCCCAGATTCGAAGGTTGACAGGCGAGTCCGCCAAATGATACTCAGGCAAAGAGTACAGCGCTCTAGCCAAAAAATTATAAAATGACCTTGAATTGAAATATTTTCTTTTCCTTAATGTTCGTTCAACCATTCTAATTGTTAAAAGTGTTGGTTGATGAATTGAATTCTGTTTTCTTTTCCGCAATAAGTGCAAATATTTAACCTATTTTATATTATAACCTTTTAAACTAAGCCTAAGAGCATCTAACAAATCATCCTAACTAGTCTTAAATTTGTTTGAGTCTATCACAATATATTTTAAAATGATCGTCTATGATCTCATCCGGTATAATTGATCTAACTATGTAGACATAGTCTCGTATTATTTGCTTGTAGAACTTTCTTTTCTTATCTCTTGAGCCCTCCGAATAGATGTGTTATCGCCTTTTCTTTCAAAATATCTTCTGGCATAATCGAGTAGTTTCCGATGTTTCTAAACAGAAATAAATATCTAGCTTGGATTTGCGAGGTTTGGCGGATCGTCGAACCTAATGTTTGTCATTTTCATTTTTATTCCCTAGTTTCCGTTCCCTTTGTTCTCTTTCAAAACTTCTTCCTTCAGTTTGTTGAGACTTTTCCTTGAATCGATAGATATTTTGTGTAGCTCATAGAGGCTGCTGTATCGAACATCCAGTTTTTCAATATCTGCTATTTTATTGACCCGGTTAATAATTTCATCCCAAAATCGGCGTGTGCTGTGATTTACTCTCTCGATTGCTCCAATGAGTTTAAAGTCAATATCTGCTATTAGGCGTTCGATTGCTATTTTATTGTTAATGCCTTTTGCGTCACAAAGATAAAGACCTAGTCTATCGCGCTGCGTTTCAAGCCTAACTGTTTCTGTAGAATGTCATCAAGACTCATATTTGGGCTGTAATCATTCAGAGCTTCACGATACAGGATTTTGAGGTCATTATTGATGGTGTTCCTATCCACCTTCATTAGTTCGGCTATTCTTGTTGCTGGTATCCCATGTTCGAAATGGAGTTTGTAAACTTCCATTCTTCTCTTTCTTCTCTGGGCCTTTGTAAAGGGAGCAAATTTCCGTTTACGATTCTGCCCATGTCTGACTAGGTTAGGGTTTATCTTTTTGTTCTCCTCTATGAACTCTTTATTGATCTCAAAATCAAAGGGCTCATAATTATGATTAGGAATAGGTTTCGGACTAGAATTGTGTAAACTATCTCGTTCTTGTGATTGGTCTACAATGTCGTTACCATTAATATTATTTTCGTTACTCTTTTTGATATTCTTTTTTATTTTCATATTTCCATCACATTCCTTTAGTAACCGATCTTAATCTTAGACCTTGGAATTACCGAATTAAGCAGAATAGTTTGATTATACATAATATTGAGTGCGTTAGAAAAATTCTCCCTTTCTAATCCATGTTGTGGATGCCTATACTGGATATGACGTTCAATCTCTTCTGGATGAATATTTTGAATTCTACAACCTTCAATATGGAAGGGACATCTATAGAACTTGGTTCCAGTTGATGTTACAACAAAGGGAAATTCCAGATCTTTGGTTACCGGTGATTCAAGTGATTCAGGTGATTCTGCCTGCAGGTATGTCGGGTCACTAATTACCTTATTCGTATCTAATTTTTGCGTTAAATCATCTAATTTTTTTATACAAGAATAATTATTTTTATAATTATTGTAATTATCTATTTGGTCATTAGCGTGAAGCATACCCAAGGCTGAATCACTTGAATCACCTGAATCACTTTTACTTAGATTGGATTTTTCTTCTGCAGCTTGGTACGGCTCCCTTTTAGACTCCACTAGATCTAGTAAGCGGGTTTGAATGCCTTCGGATCGACCGTATGCTTTACCAATTTTAACCATATAATCCCCATCGAAAACCAGCATGTTTCCTTTATTTCCATGTTTTAGTTTGGCACCAAATTTATCACATATCATTGTAGTGATGGTTTTCATGTATAGGTCGCCATGATCTTCTGAATGAAACAAGGTTGGTTTAGTTTTGTTTCCGTCTCTATCAGTATCAAAATATCCCTGCAGTGAATCTGTTATTAATTCCCATATTCTTCTCGCGCTAATTATGTTTCCAAATTCTGAAACGGCGTCTTCAATTATGGGATAAACAATTACTTCAATGGAATTTTCTATCCTATCTTTTCTCTGATTGATAAACAGTTGAAGTGTTTTTGTGATTTCCTTAAAGGTGTTTGTCCCACAGAAAAACTGTAATAATGGCTTACATAACTCGTTATATCTATTCTTCAATCCTGTCTCAATATTTGGTAGAGCAATTCTGTACTTGACCAGTCTATAGCATAGCATTAATTTTCTAAAGTCCGTCAACTCATCATCTAATTTCTGTAGAATTGGATCTTTGTTGATATTTTCGGTTATAACTTCCTTTATAGAATATTTTACTGATCCGGGTCTACAATGAAGGGTAAAAGTCCTGTCGACTAGACCTCTAGCCTTCCATTTGTTTAATGATCTTTCAGCCAGTATCATCTTAAAGCAATATGGCTTATACCAGATTTGTTTCTGGTCGTATGAATTCATATTTATCTTTGGAACTTTACCCGTGTATTCGTAACCATTTTTTAGTATTCTAATCTTGTCAGGATCTTCACTGATATTATCACCTTCATCCTCTATTATAACACATTGTCCGGGTTCAATTGAACCTAACATACGGTAATAGTTTGCTCCACTAATGGAAGTGGCTTTTATCACTCTGTAACCGGTGTATTCAAAAGTATAGCCAATGGTACTCTTTCCAACATCGTTTGTACCAATACACTCAACATAGTGGGTTGCTGGAAATAGATCTTGAAAATATGTCCATATAGAATCCATAGTTAACAAATTTATAACATGTTCGTCCTGGTCCACGTACTTTCTAAAAATTGATTTTGACTTTGTATATAATTCATCTTTACTAATATTTACAGCCTTTGAGATGATTTCTTGTACCTCTTCTATAGATTCAAATTCATATGTCTTATATGCATATTCTTCTTTCTCAGGAGGCCTTAAGATTCTTGTATTTTCTTCTACCTGCTCCACTAGTTCAATCTTTCCATTTGTAAATTTGATAAAATACGGCTTACCACTTATTATTACTGCTTCGTGTAAAACTCCTTTACCATTAAATGAATATTTTGATATTGGTACGACCTTTTTTGTTTTTGACTTTTCTTTATTTGTAGGTTTAGGGTCAAATTCTTTGTCCCATTCTTCATCTAATTTGTCCCATTCTTCGTCAACTTCGTCTTGTCGTTCCGATACCATTATGTAATTCCCCTTCCGGGAATATCCCTATGATTCAATCCTATCGCTACTTTTTGTTCTTGCGTAAAGTATTGATCAACAAACCATGACTGCCAATATTCGACTGGTTGCTTCAGCCGATGAAGAATCCATTCCTTTTGTTCATGGGTTGGCTCTACTAACAGAGGTATTTCTCCAATTGATTTTAATGATAATTCGTTCTGCTTCTTTAGATAGTATTCTTTTGTTTCTCTGTCTGTTAACAGTTTGATTTGTATTGGATATTGTAAACATTGTTGATTCAGTAATTGAGTCATTTGATTAATACCTCTCGCTTAAATCGGCAGGTTCGTAACTCTTCTAAGGCATTCGAGAAGACAACGGTATGTTCTAGTCCATGGGATGTTACTCTGTAAACTTTCATTTCTCATATCTCCACTCTTTCTACAATGAGTTTAATCGTTACAACTTCAAGTCCAGGTCGTTCATTGAAGGATCTTTTTATGTAATATGGAATCCCTGTTATCGTTGAAGATTCTCTGAAAATAGCGATTCCTTTACTTGAATACCTGTAAACTGTGTCTTCAGTTTTATGATTTGTGTTTTTAACGAGTTCTGTACCGTGAATTTGTTTGTTAACCCATTGTTTCTGCTCGTCAGTTGTTTTCTTAGCCATTGTTACTCACCAGATTCGAATTCTATTTCATCCAAAAATTGTTTTATTCGATGTCGGCAGGCGCTACCCTCTTTTGCGTGGAATGTTAATTGTTTGAGAATATGCTGGAGCTTCTCAAACAGTTTGGCATTTTCATCCTGCATTATTCGATTCCCTCTAGCGGTATGCCATTTTCACAAGTAATTAAAAACAAATTTGCTGGACGACTAATGTCATATTGCTTTGCTAAATCCTGAGGTATTGAAAATATGATCGTTGATTTTTCACTGTTGTTGATTCTCCATGACTTTACGATTCTAAACTTCTGAATTTTTTCTTTCGTCATGTTATTAACAAGTGATACTGACATACTAGGGAACTAATTATTTAGAATCAACATGTGCTAGCGGAAACTTGTTATCAATTGCTGTCATTTCGGCTTTTAAGTATGTGTTTACATGACAAAATTATCAATCGTCGCTGTCAAGTTTCCTACTACTATAATTAAAATGGGAAATAAGGAAATCAAAATGATACCTAAAGATTATCATGGCGAAGTTGTGTAAACAATCAATATTAAAATATAACAAGAAAGGAAATCAAACAGGCATGCCTGTTGAGATGACAAAGTGAGCCAAATCACCGAGTCCCATCTTCAGCAGCCATGATAAGGAAATTACAATGGAGGAAATGTCAAACCTCAATAGTAAACCAAAGAAAGAATATCGTAGTTGGGAACTAGAAATACTACCCTATGTAAAAAGAGAGTTAGAGAAATTCGATAAAGAAGGGATTAAGCCTACTCTAAGGACAATATTTTACAGACTTGCTTCATCTAATGATAACAGTGTACGGAATACACAAAGCGATTATACAAGTTTAAGCAAACTTGCGACGAGATGTAGAAAGCGGAATATAATTTTAAGAAGAATGGTAAACCTTGAAGAACTAACCCGACGTGAACTCTTAGATATACATGTAGAGATATTGAAATCACACAAACTTTTGATACAGTACAGACCAATAAGACATGGATTAAGAGATGAAAATAAAATTATCGTTGATGAGAGCGGAAAAGAATATGTTTTAAGACTAGATTGGGACTTACCTGTTAATTGTTTTGCAGATGAAACAAGAGGAGCTTTCATTGACTTCAATGATGAATATAAGGCACCAGGACAACATATCAAAGAAAAATTAGATTTTCTAAGAGACCTTCCCAACCAATATAAAGACCTTATACCCAAATGGCATAAGCAGCCCTACTATGTTGAACTCTAGGCAGAAAAAAACGCCATGGTAGGAACCTTTAGGTCAATACTAAAGGGCTTGGATGTGAGGATTGTCTATAACCGAGGGTTTGATTCAGTATCAAACGCCTGGGACACGTATCAAAGAATCAAAAAAGCATGGGCCCAAAATAAGAAAGTCAAAATTCTATACTTTGGTGATTTAGATCCTTCCGGAGAGGCTATGGATGAAATTATAAATGAATTCATGAAAATTTGTTTTGATGTCGACTACTATAAGCAAAAAGGAGATTACAGTTTCAAAAGAGTTGGTGTACTCTATGAACATATACAAGAATTTAAACTTCCAAAGAATCCGGATCCGAAAGTACTTGACAAACTAAAGGAGGATCCCAGAAAAGACCAATTTAAGATTAACCATCGCCTAAACGATGATAACGACTTGTTTCAAATTGAAATGGACGCGCTAGCGGCAGCCAATCCAGCCGAGTTTAAAAAAATGGTAATTGATGAGATAAAGCCCTTCTATGATAAGGAGATTTACGAACGTCTTTTATCTTATCGTAGCCATTCCGACAACCAAATTTGTATACAAGTAGCCGAATTGGGTCAAGCATTCATGGACGAACTTAGTATTAATTTAATGTGGAAATGGCTAGAATCTTAAAGTCTATTTCTCTGTTTTAACACTTCATTCTTAAGCTTCTCAAAGTCCACTTTCAAAGATTCTATTTGTGATTTTTCTATTTGGATTTTCTGTTCTAATTTTAATTTTAATCTATTTTCTTCATTTATCGTAAGCAGATTTACTGCTTTCAGATATTCATTTAACATTTCTATTGCAGTAGGTTTGTAATAACAAGATGCTAATCCTATTTTATGACCCAATAGCATTTCTCTAATTTCCGGGGTCAATTTAGAGTCTACTAACTGCTTAGTATAGAATTTTCTAAAACCATGAAAGATAGGAATCTGTTTTCTTTTGAACGGGTTCTTATGGTCTATTTCTCTGAGTCCAGAGTTTGAAATGCAGTCTTCTAGTATCGCCCACAATGCTCTACCTTTGAAGGGTTTGCCCTTGACTTTAGTTTTTAAACTGAATTTTCTTACGAGTAAATAGGAATCCTGAGTAATTTTCTCGCCACGTCTTTCCCTGAATTCCAAGTAAGAATCTATCTCTCTTGCTGCTTCGGGTGTACAAAAAGTGAAATATTCTTCCCTATCTCCTCTGTAAACAGTAATTTTATACAAATCATGGTTTTCAATTCGTTCCAAATCACCTATTCTAATTGACTGCAATGCACCTATTCTAATACCAGTAGATGCTAAGACTAGAAAGGCAGTCTTCACTCGTTGGTCTGAATATTCTAGTATTTTTTGTATTTCTTCGTGCGTATAGCCTCTATCTTTTCCGTTTATCTCGTTGTCTGTTTTTTCAGATTTGATAAATTTCTTTAATTTCTTCCAGTTTAAAATAACATCATTCATTTCACAGGCATGCTTTATTGTGGCCATTATGACTACTTTATATTGACTAGATATTTTTTGAGAAACCAGATACCTTATGATAAGGTTCGATAATTCTTGTTGTGATAATTTTAACAAAGAATCCAGGTCTAAATTACAATATTTTAAGAATCGGGACATGCAATATTCATAATTTCTTCTGGTTGCGTTAGAATTAATGGAGTTTACAAAGTTAAAGTATGCGTCCTCTCTTACCAATACTAGCATACCATTAACTCATAGAACCTAGAATAAAGAAGTAATTATTTAACTAGTTTTATCTATAGTACTATCTTCCTTAAAGTAAATAAACTAAGACAAGATTTTAAGAATTAATTACGATGGATAATACAGATTTAAAGATGGTTGTGGAAACCCCTGAAGAAAGGAGAAGAAGATTCCTTATAGAATTTGAAAAACCTTTCAAATGCGAGAAGTGTAACCAACGTTTCAAGAAGAAGAAATATCTAAAAGAACACAAAATAGAAGTTCATTCCTACTAATTTTCTTCTACTTATCGTAGGTCACTTGAAAGAATTTCCAATTCAACTTACACCTACGCCTATATTAGAAAATAATCAATTGGCCTAATTAGCAAGCACCACAAAAAGTAATTTATTAAGTCAACTAATATTCTACCTCAATATTGAAAATTTACACTAAAACGGGTGACAAAGGAGATACAGGATTAATTGATGGCTCAAGGATTTCCAAATCTGATTTAAGAATAATAGCATATGGAGAAGTTGATGAGGCTAATTCCCACATTGGATTGATAATTTCGAATATTGAAAAGAATTCGATTTTTGATGATGTAAAAAAAATACTCTTAGACGTTCAACAAGATTTATTCGTTCTAGGTGCAGAATTGGCAAATCCGAATGCTTTGAAAGATGATAATATGTTAGTTAAAAGAGAGATGATTTCTACTATCGAGAAGTATATTGATAATTTTGAATCTGAATTGGCGCCAATATCAAATTTCATTCTTCCAGGTGGATCCATTGAATCATCTTTATTACATATTTGTAGAACTGTCGTAAGACGCGCTGAAACATCTGCAGTAGCACTTGCTAAAGAACAAAAAATAAATCAGGAAATTCTTACCTATCTAAACAGAATATCAGATTTGTTTTTTGTTCTTGCAAGAGTAACTAATAAGCGACAAAAACGTAATGATATCCCCTGGAAGTTAAATTCAGATTCGAGTAGATTTAAATAAAAAACATACTAAAATTCTTACCGTTTAGAATTGGAACAGACGCGAAATGTATTACTGTTGATTTTCATCACAACAATCATGGCTTTAGTAACTAGTGCTTTATTATATTTTTTTGATCACTTATTTTCTAACCTTTTCCTTTCTGAATTTGAGTCTAAAATTCATAGTGTGATTCAAGTTACAATCCGACAAGACATGCAAGTATTACATCATATTAATATGAATTAGAATTCACTACATAATATGAAATTAGAAAAAAACCAGTTACTCAACCTTGTATCTTTTTTTAGGATTGTTTGTAATCTTAAAACAATAAAGCGATCTGGTTGGATTCACAAATCTAACATTACATCGCCTGAATCCGTAGCAGATCATTCCTACTCAATGTGCATGATGTCTATGATTTTGGCTGAAATAATGAATTTAGATTCAGGGTACGTTATGAAGATGGTCATTATTCACGATCTGGCTGAATCAATGGTGGGAGACCATATGCCTGATAACATATCTTCTGAAGAAAAACAATTACTAGAAGACAAGGCGATGAAAAAAATCATTTCGAAGCTACCCAACTCCCTCCGAAAAAATTATCTTCGTATTTGGAATGAATATAATAATAATATCACAGTCAATGCTAAGTTTGTTCATAATATGGACAAGCTGGAAATGGCGCTACAAGCAAAAGAATATGAGTTTGAAGGATACCCAAAAGAAGTATTACAACCCTTCATAAAATCTGCTACTGATTATATTTCAAAAGAAAGATTTGACCTTGTGTTTGAAATTTTGCAAACTATAAATGATGATTCAAAGAGAATATGAATAAATGCAGTATTTTACGGCTCTAAAAATAGGAGAAAAACGAGTCAGAGCAGCTCAAGAAATTTTAAATAAATATACTGGAAATGTAGCCATGCCGGCTTTATCATTGAAGGACAACAAGAATAACAACTGGGAACCGGTTGGCGAAGAAAATTATTTCACTACAGTAAAGGGTGAAAACGGTTACTTGATTGCAATTTGTGATAAAAATGGAATTGCAAAATCTTTAGCTCAATGGTTTATTGAAGTTCGAAAAGATGAAATTATCAAGAATATAATTCAAAATGAAAATATTCCCGAATATATTGGCAAAGTGGTACTTCCAATTTAACACTTAAGTAGATTTGCTATTTATTGATCGTAATTGAAAAAAAAATATGAACAATCTATAGAGATCAAAGGCCATCTCATTGATTCAATGATTTTGACTAGAATATTTGACAAGATCATGGACTTAAAGGGAGACTTTAATGTTCTTGAATTTAATGTTGGAAAAAAGAAAGATGAATTGAGTTATGCAAGATTATTGATAACAGGAAAAAATAAAAAACATCTTAACCAATTATTAGAATCAGTTTTTATAGAAGGTGCACAACCAACTAAAATTGATAGAGTCATCCTAAAGTCTGCTCCAAGGAACATGGTAATGCCAAGAGATTTCTACAGTACAACTAACAATGCCACACAAATTTTTTTCAATAATAAATGGATTGATGTTGAGAATATGATGATGGATAAGTGTATTGTAGTTGATCTTAGGAACAGAAAGGCAGAATGTAGAAAAATTAGGGATATTCGTAGTGGAGATATGATAGTAACCGGTGAACAAGGAGTTAGAATATTACCTGAGGAACGCCCAAGGGAAGGTGTTGACATTTTTCAATTTATGAGTAGTACAAGTTCCAGTGAAAGGCCTACTCAACAGATTGCAAGAAAAATAGCAATGGATATTTACAGTACCAAGAATAATGATGGAAAAATAGTGGTCACTGCCGGGCCAGTAATTGTCCATTCTGGCGCCGCAGAATCACTAGCCAAGATGATTAGACTGGGGTATATAGATGGACTACTTACCGGTAATGCATTGGCTGTCCACGATATAGAAAATTCACTATTTGGTACTTCTTTGGGGATGAATGTAAAAGATGGAACATTAGCAATTCGTGGTCATAGAAATCACATGCAGGCAATAAACGAGATTTTTAGAGCAGGCTCCATAGAAGAGATGGTAGAGAAAAATATTCTAAAATCAGGAATCATGTATGAGTGTATAAAAAATAATGTACAATTCTCTCTTTGTGGATCGATTAGAGATGATGGACCTATTCCAGGAGTAATTACTGATATTATAGAAGCGCAAAATAGATACAGAGAAATTTTAGCAGACACAAAAATGGTTCTTATGCTCTCTACTATGTTACATTCAATTGCCGTAGGGAATATGATTCCTGCACGAGTAAAGGTCGTCGCAGTAGATATTAGTCAGGCTGTTGTAACAAAACTGCTAGATAGAGGAACGACACAAGCAATAGGAATTGTCAGCGACATTGGTGCATTTCTTCCAATGGTATTAGGTCAATTAGAACAAATATCCAAATAACGATAATAGCAATTAGATCATCCCGAAGAACAGAAATTAAATCCTCATCATTTTATGAAAGTGAAATGACCCTATGCATCAGGTATATTTAATTTATTATTTATTAGACGCATGGCAATTTTTGGATCTGCACGTCCATTAGTAAACTTCATTACTTTGCCTAGCAAGAAATTTATCGCTTCATGATTCCTTTTTGCATCTTCAACGGCAGATTTTTCTGTTTCAAAAACTGACTCGACTGCATCCATAAGGGTTTTTTCATCAGCTATCTTGAAAGAATTTGTATTATTCACAGCTTCCGAAGGTAAGATTCCGCTCTCGAAAATTTTGACTAAAATATCCTTTGCTGTAATTCTACTAATCTTATTTCCTTCAATCATTTTGATCAATTCAGCTATATGCTCCGGTTTCACCTTCATATTTCTCAAATAGTCAGTATTGTCACTATCATCTTCTATCATACTCTTAAAGTCAGTTATTAGAAAATTGGCTATCTCAACAGGCGAAAAATATACTTTCAAAGTAGATTCAAAAAAATCAGCCAATTTCTTATCGTTTATGAGAATATTAGATGTATGTTCTGACAGATTATATTTTAATACAAAACGATCGAATCTTTGGTTTGGTAGCTCAGGCATATGATCTTTTAAATTAGAAACAAAATTATCACCTAATACAATAATTGGAATATCAGGTTCTGGAAAATATCGATAATCATGTTCTTCCTCCTTACTCCTTGCCTTAAATGTAATTTTTTTCCTATCATCCCAGTGTCGCGTTTCAGATTCGATTTTGATATTGCGGTTATACAGGCTAGTTTGTCTAGTAATTTCATAGTTGATGGCTTTCTCAACTTCCTTAAAAGAGTTAATATTCTTAATTTCTACCTTGTTACCACCTTTCAGGGAAACATTCACATCACATCTTACGGATCCCTCCATTAAAGTATCGCATATACCAAGATGTTCTAGTGTTAACGATAATTTATTTAAAAATAGCCTAACTTCTTTTGGATTTGTAAAATCAGGTTCTGTGACTATTTCGATCAAAGCCACACCGGCCCTATTGTAGTCTATTAAAGCAGAGTTACTAACGTTCATGCCACCCTCAACATAAGCAATTCTCCCTGGGTCCTCCTCCAGTTGAATTCTACTAATTCTAATTTTTTTTGAATCATCCAGCTCGAATGAACCGTCTACTCCTATACTTGAAAAACCATAGACATTATACTGGGTTATCTGAAAGTTTTTTGGTAAATCAGGATAAAAATAATTTTTACGATAAAACATAATCTTGTCTGGAACTTTACACCCTAAAGCAATAGATGTCATTGTAGAATATTCTATTGCCTTTTTATTGATTATTGGCAAAGTACCCGGAAGTCCACAACATGTTTCACAAATGTTGGTATTGGGTCTAAGATCTCGATAGTTTCCACGACAGGAACAAAATAGTTTGCTTTTAAGCTCAGTTATTTGAGCGTGAATTTCTAATCCGATCATTACCAAACTCATACTAAACTTGGTCTCCTTTGAATATTGATAGTATTTTCAAGGGCATTTGATACATCGATTAGCTTTTGTTCTTCAAATGGCGCTGCCATTATCTGCAATCCTATAGGTAGCCCGTTACTAAATCCAATAGGCAATGTTATGGCAGGAATTCCTGCAAGATTGGCTAGAACTGTGTTTATATCAACAAGGTACATCTTAATTGGATCATCTATTTTTTCACCAAACTTAAATGGAAGTATCGGCATTGTTGGTCCGATCAACAGATCATATTTTTTGAATAACTTAAGTAATTCCAGCTTTAATAGTGAGCGAAGCCTCCTAGCCTTGAGATAGTATTTGCTATAATATCCTGAAGAGAGAACATATGATCCTATTAATATTCTTCTCTTAACCTCTTCTCCAAAGTTTTTTCTAACATTACTAAAATAAGTATCCCATTTATATTCTGCTATCGGAAGATCAAACCCATATCGAATATTATCATATCTCGCAAGATTACTACTCGCTTCAGCGCTTGCAAGGGTGTAATATGAAGGCAAAGCGTAATGCAAGTTTTTTATCGATATTTCATTGTATATGCATCCTATCTCTTTAAATTTTTCAGATGCAGAATATACTGTTTTTCTAACTTCAAGATCACTGCCATCAATCAATTCCTTTATTATCGCAATGTCAAATTTGTCTAATTTGTTATTAATAGTAATTGGGGATGATGACATACTTGTATTATCATGAATATCTTTTCCAGAAATTATGTTGAGTATCATGACTATATCCTTGACCGATCTGCAAATGGGACCAATTTGTTCCAGACTATTAGCATAGGAAATTAAACCGTATCTACTTATCCTACCATAAGTTGGTTTAAGTCCAACAACGGAACAGAAACTTGCAGGACATCTAATTGAACCTCCAGTATCTGAACCGAGAGAAACAGTACATTCTCCAGTCGCAACGGCAGCCCCACAACCACCTGATGATCCACCAGGAACATAATCCAAGTTCCAAGGATTATGTGTTGGATGATATCTACTGTACTCTGTAGTTGAACCCATACCAAATTCATCCAAGTTCAATTTCCCCAAAATTATCGCCCCATTATCCTTCAGATGCCGAATCACTGTCGCATCATAGGAAGGAAAATAATCTTCGAGTATTTTTGATGCGCATGTAGTTCTGATATCTTTTGTAGAAATGTTATCCTTTATTCCTACCGTTATTCCTCCTAACTGACCAATATCTTCTTTTTCTTTAAATTTTCTATCTATTAACTTTGCAGAAGTTAAAGCTCTTTCACTATCCAATGTGATAAAAGAACGTACCTTTGATTCCACATCTTCTATTCTATTAATGACAGAACTAACGTACTCTTCAGCAGTAAATAGCCCTTCTTTTATGCCTTGAACTACTTCATGTGCTTGTAGATCCTGTAGCTTCGGCATCTTATTTCATCTTAGGCCCTCTTAAGAAGCCATCTTTTGTCAGGTTTTTGTTTATTCGCTGTCCGCCAGACATTCTAATCACATCGTCTCTCAGCTCATCGAATTTCATTTCCTGTAGATCTAGAACAATCGAATCACCAGAAATAAGCTCTTCAAGAATATCAATATATTCAATTGTCTTGTCCAATTGTTCTGGAAATTTTTTAGCTTCATCTTCAGATAGTTTGATTTTAGATATCTGAGCAAGATACGCTAACTGATCTTTTGAAATCATAGTATTGTCATCTTTTCATAGATATATTATTTATTAAGGTGACAATCGATCTATGTCTCTGGGAAACAAAACAACATCCCTAATATTGTCAACGCTACACATACTCATCATTAACCTTTCAAGCCCTAACCCGAACCCTGCATGAGGCGGCATACCGTAATCAAAAACTTTCAAATGGAAATCAAAGGCATCAGTGTTTAATCCCTGTTTTTTCATTCTTTCAATCAACTCTTGTTTATCGTGGATTCTTGTGCTTCCTGATGATAATTCTAGATTTCTGTACATCAGATCAAAAGATTCACACTCTGTTCCCGTAGATTTTGGCTTTACGTAGAAGGGCTTTATTGAAGTGGGCCAATCAATTATAAAGTAAAAATTCTTCATATCATTATCATCTAGATTCCGTAACTTTTGTTGTGAAATGTCATCCCCCCAGTCGATTGATTCTCCCGCATTCTGCAACTTTTCTATTAGATCTGAATATCTATATCTTCGAAATGGAAATGATAGATCTGGTAGTTCTATTTTTAGGTATTTAAGATGCAACTTGTTCTTGTCTTTTACCTCATCCCACAAAAAATGAATCATTCTTTCTAAAATTTCCATTATATCATTATAATCAGCATATGCCTTCTCTATATCTATTGATGTGGCTTCTGACAGATGTCTATTTGTTCGTGACGGTTCTGCTCTAAAAATGGGTCCTATTTCAAAAACATTTTCAAATGCCATGGTCAGCTGCTCTTTATAAAGCTGAGGACTTTGAGTCAAAAATGCTTCTCTATCATAATAAAAAATAGGAAAGAGTGTAGCACCACCTTCGGTCGCCGTAGAAATTATTTTAGGCGTATTGACTTCGATAAAACCTTCCTTTCTAAGAAATTCCCTACATGAGTTCAATAGAGTATATCTTATACTAAAAATTGACTGAAGATAAGGTCTACGTAGATCTATTGCTCTTAGGTCTAGTCTGGTATCAATACCAACTCCTTTCCTACTTTGAATAACGATAGGAGACTTTTTATTAGCCAAAGAAAGAATTTTAAAATCAACTGGAATTATTTCAATACCATTTGGTGCTTTTGGCTCACTTCTAACTTTACCCTTTATCGCAATAGAAGCATGTTCACTAATTTTTGGTAATTCAGACGTGAGTGATGTTGGATATTCATTTTTCTTTAAGATAACTTGGATATTACCAAATCTGTCGTTTATTGTGAGAAATTTTATGTTACTATGCTCTCGTATCGAAGAGATCCATCCAACAATTATTACACCCTTTCCATTCATGGATGTATCAATATTTTTCGAATAATGCGTCCTTTTCCACGTTTGATCTGTTGAACTATCCAAATTGACGAACCTTGATAATTTGAACTTTAATGAAGGTTAATTTAACCTTTTAACACAGATATACTAATTAATGCTACAAATATGCCATTAGGTAATTTATCATAGAAACAGAAACAACGTGGTAACTAACTATATTATATTGATAGAGAATAATGTACTGACTGGAAATAGACTGAGGTAACGTAATGTTGTATACAACATACGAGGGATAATAGAATAAGCTAAGAAAACTCAAATAGGTAAAATTCCTTTTGGGGTAGGTCTTAATCGAAACTTACAAAAGCATTAATAACATTGTCAAATAATTTGTGTGAAATGGAAAAACAGTCACTATTATCGCTCTTTACTTCAAATCCGGATAAATATTACAGAGTCTCATTATTCGACGAAAAAGGATTCAAAAGACAAAATTGCAAGTTATGCGGAAATTTCTTTTGGTCTATAAATGATAAAGATTCTTGTCCTGAGCATGAAAACTACAGCTTTATAGGTGATCCGCCGACAACAAAAAGACTAGATTTTGTAGATACTTGGAAGGAATTGAGTAGTTTTTTCAGAAAAAATCATCACGAACTAATCCAAAGATATCCTGTGGTATGTCGTTGGAGAGAGGATCTTTATTTCACGATTGCTTCAATTGTAGACTTCCAGAGGGTAATGAATGGAAAAATCGTATTTGAAATCCCAAAAAACCCTCTTGTAGTTCCTCAAATGTGTCTTCGTTTTAATGATATCGAAAATGTTGGTCTTACTGGGAGACATTATACTAGTTTCTGCATGATAGGTCAAACCTGTAATGCAGATGCCCCTGGTGGATATTGGAAGGACAGGTGTATCGAACTAGATCATGCCTTCCTTAAAGATGTACTTGGTATTCAATCAGAAGAGATCACGTTCGTTGAAGATGTTTGGATGGGTGCCGGAGCTTTTGGTTATTCCTTGGAGTATTATGTTCGAGGATTGGAGCTAGGGAATGCCGTATTCACTGAATTTGAGGGGGACGAGCACAATTACCGTACCCTTGATAACAAGATAATAGATATGGGAGCAGGCCTAGAGCGTTTGTCCTGGATTACATTAGGTACCCCTACAAGTTACGATGCTACATTCGGACCGGTAATCAGAAAACTAGCTGACATTATTGGTATCGATATCGACTCGAAATCAGAATTTCTATCTCAATATTTCAGGATATTTTCTGAGAAATATTCAAACTATCAAAATGATGTAAGACTTTTAAAAACAAATATTGCAAAAGAACTGGGCATATCGTATGAAGTTCTAGAAAAAACTATCTTACCGTTTGAAACGCTATCAGTAATAGCTGATCACACAAGGACTTTATTGTTTGCAATTTCTGATGGTTCTTTGCCTTCGAATGTAGGAGGGGGCTATAATCTACGAATCATATTAAGAAGAACCCTAGCATTACTTGCACGTTTTGGTTGGAGTGTCAATTTAGAGGATATCATGGATTTACACATTGAGCAGCTAAAATCAATGTATCCTGAATTAAAGGAGCATAGGAATGATGTTAGAACAATAGTACAAATTGAATCTGGCAGGTATTCTTCATCTAAAGAACGTATGTATTCATTAGCCAAATCCATGTTAACAACCAAAAAAATGCCCAGTGTTAACGACCTAATAAGGATGTACGAATCCGATGGAATTACGCCTGATTTTTTGCTTGAAACTGGCGTAATAGAAAAAATACCACCGGATTTTTATTTGAAATTAGCAGAGCTGCATACCACCCACGAATCAAAACATGTTCCAGTTGTTGAAACTGTCACTGGACTGAAGCCAACAAGATTATTGTTTTATGAAGATGGATCCATTAGAGAATTTGATGCAAGAATTCTTAGAATACTTGGAGGCAAATACATGATTTTGGACCAAACCGCATTTTATCCCAGAGGAGGAGGACAAGAACCGGATTTTGGATATATCGAAGGGATTAAAATTACAGATGTAATAAAACAAAATGATATAGTTCTTCATAAAATAGATGTCCCATCTAAAGATTCATTTTCGGAGGATAAAATAGTGCATGGAATTGTAGATAATAAAAGGAGAGTAGCTATAACCAAAAATCATAGCGCAACACACATATTGAATTCTGCTGCGAGGAACAGTCTTGGATCATGGGTGTGGCAGAATTCTGCCTTTAAGGAAGAACACTACGCAAGATTGGACATTACTCATCATTCTGCTTTAACAAGAGAAGAAATCAGTAAAATAGAAAGAACCGCCAATGAAGTCGTTCAGAAAAATTTACCAATCATAATCAAAGTATTTGAAAGATCTGATGCTGAGGAGCGCTATACATTCAGGATTTATCAAGGAGGCGCAGTTCCATCAAACAATGTAAGGATAGTAAACATAGACGGATGGGATGTCGAAGCATGTGGTGGAACCCATGTAAATAAGACAGGAGAATTAGGTCTGATAAAAATTCTAAGAACTGAGAGAATTCAGGACGGCGTCGTAAGACTTGAGTTTGTTGCTGGAAATAATGCTTTGCAGTACGTCCAATCACAGGATTCTAGATTACTTCATATCGCCCAATCCCTTGGATCAAGCAAAGAGAAAGTAGTTGAATCATTTGATAAGATAACAGCGGACAATGAATTAATAAAAAGAAAATTTAGAATCCTTGTTAATAAATTTTCAGACAAGATGGCTGAAAGCGTTTCGCAGAAAGCGACTAAATCAAGATCAGGGTTGAAGATTTATGGTACTTATGATGATGAAATAGGCGATGATTACTATATTGCATTAGGAGAAAAAAGTATTGATAATGATCTCTTTTTGGTATACGTTGCACTTGTTCAGGATCAAGAAAGAATAAAAGTCATAGTTTTTGTTGGTGATGAAGCAAGAAAAATCGTTAAAGCGTCAACAATCGCCAAAGAAATTTCGTTGAAACTTGGAGGTACTGGTGGCGGAGGTACAGAGAAATTTGCTCAAGGTGGAGGAAAAGACAAGAGCAAGGTTCAAGAATGCTTGATCAATCTTGAGAATTTGTTGACTGGTGTTTTAGATTCAAGTGAAAAAAATGACTGAAAATTCGGTTGAAAAATCGCCCGATGTAGAACTCAATTGGGCAAGAGTTGGAGAAAAATGGAGAAAAAAGTGGTCTGAAAGTAGAATATTTGAATCTGAGCCGCAGTCACATAAGAAAAAGTATTTTCTCACTGTTGCGTATCCTTATCCAAATTCACCACAACATGTAGGACATGGGAGAACATATACTTTGGCTGATGTCCATGCAAGATACAAACGTATGAAAAGTTACAATGTATTATTTCCAATGGGCTTCCACTATACTGGAACACCTATTGTGTCAATGTCACAAAGAATCAAATCCAATGATCTAGAATTAATTGAAATTTTCAAACAAATATACAAGATCCCTACTAAAATAATATCAAGTTTCAAAGAACCTAAAAAAATTGCCAGTTTTTTCCATGAAGAGATCAAACATGGAATGATTGAAATGGGATATTCTATTGATTGGACGAGAGAATTTACCACGATAGATAAGGGCTATTCAAAATTCATTTCATGGCAATTCAGAAATCTCAGGAAGAATGGTTTAATAGTACAGGGATCTCATCCAGTTGGATGGTGTCCTCAGGATCAAAATCCAGTAAGTCAACATGACACTATAGGTGATGTCGAGCCAGAGCTAACTGAATATGTGCTCGTGAAATTCAAATTTGAAGAACAATATATTCTGCCAACTGCGACATTGAGACCAGAAACTATTTTTGGTGTTACTAACTTATGGATAAATCCTGATATAAAGTATGTAATTGCACTTGTAAACAATGAGAAATGGATAGTGACTAAAGATGCTGCAAAAAAGTTGGAATTTTTAAACCTAAGCATCTCGATAATTTCAGAAATAGACGGGTTTGAGCTGATTGGCAAATCTGCGTTTGATCGATTAAGGAATAAACACTTACCTATATTTCCTGCGTCATTTGTCGATCCTTATAGTGGGACTGGAATTGTTATGTCGGTTCCAGCACATTCACCTTACGATTATCAAGCACTGGTTGATTTAAGGAAGGATGCCGATATCTTGAAAAAATATCATATAACTGTTGATATTGCTCCGATAAAGGTAATACATTCTGATACGTTTCTCTCAAATGACAGATCTCCCGCAGAATCTATAGTGGCTAGTTATTCAATAACGGATCAGAATGATTCAAAACTTGAAGAAGCAACTAACAAACTTTATTCTGATGAATTTCACAATGGTATACTTTTACCAGACATAGCCATAATCGGAAATCTAAGTGTGGTGAAAGCTAGAGAGACAATAAGGGAAAAAATCATCAACGAAGAAATCGGAGCCACCATGTATGAATTAAAAAATGCTGTAAAATGTAGGTGCGGTACTCCATGCGTAGTTAAGTTACTAACAAATCAATGGTTTATCAATTATGGGGATGAAGGTTGGAAAAAATTGGCACGCGAACTGGTTAACAATATGGAAATTCTACCTGAGGAAATAAGACAAGAATTTATGAACGTTATAGATTGGCTAAAGGAAAGAGCATGTGCAAGAAAAAGCGGTCTGGGAACAAAACTTCCATGGGATAACGAGTGGATTATTGAAAGTCTAGCAGATTCAGTAATCTATATGGCTTATTACCCACTATCACGATATATTAGCAATATTATCGATTCTCAAAACAGTGAACAAAAGGTATTGGCAGATAATTTGAGTGATAGTTTTTTTGATTACGTTCTTTTAGGAAAGAATGACCGTGATCTAGTTGCTAAAGATTCAAAAATTTCTGTACATTTATTGGAAAAAATCAAAAATGAATTTCTATATTATTATCCAGTAGATTCTAGGCATTCTGGAAGGGATTTGGTACCAAATCATCTTGTGTTCTTTATATTTAATCACGCAGCAATCTTTACCAAAAATAAGTGGCCTAAGCAAATTGTTGTCAATGGATCGGTACTAATGGAAGGTAAAAAAATGTCTAAATCGCTTGGAAATATTATTCCCCTGCGGCATGCAATAGACGAATTTGGTGCCGATTCGATCCGTCTTACTATGTTAGCATCTGCAGAGATATTACAAGATTCTGACTTCTCCTTTGATTTAGTAAAAGGAATTAGATCCAAATTGTTTGAAATTTACAGAACTATTAGTGACCATAAGAACATTTTTACTACAACTCAGAATAGTTTGGATCACAATGAGCTGGAAGACACGTGGTTTTCAAGTAGGATACAACACATTATCATAGATACTACATCTGCTATTGAAAAATTTAGAATCAGAGAAGCTTTACACAATATATTATACTTGATGGACAACGATTTACAATGGTATCAAAAAAGAAAACTTGCAAAAAATAAATCAAAATATAATAATTACATAAAGGAATTCTTCGATATTAGGATAAAATTACTATCACCTTTTGCTCCTTTTTTCTGTGAGGAAGTTTGGGAAATAATGGGCAATCATTCCTTTATCAGTTTGGCGCAATGGCCGGAAGCTAACAATTCAAAAATTTCGCTGGAAGCTGAAGATAATGAAAGACTTATTCAAGATGTGATTTTAGATATACAGAAAATAACAAAGGTTACTAAAATCGTTCCAAAAAAGATTATGATATACACATCTTCAACCATCAAGAGCATAATATATAAAAAATTATTAGACAAGATGCAGAGACGATCAACTGCAAATTTTGGAGTACTCATGAAAGAATTTGTAAATGATAACGAAGTCAAAGATTTTGTAAAGCGTATCCCTGACTTGGTAAAGAAAATGATAGATGACATATTGTCCGAATCATTAGAAGTTAGGCATAGAAGAATGAAAACTGATTCATTTAATGAATTGATACCTCTACAAGATGCTATATCATTACTAATTAGTGAGATTGGAAATCAGCAACTTGAAGTAAGAATCTATTCTGAAGACAACAATGACAAATATGACCCAAAGCAAAAGTCAAAATTTGCAAGGCCCTATAAACCAGCTATCTATATTGAATAAACTCTGAAGTCATGAATATTTAAAATTTATCCCACTAAATGGTACGCTAGGTATTTGTAATAGCAGACGGCCAATATTTTTCATTATTTCAACCAATACTAAATTCTGAACTAAAATTATTTTATTGGTTGCGTATAGCATTAAATTTAGAATCATTTTAGATATTAAGAGTTGTCCCCCAATTATATACTAGTTTGTTCAAACAGAGATATTGCGAGTAGTTCAATCTCACGTTGTTTGATTGAGAGATATGGGTTCATGAAAGATACTAATTCTACCTTTTCTTCTAGCAAATATCCAAATATTGTTTTACATATTTCTGAAAATAATTTGCTCTATCTTGACAATCTCGATGAACTATATCCCAACACATCATGTTTTATTTTCTTATCTCAACACAGATCTAAAGCTAACATTCCGGCATTGACGTGTCATTCCACAGGAAATTTTGGCAAAAATAATTTTGGGGGCAAAGAAAGGGAATTAGGAGTGTGTTATCCTTGGCTTCAAAAACAATACCTTATTGAATTGAATAATCATAACGATAGAGTTCCCATGTATGATATTATTATAGAATCTACCCATCATGGTCCGACTTCACTAAAAAAACCAACTCTATTTATTGAAATAGGATCAACTGAAAAACAATGGAAAGATGAAAATGCAGCACATACAGTATGTAGATCTTTATTTAAGGTTATTACCAGAAAAAATGAGTTTTGTGAAAAGGTAGCCATAGCCCTAGGAGGCAATCACTATCCAACAAAATTCAATAAGATATTACTGGAATCGGAATTCGGTTTGGGATCCATTGCCGCAAAGCATGATTTACCATATTTGGATAATTTTTTAATAGAACAAATGGTATCTCGGAACATTGAGGAAGTAACTTTTGCTTTGGTAGATTCAAAGGGACTAGGAAAAGAGAAATCTAGAATATTATCTGCACTCGATGAAGTTGGAATTGAAGTTTTAAGAATCTAGAGTAATGAAAATGCCGCTATAGTTATTTATTATTGTGTAACGTCAATAGATTATGGATTACATTAGGAGAAAAAAACACAGGGGAACAAGTACGCGTCATATTAATAATCAGTCTGTCTACAATCTTGTTTCAAATATACCTCTTGGAAAAATTGCAACTTATGGACAATTGGCGTCATCCCTAGGGAATCCTCGGGCGGCACGTGGAATTGGAAAAATCTTAAACAAGAATCCACGCCCAATTATAGTACCTTGTCATCGAGTTGTGTGTTCAGACGGACATATCGGAGGTTATATGTACGGAAAGGAACGAAAGATATCGTTGTTACTTAACGAAGGAATTCCTATTGTTAATGATCTTATAAAAGATTTTGAAAAATACAGAGTGTAAGGTTGGGATTGTTACTTATGCATCTTTGCTTGTTTGGCAAGTTCTCTCAAGTGAGATAAAGACCTTACATTACCACCCCTAATTTTTTTATATAACGCCCAAAAAGTTTCTCTATTTATTTCGTTTCTGGCTTTTAATATTTTTAAATGACGTCTCATGGCCTTGGTTCGCTTAACATAAACAACTTTCTTTCCCACTCTAGCAGTTTTCTTTCCTTTCTTTGAACCGGCAGAAGTACCATGTTTTCTACGTGTCTTTAGTTTCTTTTCTGCTCTTGACCTAGAAATCCCTCTTAGTTTTACTGTCCATATAGTCCCATTCTTAACCAAGGAACGCATATCCTCTCGTGTAATAGCATCAGCTATATCATCAAGCTTATCAGGTTCGAATCTTACTCTATTTAATCCGACACCCAATATTCTTGCTATCAGTTCTCTTTTTTTTCTTAAATTTACAACCATTATGATTTAGCCACTTTTTTTCTTAAACTTTTACCCTTCACTTCTTTTTTGCCCTTTGCTTCAGTTTCTTTCTTGGGCTTTGTTTCTACCTTTGCTTCAGCTTCTGCCTTTGCTTCAGTTTCTTTCTTGGGCTT
>WNFZ01002175.1_pt1 | contig 23882 bp, 22 predicted proteins | sample 5400081 | NCBI WGS metagenome assembly WNFZ01 (sample SAMN13153365, study PRJNA577476) | soil metagenome | isolation source: 80 cm soil or saprolite under grassland replicate 1 | place: USA:California | collected 2016-06-15
GACCGACAATTCGCCTCGGGTTGCTCCCCACGCCGCTTCGAGCCGACGCAGTTACCTTTGGCTTCGGAGCTGTGGCATACTCCGGCACGGACTTTCACCGTGCTGATGTGGCGCCCTCACAGGCGCACTCATTCCCGCACGTTTTAAGCGGGAATCCAGGCGAATCCGGATCCGGACCTCGATAAAAACATTTGGAGGTGACGGAATCGGAATCGTTTGCATGATACGCTTCGATACCCCGCAGCTTGCTGCGGGTAGTTCATCACAGGGACGGACTTCCGGCAGAACGTTTTGAAGCGAAGCGCTTGAACGTTTGGAACGCTTCCCTTCCGACTGTTAGCTCGGAATTTTCCTCCCAGAAAATATGGCCGTTTGCCAATCTTAGCAGATAAGCAGGGCATTTCGCCTGCGGCGCGCGGACAGATTTACTTCGGCTTCGAGGTCGATGAGAAACTGCTGCCGTTCGCCGTCGAAGAGTTCGGCGACCAGTGCTGGGTTTATGGCTCGGATATCCCGCCCGGAGACCGCCACTGCGGCGCGGTCGATGTCTTCCTTAAACGAGACGATATCAGCGAGGAGAGCAAGCAAAAGCTGCTCGTTGATAACACAGCGCGCTTTTACGGACTCGAAAAGTTGGAAACGTGATCGTGTAGGGTTGTGAATCGTCTAAACCAAACGCGCTCGGATGAGGACAACGCTAAGCACAAAAGTTACTGTGAGGTTGAGTTCTTTCATCATAAGCAACCCTCGTCCGATTTGCCGAGATTGAAAGAGCCGTTGAAGACTCTCCTACCACACCTTACGGCCAGTGGAGAAGACGAATGGAGGAAAACGTGAACGCGAGAAGAAATCTGCAAAGCGCATTGTGCCAGACTGCCGTTGGTTAAAAAGTATTCAATCAAGCAGAATGGGCCTCTGCTATTTTCAGTGCAAACGCTGCCCCAGTATTCCGTTGAACGAAGCCAATCGATCGCCTCGTTAAGATAGTCGAGCTGTAAAAGCCGGACCCTGGCTCTGCCCTACGCCTTTTCTTGGCGCCGGACGGTTGATGACGGGTTCCGGCCCGACTGTGTAGGTGCCGTGCTCGTTCATCGTCGGTGCGCGAATTACTTGCGATCGACGCCCTCGTATGGGGTGTGTCTATTTGATTATTTGTCGCTAGTTCACACATGGCAGAATCTGACTTGCGTAAACTAAGTAGACAATGACCTGTCGACAAAATTACTAACCCGATCAAGCCCTACCCAATCAATTGTGAAATCTGTGGTGTTTCCGGCGAAACACCGACAGTCGGGTGTGGCATCAGCGTTGCTTTCTCACGATGTTGAGTTTGCTATTTAAGGTGGACGAACGGGAGCAGGTACGGCGAGTGAACCAATGGTCGCAGTACAAATTTAAAAGGAGGTAAACACTATGGCAACGACGACTGGAAGAAGAGGACGAAGGCAAGCACCCAGCGGTGCGGCAAATTTGCATGTGGCTTCCAGTACAGAAGCCCTCATGCTCGCGGCACTCGAGCGCGGCGAGGATCTTTTGACGACGGGTCGATTCCTTGTGACCTATAAGGAGGGCGCAGCAGATGCTGCGATGAAGCATCTCCAGGCGCAGGCTGGGATGCGCGTCGCGAACGCGCGCGATTTCAAGGATCAGGCGATCGTATTTGAAGCGGCCGGGGATGCAGATGCCATCATGTTTCCGGAGATCGGTGTTGCCTTGGTAAGCGGTAGAGGGGCGGCCTCGCGCGGGATGACGGCCGAAGCGGCTGTCGCCGAAGACAGCCCCGTGCAATCGATCGATCCCGAATATTTCATGTTCGCCAACGCGATCAACGCCAGCGACTATATGAAAGGCGTGCTTCACACCGCCCAGATGATCGCGGCGGATCTCGGTGAAAGGGAGGCCGCCGAGGAAGCCGAGATTTCGCCGGCAGTCTTGGGGGCGACCTGGGGACTCATTGCGTGCAAAGTGCCGCCGAGCGCTCGCGACGGTAGCGGGATTAAAGTCGCTGTGCTCGACACGGGCTTCGATCTCGGTCATCCCGAATTCGCTGGTCGAGCGATCGTCTCCAAGAGTTTCGTGGGCCAGCCTGTGCAAGATCTGCACGGCCATGGAACCCACACCGCGGGAACCGCCTGCGGTCCAAAGTCGCCTCCGGGCGCGATTCAGCGTTACGGCATCGGATTCAAGTCGCAGATGTTTATCGGCAAGGTGTTAACCAACAGTGGTTCTGGAACGCAGGCGCAAGTCTTGGCAGGGATGAACTGGGCGATTGCCAACAAATGCCCGGTGATCTCCATGTCATTGGGTGCTCCGATTCCGGTACAACCCTCCTACACCGCGGCCGGTGCTGCGGCTTTAAACAACGGCTGCTTGATTGTTGCTGCTGCCGGTAACGATAGTAACCGTCCGGCTATCATTAAGCCGGCGGGGGCGCCTGCCAATTCACCCACCATTGTATCGGTGGGTGCACTCGACAACGCCCTCAAAGTCGCCGTTTTCTCCAACGGCGGTAAGATCGACATCGCTGGACCTGGAGTAAACACATTTTCGTCATGGCCGCGGCCGGTGCTACATAAAACCATTAGCGGCACGAGTATGGCAACGCCGCATGTCGCAGGATGCGCGGCGCTATGGGCGCAGACAAGCCCGGCCCTGCGTGGAGCAACTTTGCGTGCAAGGCTACTTGCCGCAGCGAAGCACCTGCCGTTGCCGGCCAGTGATGCGGGCGCCGGCCTCGTGCAGGCGCCGTAGGGCTTCGAAACGGTGAAGCGAAGGACGAAGGACGCCGCGCTGTTACACGCGGCGTCCTTCCTGAATTGGGAACCCGGCTACGATTTCGCTTGTTTGTCTTTTCCGCGCTCTGAGTTAGACTGGTTTTTGTAAACGCACTCCAAAGAATTTTTACGGAGGTGTTCTCATGAAGCGCGTAAAAAAGAAGCCCATGGTGGTCACGGTTTCCGGCGACCGCTCCATCCGGGAGGTCGCTCGTGACCTCAAAAAGGCCGGCTTCACTGTAGGGCAAGTGTTGGAATATACCGGCACGATTACCGGTTCGGTGCACCCCAAGAGCGCCGCGCGTTTACGAAAAATCCGTGGCGTGGCCGATGTCTCTGAACAACATGCGGATTTCGACATTGGTCCGCCGGATGCGCCGGTTTCCTAGTTTGAAAAAACAACTGCGTGCCAGCGGTGTAGAGTATGACTTGGGGTGACCGTAGATCTGCCGCAGTGGCGCAGAAAATAGGTTTGCTGTTTCCATCCACCCGTGAATAAGGCGGAGCCGCGAATGCATCCGCGGAGGCCCATCAAGTATATTTTTCTTTACAAGCGTCAGCAGCGCTAGCTCTGAAAAATCTGCCAGTGAAAACTATAATTACTGCCCACACCGATGCAACGGTTGAGGAGCTAATCGACAGGGCATTCGCTCAGATACGGCAATTAGGAGCCGCTGAAGAAGCCTCACGGCTGTTCCCCAACGGCGTGGGATCACTCGACCTCGAAATCGGCTCGGGGGGCAACGCGAAACCTGCGGTGCGAATTTCGTTGCGGATCGCGGCGTCGCCGGGAAGAGCGGAGGGAACAGGCGCGGTCTTCGCCACCATGGAAGGCGATGTAAAGGCTACGTTCAATGCCGAGGGACATCATATCGCCGCTTTGGTCGCCGAGCGCGATCTCGGTCAAAACTTCCCGCAGACGATGAAGAAAGTGCAGAAAATTTTGGACGCCGGTAAACGCTCGCTGCTCGAAGCCGCGACTTATCCCGATGATATCTGCAATACGCAATCGGAAACGAAAGCGTTTCACTTCGTCGATATTCCCTTTGAAGCCAGCGGTCCGGCCAATCCGCCGCTGCCTCATGCGCCGCATGTTATTTCTAAAATTGGCGATTTCTCGGCAGCGTTGAAACAAGCTGGCGCGAGCGCGAAAAACAAAGTCAACACGCTGAGCTGGCTCATTCACCTATTCGGCGACATTCATCAGCCGCTCCATTGCATCGAACGTATCAGCGAATTGCATCCGGCGGGAGATCGTGGCGGCAACTCATTCCCTTTGGGACAGCTCCGTGAGCTTCACGAATCGTGAAGATGCGCAACTGGCCGTCGATATCATGAATGAACATCCAAGATCCGCGATGGCCACGGATCTCCATGATGGCAATGTCGAATCTTGGGCGCGCTCCAGTTTCCGACTAGCGAAGAAGTTTGCCTACGGACCGCTACAAGAAAATCCTGCGGCGCCGCCAACGCCGTCAAAGACCTATCTCAAGAACGCTGAAATGGTCGGACGCCGGCAAGCAGCGCTCGCGGGTTACCGGCTGTCGGACCGGTTACGGCAGATTCTTGGTTAGCGGATAATTGGGGAACTTGCGATGAGTGTTCCGCCCGTCACGATTGTGCCTCTGGTGCCAAATTTGCCTCTCCCGCAACAAGCCACCGCGCGCACACGCTCGCCGATTCCGCCCGGTTACGGTGTTCAAGAGCAGTGCGTGCCTTTCACTGCCGCCAGTGCCTTGGGTTTCCTGATCGGCTCGCCAATTCGATTTGGCTTATGTCGGCCCGAGGAAGCGCCGGAAGGCTGCCGCGTGTTTAGATCCCCCTTCGACCAAGCGCGCGAAGATGGCTCCTTCACCGAACCGCGAGTCTTTTATGTGTTCGATCGGCCGGAGTGCAAGTTCCGCGGTAATGCTTACCAACTGGAGGGCATTCCGGTTGACGGATCCCCCGCACTCATTGAGCCAGGAATGAGTTTCTTCGACCGACCGGACCAGCAGCACCTTTTCAAGCTTCATCTCCCGTACATCTGGCGCACTGCGCAAGCGGTGGATACACTGTTTTTGCCGCTGCTTAACCGACCGAGCAAAGGCTTGGAAGTCCAAAGTGGGCTCGTGGAAACCGACTGGTACCCAAGTCCGGTAAATCTAATCCTGGCGAAGCCAACCGAGTCGATTCACGTTCTCGTCGGAGATCCTGTCGCGCACGCGATCCTTGTCCCGCGTCAATTCCGCGGAGTTGCCTTGGAAGTTGCCGCACCACACTCCAGACTGAACCGCGAAACACGCAAGGGATTAGCCCAATGGGATAAGCAGCACGCCCAAGACCGAAGTCTTTACAAAATCCTCGCGCGTGACACGCAAGAAACACGTGAGTCATGACATCGGGGAAGAAAAGAGGGAGATTCTTCTTTTCTCTTGCCCGGTGGTAGGATACTTCGCTATTTGCCGTCGTCGAGGCTGACGATGATGATGGCGTTGGCGATCAGCCAACCGTCGTCGCCGTTTTCATTGAGCACCTGCAATCCGCCGTGGACCACGTTGATGTGCCCGCCGCCGTGAGGCAGCGTTTCCAGCACGGCCTGGCCGTCCACTGCCTCGGGCTTGGGCACGCCGATGGTTACATCGACACGCATATCGTCGGCACCTCCACCTGCGAGTTCCAGCCGAACCGATTCTTGCCGATACTCAAATACTCATTAGAGTAGACAACGGAACTCCGTCAAGACTTCTGCCGGCTTCGGCCCAAAGATCCTTCACTTGCCAATACCGGAGAGCTCCTCGGCCTCGAGATACAATTGGAACGTCTGAAACTGCCTTTGGCTTCGTCTGTTCGCAGCGAATCTGACCCTTCGACGAACTCAGGGCAGGCTCTTGAACCTTGAACGTTGAACTTTGAACCGCCGCTTGCCGGCGAACGATTGGAACCCGCTCGCTGCGCCAGTTCTCTTCCGACTATTGCCTGTTGCCTTATGCCTCATGCCTGTTCCATTCGATTGACATCATCGCCTGTCACCGCATAATGTTTGCGTTCAAAGCAGCAATCCATACACAACTCTAGAGAGTGAGGCTCATTATGAGTGCCGTCAATATGGTGCTGGTGGGCGATACGTTCGTGGGTCGCCCCGATCCCGATTCCGCCTTCGCCACCGCCAAGCATCTGCTCAAAGATGTAGACATCGCCTTCTGCAACCTGGAAACCGTGGTGGCTGATGCCAAGTATCTCGCGCCCCATGACCACGACCACCACCCGCGAACCGATGAGTGGATGTTCGACTCCTACGTCCGGGCAGGCTTCAATGTCATGAACCTCGCCAACAATCCAAGCACATGGCATGGCCTAGATCCTTTTTTGCGTTGCCTGGACGTCCTGGATAAGGCTGGCATCGTGCGCGGGGGCGGCGGCCGCAATATCGCCGAAGCGCGAAAGCCCGCCATCATCGAGCGCAACGGGACTAAGGTCGCTTTCGTCTGCCGCGCCTCGGTGTGCGATCCGATCACGGCGGCAGCCACAGAAGACAGGGGCGGTATTGCGTACTATCCCGTCCAGACTTTCTACGAGCCCCGGCTTCGGGTTCACCATGTGCCCGGCTCTCCACCGATCATCCACACTGTTCCTGATCGCGGCGCGCACCGTGCGGCTCTGGAAGAGGATATTCGCAAAGCGCGAAAAGAAGCGGACGTAGTGATTGTGTCCTGGCACTGGGGTGTGTCACCCACCACGGGCGGAACCGGCGAGCTTACGGAATACCAGACAGAGATGGGCCATTTCGCTATCGACGCCGGCGCAGACATGGTGGCCGGCCATCATTCTCACGTTCTCCAGGCCATTGAGGTGTACAAGGGCAAGCCCATACTCTATTCTCTGGGCAATTTTGTCCACGACCTTCACTACCAGAAGCGCCCCAACCATATCCTCTTGGCCATGCTGGTGCGCTGCCAGATCCAAGATGGCAAACTCCAACGTCTCTCCTTCGTCCCTGGACTGTACAAGGGGAACGGCCCTCCTGACTTCTTTCAACCGTCCCAGGCTCCGGAGATCGTCAAGGACATACAAAAAATCTCCGCCCGCTTTGGCACACAGTTCGAGGTGAGCAAGGACGACGTGGCCGTGACTCTGGGAGAAGCGCGCTAACAAAATCAGGGATCAGAAAATCGCAAACTGTGCAATTCAGGGTGGCGCAATACAACTTCTACACAGCGGAGCCGATGTTGGGTAATGCTTTTGACGACGGAGATCCTATGTTAATGGCAAATGTAAAAACGGACGTGATCGACGCGGACGCGCATGTGGTAGAGAACGAGCGTGTGTGGGATTATCTCGAGGCCGGCGAAGAAAAATATCGCCCTACGTTAGTGGCCGAGCCGGACAATCCCGAGCGCCAGCATTGGGTTCTCGACGGCGAGGATCTCGGCCCCAAGTTTCCCTCGCCCAACGAGAAGCAATCTGAAGAGCATGTCAAAAGATTCGGACGGGAAGTGGGAACTCCGGTGCAAGCCCGGGAGCTTAGCGATGTGACCCAACGGCTGAGACACATGGACGCCTTAGGGATCGATGTGCAAGTGCTCTACAACTCGCTCTGGCTCCGGCCGCTCACGCGCCGCCCGGAAGTGGAGATCGCGCTCTGTTGGAGCTGGAACCGCTGGCTGGCGGATGTCTGGAAACTCGGCGAGAACCGCTTACGCTGGAGCTGTGTCGTTCCGGCGTTGACCCCGAGCGAAGCCGCGCCGCAAATTCGCTTCGCCAAGGAACATGGCGCCGTCGGCGTCTGCGTGCGCCCCTTCGAAAGGGGTAAGCTGATGACGGACCCATTTTATTATCCAATCTATGACGAGGCGCAGCGACTCGACATTCCGGTGACCGTGCACATTGCCAACGGCAACCCCGATCTGTTCAAATTGCTGAACAACGAATCCGGCGGCGGTTTCTCGACATTTCGAGTCCCGACAGTCACCGCATGCTACGCGCTGATCATGAGCGAGATACCGCGGGTCTTCGCGAAGCTGCGCTGGGGTTTCATCGAGACATCGAGCCAGTGGGTGCCCTGGGTCGTTCACGAAGCCGTGCGGCGTTCCTTGGGAGGCGAACACCCGGTCTCGATGAACTGCTTCCGCGACTACGGGATCTATGTTTCAACCCAGACAGATGACGACTTTTCTTATGTGATCTCTTACGCGGGCGAGGAAAATCTCGTTATCGGTACCGACTACGGCCATGGCGATACCTCAAGCGAACTCAACGCGATTTCACGGTTCAAAGCGATGGAGGGCCTCAATCCGCAGGTGAAACGGAAAATTCTTTCCGATAATCCCAGACGATTCTACGGGATTTAGATGCATCTTCTGCGGGTAAGCCCGGTGACGCACCCGGCTAACTCCATTCCGAACGAGTACTATCGCACGGCGGAGGAGTATCAAATGGCGCTCGCCGATGCGCTGCGGGAAGAGTACCGCGCGATCGTCGACGCCGGCCTGGTGCTGCAGGTGGACGACCCCCTGATCGCGAACTATTATGACCACGCCCCATCTGCGACCATCGAGGAGTGCAGGATTTACATCGGCAGCCAGGCCGAGGTCATCAACTATGCACTGCGCGGTATTCCCGAAGACCGCATCCGCTTTCACACCTGCTACGGTGTGAACATAGCGCCTCGAGTCCACGACCTCGAGCTGAAGTATTTCGTCGACCTGCTGCTGAAGATCAACGCCAGCGGCTATTCCATCGAGGCGGCGAATCCCCGGCACGAGCACGAGTGGCAGGTGTGGCGAGAGGTCAAGCTCCCGGAACAGAAAGTGTTGATCCCGGGCGTGGTGTCACATTGCATTGAGCTGGTCGAGCACCCTGAGTTGGTAGCCCAGCGGATCGTGCGCTTCGCGGGCGTGCTCGGTCGGGAGCGGGTGATTGCGTCGAACGATTGCGGGTTCGGGACGGCGAGCTCGGGTGACCAGGTGCACGAGGACGTAGCGTGGGCCAAACTCCAATCCCTCGCCGAAGGCGCGCGCCTCGCCTCGAAGCAGCTCTGGGGGCGCTCGGACTAGGTCCCGCGCTAGGGGGAAGCTCAGGGTCTACCATCGGAATGTGACAGTAGCGATGAAGGCTACAATAGCTATGCCCGGCCGCTCGATTAAGTGCGCTGCCGTAAGGCAAGTGCTGTGACGTTGAATTTTTGATGATGAAGATCTCCATTCTTGACGATTATCACGACACCCTCCGCACGCTCGAATGCTACAAAAAGCTGGCGGGTCACGAGGTCAGAATCTGGGACGATCACGTCCAGGAAGTCGATGCGCTCGCCGCACGATTGCAGGAAACCGAGGTGCTGGTGCTGATACGCGAGCGGACCGAGATCCGTAGACCACTGCTTCAGCGACTGAACAGACTTAAGCTGATAAGCCAACGCAGCGTCTACCCGCATATCGATGTCGATGCCTGCACGGAGTTGGGAATCATTGTATCGTCGAGCCAGCATGCCGGCACACCGTCTTATGCCGCCGCGGAACTTACATGGGCGTTGGTACTTGCGGCGATGCGCCAGGTGCCCCAACAGATGTCGGCGCTCAAAGCGGGAAAGTGGCAGATCGGCGTCGGCAACGACTTGCGCGGCAAAACGCTCGGAATTTACGGGTACGGTAGGATCGGCAGTGTCGTTGCGGGTTACGGCAAAGCTTTCGGGATGAACATCCTGGTTTGGGCGCACGAGGGCTCGCTCAACCAGGCGCGCAGCGAGGGATTCGCGGCGGCGCGCAACAAGGAGCAGTTTTTTTCGGAGTGTGACGTGCTCTCACTTCACATGCGCCTGGTTGAAGCGACCCGCGGCATCGTGACAAGCCAGGACCTTGCCCGCATGAAGTCGACGGCTTTGTTGGTCAATACCAGTCGCGCTGGTCTGATCGAGCCCGGTGCATTGCTTGCCGCTCTAAAAGCCGGCCGGCCCGGTCTGGCAGCCGTCGATGTTTATGAAGAGGAGCCGGTTCTCGACGTTAATTATCCGTTATTCTATATGGATAAGGTCGTGTGCACGCCCCACATCGGCTATGTCACACGAGACGAATACGAGCTGCAATTTTCAGACATTTTCGACCAGATCGTCGCTTACGCCGCCGGCACGCCGATCAATGTCGTAAATCCGCAGGTGCTGAAATCGCCGAACCACTGATTTCCTCCTGCGCTAGTTCGATCGTCTCGCTTTTCGGTTTTGTCAGAGTCGCCTCCAACGTACGCGCGAGCGAAAGATAGCTTCACTTCCAGGTTTCCGGAATTCCGGAAACCTGGAACTTCGCCCCGTAATGAGTATCACGCATCGCACATCGTTCCGTCTCAATTATCCAGCACACTTACGTATCACGCTCGCGATTCTCTGTTTTCTTGATCTTCTGCGTCTTGAACGATTTGAACAGAGCGTGGTTCCGCAGGCTCACCATGCACGGCCTTCGATCAACCGCCCATTTTTACGCTCATCCTGATCCCTCGATAAGCTCGGGACTACAGGCGCAGTCAAGGGAGCCTGTCCTGAGCGAAGCCGATGGATGGAAAGATTGAGCGATTTGAACGCGCTCAGTGCTTTTTTTGAGACATTGGCGGAACTCTATAATTGCTACTGAAAGAAAGTTTGGACAGAGTCTACGGATAAACTTATTTGACATGAAGTGATCCCGCGTGCAAACAATCGCGTTAGCTTCACTATGCACACTGGCACCAGAGAAGACGAAGCCGGTCTTTAGAAGGAGGCAGCTCATGTGGAAATCTTTCAAAGTCATCGATGCTGACGCTCATATGCACGAACCGAAGGACATGTGGGAGCGCTATGTGGAACCCAGATACCGAGACCGGGTTCCTAAAGTGGCCTATATGGACGGTACGTTTATGGTTTATGAACCCGATGGGAAAATCATCCCAAAAGGACAAATTGAAAGTCGTCCGCCTGAAACGGCATGGAAAGCGTTAGAAGAGAAATACGGGGAGGCTTATCACAAATGGTGGTCGCCCGACATACGCCTTAAGGACATGCACCGACACGGATGGGATATTCAGGTCTTGCTGCCGACGGGGAGTAATGGCAACTTCGGCCCAAGGGCAGCATTGAAGGATAGCGAAATAGGTGCAGCCTTATGCCGGGCTTATAACAACTGGGCTTACGATTACTGTAGCGCCAATCCTAAGCGACTGAAGTTTATCGCTGTTATTATCTCGACTGATATTAATGAGATGCTCGCAGAAGGACGCCGCGCAGTTGAGAAATTGGGCGCCGTTGCTCTAAGAAACCTCCTTTTGCCTAAAGGTAAATGGTTGCACGAGCCGGAATACAACGCATTATGGGCGCTCGCGTCCGAGTTGGACGTCCCAATTGCTGTTCACGGCGAATATAGAAATGCACGATTTCAGCCGTTTCGAGATTTGGTCATTGCAGAAGAATCAAGTGGACAAAGAACCTCGTACCATGACCCTATGACACTTCGCGGACTCAATCATGCGATGGGATTTCCGTTCGACAACATGGCTACTCTAGGACAGTTTATTTTTACTGGGATCTTGGAGCATTTTCCCCAGCTCCGGCTGGCAATACTGGAATCGAACGCCGGCTGGGCCCCGTTTTGGCTGGGTCGAATGGATGTACACACGCACGGTCGCCACAGCGTCATGGGGAAACCAAAGCATCTGTCCATGTTGCCGAGCGAGTATTTCAAGCGACAATGTACCGTTGCGTGCGACAGTGACGAAACGGCGCTCAAATATGCGGTGGACTTCCTGCACGGAGAGAACATTGTATGGAATACAGACTACCCACATGCCGATGGAATGGAACCAGCCAGAGCTCTTCCTGATTTCGATGCTCACCCGATCTCAGATGAGTCGAAAAGGAAAATTCTGTGGGATAACGCGGTCAAGCTCTACGGCCAGCGTTTGGTCAGCTAAGAAGTCGATTTGAACGCTGAACCTAAGAAACGACCAGAATTGTTCTGAGACCATCCGGCGACCGCACCTTGAGGGAATAAACTAAAACACAACGAGGAGGTTCGCATGGCCGAATACAAGCTGATCTCGGCAGATTCCCACGCAAATGAAGTCGCTACAACGTGGGAGCGTGTCCGCCGCAAGTACGGCGGCCGGGCTCCGCAAATAGTGTGGGATCCGAGCGAAGAGGAACACGGTCCGTATCTGTCAATTCCGGAGTGGGAAACGAGTCTCGAAGGGAACAACCGCGAATCGTGTGCGATGGAGTTCGTGGGCATGGTGATCGGCGGGCTCGGCATAGGTAGCGTCGTCGGTCGTACTTCGGCGAAAGCGGCCGAATTTCGCAAGAAATTTCGCTTTGAAGACTGGCCAGGGCCTTGGGAGCCGAGCTCCCGGCTTAAAGACATGGACCGCGACGGAGTACAAGCCGATATTATTTACGCCAGTCATCTGCGCCACATCTACGGGCTAAGCGTTAAGGACGAGCCTTTTTTTCGCGCAATTGCGCAGTCGTACAATGATTGGTTGATGGAGTACTGTAGCGTTGACCCTAAACGGCTCATCGGTCTCCCGGTACTTTCCATCCTTGACGTTCAAGGCGCAGTGCAAGATTTAACCAGCTACAGCAAGCAAGGCGCCAAAGGATTCATGATTGCATCATCGACACCGATCGGCAGTAGCTACGGCGACAGAAAGTTCGACCCATTATGGGCGGCAGCGCAGGAGGCCGACACCCCGCTCTCGCTGCACACCACGACGGGCGCATGGAAAAAAATCAAGTTCCATCACCCGCGGGTTCGGACTGCCATCCGCGGCGAAGGTGAAATTCAAACGTCTCTTCTGGAGATGATCTACGGCGGTGTTTTTGATCGATTTCCAAGCTTAAAGATTGTTGCCGCAGAATGGGACATCGGCTGGGTCGCTCATATGGTAGCTAAGTTCAAAGACCATGATCCTAAAACCGGACTCGAACTGGCTCCCGCCGAGTACTTCCGCCGTAACATCTGGTTCACATTCGAGAACGACCGCGCCGGAGTGTTGACGACGCCGCTGTATGGTGCCGACCGCTTTTTATGGGCGAGCGACTACCCGCATGGCAACACCACATGGCCGGATTCCAAACAGATTGTCGAACAGCAGTTTGAAGGGGTCCCTGACGAAATTAAGCGTAAACTCACGTGGCAGAATGCGACCGATCTGTACAAGCTGGAAGTGTGATCGTAGTATTGACGAGCTTGGGTCACAGCAGATCCGACGGAGTCATTCATGAAACTGTTACGCCGGTATGCGGTTTTCTCTTGCTTGGTGTTCGGAGCTCTTGCCTTGCCGCTTTTCGCAGCGACCGCGCAGACGAAACCAGCCGAGCCGCAGGGCTATCATGTCAGTTCCAGCCATGAAGAAATTGTCTCAACGGCCAAGAAAGAAGGAAAACTGCGTATTCTCACGACCATGGATGACGCAGACACGAAAGCGAATACGGCGGCATTCAAGAAGAAATACCCGTTTCTGGATGTCCACGCACAGCAAAGCCGCGGAACTGATTCGGCACAGCGCTTATTGCTGGAAATCAAAAGCGGGATCGCTAAAGAGTGGGATGTTGTGCTGGTCTCCGCGGACTTCTACAGTGAGTATCACCCGTACCTCTGGAAAGTGGACATTCTGGACATGGCGAAAAAGGGAGTCCTCCAGATACCGCCGCCGATGATCGACCCGCGCAATAAAAATGTGCTCGCGTCTTTCAGCTATTTTCAAGCGACCGCCTATAATTCCAAGCTGATTCCGGCCAATTTGGTTCCCAAAACATTGAACGATCTATTGCGACCGGAGCTCAAAGGGCGAAAATTTGCCGCGGATATTCGACCTAAGGATGTCGCCGGGCTTGTTCCTGCATGGGGCGTGGAGAAAACCTTGGATTTCGCCCGCAAGATTGCCGCCCAGCAACCGATCTGGGTGCGCGGTGGGACGCGCGTCATGATGTCGATTATTTCGGGCGATATCCCGATGATGATGGGCAATAACTATGGCAGCGTTCGGGAAGCGCAGCGCAAAGATCCTGCGGGCGTGCTCCAGTACGCGATCCTTGAGCCCGTACCCGTCAGGTTCGGCAACGCTCAGGCGATATTGATGGGTGCGCGCCATCCTTACGCCGGCTTACTGTGGCTGGAATGGCTCGCATCTCCCGAAGCACAGAAAATCATCGACGACACTGAGCCTTATAGTTCTTCCGTTTACGTGCGCGGCGGTGTAGTGGAACAGGAACTTAGGGGCAAGAGCTTGTCGGTTGTTGATTGGGAGCACTATCCGCGGATGGAAGACTGGCAGGCAAAAATCGTGGCTGCGTATGGTTTCCCTAAGGCCGAGACGAAGTGATCGCATAGTTTTACAAAGAGCGGCGGGTCGAGAGGAGGTTACCGTCACATGTCTGAAGAAAAACCGACTACGCGGCTGAGAAAGCTGCTCAGCAGGACAGATCGAGTGCTCGTCGTGCTTCACCCTCCCACTGCCGCGCATGCGCGGATTATGGAAGCCGGCGGCGTCGAAGCACTATTCGTCGGGACCGGCGCCGTCGTTGGGCCATACACTGGTTTAGCGGATGTAGGAGTGGCGAGCATGACCGAATGTGTAACGATCGCCGGGTGGATCGCGCGTAGTGTCACGATCCCCGTCATGCTCGATGGCGACACGGGTCATGGTGGAATCATGGCCGTGCGGCGCCTGGTCGCCGAGTGCATCAGGGCTGGGATTGCTGGACTGCGTCTTGACGACCAACCGGGTGAAACCAAGCGGGGAACACAAACTGCCGGCATCGAAGTAGCACCGCTCGAAGTTGTCCTCGCCCGTTATCGGGCGGCAGTGGACATGAAGGACGAACTTGATCCTGATTTCGTGATTATGGCGCAGAGCTACGCCCGCGATGCGGCGAATGGTGGATTTGATGAGTTTTTACGGCGGATCAAAGCTTACAAGGAACAGGCCAAAGTAGATTGGGTTCAATTTGAGTCGCCTCACTCGATAGATGAGATTCAGCAGGCGCGCGCGGCTGTGGCGGGAACTTTCTCGGCGCAGAAAGGCAAGCTCCCACGAATTCTATCTCTCAAAGAGCATCACGAATTGGGGCTCAATGTAGCCTGGTATTCCGGTTTTGGAACCGCGGTCACCTATGCCGCGCTGTGGGATTTTCTGCAGGATTTCCAACGACGCGAGCTCGCAGCCTGGGAAGATTTCTGCGCAGCACACAAAGGTAATCCGTATCTGCGTGGCGCTCGCGGGGAAATTCCGGAAGGGCGTGAAAAACAACGCGAGCTAGAGGAACGCTATTTCCCGAACGAGATGCTGCAAAAATACCGCGGCCCTTACGACAAACGTTAATCTGTTGCGGGAAACACAGAAGAGGGATGTTCCATGGCTAAGATCGTGTTTGCGTTTGGCAGTTCGCACGGGCCAACCATCGAGACGCGTCCGGAAAATTGGGATGACATCGTCGCACGCGACATGAAAGATCCCCGATACCGGTACGAAGACTTGCTGCGCAAGGCGAACCCTGCGCTCCGAAAGGAAATTACCCTCGAGGAAAAACAACGCCGTTGGAACGCCAGCCAGATTGCCATCGCCAAGATCAAGACTAAATTGGCTGAGGCCAAACCTGATGTGGCGGTAGTCGTCAGCAACCCGCACGGCATCTTGCCCGACGATACCATCGCGGTCTTCGGAGTTTTTCGCGGCGAGACGCTGTCGGGCCGAACCGCTCCCTCCGCTGAACGGCAGAGTCAGACGCGCTATTCGGGAGTCGCACATCCACCCAAAGAACGTCACCGCCGCAGCTATAAAGGTTATCCGGCGATGGCAGAACATTTGATCGCCGCCCTGGTTGACGATGGGTTCGATATTGCCTCGATGGAAAATTACCGGCCGGAGCTAGGCGTTGATGATGCCTTTACCTGTTTTTACACACACTACCAGACCGACGCCTTCACGCCGATGGTACCGGTCACGGTGAGCCGGTATTTGCCCAGTCAGGCTACGCCGCGCCGCTGCTTTCAGTTCGGGCAAGCCTTGCGTCGCGCCATTGACTCGTGGCCGGAAAATAAGCGGATCGCGCTCATGGCGTCAGGTGGCTTGAGCCATCAAATCCTCGATGAAGAGCTGGACCACATCGTCATTGATGCACTCGAGAAGAAAGACTTCGAGCGGCTGTGCACGCTACCGCGCGATCGGTTGAACGTGGGCCCCGGCACGCCGGAAACGCTTAACTGGGTAACGCTCGCGGCGGCGATGGATCCGGTCCCAATGACTCTGGTCGATTATCAGCCGTGTTACCGCTCCCTGGCCGGCACCGGCCATGGCCTTACGTTCGGGGTCTGGAACGCCTAGAAAGAGATTGGAAAAAGCGCCGGAGCAGGAATGTTCCCGTGTTAACCGAAAAGATGCGACGCATGACAGAATTCGGGACAATGGGTCCCCTATTAGTCCGAGACCATATAACCAAATTACCAACGCCTCGCACCATGCTAAGTCAATACTCAGGCTCGACCCCAAATCCCAACTCTCTGTTCTCTTAATCTTCCGACGTTTTGAACGATTTGAACTGAGCGTAGCGGTTAAACGTTTTGAACGGGCTCAGTCTTGAGGGAGCGAAGCGCCGCAGTATTTTAGTCGCGAATGTCCTGCAGAAACCATTCGGTCGGAATCTCACGCCCGAGGCCAGCTCGCTTGGCGAGCTCGTAGACCTTACCCGCCACCGCGTGGAACTGGGCGCCCTGCAAATTGCCGCGCTCCGAATACGTGATCTGATCCGACGAGCTGCGTCCTTTCACCTTGCCGGCGACGAGATCGGCGAGCGTGACGCGCCGATCCGGCAGTGTGTTGCCGTGCTTGCGGCGGTCACGGCGGCCGTCGCCATACTTATGTTGCTGTGGGCGCGCCTCGTAGCCGATATGCTCGGCGTCGGTGGCGAGCTCGGGATGGCCGGTGGGCGCCGGCGTGTCGCCGAACCGCAGGTAGACGTCGACCCGTTTCAGGCTCTCCGCGTCGGGTTTGCCGGTGCCGCCGACCACGACGATGTGGGTGCCTTTTTCGAGCAATGCGCCGTCGGTCACCTCGACCGCGGAATCGGTGAGAGCCGCCAAGATGTGGGCGCCTTTGTAGACCTCTTCGGGGCGGTTGCAGACTTTTATCTCGATATTGTATTTCGCCGCCATCTCGTGCGCGAAGCGCTCGCGGTTTTCGCGCGTCGGGCTGAACACCTGCAGCTTCTCGATTTTGCGCACGCGCGTGAAAGCCTCCATGTGCGTGCGCGCCATGCCGCCCGCACCCAGCATACCGACCACCTCCGCGTCTTTGTTCGCGAGGTACTTCACGCCGATGCCGCCGTCGGCGCCAACCCGCATGTGCTGCAGGTAGCCGTCATTGATGAAGGCAAGCAACTCGCCGTTCTCGATCGAGGTCAGCAGGATCAAGCCGCAGTAAAGGCCGGGCCGCACACAGTACTTTTCCTGCGTGAGGACGCCTTTGTATTCCTTTTCATAGATGATGTCGGACTTCATGCGGATCGCGAAGTAGCCGGCGGTCGATCCTCCCTCCATCGTGCCCCACTGGTAGTTCCGGGCCGGATCGCTTGTGGGAATACGGATGTCGATGCGTGGCCGGCAGACCGCCTCCTGGGCGGCGAGCTGCAAATAAGATTGTTCCAGCGCTGCAATGGTGTCCTCCATTGTGAGGACCTGTTGGACTTCTTGGTTGTTGATGATGAGCGTCATAACGTACTTACCTCTCCGGCCGCCTAAGGAAATCTGTCAGTTTAGGAATCGCCGGTCTGCAGCGGCTCGAACATGAAATCACCGTCGGCGGCAGCGACCTAGCCCCCCATCGGCGGCATTTTTGGAAATTTGGCCAGCGCCGGATTCATGTGGTCCCAAGGCTGAGCACTGGCTGTGAAGATGTCCAAGGTCGGCTTATACAGGCTCGGGTCATCGAGGCTCCCGGCCGTGATCATCGCGAGGTCCGGCAAAGCGCTGGTCTTTCCGAACAAACTCGCACCGCACTCCGGGCAAAAACCGCGGCTCAACGTATTACCACTGTCTGCTTTAGTGTCGTAATACTTAACCGCACCGGTGATCTTTAGCGCCGCGGCCGGCAGTCCGATGTCAGGTTCATACGCACCACCGCTTGCCTTTTGGCAATCGCGGCAGTGGCAATTACCCATAAAAAACGGATCGGCGGAACATTCGTAGCGCACCCGACTGCAAAGGCAGCCTCCCGTAAATCGAGTAGCCATAGTTTTTACTCCTTGCTTGTCCGTCAATTCTTAGCACCACTATTACCGTCAATAGCTCGAGAAATCGATGGTACCTCGCACGACCCGACGATTAGTTCATTATTGAGCCGATTCGAACGGAGGTTGGGTCGTGTGAACACAAGCGAAAGATATCATAAACACTATCGAGAGACTGATTAAGGTTCTTGCCGCTTTTGTCATTTCTTTTGAATTTTCCGCGCCAACGATGCTAGAACCATTCTGGGCGACGTCATGGAATACATCGTGGGTGTCGATATCGGCGGGACATTTACCGACTGCGTGGCGATGGATGAGCAGGGCTCCGTGACGTTGGGCAAGGCGCTATCGACTCCCGATGATTTTGCCGTCGGCGCGGTCGACGCGGTAGGCGACGCGGCGCGCAACCTTGGCTTTGTCGGCGCGGACGAACTCTTGAGCGCCACGAAATTTTTTTTCCACGCCTGCACCGTTGCCGATAACACGCTTATTACTCGGACGGGACCCAAGACCGGACTGCTGACGACGCAGGGATTCGGCGATACGTTGCTGGTCATGCGCGGGAGGACCACCGAAGGGCTCACCGAAAGCGAGGCCTTTCGCGCCTCGACGCAAAGCAAGCCCGACTCCATCATCCCGCGATCGTTGATCGAAGAGGTAGCCGAGCGCATCGACTACAAGGGCTCGGCTCTCGTCCGATTGGAGGCCGAAGAAATTGCGCGGGCGGTTCAGTCGCTCATAGACCGCGGCGTCGAGTCTATTGCTATCGCGCTTCTTTGGGCCCTTGCCAATGATACGCACGAAAAGGAATTGGCCGATTTCATCAGACACCATCACCCCTCGGTCTACTTGAGCCTCTCCAGCGAAGTAGCGCCGTATCTCGGTGAATACGAGCGCACGGCGACGACCGCCTTCAATGCTTATGTCGGTCCGAAGATCGCTGCGTATCTCAGGCGGCTCCGCGAGGTTCTTCAGTCAAAGGGGTTGGGCCGGGAGCCGCTGGTGATGCAAGCATACGGAGGCGTGCTTGGCATCGACGATACCTGTAAAAAAGCTGTCGGCACCATCGAATCCGGCCCCGCCGCGGGAATCATGGGCAGTCGCGATTTCGGCGAGCAACTCGGCGTTGGCAATGTTTTGGCGACGGATATGGGCGGGACCACGTTCAAGGTCGGTGTCATCCGCGACGGGTCGGTGGAAAAGGACCATAAACCGATTTTGATGCGCTACCAGTTGTTTCTCTCCAAGATCTGGGTGGAATCGATTGGCGCGGGCGGCGGCAGCATCGTCTGGATCGATGCGGAAAGCGGACTGCTCAAGGTCGGGCCGCAGGGCGCAGGGTCAAGCCCGGGGCCGATCTGCTACGGCCTCGGCGGCGCCGAAGTCACGGTGTCCGATGCCGATCTGATTCTCGGATATCTGAACGAAGAATGTTTCTTAGGCGGCCGGATGAAACTGGCCAAGGAGCCCGCGCTTGAAGTCCTAAAAGAAAAAATCGCGCGGCCCATGAACATGACCGTCGCCGAGGCAGCCAGCGGCATCTACCGTGTTACCAACTCACACATGAGCGATCTAATCCGCAGGGCAACAGTGGAGCGCGGCTACGATCCGCGAGAGTTTACGCTTTTCGCTTTCGGCGGCGCCGCCCCTGTACATGCCGGAAGATACGCCGCCGAGCTTGGGATCAAAGAGGTCGTAGTGCCGCTGACCGCCTCGGTGCACGGCGCAGCCGGTTTGGTCGGCTCGGACGTCATTTACGATTACGGTAGATCGGAACGTCTCTCCGTGCCGGCGGATCTCGAACGTGTCCGTGAGATCTTCACCGGGTTAGTCGAGCGCGCCATGGCCAGTCTCGGCGCCGCCGGATTCAAAGAAAGCGAAATGCAAATAGCTCGCAGTCTCGATATCCGCTACCGCCAGCAGGTCCATGAGCTGAACGTTCCTTTCCCGCCGGGGATTGCGGAGCTGTCAGAGCAGGACCTTGAGACGATTTACGGGCGCTTCGATGAATTCTACGAGCTCCTTTATGGCGCGGGCGCGGGCTACCGCGAAGCCGGCAAGGAGATCATGGCCTTCCGGGTGGTCGCCATCGGCGAGCTCAATAAACCGAGACTGAGAAAGTACCCGATCGAAAAGAATCGGGCGGAGGCAGCGCTCAAAACGGAGCGCAAAGCGTATTTCGAAGAAGCGCGAGATTTCATTCCGACGAAGATCTACGACTACGGCCGGCTTGCTCCGGGAAGCGAGATTTCCGGACCGGCCATCATCGAAACACCGATCACGACCATCGTGATCAATCCAAACGATCGCGCCACGATGGACGACTACTATAACATCCGAATGGTCCTTGCGGAGTGACGCATGCTGAACGGGAACATCGACCCCATCACCTTCGAAGTGCTCTCGCACAGGCTCCATCAAATTACGCGCGAGATGGGCATCGCCTTGGAGCGCACCGGCGGCACGGTGACGACGACGCAACAGCATGACTACAACGCTTCCCTCTACCGGCCCGACGGCGAGATCATGGCAGCCGGCGAGACCTATGGCCACCACGTCGTATGCGCCGGTTTCGCGGTGAAGCGGATCCTCGAAAGCTTCGGCAAGGAAGAAATCTTTCCCGACGACATCTTTTTGCTCAACGATCCCTATCTCGCCGCGATTCATAATCCCGACGTTTATATTATCTCGCCGATCCACTACCAGAACGCGTTGGTCGGTTGGAGCGCGACCTTCGTTCATGTCAGCGATGTCGGCGCGATCACGCCCGGCGGTGACTCGCCGGACGCCACGGAGATCTTTCAGGAGGGATTTAGAATTCCCGGCATCAAGCTGGTGGAACGGGGCAAGCTGCGCAAAGACGTCTTCAACACGATCACTCACATGACCCGCCAACCCGACGCCGTGGGGCTCGATCTCAAGTGTGAAATCGCCGCCAACAACGTGGCGAAGGCGAGGCTCCAGGCCATGTACCGCCAGTATGGACCGGAGTTGATGAACAGCGTGTCGGCGGAGATGATTCGATACACCGAAACGGTTTTGCGCAAGCGCTTGGGCGAGATTCCAGACGGCGAATGGCGCGAGACGCTCACGATCGAAGCGGATGGTCCGTGCAGGCTGGTGTTGGCGCTGCGCAAACAGGAGGACCGGCTCATCTTCGATTTCACCGGCACCGATCCGCAGGTGCGCAAAGGAATCAATCTGCCATTCCACGGCACCTTCGGCTTTTGCTTCGGCGCGATTCTTTACTCCATCGCCTACGATCTGCCGAAAAATCAAGGCGTGCTGAAGCCGATGGAGGTCATCGCGCCGAAAGGAACATTGGTGCATGTCCAATTTCCCGGGCCGATCTCCATGAGCACGACGTCGTCAGGCTTTGGCGTCGGTTTTCTCGCCAGCTCGGTATTGATGCAGATGATCGCCACCAGCGAGAAGTGGCGCAAAGAAATCGTCGCGCCGAGCGCTAGCCACCGCAACTGCCGCCATTCGGGCGTGAATCAATACCACCGCTATTCCGCCTTCATCAACATGGCCCACGGCGCCATGGACGGAAACGGCGCGCGCATCGACCGCGACGGCGTAGACTCCGGCGGCAGCTACATGAGCTGTCCCAATGTCGAGTGGATGGAGTTGCAGTATCCGTTGCTCTATCTCTTCCGGCGCCACGCCATGGACAGCACAGGCGCCGGTAAATTTCGCGGCGGGGTCGGCGTCGAATCAGCCCATACGCTTCATGACGCGCCTGAAGGGAAAATCCGGGGGGTCGCCTACGGCGTCGCGGGATTGGAAAATTCAGGCCACGGCATGTTCGGCGGCTATCCGGGCGCGCCGAGCGTCATGCTGTTGATGGAAAAGACCAAGGTCAATGAATTGCTCGCGAGCAATAGACCGCCGACCGAAATTGCATCGTTGGGCGGCCAGGAAAGGATTCTTCCCTACTGTAACTTTGAGCTTAACGAAAGCGATGTGCTTTATATGCGGGTTGCAAGCGGGGGTGGCTACGGTGATCCGCTGGAAAGAGATCCGGCGCTGGTGCAAAAAGATGTGGCGAACTCGATTGTTTCCTTGGATGCGGCGCGGGAGATCTACGGCGTGGTACTTCAGGAACCCGGCTTGCAATTGCACCTCGCAGCGACGCGACAGCTTCGGACGAAGATGAAGCAGCAGGAAATCGACGGTGGTGAAGCACCCGTTCCGTGAAAATCTGGAAGTCGAAAGCGCCGCAGATCGCCAGTGGCTCCGCTGCGCCAATTGCGGTCGCCGCCTCTGTGCCTTGGGTCAAGATTGGAAAGCGGCGGCCCTTAGAAAGGTGTTTTCGCCGACCAAGGCCGGGCCGCTCATGAAGATTCTTGAAGGCCGTTACCTGTTGGAAAAAATATACTGTCCCTCTTGCGGAGTTCTATTCAACGCCGAAATGATCGAGGAGAAACATGAAGCGTGATCTGGGGCGATTCGCAGGAGCATTGATCGCCGTCGTCCTTTTCTTCGGTTCGACTGACGCCGGCGAGTTCGAGTACTATCGCGGCAAGACGGTGCGCATCATCGTCGGCCTCTCCGCTGGCGGCGGCTTCGATATCTACGCGCGCACGATGGCCCGTCACATGGGGAAACACGTTCCCGGCAATCCCACATTCATCGTCGACAACATGCCGGGAGCGGGAAGCATGATCTCGGCGAATCACGTCTACAAAGTCGCCAAGCCCGACGGTCTAACCCTAGGCCACTTCGTCGGCAGTCTTTTTATGCAGCAACTGCTCGGTCGCCCGGGCGCTGAGTTCGAAGCGACGCGTTTTGAATTCGTGGGCTCTCCCATACCGGAGAAAACCGCTTGCGCGCTCACGAAGGCGAGCGGCATCACGAGCATGGAGAATTGGCAAGCTGCGAAGTCACCGGTGAAACTCGGCGGCACCGGCTCCGGCCCCATCGTGGATGTGCCCAAAATCCTGCAAGTCGCTCTAGGTCTGCCGATTCAATTGGTGCTCGGTTACAAAGGCACAGCCGACATTCGCTTGGCTGCGGAAGGCGGCGAGTTGGCCGGCGCCTGTTGGAGCTGGGAGGCGATCAAATCGACTTGGACCAAGGGGTTGGACTCGGGAGATGTCCACATCGTTTTGCAAGCGCTGCCTAAGCCGCACCCGGATTTGCCCAAGGTTCCATTGGCCATCAGTTACGCCAAAAGCGATGAAGCGCGTCAGCTCATTGAGGTCGGTATCCACGACGCCGCCGATATCGCCCGGCCTTTCGTCATGCCACCTCGAACGCCGAAGGAGCATGTGCGCATCATGCGCCAGGCTTTTATCCGTACGCTCAAGGACCCGGCGTTTCTCGCCGAAGCTGAGAAAACCAAATTAGAGGTGGATCCAGTGACGGGAGAAGATCTGGAAAAGATCGTCGCGGATATTTTCAAGACCAATCCGCAGGTCCTGGCGAAGCTAAAGGACGTGCTCAAGTGACGCCTCCGGCCATCCTACGAACTGACCATGAAGGCCCCAGCACGGCAGAACCGCAACCAAAAGAGAACAATCCTTCACCACGAAGCGCACGAAGGTCACGAAGGTATTCGTAGGGTGCGCTCTGCGCACCGGTGAGTTCGTAGCCCGGATATAAGGCCGCGGAATCCGGAGTCTTTCGGCCAGAAAAATTTGCCCAAGCGGCGAGAATTCCGAAGCATAGTAGTACGAAGAGCACGAAGTTTAGAATCATAGATAGCCAAATTCTTCGCGCTCTCCTTCGAAAATTTGGCTGGGGTCAAGAGATGCGACTCCCAGACCGTCACCCCCGAATGTTTTAATCGGGGGTCCAGTCCGAATTCCGCCTGGATTCCCGCTAAAAGCATGCGGGAATGACGGACTCATCGGAGAATTAGGGGTTGAAGGACATACGCCATT
>WNFZ01001306.1_pt1 | contig 23865 bp, 25 predicted proteins | sample 5400081 | NCBI WGS metagenome assembly WNFZ01 (sample SAMN13153365, study PRJNA577476) | soil metagenome | isolation source: 80 cm soil or saprolite under grassland replicate 1 | place: USA:California | collected 2016-06-15
AGCGGCCGCACGTGTTCAGGGAAGTCAAGACAGAGGGCATGCTGTGCGTGCGGCACCGCCGCTCAAACCCGTCCCGCTTCTCCAATCACAGCTGGGGCGCAGCGATCGACCTGTTCTTCGGTACAAGGGTCGTGCCCCAAGGAACCCCCCTCACTCACCGCGGCCTCGTTCTGCTCGCACCCTTCTTCAACCGGCACGGCTGGTACTGGGGTGCCGAATTTAGCGGCGACTCAGTCGACTCCATGCATTTCGAACTGGCCGCAGAGACGATCCTCAAGATCCCCAGCTCGCCGCTCTGAAGATCAGACCGCGCAGTCAATCATCAGGCGAGTTTCGGAGGGGCGGCGCTTCCTGCCTGGATCGTCATCATCCCGTAAGGCTGTAGCTGAGGGGACCTCCAAGAGTCGGTCCCTCGGGGCGTCTTCCCCGAGCCGACGAGTGGGGAGGCGAATAATTCCGCGATACGCAAAGGCACAGAGGGCCAAAGCACGATTCGGTACTTGATGTCGCTCTGGAATCCATACACGGTCGTGCTTACGGAAGGCGACTTGCATCTCTCGACCTTTCGGGACACCATCGTAGACTCGCTGCGAGTCCCTCCACCTGTTTGGAGGTCGAACTCAATGATGCTGCGCTAACTGGGCCTTAGTGCAGATCGCCGGAAATGACATGAGCGCCGTTCGTGACCGCTCCGACCCGCGCCCCGGACCTAAGCAGCACCTCTTCATGCGCAGTCCCGGCCTGACGGCAGGAGTCTTGCAGCCATGCGGAAAGCCGCATTCCTCCGCGGTCGTATCCGCCGTCAAGGTGGCTGGATGCTAGGCCCGTGTGGCCGGGATTAGCTAGGGGCGGCGGCGACCGAACGCCCGGGCGCTGCAACGCAACCCGGCCCGCGCTCAGGCTAGGCCGAGAGTTTAGTCCCCGCCTAGTCGCTCGTTCGGCCATGGCTCGTAACGCCCGCGGCCTATTCGCGTCGGCTGCGCCGCGCTATTAATTGAGCTCGAGGTGCCTGCTCCAACGGATGACCTGGCAACCTCGGCACCCCGTGTGCCGCGATATTCGCTGGCACTTGTCCAGAGCGAGATGGAGATGCTCCAGACGCCGGGAAACGAGCTCTCCGCGTTTCTCCTCGGACGACCGGAGCTTTGGCGCGCCGAGGTTTACACGGAGCGCACGTTCGAAGCGGCACTGAGGTCGGCCGAGCGGTTCGATTGTGTCGTCCTCGGCTTCAACGCCGTCTACCAAAGCGAGGCAATCCAGCGGGCCCTCGCGAGCGGACTCCCGGGCACGGGGACTCTTGTCCTCCACCAATTGCAGCAGAAAGGCGTCAGCTTCCTGCCGGCCGACCTGGCACTCCGTCTGAGCCCAATAGCCGGAGGCACTCGGGAAGCGGTCGCTCATAATTACACCGATCCAGACGACGAGATCTTGCTCAACTGGCCCGAGCGCGTGGCCGATGGCGGTTCGACGCCAGTCTCCCCGGTCAGCGGCGCCGCGATCTGCCACTTGGACGCCCCCAACACTGGCGTCTGGCGAACCTCGCTCGAGGTGGTGCTCGATGATAAGCGAGCGCCTGTCGTGCTCCGCACTTCGAGCCTCCGCAGCCCACGTCTCATTGTGTGCACGCTCCAGCTGGAGCCGCGCAAGAAGCATCACGCCAGCCTCCTGAGGAACATGATCACCTACTGCGCTGCCGGCTGGCCGGAAATCGCCGTGATCGAAGAGGTGGGCGGCGGCCGGGGAAAGGAGATAGCGCGCAGGCTGCGCGTTCAGGGGACGAACGTCGTGGAGCTGCTGGTCGACGCTCCCGGGCCCCTGTCATTCGATGACTGGCCCCTGCGCGGCGTGCACGAGGTCGTCGTCGACGAGAGGTGGGACCCCGACGAGTTGCTCCGTTCCGATGATGCGAAGAGGTGGCTTGACCTTGGCAATACCATTGTGCGTCTCGACGGTGATCGACTGACGTTCCGCCATGGCGCATCCGACTCCCATGTCGTCGCGCAACGCTGGGCTACGGGTTTTCATGCCTTCGATCCGAGAATTTGGCACGGCGATCCTGATGACGAGGAGCATTACCCTGGGAGCATCTTCGGGACGCGCGCCGTTCTGCGCGTGCTGGCGCTTCTCAAGCGCGACGGCACACGCGTCCAACCCGACCGACTCGGACTCCAGCCGCCTGCTCACTTCGTCGAGCCGGCACTGGCGCTGCTCATGCGCCGATGGCAGGCCTCGAAGTTCGAGGGCACGATCAGCACACATGCGGCAGCGTATGACGTGCTCGGTCTCGTCGGCGGCGAGGATTCGAATCCGGACTTGGCGACTTACCTCAAGGAGTGGTTGCGAGAGGTCTTTCGCGATGCCGCGCCCGAGGATCGCTTCGACATCGCGCGTTGTCTCGGTGACACGGAGCTCTTCAAGACGGCTCTCAAGGAGCTCGACCCGCGGGCCCTTCCGGCTGTGCTCGCGACACGACTACGAGAGGCGGCCGTCGCATGTCACTGCGAGCCCAAGCTCGAGCCCGAGCACGTGAAAGAGCTTTCATCGGCCGATCTCGATAGCAATCTGCTCCTCGCCGGCGAGTACGTTGCCGCCCGGGTGGCCTTTTCCCAGAGCTTCCCGAAGCACGCTTGGAGCGAGCTCAGCGACCCTGCCATGGGGCGCGCGTTGACGGCGCTCGGGAGGTTCGGCGTGCTGGCGCAGGGACGCGCCGAGGTGACCCGGGCTGAGCTGGACCGACGCCGATCCGGCGAGATCAGCACCGAGGCGCGTGCCCTCATTGCGTACTACGACCTCGATCCGAGCTCGACGCATGCGATTCGTCGGGGCGCTCAGGGTGTGCCGCCCCGGATGGTCGAGGCGGTCCTGAAGACCTCGAACAATGTTCGCGAGGCCGAGGCCGCCGCGCAGGCGGCCGAGGAGGAGAGCAAGGCGACGCTGGGCAAGCGCGAGGCGGATCTTCGCCGCGCGAGAAACATATTCGGCGTTGCGACGGCCGCCGTCTCGGCCGCGTTCTTGGGTGGGATGATCTACGTCCTAGGCTCCGACCTGCCCGCGATCGTCGCGGGCTTCGGTCTCGCCGCGCTTCTCTTTGTCGTCGTCGCAGTTGCGCTCCGCCGCGTCCGCCTGGCTCCGGATTGGGCTGGGCAGGTGGCAAGCACGGTCGGGGGCGGCTTCTCGGGCCTTTCGGACCGCCTCACCAAGCTGTTTCGCACCAACGACGAGCGCGAATAGGGCCAGTGCCGCCACGCCGCATTTTGCTCGCCGGTCAACTCGTGCACGGGGGTGCCGTCGCAGCCGGCTGGCTCGAGATCACGGCCGAACAAATCACCGGGCTCACGTTCGGACGAGCGCCGCGTCGCGCTGAGTACCACGACGGTCTGATCGCACCCGGCCTCTTCGACATACAGGTCAACGGCGCCGCCGGCCTAAACGTGACTGATGGCCCGAGTGCGCTCGACGCGATCGACCGCGTGCAGCTCGACCACGGTGTCACCGGCTACCTGCCGACGATCATCTCGACCAGCGAAGAAGAGGCCTCCAGGGTGATTGCGGAGATTGCCGAGCGGATCGCGGATCCGGCGTCGCCCGTCGAGGGTGCCCATCTCGAGGGCCCGTTCCTGAACCCGACGTACCGCGGCGTCCACCGATCGGAGCACCTCTCTCTACCCGGCAAGGGAGAACCGGCGTACTACCGATCTCCGGCCGTGCGCCTCGTAACGCTCGCGCCCGAGCTCAAGGGCGCGCTCGAGGTGATCTCCTCGCTCCGTCGACGCGGTGTCGCCGTCTCCATCGGGCACACCGGCGCCTCTGCTCGCGAAGCCGAGCGGGCCGCCGCGAGCGGCGCCGCGGGCGTCACGCACCTCTTCAACGCGATGAAGGAGCTCCACCACCGAAGCCCGAACGTTCCCGGCTGGTCTCTCGCCGCCGGCCGTGTCCGCGTGGGCGTGATCGCCGACGGCTTTCACGTCGATCGGGTCGTGCTGAGGCTGATTGATCGGCTCGCCCGACAGCGCGTCGTCCTCGTGAGCGACGCGAGCCCCGCCGCCGGGGCCGCCGAGGGCACCTATCGCATGGCCGGGGTTCCGATCCGCTCGCTGGACGGCCAAGTCCGCGATCAGAAGGGGATGCTTGCCGGAAGCTTGTTGACCCTCGACGAAGCGGTCCGGCGCTGGACGAGATTTACGGACTGCCCCTTCCCGAAGGCTTGGGCAGCCGCCTCCGAGCGACCAGCGCGCCTTGTAGGAGTGAAGAGCGGCCTGCGCGCCGGCGCTCCTGCGAATCTGGTCCTCCTCGACTCGGAGGGGGGAGTCGAGCAGGTGTTACGGAGGGGAATCTGGGTGCGGTGACGAGCCCGTTTCTCGCGATCGATGTGGGAGCAAGCCGAATCAAGTCGGCGCTCATCGTCGACGGTGAGGTCCGGGAACACACACCCGAGCCGGTTGCGAAGGACATTTCCGGTCTCCTGTTACAGATCGTCGCCACGTACGATCGAGCCGCCGCGGGCAAGCGACTGGCCTGGGGCCTTTGCATGCCCGGCCTCATCGACGTCTCGAGTCAGACTTTGCGCTACTCAGCCAATTTCGACGCCCGAGACGTTCCGGTGGTCGAGCTGCTGACCGCCACGCTGCCGCGAGCGCACGTCTTCGTCAACGACCTCTACGCCGCCGTCGTGGGTGAGGCTGACGGCGGGACGCTGGCCTTGCTTCAGATCGGCACCGGTATCGCCGGCCGCGGGGCCTCCGCCGGGGTCCCGCTCCCCGGAGCGCACGGGTATGCGGGGGAGCTCGGGCATCTTCGCTTCCGTCCCGGGGGCGAAAAGTGTCCCTGCGGAAATCGAGGTTGCGCGGAGGCTTACGGCGGCTGGGGAGGCATCCGTCGTCGCTACGAGAATGCGGGGCGAACCGTCGACTCGCCGGCGGCTGTGCTGAAGGACGCCCGCAACGACGAATGGGCGCGCCAAGTCCTAGCCGACGCGCTCGACGCTATCGGTCTTGCCGCCTCGGCAATGGTTGCCGTCTTCGACCCGGGAACCCTGCGGCTTGGAGGCGGCGTGGCGGCCGCCTGGGGTGACACGCTGCTGGCGTCGATTCGGCGCGCGCTCGAGGAGTCCGTGTTACCCGAGCTCGCACGTGCGACGCGCGTGGAAGGCACGAAGCTTGGCGAACGGGCGAGCCTGCTCGGGCTCCGCGCTCTCGCCTCCATTGAAGCCACAAGCGACCTCTGATCCCGCGTCCGCGTCTTGACTGCTCAGGCGGAATGTAGGAGGGTGGTGGCCGAACGCGGAGGAGAAATGGTCTTCGTACCATTCCGCTGCGGCAGAAAGATGGCGTGTCCGTGATCGTGGCAGCCACCGTCGGGACGCGTCTTGTCGGCGAGCGTCGAGAGCCGGCCATGACGCCATGACGGAGAAGCATCGAGCCAATCCTCCGGCAGAGCCTCCGCGAGAAGCTCACGCGAAGCGCAAGACGCCGGCCTCGAACCCGGAACCGCTTTGGGGGTCGAGTCGGACCGCCATCTTCTTCATCCAGATCGGCTACCTGATCGCCTTGGGCGCCTTCGCCATCTGCTACCGCGTGCACTGGATTGATCCCCGCAGAGACTTCTTCGGGCCGGTCCCGCTCCTTGTCCCCTGGTTCGGCGCGGTCGGCGCCGTGCTCCTTTCGCTTACCGGTGTGTTCGACAATCGAGGGCGAGCCTGGAGGCCCGAGTACTGCTTCTGGCATTGGTCGCGTCCGCTCGTCGGCGTGATCGTCGCCACCGTGAGCATTCTTATCTTCCAGTCCGGAATCCTGGCCGTCGGCGGCCAACTGCCAAGTCATACCGCGACCACCGCTACGGCCAAGAACCTCCTCTACTACGTGATCGCCTTTGTTGTCGGCTATTGAGAAGACATCTTCCGACAGCTCATCAAACGGCTGGCCGATGTCATCCTCACCCCACCACCCGCAGAGGCAGGCGCCGCGCCTGTCATCGAAATCGTCGAACCGCCGGAAGCGGCGGTAGGGCAGAAGACCGACGTGGTCGTCGGCGGGAGTGGCTTCACCGGCACCACCTCGGTGAACCTTGCAGGCGAGACAATCCAGTTCGTCGCTGCGTCGGACTCACAAATCACGGTGACTATCCCTGCCGACATCGAGGCGGGACAAACCAGCCTCACGATCACGACCAAAAACGGCACTACCACCGTCTCGTTCGCGATCGTTTAGTCGCGGGCAGGCCACGGGCAGACGAGCCCGTCGCTGCCCCAAAGGGCGAAGTCACGGACCCCAGCCCCCTTTCCCCTGCAACTGGTTGGGGCGCGCGTAGCGTCTTCCGGCGAGCGCTAGAACGCCGGAACCTGCTCGTCGCCGAGGCGACGGCGGAAGAGATCGGCCGACTCGGCCTCGCCGAGGCGCTCGAGCTCACCGTGCTGATCGCGCGCGAGGTCCTCGCCGGCACCCGCGCGTAGCCGCGCGCTGGCTTCGCCGCTATCTCGACGAGTCGCTGGACGTGATGATCGATGAGGCAGCGATGGTGGCTGCCTACTTACGGCTCTCGCCGGCCCCGTTACGAGGCCGCGAGGTCAACCCTGCGAGCTATTGCTAAGAGCACGAGCAGCTAGAGACGAGACGCGCCTGCCGAGACGGCGAACTAGCCGACGGGCTCCTCTGCCTCCGCAGTCGCTATGGGAAGGATGCAGCGAAAATCCGGCCGGGCTGACCCTCCTCTTTATAGAGCGCGCCGGGCGTACTTTCTCATTCGCCCTGAGCGCCAACAGGAAAGAAGAACTCAACGACTTCTCCAGACTTCACGTGAGCCGCCAGTCGTGAAACGGTCTGGTAGCGCGTATTGCAGATGCCGATCACGCAACGCTCTCGCACATGCACGATCCAGTACGAAGGCGCCGGCCACAGCACGCCCAGCGGGCGGCGCTTGAAGATCGCGTTCGGGTGCAGACTTCTCAGATCATCGACGGTGCTCCCGACCCGTAGCCCCAGCGATGTCTGCCAGCGGCTTCCGGACACATACGCAACGTTGATGTAAATCGAGCCGGGCGCCGTGCAGCCGTTCTTCCCGGGCGGTAGACCTCCAAGCGTCGCGAGCCCTAACCGGACTCCTAACGAGTGCCAACGAGCGAGTGCCGTGCCTGAGTATTGCCCCGCACGACACGAGGACGGCTTGCCGAATGCGCGGATAGCGTCCGCCAGGCTGACTGAGTCCTTCCGGCGTCGCAGTTCAAGGTTGCCCAACGTCTGGTAGTTCCGGGCCGCGCGAAGGACGAACGAGAACGCGCTCTGCCGGCTACTTCGCTGCGGTGCCCCAGCACCGCCGGGAACGACAACCGTCGCCACCACTAAGGCAGCTACTAGAAGCGCGCGGCTCACGATCGAGTGGCAGGTCGCCAGTATGTGGCCGTCGGTTGTCATCGAGGTCGGGTTCGAACCTCCGGTTCGCCTTGGTCGTCTACACGAACTCCGATCGTCACCAGGGTTCGGTCACCTCTTCTGGGGCCGAGTCGCGCTTGTGATCTCCCTTGCGAGTGTCTCGACGATCGCTCGCAACTCCCTCGCCGCCCTGACGAGATCTTCGACCGTCTCGGTCGTGAACTGGCCCGCCGTATTCTCAAATCCGGGGCCACCTGGTCAGGATCGTCTTGATCCCGCCCTCGACGCTCACAACTGCCTCCCTCGGTCTCGACGCCGCCGAGTCTATGACCGCGCGCCCGTGAGCGCCTGAGCGTCAGGTTCCCGTTACGCTTCCTCCTTAGCCATGAGGAGCGATCGCGTCCTCTGGCGGCCTTCTTCGGGGTTCTGCTCGGGCTCGCGCTCTGGCTCTGGATCATGTTCGAGGACTTCGTCTGAGCCGCAGCCCCGCGCTTCGGGCAGGTTGCGGGCAGAAGCCACGAGCCCGCCGCATCAGCTACGCGTTGGCGAAGAAGCGGGTCGCCGCGATGCCCCCTTCGAGCCAGGTCGGGAACTGGCTAAGACGAGCCTTCGCTTAGGTCCAGGGGCGTGCGCGACAACTGCGCGACAATGAGTGTCGCGCAGGAGCGGTCAGGAGCGGTTTCCAGCGGTTGAAGACAGAGGCCGAAGAGGTCTCGTTTCGATCAACTCACCTGCTAACAAGCGACTTTCGGCTCTGCTAGACGGCGGGGGAGGGATTCGAACCCCCGGGGCCGCTTTCGCGGCCCTGCGGTTTTCAAGACCGCCCCATTCGTCCGCTCTGGCACCCCGCCTGAAGCGAGTCTAGGCCAGGCGCGCGGGTGCGCCGAACCCGGTCAGGACCTCGGGCACGGCGATCGCGCCGCCCTCGTCCTGGAAGTTCTCCAGCAGCGCAATCAGCCAGCGCGCGGTCATCGCGGTGCCGTTGAGCGTGTGCACCGGCTCGAGCTTGCCGTCGCGCCGGAAGCGGATCCCGAGCCGCCTCGCCTGGTAGTCCGTGGTGTTCGACGTGGAAGTGATCTCGCGGTAGCGCTGCTGGCCCGGGAACCAGGCTTCGATGTCGTACTTCTTCGCCGCCGAGGCCCCGAGGTCGCCGGCGGCAATGTTGACCACCCTGTAAGGCAGGCCGACCTCCTGCACGAGCTCCTCCTCGAGCGTGAGCAGTGCGTCGTGCTCCTCCGCCGAGCCCTCGGGCTCGGCGAAGACGAACATCTCGACCTTGTCGAACTGGTGCACGCGGAACATCCCACGCGTGTCTTTCCCGGCCGCGCCCGCCTCTCGCCGGAAGTTCGTCGAGTAGCCGGCGTAGCGGCGCGGCAGCTCGTCGAGCTCCTCGCCCAGGTGGAAAGAGGCGAGAGCGACCTCGGAGGTGCCGGTCAGGTACAGCTCGTCGCGCTCGATCTTGTAGATATTGACCTCGTCGGTCGGCAGGAACCCGGTGCCGTACATCGCCTCCTCTCGGACCAGCACCGGCGGCAGGACCGGCACGAAGCCCCTCGCAACGAGACGATCGAGCGCGAAGCGGTAGAGCGCGAGCTCGAGCAGCGCCACCTCGCCGACGCGGTAGGCGAAGCGCGCACCGGAGACCCGCGCCGCGCGCTCGAGATCGATCCAGCCGTGCTCCGCCCCCAGCTCGAGGTGGTCGCGAGGCTTGAACGAAAACGACGGCGGCTCGCCGACCCGCCGCACCTCGACCGCGTCCTCCTCGCTGACGCCGTCGGGCGACGAGGGATCGGGTGGGTTCGGCACGCGGTCGAGCAGTTCCTGCCGGAGCTGCGCCGCCTCCTCGTGCTCGGACTCGACGCGCTGCAGCTCGGCCTTCAGCTCGAGCAGCTGCGCGAGCTGCTCCGGCGTCGGCTTGCCCTTGAGCTTGGTCTGGGCGCGCAGCTCGCTCGCCCGCGTCTCGAGCTCGCGCCAGCGCTCGTCCGCCACGAGCAGCTCGTCGAAGATCTCGGCAGCGCCCTTGCGCCCGAGCGCGGCGCGGAACCCCTCGGGGTCGGCGCGCGCGGCCCTGAGGTCGATCAACCCTGCTGCGTCAGGTAGGCGACGAGGTCGGAGATCTGCTTGGCCGTCAGCGTCTGGCCGAAGTTTGGCATCGTCGGCTGGAACCCCTTCTCGACGTAGGCGGTCGGGTTCGCGATCGACTCGCGCGCGAACTCCTCGAGCGTGCCGTTGTTGGCGCTCTTCGCGTAGGCGGCCAGCTTGTCGAGATCGGGGCCGATGGTCCCCTGCGACCCCGCGGGCTTGAAGGTGTGGCAGCCGCCGCAGCCCTGCGACTTGTAGAGCAGCGCGCCTGCCTTCGGGTTGCCGGCGGCGACGGCGGCGGTCGTCGTGGCCGGGAGCGTGCCCTTGACCGTTTCGGCGGTGGACAGCACCGTCTGCTCGCCCCCGCAGCCGGCAAGCAGAAACGTGACCCCGAGAAACAGTGCGAGGCGGCGCATCGATCGCGAGTCTACTGAAGGCGGAACGCGCTCTCTTCGCTTCTCGCGAGCGTCCAGAGCACGAGCGCCGAGAGCGCTCCGTAGCCCGCCACGTCGGTGGGGGTGTCGTTGACGACGAGCGAGACGGCGAGGGCGGCGAGGAAGGCGTCGAAGACCGGGGCCGGGGGCCGGTGCAGCGCCAGCCAGGCCAGCGCGGCGACTCCGAGAGCCGTGAAGAAGGCGGCGTTCCAGGTGGAGACGATCGCTGCTCCCGAGAGGTGCAGCCGCCGCCCGAGGTCGTCGAGGAGAGCGCCGGGGCCTCCACCGACCGCATCGGTGATGTGGCTCGAGCCTCCGGTGGCGGCGTCGATCCCGACGAGCGCGAGCGCAGCCGCAGCTGCGACTGCGGTCGCAGCCACGGCCCGGGCAGCCGGCACCTTCCGCAGGCGCAGGCCGAGAACGAGGAACCCTGCGAGGAAGACGACCAGCCCGCCGCCGTCGGCTCCGATGCGGCTGGCGCCGATCCCCGCCGCGATCGCCAGAGCGACCGCCGGCAGCGCGCGGGCGCCCGCGAGGGCGCCGAGCACGAGCGCCGGCCCGAGCAGCAGCGTCTCGACCTGGTTCGTGACTCCGTAGAAGCGCCCGCCGCCGTCTGGGTGGGGCCCGATCACCGCGAACGCGTTCCAGGCCGGCTTGGCCCACATCACGGCGAAGAGGAACGCGAAAAGGGCGGCCAGCCCGAGCGCGAGCAGCAGGCGGGGCCGCAGGAACCAGCCGCCCGCCAACGCCGCGGCCCCGCCGGCCACGGCGAGCACCGGCACGGCGACCCAGGGCGCGGAGACTCCGGCCGCACTCAGCAGGATCGCGACCGCGAGCGCCGCCGGCGCGGCCAGGAACGCTGCCCGCGCGAGCGCCGGTGCGTGCGTTGCAAGCGCGAGCGCGACGAGAGCGACCATCAGGCCGACCAGCACGATCGTCGCCGGGGTGCGTGAGTCGTGGCTACGGTCGAGGCGCCGGTCCAGCTCCGCGAGCTTCGCAAGAGGATCGCTCGCCGCCTGCGAGCGGATCCGCGGCCGCTCACCGCGCTGCAGGGCTCGGACGGAGGGCGCCACGTCTGCGAGCGAGATGAGCCCGTCCAGGCGCGTCGAGCTCGACGTGAGCACCCCGCCATAGCCTGGCCCAACGACCGCGATCGGGTAGCGGACGACGTTGTGGTGCTTGCCGGGCGGAGGCAGCGCGACGTAAAAGGTCGTCCGCGCAGGTACCCGCGCAAGCGAGATCTGCGTCTCTCCTTTCGGAACCCCTCCGCGGACGATCGAGTTCCCGAGCACACCGCGCAGAAGCGCTGCGCGGGCGCCGCGCCGGCTCACGGTCGCGCCCTCGCCCGGCACGAGCAGCCCGTGCGCCGCCTCCGGCGAGCGGAACACCGGCGCCGAGGCCGGCGTGACGATCACGGCGACCTGCTCGGAGGGTGCTGCCGCCGCGCTGCAGCTTAACGCGGTGGCAACGATCGCCAAAGCTACAATCGCGATGAACTTTCTCGCCTTCAAGGGGGCCGATTCTCGATGAAACGCAAGAATTACGGTCGCGACGCCGGGCTGACGCTGCGAATGCTCTTCACGAGCTCGATGCTCGGGCTGCTCTACGTCGGCTTCGCGCTGGCTCTGTTCTACATCCTCAACGCGGGCCTCGTCCTGATGATCGTGATCGTCGGCGGGATGGCGCTGTTTCAGTACTTCACCTCGGACAAGCTCGCTCTGCGCGCCTCGGGAGCGAAGGTGGTCGACCGCGACGAAGCGCCTGCGCTGCACGACATGATCGAGCGGCTCGCAGCGATGGCCGACCTGCCCAAGCCACGGGTGGCGCTGATCGAGAGCGAGGTGCCGAACGCCTTCGCCACCGGCCGGAACCAGAAGCACTCGGCCGTGGCCGTCACGACCGGCCTCTGGGACCGGCTCGAGCCGGAGGAAATCGAGGGCGTGCTCGCGCACGAGCTCTCTCACATCGCCAACCGCGACGTGCTCGTCATGACCGTGGCCAGCTTCTTCGCAATGCTGGCCGGCCTGCTGACCCGCTTCGGGCTCTATTCGGGCATGTTCGGCGGCTTCGGCGGGAACCGCGACAACAACAACAGCTCGGTCCCGGTCTGGCTGATCATCGTCGTCGTCTCGATCGTGACCTACTTCCTGAGCCAGATCCTGATCCTCGCGATCTCCCGCTACCGAGAGTTCGCAGCCGACCGAGGCTCGGCGCTCATCACCGGCGCCCCCGAGCAGTTGATGAGCGCGCTGCAGAAGATCGCGAGCCAGATCACGACGATCCCGCAGCAGGACCTGCGCCAGGTGGAGACGATGAACGCGTTCTTCATCGTCCCGACGAACTGGCGCAAGAAGACGTCTGAGCTCTTCGCGACGCACCCGCCGCTCGAGAAGCGGCTCGCCGCCCTGGCCGAGATCGCGCGGGAGATGGGCCGCCCGGTCGAGTAGGGCTGATTTGGGCCTGAGAGACATCCTCTCGGGGCGCAGCAAGCTCAAGGACGCCGCCGGCGAGCGGCTGTTCGCGATCTCGACGGCACGAATCACGCTCGAGGCCGAGCTCGAGCTGAAGCCCGCAGGCGCGGCCGGCATCTGCTTCAAGTCGCTTTCGGCCGGCGAGTTCGTGCGGGCAGAAAACGAGCTCCAGCAGCTGCTGGACGTGGTCGCCACCGAGTCGGGCTCGAAGATCGAGCGCCGCTCGGACGAGCTCGGGTGGGACTGGTTCGTCGTCCGCGACGAGGACTTCGAGGATCTGGTCACCTCGGTACACCTGGTCGCCTCGGAGCTCGAGTCGCGCGGGTTCGGGCCGCAGCTCTTGGCCGCAGTGTTTCCGTTCGAGAAGAAGGGCTTCGACGCGAAGCGGATCTACTGGATCTACAGCTTCAAGCGCGGGAACTTCTGGCCCTTCGTGCCGAAAGGCGACGGCAAGGAGCGCGACAACGCCGAGGAGCTCGAGCTGAAGGCGAAGCTAGAGCAGGAGCTACCGATCGAGGCCGACCTGACGCGCTGGTTCGCCATCTTCGACGCCCCGGTCTGAGGAGCGCAATCCACCTCGCGAGCCGGGTCGCTACGGCCGGGCTCTTTCTGATCCGGGCTAGGTCGGCAGGTCCGGGATCAGCCCATCGTCGTCGAAGAGCTCGCGCGCCTCGTCGAGGCTCAGGTCCTCCGGCGGGATGATCGCCTCCGACGGAGAGAGATCCTCGTCGGGCAGGCGTGTGCCGTTCGTCCGCACCGCCTCGGCCATCCGCCCGAGCAGCTCCGAGAGCTGCTCCCGGTCGTCCGCCTCGAGCGCCCGTTCCGCCTGCTCGTCGAGGTCGTTCAGCCCCTTCGCGACCTCGTCGTCGATCTCGAACTGACCCTCGCCCAGCACCCGCACGATCATTGCTGCAGCTCCTTCTGCTGCTCGCCCGACACGAGCTCCGTCTTCAGCTGGTCGAGCTCCTTGTCCACCTGCGATTTCGACGCGATTGCGCCGAGCTCGCGATCGAGCTGCGTCTGGTCGGAGGTGAAGTCCTCGAGTGCGCCGGACTCGGTCAACTCGTCGATCGCGGAAGCTCGGGCGGTCATCTGCTCGGTCTTTTCTTTCGCGCGCTGGATCGCGAGCCCCGTATCGGCCATCTGCTCGCCGATCCCCGTCGCCGCCTCGCCGATCCGCACCTGCGCCTCGGCGGCCGAGTACTGCGCCTTGATCGTCTCCTTCTGCGACCGGAACGCCTCCACCTTGGCCGAGAGCGTCTTCTCGCTGGCGATCAGCTTCTCTTGTTGCGCCTCGAGCTGCTTCGCCTGCTCGTCGAGGCTCTGGAGCTGCTGCTGCAGCCCCGACTTGCGCTCGAGTGCCTGCCGCGCGAGATCCTCGCGGCCCTCGGCGAGCGCCTGTCGCGCCTGGGTCTCCAGCTTGACGATGCTCTGCTGCAGTGTCGCCTCCTGGAGCTCGAGCCGCTTCTTCGCCGTGACGACGTCGGCGATGCCGCGCTTGACGTTCTGCAGCAGCTCGAGCTGCTTCTCGTAGGAGTAGTCCAGGGTCTCGCCTGGATCCTCCGCGCGATCGAGCAGCTTCGACACCTTCGACTTCACGACGAGCGAAGCGCGTGACATCAGCCCGGCCATTCGTCCTCCTCTCGGTGCGGAGCGCCTAGCCTAGCGAGGGTGATCAGGGATGGCGACGCCAGGCTCCAGACGGGCTACGGCTCGCACGTGGGCGCCGGCTTCTCGGCGCCGAGCGTCTAGCCTTGCGAGGTGATCGTCGAGCGGAGCATGCATCCTGGCTGGCTCTCCAACGCCTACCTGATCGGCGACGAGCCGGGCGGGACGGCGGTCTTCGTCGACACCGGGGCGCCGCTCGAACCGCTCTTCGAAGCCGTCGAGCGGCACGATCTGAAGGTCACGCACCTGCTCACGACCCACGCCGACGCCGATCACGTCGCCGGCGACGACGAGGTCCGGGCGCGCTACAACTGCCCGGTCGTCAAGAGCGATCTTCAGACCGGCGGGCTCGTCGTGAATGCGCTCGAGACGCCGGGCCACAAGGACGATCACCTGGCCTTCGTCGTGAACGACGAGCTCTGCTGCACGGGAGATGTGCTCTTCAAGGACGCGGTCGGCGGCGGCGACCTCGAGCAGATCCGCCGGTCGGTGATGGACGTTCTGATGAAGCTGCCACCGCAGACGCGTGTTCTCCCCGGTCACACCGACGAGACGACGATCGGCCGAGAGTGGGAGCACAACCCCTTCGTCGTCGTCTGGCGAGGAGCCGAGCCCGAGGGCACGGAGCGCGTCCGGGTCGGTGGGGAGGAGGCGACGCTCGTCGTCTGGTCGCCCGATTACGACGGCAAGGGCAAGGCCTGGGTGCGCTTCGAAGACGGGCGCGACGCGATCGTGGGAGGCTCGCGCGTCGAGCGCGGGTAAGCTCGGCGGATGGCGATCGCGCTCCACCGTTGCAACAACGTCTGGGTCAAGTTCGGCGGCCATCCCTGCTGGCGGGTGCAGAAGGCGCTCGAGCAGGCCGGAATCGCCTACGAGCTCGACCGGATGCCCTGGATGCCCGGGAAGCGCGACGAGACCGAGCGGCGCACCGGCCAGCACAAGTACCCGTGGATCGAGTTCGAGGACGGTTCGGTATACCGCGAGGAGTCGAACGAGATGGCCCAGCGGATCAAGGACGGGAAGCTGAACGAGGCGCCCCGCACTCAACCGCCCGCGGCATGAGCTACATCGTCCCCGAGGAGATCGAGGCCTACGCCTCGGCGCACACGACGCCGCCGGAGGAGCTCCTCGCCGAGCTCGCCGAAGAGACCAAGGCGACGCTGCGCTGGCCCGAGATGCTCACCGGCCAGATCGAGGGACGGCTGCTCGAGCTGCTCGTGCATGGCCTCGGCGCCAAGCGCGTGCTCGAGCTCGGCACCTACAGCGGCTACTCCGCGCTCTCGATGGCGGCGGGCCTCGCCGAGGGCGGTCACATCGACACCTGCGAGGTGGACGAGACGCACGCGGAGGTCGCCCGCCGCTACATCGCGCGCAGTCCGTACGCCGACCGCATCACCGTCCATCTCGGCCCGGCGCTGGAGACGATCGAGCGCCTGGGCGGCGAGTTCGACTTCGTTTTCATCGATGCGGACAAGGAGGACTACGGTGCCCAATACGACGCCCTGCTCCCGCGCCTCGCCCCGCACGGGCTGATGGCGATCGACAACACCCTCTGGAGCGGGCGTGTGCTCGACGAGGCGGCGGACGACTCGGTCGACACGCGCGCGATCCGCGAGCTGAACGACCGCATCGCAAACGACGAGCGCGCGGTAGTCGTGCAACTGACTGTGCGGGACGGCGTCACCCTGATCCGCCGCGCGGGCTAGCTACACTTCTGCCGCCCGGGGCTATAGCTCAGTTGGGAGAGCGCCTGGATCGCACCCAGGAGGTCGCCGGTTCGAGCCCGGCTAGCTCCATCACTATCCAAGCCGTTTCCGCCCTCTAAGACGGCAGCGAAGACGGCTCTTGGCAAGTCGTTTGGCAAGTTGAGGTCTGCGCACCGGTTCGATCGCTGGAACCGATGCGGGTTCCGATCGACACCACATGATTTGACATGGAACCCTCACTGGCTAGTCAGGCCTCGGACCAGAGCGGCGTCCTCGCGTCGGGGGAGGTTATGCACCGGCGGCGGCTGAGCACCTCCATGGTAAGGACTGCCATGAAGAAGGGCCTCCTCCAGTGACAGGCTCCGGCTTGTCGTCTGGAGCTATCGAGAGGAGGCCCGAGTTCAATGTTGTACGCCGGTTTGGATCTCAGCCGCAAGCGTCTCGACTTCCATCTGCTCGACGCTGAGGGTGCGACGGTCGAGGTCGGTGCGGCGCCGCCTGATGCCAACGGCCTGCGCGGCCTAAGCGAGCGTCTCGCTCGTCACGGCGAAGCGGTCCGCGCGGCGATCGAGTCGATGAACGGGGCCTGCTTCGTCCACGACCGGCTCGAGCTCGCGGGCTGACAGGTCGAGATCGCGGACGCCCAGAAGGTGAAGGGGCTGGCGCCGCTTCCCTGCAAGACCGACCGGATCGACCGCTGTTCGCGCGATGCATGAGCGCATGAGCGATATTCACCCACAGGGTCACCCCCAGGGCTCGCGAAACTCGGCGGGGGCCTGCTGCTTGCAGCGAGCCTCGTGACGCCGCTGGCCGCGCTCGCGATCGCGGTCCTATTGGGGACGGTCTAGCGCGGGTGGACTGCGACTTTGTCGTCGGCGTTATTGCTCAGCTGGGCTGCGCGCCTGGCCGTGTCCGCGGCCTCCTCGCTCCTGCCGGCGGCTGTTAGCAGTTGTGACCACTCGCGGCAGATCGCGGCGGCCTCACGCTGCATGCTCGAGGCGGCGAGGGCGTCGACCGCTTGGTCGAAGCTGAGAGTGGCTGCGTCAAGATCGGCGCCCGCTGCCTCGGTGAGTGCTTGTGCAAACCACAGGAGGCCTTGTTCGGTAGGCGCGTCCGCAAGCTCTTCGTGCGCGTATTGGATCAGGCGACGAGCGCGTTCGGAGTCGCCCCGGCGCGCGTGTGCTAGCGCCTGGCACGAGTGAAGGGCACCGAGGTCGCGCGCATCGGCAGCCAGGTTTTCGAGCCCCGCGGCGAGGGCTAGGTGACGCTCTGCCTCAGGGATGTTCTCGGCCCAAAGGTGCACCTCAGCAGCGAAAAGGTGAGCGCGGGCGAGCTCGAGGCTGTCCTCGGTGTGATCGAGCAGGATGATCGCGCGGCGGATCTCACGGAGAGCGGCGCGCGGCTGGCCCTCCATGTAGGCAAGCCGCGCCAACGACCAGTGCATCGTTACCTGCTCGTGCGGGTCGAGCGCAGCACCGGCGTCGGTGTCATCGAGAACCGAGCGCGCGCTCTCGAGCTGCCCAAGGTCGGTGAGCGCATAACTTAGGTAGGTCGCGAGCCGCAGTCTGATCCCGGCCGCCTCGGGTGTCTGGGAGCCGAGATCGTCGAGCGCGTCCTCGAGCATCTTTGCCGCCTCGTCGGCGCGACCCAGGAACCTGAGCGCTTTCGAGAGGCTGACGTAGACGTTTGTATGCGTCCGGGGGGAGACGAGCGGCGAGTCGACAGCGATGGCTAGGTACTGAGCCGCTTCCCGCTCGTTGCCGGCAGCGAGCGATGAGAGCCCCAGTGCAATCTGCGCGCGCATCGCGATTTCGCTCTCGCCGGCACGCTGCGCCTCCTTCAACACTGCCTGTAGCGCGTGGCGCACCTCCGCGCTGTGATCGCCTAGGCGGAGTCGCAACTCGGCATCGGTGAGACGCAGCTCGAGCGCCTCGACAGGCCCGATGTCCGCGCCGCTTTCGAGATATTCGGGTGCGACGCCGAGCCTACGGGCGAGCAGTCGAATCGCGCGAACGGAAGGCGTGCGCTGGCCCGACTCGATCCGGGAGATATAGGCATAGCCGACCCCCCGCGACGCCAGTTGGCGCTGGGAGAGCCCACGCTCGAGCCGCAATCTTCGCACGCGGGCTCCGATGCTCTCGGTTGGGCCGTCAGATCGAGAGTTCACGATCAAGCCACCTGCATCATCCGGTCGTACCCTTCGCACGTCAAGCCTCCTGGCTTGACAGGATCGAGGTCGTCGTCTCTGGTACCCCTATCTCTCCTTCTTCGCCCGCTGAAGGGCGCTCGCGACTCAGCCTGAAAAGGAGGTGACAAATGGCCCGACTGATCTCCCTTGCGGTAGTCGCCGCATCGGTACTCTCAGCCGCCTTCGCCGCCGGCCTCACCTGCGGCGGCTAACGGGTGCTGGACAGTGTCTCGGGGCGGCGCCGCATACCGCCCCGAGACACTGCGCCACACGCAGAGGAAACAGGCCCACGAAGAACCCGCTTCGCCGATCGTTACCCGGCAAGATGCCGCACCGACCGCTGCCGGTGGGCAGCAAGCTCACTGACCGCGCCTACGGCAACGCTGGATCAGCATTCGCCGCGAAGGCCACCGATCGCGTCTGGGCGAGCAACCAGGGGCGGAACGTCGGGCGACCGGGCTGCGGCCCACCGGCCGCCCGACCAGGTGAGCATAACTCGCGGCCTCGGCGCCGCCACGCAGCGCACGGCTGATAGGGCGTGATCACCGAACGTCGGCCGCCTGGATCCCCTTGAGCACCGTCGTTGCGGGCGGGATCTGGTCGGGCGGCCCCATGCGGCAGACGTGTCCGGCACCGAAGACGCCCTGCCAGCTCACGCTCCAGCCGCCGAGTTGGTTGGAGACCGAATCAGCACTACTACGCCGCAGGCGGCACACTGGCAAGTAGCTCCCGGATGCGCCTGAGCGCTCGTTCCACGTCGGCGGGAACCGCCTCGAGATCGCGACGAACCCCCGCGAGAACGTCGGCGAGCCCGATCGCGTAGAGGCGTTGGATTTGGTAGGCCTGTTCCCGCGCCTCCGCGCGTGCGTCCTCTAAAGCCGTCTCCAGTTCACGGATGCGCGTATCGGCCTGTGTCTCCAGTCGCGTGCGGCTTTCCTCAGACGATGCAAGCTGGGCGCGAAGGTCTGCGATGACCTCACGCCGCGTCTCAGCGAGGGCGAGCGCCTCATCGCGCGCATCGTTCGCCTTCGACCGCTGCACGAAGGACAGGTACGCGAGGAAACCCCCGATCGTCGCAAGGCCGGAGAGGACGGCCGCAAGCGACGCAATAGCGCTGGCAGTTGCGAGCAACACTCTGACGGCGTCCTTTCCTGTAGGAGGGACTCGCCGCAGCCGTCAGAGCGCAACGCCGCGCCGGTCACGTGGACACGCGGCGGACCCCTATAGTCAAGAAAATCCTACCTGTGGTGTGGGTCCCGCCGAGCGGAGATTAGGCGGGCGCCGGGGAGCGAAACCATTCCCAATCGGATCACGGGGACGCTCCAGGCAGCCGCTGTTACCTGCTTCGGGGAGGCTCATCGCGCAGGGGGTGGGGGTCGGGCGGCTCGCGGGGATGCACCTCCACGCGCCGGAACCGGGAGGGTGAGTTGATCCCCGGGCTGTTGAAGCCGGCTGAATCCCCGCTGAGGCTTGCCCCCGAGCGGTCTAGCTAACCGCTGAGGCGCTCTCCTGGCGCTCTACCATGGGGCTGCGGGACAGGCATGGGACAGCCCGGGCCAGGGGCCCTAGCTCTCGCGTGGAAGGGTGTGCCCGAGGGGGGTCAGTGCAAGGGGTGCTGTGGCACGTCCTCTGCGCTGATCCACGTGCTCTCCCTGCCTGCGAGCGCGTCCTCGATGCATGCACGCACCACAGCTAGCTGGTGCTCATCGAGCGCCTTCGTCCAGGCGTCCCCGGTGGCGGCTGAGCCGTAATAGTGGTCGGCGTTCTCGCGGAGCTCACGGGCGGCCTGCACATCACCCTGGGCGGCCTTGCGCTCAAAGGCCGGGCGGGTCTTGGCAAGCGGCGTGAGGGTGTCATTCTCTTGACCTCGGGCCGGGCGAGGGACCCGCGGCGGAGAGGCTCATCCGTCGCGGGGGTGGGGCGCCCTCCGACTGGTTCCCGTCGAAATCGACGCGAGCTCGGGTGAGCTTGGGGTCTGCGCCTGCTCGGCTAATAGGCGGTCTGCACGGAAACGTTCTAGCTATGACACCGGAGCCCTCCGCATTAGCTGCGTATTACGAGCTCATGCAAGCGTGCGCCGCGACCAGCTTGTCGAGGAAGTCGGGAGGTTCACGGCCATGCACAAGATCTCAGTTGTTGCAGCGTTGCTCGTCTCGTTGTTCGCGTTCACGCTCTCGGCGGCCAAGAAGAGGAGCGTCGCAGGCTCCCGCCGCCGCCGGTCTCCGCACCCAGGGGTTAGGCGCAGCGTCCGCAGAAGCCGAAGCTTCGGGGTCCGTCCTCCTGGCCGCTACTCGCGCGGGCGCACTGGCGCTCGCACGACAATCTAGTCCTCAGTTCGCCCGGCTTCCGCTTTCCTCTTGCGTGGCCCGCGCTTCCGCGCTTCGAGGCGCTGCAGGAACTGCCGCTTCAACCCTTCGCTCGAGACGTGCCGAACCGCCTCGCTGTTCGACACGAGCCTCCTTGCTCGCGTCGACGGCTCCAGACGAACGGGATCGACGTGATTGAGGAGATGCCGGCCGTAGGAGTGCGCGTAGCAGTCCTTCTCCGAAAGCGACCGTTGCTCATTCTTCCGGCCTAGCAAATTCACAGCCACGATTATTGCTCCAGCGCCCAATCCTCGCGTGATCGCTCGAACCTCGTCTCGAGGCTGGCGCTGGGGCTAGCCGGCCTTACCCGTCGATCGCCAGGAGTCCCACCCCTTGTGACTCCTGGCTCGCGTGGCATCCATCACACTCGTGATGTGTTCGAGGACGCCGTGGCGGGTTATCGCGTTCACGATCTGCGGGCGCGCTTTGAGGCTGCCGCGGTTGCCGCGGTGCGCACTAGTGCGGCGCAGACGGGTTTCCTCCTCGTCGGCGAGCTGCACAAGCGACCCGAGACGCCGCGAGCGATCTACACGCTGATGCGCGAGCTGGACTTCTGTGCTTTGGCACTCGAATGGGAAGCGGACCTGCGGCCTCTCGTGGATGCATTTCTGGCTGACGGAAATGATGCGACGGAGGTGCTCAGCGAGGACGGAAGGATCACTCCAGGCCACTTCGCACTCCTCGCACAGCTGCAGAGCGAGAGACGCCTCGACCGCCTGGTCTTGCTCGATGAAACGAGCCGTGACTGGGATGGCGATTGGACCGAGCGGGACGCTGGAATGGCGCGGTCGCTTCTCCGCGAGCGCGACCTCATCGCTCCAATGCTTGTGGTTGTCGGCGAGTTTCACACGCGAGTGGTTCCGCAGGAGGGCGGCGCGCCGCTCGGCGCGCTGCTTGCCGATGCCGTTTCCGATTTCCCGGTAGCAGTGATGCGATACGCGGACACGGCCTCGCCGCGTCCGATTGGCCGCTTCAGCCGCGGCCGCGACGGGCGCTTTGTTTTCGCCCTGCCGAGCGAAGCTGGCGGCATCACGGGCCTCTGACCAACACCGCGCGGCCACGGCGCCGGGAGAGGAAGGCTAGCTTCCATCCCGTGCTGCGCGAGATCGCGGAATACCCGAACTCCTTCGGGCCGCTCGGGCCAAGGGACGAGCGGATCGAGACCGATCAGTACACGCTTTGCATGGGGCTCGGCAAGACCTGGAACACGGTCCAGCGGCAGCGCTTCCGTGGGGAGGAGGTCGACGACGTCCTCGAGGAGGTGCGCTCGTTGCTTCGCGCGCGCGGGCGCGGTAGGACGCAATGGGAGGTCGGCAGCTCGGCAGAGCCGCCGGACCTCGTCGATCTGCTGCTCGCGCGCGGGCTCGCCCGCGACAAGGATCCGTACACCGTTGCGCTCGTCCTGCCGGCGCCGCCGCCGCCGGCGCCGGGAATCGTCGCGCGCCGGGTGGAGACCTTCGAGGAGTACGCGGCCGCGAGCGAAGTACAGTGGGAGGCATTCGAGATGCCCGAGGACGAGGTCGCCGAGGCTCGCGCGCTGCTTCCGGAGCGCTGGCGCGAGGCGCCGATCATCATGCATGCCGCCTGGCTCGACCGCGAGATCGTCTCCGCGGGGACGTGCGCGCCGACGCCGCACGGCCTCCTGCTCTACGGCGGCGCAACCGTTTCGCGCGCCCGCGGCCGGGGCGCGTACCGCGCGCTCCTGCGCGCACGGTGGGACGAAGCCATGGCCCGCGGCACGCCGGCCCTGATCACACAGGGCGGCTCGATGTCGCGCCCGATCCTCGAGCGCGTAGGCTTCGAGCCCGTAGGCCACGTCCACGTGCTGCTGGACGAGTTCGGCAAGCGCGACCCGTGAGCGAGTACGACTTCGCCGGAGCCTTCGAGACGGACTAGCTCTAGCGCTACGACCAGTTCAACCGTTTTTCGCGACGGCGGGCGGTACGACTCTCGCCGTCCCATTCCGCCGCAGTTCGGCGGGCGCTGTCTACAACTCTTCCAACTTCTCCACGTGGCGCGTCAACGCCCAGATGACCCAGATGTCGAGCGCGATGATGAGGATCGACCAGAAGGGGTAGTAGGGAATGAAGAAGAAGTTTGCGATCGCGCTCAGCGTGGCGAACGTGACGCCGACGACCCGCGCCCAGGTCGCGGCGGAGAAGAGGGCGAACCCGGCGGCGAGAACGAGGATCCCACCTATGAGCTGGACCCAGCCGAAGGCGGTCGTGTCGAGATCGAAGGTGTAATTCGCCGACACCACGTAGAACCCGTCGTCGAAGATCGCCACAAGCCCCTCGATCGCGTGGAATACGCCGACAACGATCAAGATCACACCCGCGAACACGTAACCACCGGCGGCCTCGCTCTGGGGCATGCGACTCGGCGTTCCGTACTCGGCCATCTCGTTGCTCCTTCCGTGGTCTCTTCTCTCGACCACTCGCAGCCTGGTGCCGCTAGCAGCCCTTCCCACGCTGGCGAACTGGGCTCCGTTCGAGTCCCGTCCTCGAGCGCGTGAGGATCGTACTCTCCTGACCCGGCGGAAGCGAGTTGACAGGTGCGACAGCCACGTAGCGCCAAGCCGGGCGATGAGTTTCCGGGCGCTAGCCGGTCTTTAGCTCAGACACCACGAGGAAGGGGAACTTGATGGCGAAGCACACGGTGGGAACCCGGGAGGAATGGTCCGCCGCACGGAAGGAGCTGCTCGAGCGGGAGCAGGAGCTGGGCAACCTCGACGAGGGGTTGGCGAAGCAGCGACAGGAGCTGCCCTGGGTCCCGGTCGAGAAGGAGTACACCTTCGACACCGAGGAAGGGGAACGAACGTTCGCCGAGTTGTTCGACGGTCGGTCGCAGCTCCTCATCTACCACCTGATGTTCGGGCCGAGCTACGAGGCCGCATGTCCGGGCTGCACCGGACTGGCCGATCACTTCGACGCTGCTCTCGCCCACCTGAACAACCGCGACGTGACCTTGATCAGCATCTCGCGCGCGCCGATCGAGAAGCTGCAGGCCTACAAACGGCGGATGGGCTGGAAGTTCCCCTATGTGTCGTCGTTCGGGAGCGACTTCAACTTCGACTTCGATTTCGCATTCACCCAGGAGCAGATGGCTACCGGGGAACTCGCAAAGATGGTTGCTGAAGCGGACGATTGGCTCAAAGACTGGGCCGACAACGTCGGCACCGATCTCGCGCACGGCATGGCCGAGTCGCCCGGATGGAACGTCTTCGCGCTCGATGACGGCATCGTCTACCACACGTATTCGCGCACCGCGCCCGACCGCTTCCTACTCGCTCCCTACTACTTCCAGCTGCTCGACCAGATCCCCGACGGACGTGACGCCGACTTCCCGCTGCGCCGCCATGACGAGTACTAAGGCATCGAGGGACAGGGTTGAGCGGAGCTCCTGCTTTGTGGGGCGCTATGCCGAAACTCGAGCGTCCCCCGCGAGCGCAGCGTGAAGCTCGTTTCGCGAGTCGAGCTGCAGCTTGCGGAAGATGCTCGTGAGATGACCCTCGACCGTGCGCGCGGTGACGAAGAGGGTCTGGGCGATCTCGCGGTTGGTGAGGCCCTGGCTGGCGAGCTCGGCG
>WNFZ01002027.1_pt1 | contig 23856 bp, 23 predicted proteins | sample 5400081 | NCBI WGS metagenome assembly WNFZ01 (sample SAMN13153365, study PRJNA577476) | soil metagenome | isolation source: 80 cm soil or saprolite under grassland replicate 1 | place: USA:California | collected 2016-06-15
CGTCGGCCGGAATCGGCTCAGTGTGGGTGTGGGCGGCCATGACCTGCTCGACCACCGGCGGCGGCACGACGCCGACTCCCTCTCCGCGCCGCCCTACGGCCGCCACCACCGCGGCCTGCTCGGTGTCCAGCAGCTCTTGCGTGGTGAAGCGCCACTCGCCGATCAACTCGCCGCCCGCCAGGCGTGGGAAAGCGCCGGCTACCGCGTGGTCGGCGCCGCCCTCGCCGCACGCGCGGCACGAGAACTGCACCGCAACTCCGGGATCGCTGCCGACACCATCGCCAAGCTCCTCAGCGACCTCGACGACCCCGCCAGCCCTGGTCTGGCACCGGGCACGGTGCTGGTGATCGACGAAGCCGGGATGGTCGGCACCCGCCAGCTCGCACGGCTGCTGGCCCATGCCCAGCGCGCTGGCGCCAAAGTGGTCGCGGTCGGCGACGTCGGGCAACTGCCCGAGATCGAGGCTGGTGGGCTGTTCCGGAGCCTGGTCCACCGGCTCGGCGCCGCTCGACCTGCTCCGCTCCGGAAATGCCGTCGCCGCCATCGCCCGGTACGCCCAGCACGATCGAGTCGTGGTCCGCAGCCGCGCCGGCAGGCTGCGAAAGCGCATGGTCCAGGACTGGTGGGAAGCAGCAACGAAGCGCCCTGGCGAACGCCCGCCGATCATGATCGCGCTCCGACACAGCGACGTCGCCGACCTCAACGCCGCCGCACGCGAACTGCTCGCCAAGCAGGGCCGCATCGGTACAGAGGCCATGAGCGTCGACCAGCGGGACTTCGCCGTCGGCGACCGGATCATCACCCTGCGGAACGTTCGCCGGCTGGGCGTCCTCAACGGCACCTTCGCCACCGTCATCGGCCTTGATCACGACCGCAGAGCGCTGCTGGTGCGCACCGACGAGGGGCGCGAGCTGGTCCTGCCGCGCTGGTACCTGGACCGGCGCAGCCCATTCGACCGGCGCCGCCGCCTCGACCACGCCTACGCCATCACCTGCCACAAGGCCCAAGGCATGACCACCGAACGCGCCTTCGTGCTGGCCACCGACGACATCTACAAGGAATGGGCATACGTGGCCATGAGCCGCGGGCGACTCGAGAACCGTCTCTACCTTGCCGTCGACCAGCACCCCCTTGCGGAGGAACTCGACACGCCGCCCGAGCCCGCCGGCGATGCCGCCTTGGACCTCGCCGCAGCACTGGAGCGGCCCAGGAGCCAGTACCTCGCCCTCGACCAACTCGCTACCACCGACGGCACCATCGGAGCACCCTCATCCTGGGCCGAGGCCGGCGACACCGTGCGACCGACCACCCAGCGCCCACTCCGCCCAACCTCCCTGGCCGGCGACCCCCAGCGGGAGCTGGCCTCGCTGCGGGCCCTCCACCGGGCCTGCTCGATCGACCTGCTCCACGCTCGCGAGCAGATGGCCACACAGCGCCCCGGTTGGCACCAGCGACGCCTCCTAAACAGAGCCATCACCAGCGCCGAACGAACCCTCGCCGACCTCGACCGGCAGATCGCCCGCCTGGAGGCACCGGAGACCGGAGTCAGCGCCGACCGGTCGGCAACCTCCGAAGTCGCCAGTACGGGGACGATCCGACACGACCCGCCTCGCTACCTGCTCGCCGAGCTTGGAGGATGGCCCCGCACCCAGACCGCCCAAACCGTGTGGCGCATCGCCGCAAAGCAGATCAATGCCTACCGAGCGGCCGCCAGCGTCAGCGACCCCAAGACCGCCCTGGGCCCAGTACCCGACACCCCCGACCACCGCGCCGCCTACGACGCCATCGCCCGGTTCCTCCGAGATGCGGCGGCAGCGATCGACGCGCTCGAAGGCCCGACACCCCCAGATCCCAACGACGACTTGGCCCTCCCCGGGCCGCTGTGATGCCTCCCCCCATCCTTTGCCCGTCCCATTCGGCTCGACCATATCGGCGACTCTGCTGCGCGACGGCTCGCGACCCGTCGCGCCTGATGCCCTGGGCTGGCACGCTTGTCTGCATCCGGGCGCCGGGGTTCACCGTGTCGGGCAAGTCGGGTCTGCGGCCACTACTGATCAACCGGGGGCGCCCGTCTGAAGCGACCTGAGGACACCGGCGGTGAGCGTTTCGGCACAGCCCCATGACAGGGTGATGCCCGCTCCGCCGTGGCCATAGTTGCGCCACAAGCGCCTCCGCTGCCTGGCTCGGGTCTCGACGCGAACCTCGGGTCGCTCAGGACGGAAGCCGACCCGATCACCCAGGACCGGCGCGCCGGCCACTCGGGGGTCGAGCCTGGTACAGCGGGCCAGGATCGCTTCGGCGGTGGCTGGGTCGGGCTGGAGGTGATGGTTGTCGGGCTCGGCCGTGCCGCTGAGGATCAGCGTCTGACCGTGCGGGACGAGGAAGGTCAGGTCGCGCGCATCCTCGTCGTCCTCGGCCTCGACCAAGCCGACTCTCACGCCGGGGTTGGCGACGACAACGAGCTGACCTCGAACGGGCGGAACGGTCGGGTCGCTGGCCAGCTCGCGTGCGCCCAAGCCGGGGTTGATGACCAGCGAGGCGGCATGGCGCACCTCCTCCAGCGCCGAGACCGTTTGCTGTTGGAGGGTTCCCCCGGCTGGGCCGCGCGCCTGGAGTCAGGGGCGCCCATTCGGGTGCGGGGACGCTGCGGTGGCCGACTTCCAGCGAGACGATGGTCTGCACGCCGGAGCGGGGAATCTGAGACAGGGCGTTGAACACCGCCAAGCTGCGGCGACTCCAGGCGCTGATCCTGGCCGGGTTGCCGCCGATCCGGTACGGTGCCCACCCCGCCCCGGCCGCCGCGGAGGTCGTGGCGTCCAGCGGGTCCTGGCTGAGCACCTGCGCGCCAACGCCGGCTTCCGCAAGGCAGACCGCCGTGGTCAGCCCGATCACCCCGGCGCCGATCACCAGCACATCGCCGCGGCCCATTCGATCAGCCACGCCCAGCGCCAGCCGCCGCCGACGCATTCCGGCTCGCGTGGGCAGCCAGCACGCGCTCTAACTCGAAGGCGAACTCGCCGAGGTCAGGGTTGGTCATCCGCCCGATCCGCCACCGGCCAGGTCGTCGATCGCGTTGGTGATAACCGCACGAGCTGCACCGTCGTAGCTGGCTGCGGCAGCGAGGTGCCCGAATATCCTCGCGTATAGCTCGATCTCCTGCGGCTGGGCCAGGTTCAGCTCGGCCGAGAACGTCTCCACGATCACAAGATCACGGTCGCGCAAGGTAAACCCGTGACTGGGCCCAACCACATAGGGTGTCGCGAAGGGGATGATCCCCAGCCTGACGTTGCGCAGGGCTGACAACGCCACCAGCCGGTCGAGTTGAGCCAGCATGACGTCTACCGGACACAGTCGGTACCGCAGTGCTGCCTCCGTCAGCACGAAATGGAACCGCTTGTCCGGCCGATAGAGGATCTCCTGGCGCTGCACACGTAGACGGACGGCCTCGTCGACGTCGTCGGGGACCTTGTGCAGCCTCACACCTTGGGCGAAGCGAGCCCGCGCATACTCGGCGGTCTGGAGCAGCCCCGGGACGACGGCCGGCTCAAACGATCGCAAGGTCTTCATCTTGACGTCGAGGTCGGCCAGCTCACGCTGATGGTGGCGCAGTCCGCCGCGCAGCATTCGCTGCCACTCGGCGTGCTGCGACTCCAGGGTGTGCAGGCTGGCCAGCAGCCCTTCGGCGGCGTCCTCGGACCCGGTGGCGCGAGCCCACGCGCGGATGTCGTCATCGGTCGGGGTCTGGCGGCCAGTTTCCAGCTTGGAGATCTTCGAGGGCGGCCAGGCCAGCAGCTCGGCGAGTTGGCGGCCAGTCAGCCGGGCATGCTGGCGCAACTCACGCAACCGGAAGCCCAGCGCCTGGCGCGCTTGTTGGACGCTCGTCACGCCCGTGGCTCTACTCAAGCCTGGTCGCAAACTCATCCCGCGGAATCGCCCAATGCCAGGCAACGTCTCGCCAGTAGCAGTGTTGGACCACCGCCGCAGGGTCTTCGACGATCTCGGCACCGAGAAAGCGATCGTCGTCGTCGAAGGTCATCAGGGCCAGCTTCCGGCTGTCGAACAGCCACCAGTCGTAGTTGGGTAGGCCTTCGGATTGGGCTTGGTCGCGTGGTAGGTAGCGGATGTCTTCCCCGGCGGCGTTGGTGAACTGGGCGCTCCACAGGCCATAGCGGCTGTAGTCGGTCAGCGGCACGCTCACCACACGCACCCGCATGAAGCGCCGACCCTCTGCCGTCGCTGCCCGGACCATCTCCAGCCAGGCCCGCGGCCGATTCGACGCATCCGGCTTCCCGGCCAGGAACTCGCGCACGCGCTCACGCTCGGATGCCACGTTGTAGCGGTCGCGGACCTCCAGCCGGAAGGCCGTATGCTCAAAGGTCCGGAGCAGCCGGCTGAACTGCTCGCCGACCAGTAGGCTCAGCGGTCCACCTCTGCGAACCGCAGCAGCGCCTTGGGAATCTCCACGAACGTCTCTCCGGGCAGCACGTCACGCAGGTCGGCGAGGGCCTCTGGGTCGGTCACCGCCCACCCCTGGATCACATAGGTGTCACGGTCAGTTGCGTACAGGGTGGGGCACTCACCAGTCTCCGAGTCCGTGCCGAGAAACCTAAGCCGCATCGAGAAACCTCCTCGAAGGTTCGGGAAAGATTCGTATGAATCGTCCTCTAGGCGTCTCACTGGGTCAAGACGCGAGTCCGCCCTGGCGTCCAGAGGAAGCCTTGCGCTTGGCGGGCTGAAGGGAGGGGTCTGAGTGCCGCCGCTCACCCCACAGGAGTTCACCAAGCTGTACGACAGCTTCGAGCACACCGTCTTCAAGCTGGAGGTCCGGGACCGGTACAACCTGACCGCAGAGCAGGCATCGCTGCGGAGGTTCCTGGCGGGTCAACCCGACCCGAAGCGTGCGACCAGGCCATGGCTAGCCAAGATGAAGACCGCCACCCGCCAGGGAAAGCGGGTCGAGCGCGTCCGGGTCGGGACTGAGCCCCACTCCGACTACATCCGCTGGGAAATCGCGGGAACCCCCTACAACCTCGCCGCCGGGGAGGATATCCGCTACCTGCCCCGCGACCGGGCCGTACAGATCGGCCTGCCTGACCACGATTTCACCCTGTTCGACTCCACTCGCCTGGTACTCCTGCACTTCGATGCGGATGATCAGCCGCTCCCACATGAGCTGACCACCGATCCCGCCGTGGTGGTGGTGCGGCACTGTTACTGGCGGGATCTCGCCTGGCATTACGCGATCCCGTACAGCCAGTACACAGCACGGTAGCGCACCGGCGTGGCGCGACTGCAAGAAGCACGGGAAGCGCTCGGCCAGCGAGTCCGAGAGCTGCGGGTCCAGCGTGGGCTCAGCGGAACCGTGCTCGCGGAGTCGCTGGGATGGGCACAGTCGAAGGTCTCGAAGATCGAGACAGGGCGCCAGACACCCACCGAGAGCGACATCCGCGCGTGGACCCGGGTCCTGGATGAGCTGTCCCGGCAATCCTGATTCCAATTCTCGGATTTTCTCAGCCGAACTCGCCAGGCAACAATATTCGAATATTTGAGAATAGTACTTGTTGGTAGATACCGGGCGCCCTACTCTGCATCCTCAAGCGGCAATTGCTTTGGACCCGCCCTGGAGCCGTGCCCGATGAATGCCACCCTCAGCCATCACAAGAAGCGGCCTCCGCCCAGCCGATAGGGCCTGGCAACAAGAGATCTGCTTGCCAGCGGCACGCTTGAGCTGCCCGCGCCACATCCGGTCTGCGTCGACTCGGCAAGGTCATGCGCGACACGGCACGAAATTAGGTTCACCAGTCCACCTTTCTCTGGAGGCCTTGGCGTTGCCGTGATCAGGGCGGCTTGGAGTGATCAGCGGGCCGCTACCGCGACAAGCACTCGGACCGACACAGAGTACCCGGCAAATCCAGGAGAGCGAATTGGGTAGCGACGCTGTCAACCCGGCCGACCCATTCCTGGTCCACAGTGATGAGCTTCCCGATCTGACCAGCGAGCAGTGGACCGCGCTTGCCGACATCGCCAAGACAGGCGGACGACTCCCCAATGGGGCGCTGTCACGGGAGACCCTCGAGGATCTCTTGCGGTTGCAGGCCATCGCGCTCGGCGGACCGGGCAGGGTGGAGATCACCAGCACCGGCCTGCGCCTGCTCGCCAGGGCCGAGCAAGGGCTGGAGCGGTCGTGAGGGCGCGGCCAGCGCTCTTGAGCGCAAGAGAGGTCGGGGTCCCGCCAGGACCGGGCCGGGGGCCTCGGCGGAAAAGGGGCCGGCGGCGGGAGGGACGGTGTTGCCCCTCCGGACCGGCCGCCGGCCCCTCATCCTGCCTTCCCCGAACAGGTGTCGGGTGCAGCCGTTCCTGGGGCGGCCCGAGCGAGGAGGTCGGCGGCAAGGCCGAGCGATCCCGAGGAGGAATCGGCTCCCCGCGCTGCGGCGACCAGCGCGACAGCTCCCTTGCCGCCGGCCAGGCACGCGGAATCACTCGCGGGACCTCTCAGCAGCCACGGGGACTGGCGGGAGCGGTTCGTGCCCGGATGCACCAGGAGCAGTGATCGCATGACAACCACAGCACCAGCACGCGAGCTGGAGGTCTGGGGGCAGGCGCGGCGGTTGCGGGTGGCGCTGATCGCCCCACCCGGCGCCGCGGTGCCCCCATCGGGTCTTGGCGGGCTGGACCAGGTCCGCTGGCTGGCCGAGGGCCTGGTCGATCGTGGTCACCAGGTCACCCTGATCGGCGCGGACCTTGGCCTCCTTGCCGGCGGCGGCTACCAGGTGGTCGACACCGACCCCGCCGGCGGCCACCGCGCCAGCCCGCAGGCCGCCGAGCGCTGGCATGCGGAGCAGGCCGGCAAGGTCCTGGAGTACCTGGCCGGGATGGACGTGGAGGTGGTCAGCGACCACACCCGCAGCGGCTGGCTGCCAGCCGGCGGCGCCAGCGTGGACCTGCCGACCGTCCAGACCCGCTACCAGCCCCTCGAGGACGAGCAAGCGCTTACCCACCGCGCGGGGCATCTGGGCTTGGTCGCGGTGTCGGTCTACCAGCGCCACCACTGGACCAGCGGCGGGCCCGGGTGGGTGGGGGTGATCCATCCCGGCATCCCGGTCGGCGAGCACCTGCTCAGCTTCGGGCACACCGGCCCCTGCCTGTACCTGGGCCCGCTGCTCGAAGAGCACGGCGCGGGGGTGGCCCTGGAGGCGGCCCAGGGGGCGGGGTGGCCGATCGTGCTGGCCGGCACCCACCCCAGCCAGCAGGCCAGCGCCTACACCGAGCTGGCGCTTCGCTCGCGGCTCGGCAGTGAGGACGGGCTGCTGGAGGCCGTCTCGGTGCTGGAGCGGTGGGAGCTGCTGGCAGGCGCGTCGTGTCTGGTCGCCCCGCTGTCGGCGGAGGTGCCGTACAGCTTGGAGGTGGTGGAGGCGATGGCCTACGGCACCCCGGTGGTGACCACCGCCGGCACGGTCGGCACCGAGCTGGTCGCCCACGGCCTATCCGGCCTGGTGGTCGAGGACCAGGCCGCCCTGCCGGAGGCGATCCTGCGGTCGGTGCGGCTGAGCCCGCGGCGGACCCGGGACTGGGCCGCCAGCCGCTACGACCTGCGCGGCATGGTCAGCGCCTACGAATGGCTGCTGACCAAGCTGGTCGCCACCGGCCCCGATGGAGAAGCGACCGGTCCGGCCAGCCGAACCGGTGGCTCGGTCCCGCAGGGGATGCCTGGCCGGACCGAACCGACCGGCGGGTGAGGTCGGGCGGCACCTACCAGCGGCCCGCCATGCAGCGACGCCCGCGCCGACGCCCGGTAGGCATGCGCTGTTCCACGCCTGTCTGTCTTCGAGATTCGGCTCGAACCAAGCATCGAAAAGGAGAGCAACGGTGACTGTCCCCAACATCCGACCGGCAAGACGCCAACACCACCGTGGCTGGTTCTTGCCCGTCGTGCTCGCCCTGGCCCTGGCCGCCGGTGCCTGCACCAGCGCCTCGGGCGGCGGCACGACAGCGGCCGCACCGGCGGCCAACGCCCAGGTCAACCTCAAGGGGGTCTGCCCTGACCCGGTGGTGGTGCAGACCAGCTGGTATCCGCAGTCCGAGCACGGCGAGCTGTACCAGCTGCTCGGCAACGACTACCGGATCGACGCGGCGCACAAGCGGGTCACCGGCACCCTCACCTACCGGGGCAAGAGCACCGGGGTGCGGTTGGAGCTGCGGGCCGGGGGGCCGGCGGTCGGCCAGCAGACCGCCCCAGCGCTGATGTACCAGGACCCCTCGATCACCCTGGGGATGCTCAACCCCGACCAGATCATCCAGCTCGCCAAGACCCAGCCGGTCATCGGCGTGGTCGCCCCCATGGAGCTGGACGCCCAGGTCATCTTCTGGGACCCCAAGGCCCACCCGGACTGGCACACCATCGCCGACATCGGCCAGACCAACACCAAGGTGCTGTACTTCCAGGGGTCCACCTACATGGACTACCTGCTCGGCTCCGGCATCCTCCGCAAGCGGCAGGTCGACCCCTCCTACGACGGCTCCCCCTCGGTGTTCGTCGCCTCCCGCGGGCAGATCGCGGTGCAGGGGTATGCCACCAACGAGCCCTACACCCTCCAACACGAGGTCCCCGCCTGGGGCAAGCCGGTCGCCTACCAGCTCGTCTACGACACCGGCTACCCGAATTACGCCAACGTCCTGGCCATAAGAACCGACAAGCGAGCCGCGCTGGATGCCTGCCTGCATCGGCTGGTGCCGATGGTGCAGCAGGCCCAGGTCGACTTCATCACCAACCCCGCCGCGGCGATCGACCGGATCGTCAAGGTCAACCAGGCGTACAAGGGCGGCTTCGTCTACTCCAAGGGCAACGCCCTGTTCGCCGTCCAGCAGATGCGCAGCCTGGGGATCGTCGCCAACGGTGGCGACCAGACGCTAGGGAACTTCGACACGGGCCGGTTGGACCGGCTGCTGCGCATCGTCGCCCCGATCTTCGCCGCCCAGCGCAAGCCCATCCCCGCGAACCTCGGCCCGGCGCAGGTGGCCACCAACGCCTACATCAACCCCTCGATCGGCCTCCACCAATGAGCACGGCGGATGCCCGCTCGTTCGACCACAGGGCCACCCATTTCGACCGGTTCGCTGAGCTGGTCGGCGGGCCGCTGGACGAGTTCATCGACTCGCAGCTCCCGGAAGGAGGTGGTGAGCAGGCGGTGGATCTTGGCTGCGGCACCGGCCGCCACGCCGCCCTGCTGGCCGCCCGCTACCGGCAGGTGCTGGCGGTGGACGTCTCCGCGCCGATGCTGGAGCTGGCGATGGCGCGGCGTGGCCTGGCCAACATCACCTACCAGCAGCGCGATCTGTGTGAGGTGCGCGCCGACACCGACGGGGCCTTCGACCTGGTGCTCAGCGCCTACGCCCTGCACCACGTCGACGACCTCGACCAGACGCTGCGGGGCATCCGCGAGCTGGCCGCCCCCGGCGGACGGATCGTGCTGGTCGACAACGTCGCCGCCACCCGGCAGGTGTCGCGCCGCTGGTTCTGGGGGGAGGCGATTCGCATCCTGGTCGGTGATCTGGCGCGGCGCCGCCGCCCTTCGGAAGAGGCGTGGGAGCTGTTTCGCCTCAACGTTGATCCGGGCTGGCTGCATCACCTGACCAGCGACCGCTTCCCCAACCCGGAGCAGTTCGCCGAGCGCTACAGCACGGTCTTCCCGGGCGCGGCCTTCACCGACCTGTATCGGGCCAGGGCGATCTGCTGGGACGCCCCGACCCGCTGACCCACTCATGCACACGATGATCAGCTCGCCCCCCGCGAACTCGCCCCACAGCCGCCATCGGTCGGCGATGCCGCGCTGGGCGCGGCTCCTGCGACACGCCCCGGAGGCCAGCGTGCTCGCGGTGCTGGCGGGACTGGTGGTCTGGACCATCCGCGCCGGACTCCACGACCCGGACCCCGGCAGGGTCTGGGCGACGATCACCGCCTGGGCGCTGGTCGGCATCCCCACCGTCATGGACCTGCACCACTACCACGTCCATGGCCACCTGCCGCAGCGACGGAGCCACAAGTGGCAGTAGCCCCCACCACCACGGACACCAGCCACCCGACCGAGGTGGCCGAGGCGGTCGCGGTGCTGTGCGACCTGGCAGCGCTGGGCTACGAGGGCATCGCCGCCGCCGTGTCGGTTGTCCGCGAGCACACCGGCCTTGGCACCGCCGAGCTAGCGATCCAGGTCGGCCTGCCATCGGTGGCGCTGCTGGCCTGGGAGCAGGGCAGCTTCATCCCGCGCACCCACCACCTGCTGCGGCTGGCAACCATCCTGGCCACCCACCCAACACCACCGCCACCGGCTCGTCCTACCGACAGCCCCCGGCCTTCACCCGCCCACCCTGACAAGGAGCACCCCGCCCACATGACCACCCCGACCACCGCCACCACCCCCGGCAGGGCTGACCGGTTTGCTGGGGTGATCCGCGCGGCACGCCAGGCCGCGAGGCTCAGCCAGACCGACCTCGCCTGCGGGGTTGGCATGGCACAGAGCACGGTCGTCAAGTGGGAACGCGGCCAGGCGATCCCCACCCTACCGCTGTACCGCGAGCTGATCAGCGTGCTCGGCCCCTGGCCGCTGCTGGAGGCACTCCTGCCACCCGACCAGACCGACCCGGCCGTCCGGGCACACCTGCCCCGCTCGGGACAGCCCGGTGGGATGGCTGCCAGCATCCGGGTGGCGCGCTGGGCGGCCGGGCTGACCCAGGGGCAGGTGGGCGTCCGGGTCGGGGTGGCGCAGTCCGCGGTGAGCCAGTGGGAGCGCGGGGTGACCCTTCCGCCCCTGCCGATGCTGCGCCGCCTGGTCGGCGTGCTCGGCGCGTGGCCGCTGCTGGAGGCCCTGCTGCCACCCGACCAGGTCGACCGGCGCGACACGGCCGCCGCGGGGGTCGCGCCGCGATCGGGTGCGGGGCGGCCGTCCCGCACCGAGCTTGCCCGCCTGATCGTCCAAGAGGGCCGCAGCGACCAAGCGCTTGCCGACCAGTATGGCCAGCCGATCGGGGTGATCCTGCGGTGGCGCCGCGGCTACCGGCTGGAACGCGCCGCGCCGCCGCCACCGGGGCTGGCGCGGCCGTCCCGGCCCGAGCTTGCGCGGCTGGCGATCCAGCAGGGCCGAAGCGACCAGGAGCTTGCCAAGCGCTACGGCCGCTCGGTGAAAACGATCCAGTCGTGGCAGTTGCGGTACGGGCTGGCCCGCCCGCAGCCCAGGGTGGACCGGGCGCGGCTGCTGGCGCTGTGCCGCCAAGGCCTGCCGGCCGACCAGATCGCCCAACAACTCGGCTGCACCCCCAGGACGGTGTCCAAGCTCGCCAGCGCTGCCGGCGTCCAGGTGACCTCGGACACCACGCCACCAGCGCAACGCCCGCGCCCCACCGGCAGGGTCGCCACCGAGGGGGACCCGACCGACCAGGAGCTGACCGCAGCGGAGGTGGCCGGCCTGTTCCAGGTCAGCGAGTCGGCTGTCCACACGTGGGCCGACCAGGACCGGCTGCCGTTTCGGCGGATCAAGGGGCAGCGGCGCTTCCCTGCACCCGCCGTCGCCCGGCTCGCCCACCAGCACCAGGTCCCGCTGCCCGACTGGCTGCACCCAGCAACCCCAACCCCCCAGGAGCCAGTGTGACCAGCCACCAGCGGCCCGGCCCACCCGCCGGCATCGACACCACCACCGCCAACCCAGCGCGGATCTACGACGCGCTGCTGGGCGGCAAGGACCACTACCCCGTTGACCGCGCCGCCGCCCAGGCCATCCTCAAAGCGGCGCCACAGGCCCGCCAGGGCGCCAGGCAGAACCGCGCGTTCCTGCAACGCGCCGTCCGCTACCTCGCCGAGGCCGGCATCCGGCAGTTCCTGGACATCGGCACCGGCCTGCCCACCCAGGGCAACGTGCACGAGGTCGCCCGACAGGTCGCGCCAGACGCGCGGGTGGTATACATCGACTACGACCCCGTGGTGCACGTGCATGCCAACGCGCTGCTGGCCAACAACAGCCCCACCACCCTGGCGGTCCTGGCAGATCTGCGCGAGCCCGAGGCGATCCTCGCCCATCCCCAGGTGCAGCGGCTGCTGGACTTCACCGGGCCCGTCGGGGTGCTGCTGGTGGCCGTCCTGCACTTCATCAAAGACGAGGAGGACCCGGTCGGGATCGTCGCCCGGCTTCGCGATGCCATGGCACCGGGCAGCTACCTGGTCGTCTCCCATGCCACCGGCGACTTCCACCCCGCGCAGGGGGCGAAGGTCACCGAGGTCTACCAGCAGGCGTCCGCCCCGCTGGTGCTACGCCGCCGCCAGGCGATCGAGCGGTTCTTCGACGGCTTCGAGCTGGTCGAGCCGGGCCTGGTGCAGCCAGTGGCCTGGCGCCCCGACCCGGGGCCGGTCAGTCCCAGCGCGGGCGGCTTCTACAGCGGTGTCGGCCGGCGCAGAGCGCCCGACGCTGCTCGGACAAGGAGGTGAGGCCAATCCGCAAGGTCGTCGGTAAGTGAGCAGGACCGGGGCGCAGCAAACAATCCGGCATCTCCTGTCCACAAAGCTGCGCCCCGGTCACCGCACCGGGCCGGGCGTAGCAGCGATGCTCGGCGCCCTCGGGATCGACCCCCGTGGGTGCGGTGGCATGCGATTGCCCATGCGGCTGGGGGAGCCAGACCGCCGCCGACACTGTTGCCGGAGCAGCGCTGCGCCTACAGGGGGCGACGCATCCTCGCCCACCCGTCCCCGCAGGTATGCCAACTCGGGACCTTTACATCGAAGGAGCAGTGCGGCCTAGTAGAACCAACAGTGCTGTTCCGCCATCTCGAACCTGCGCGCGTGGTTGCCGCTCGGTGCCGTGGCCGCAGCGTCCCACCCCAGGGGGAGTGATCCCAGTGACGGCCAGGCGCAGCCTCATCAGCGACCAACTCGCCGCCTCCTGCTACTTCCGTACCTCGGTCCCCACCGGCCAGCGCAAGGCCCTGGTCCAGATCACCGAACGCTGCAACCTGCACTGCGTTCATTAGGCAAGTCAGTTGTCGGAGTCGCACCTGTCGGCTCCTGACTCGACGCTGGCCGGGGTGCGCCCGCGTCCGGGTGTTGGTGCGGTTCGTGTCAGCCGGTGGGCTCGCCGCGGCGTAGCAGCCGCAGCCTGTTGTCGGCTTTACCGACCGGGAGTGCCCAATCTGTGCCCGGGTGACCTGCGCTGATGCGCAGCATGCATGTCCGCAATGGAAGACCACCGGCTGCGGCGGCTTGTCGGTGCCGCCGCGCGAGGGGTGACTCGGACAGCACGTCATGGTCAGCTCAGGTGGGTGCGGGCGGCGTCGATCGCGTGGCTGGTGACCGCCGGCATGGCGAGCACTGCGGCGGCGAGCAGCATCACGCCGGTGATCAGGAATGGGGCGCGCAGGCCAAGGGTGTGGCCGAGCAGCCCGCCGAGGGCGGCACCCACGGGCAGCATCCCCATCGAGAGCTGCTGGAAGACGCTGTTGACCCGGCCGATCAGGCGGTCGGGGACGATCGCCTGGCGCAGCGAGATGGCGACCACGTTCCAGACGGTCAGGGCGATCCCGATCGTGCCCAGCAGGCTTCCGGCGGTCCAGGGATTGGTGCTGACCCCGATTCCCAGGGTGGCGACGCCCAGGGTGATGGCGCTGGCCAGCAGCACCGTGGCGGTGCCGACCGCTCGGCTGAGGCGGGCGGCGAGCAGGCTGCCCAGCAGCGACCCGGCCGCCACCCCGGTCCATAGCAGTCCGAAGCCGAGGTTGCCGAGCCCAAGCCGGTCCTGGGCGAATAGCACCAGGATCGAGCTCCACGCGGCAAGCCCGAGCTGTTGGATGGCGGCCATGACCGCCAGGGTGCGAAGCAGCCGATGGCGGGCCAGCCAGCGCACCCCCTCCCGGATCTGGGCCCGCAGGCCGCCGCCGCTGCTGGCGCTTCTGGCGGCCGCGGCCGTGCCGGGTGGCGTGGCGGCGAACCGGCCTGGGATGGTGGCGATCACCGCCGAGCTGATCGCAAACGAGACCGCGTCTGCCACAAACGGGACCGGCCGGGCCAGCGAGAACAGCACGCCACCCGCCGGTGGGCCCAGCAGATGCCAGCCCGCCGTCTGGGCGGCGGCTAGCCGGCCGTTGGCGCGCTCCAGCCGGGCCGGCTCGCGCGAGACGATGGCCGGCACGATCGACATCGAGGCGGGATTGAACAGCGTGGCGCCGGCTGCCAGCAGGAACCCTGCCGCCCCCAGCATGGGGATGGTTGCCCAGCCGGCGACGACGGCGGCGGCCAGCGCGGCAACCACCAGGCTGCGGTAGGCATCGACGCGCCACAGGACCCGGCGCCGGTCCCAGCGGTCGGCCAGGGCGCCGCCGGGCAGGGCGAACAGCAGCCAGGGCAGCTGCCCGGCCACCCCGACGGCGGCGACCAGGAGGGGGTCGCGGGTCAGGCTGGCGGCCAGGAGCGGCAGCGCGGTGTCGTGGATGCCATCGCCCACATACGACACCGCTGCCGCGGTCCACAGCTTGGCGTAGGCAGGGCCGAGGCGACCGGGCCGTGCGGTCGCTGGAGGCGATGCAGAAGCGGGTGTCGCCATGGCCCTGGACCCTTCCGGTTTCTTCGCTCATCGGCCCTGATTGGGTCTGACCAATGAGTATGGAGGGCACCATTCCGGAGAAGCAACGCAAGTTAAGCGTATTGGACTAAAGGTCCTTGAGCCGGTCATGCTCAACCAGTGGTGTCGGGGCGGCCCTGAATCCGGGCGTGAGACCCGTCGGGCAGCCTGATTGAGAGTGTCCGTGATCGTGGGAGCACGCGGCTCGACCCAGCCGCAGACCCGTACCAGCGTGCTCGCCATCCAGAAGACGTTCCGGGAGGTAGGCGGTGGACCAAGGCCACGCCTTCATCCGGATCGCCTGGATCGCTTGACCCACGCCTGGTGAGGGAGTGATCGTCCGGGGAGCCGATCGCCTGGGAGGTGTCATGCCGCAGCCCGCAGCATCCCCGACCGCCGACGAGCGGACGGTCACGGTCGTGGGAGAGGGGCTGGCCAGCGCGGTCCCCGACACGGCACTGCTGCATCTTGGCGTCGAGACGCGGGGCGCCACCCCTGGGGAGGCCCTGGACGCCAGTAGCCGCGCGCTGGAGGAGGTCATCGCCGCGGTGCGGGCGGCCGGGGTCGAGCCGCCTGGGCTGGCCACCGGGGAGCTGAGCGTCCACCCCGACTGGGAGGTGGGCCCGCAGGGCCAGCAGCGGCCCGCGGGCTATCGCGCCGCCGCCCGGCTGACGGCTCGGCTGGACGTGCCGGCGCGGGCCGGGCAGGTGGCGACCGCGGCGGTGACTGCCGGTGGTGAGGCTGCCCGGGTGCACGGGCTGGTGCTGGTGGTGGGCGACCAGGCGGGCGTGTCGGCCGCGGCGCGGGAGGCGGCGTGGCGGGATGCTCGCGGTCGCGCCGAGCAGTATGCCGCGTTGGCCGGTGTCGCGCTGGGCCGGGTCTTGCGGATCGAGGAGGTGGCCGGCGAGCGACCGGTGGTGCCGCTGGCGGGGGGCTACGAGGCGCAGGCTGCTGCCGGCCCGGCCGTTGAGGTGGGTGAGGCTGAGGTGCGGGCGAGGGTGGCGGTCACCTGGGCGCTGCTGGACGCGCCGCCGCCCGCCGCCGGTGAGCGCTCGTAGTGATTGCCGGTGAGGTTCACACACCGTCTCTGTGTCGTCGGGCCGTCAGTCGCTCGGCGATCCGGCCGCCGCTGTGGCGGGGTAGGATGATCAAGCTGATCGGTTTGCCTGGGCAAGGGTGGGCGGGAGATGGTCGGCGGGGCGGCCCCCCGGGCACGCGGGCGCTGGCTGATGCTGGGGGTCGCCGTGGCGCTGGCGCTGCTGGTGGTCGTTGGTCGCCTTCAGCAGGGTGACCTCGCGTCCGATCGGCCCGCACCGGCGCCTGTGGCGTCGACCACGACCGCTCGCCCGCTGCCGGTCACGGCCACCATCGGGCTGGGCGCCTCACCTGGGCCACAGTTCGCCACCTGGTCGCAGCTGATGGTCGGGGACGGCAGGCTGTGGGTGGTGGTGGACGGGGTCCTGGTCGGTGTCGATCCGCGGCGCCCCATCGCAATGGCCAGGATCCGGCTCGGCCGGCCTGGCGACTTCGTGAACCTGCTGGCGGTTGGTGCGGGCGGGGTGTGGGTCGGGACCGGGGCCGGTGTGGTTCGGGTCGATCCTGTCACCAGTCGGGTGGTGGCCACCCTGCCGGACGACAACCCGCCGTGGGCCGCTGGGGCCGGCAGCCTGTGGTCGGTGCACTGCAGCAGCGAGCGCGGGCCCTGTCGCCTGCTCAGGCTCGACCCGCGCAACCTGCACGTGACGGCTGGTTTTCCGTTGCCTGGCCCGGCCGGGTCGCTGGCGGTCGGCGAGGGCAGCGCGTGGCTGCTGGATGGGCAGGGAGGGTGGGTGTGGCGGGTGGACCTGACCGGAGGGCGGGTGGCCAGGGTGCGGCTGCCGTCGGCCTCCGGCTCGGCTGACGTCCCCGGCCAGTTGGTCATCGGGGAGGGGGCGGTCTGGGTGCTCACCAGTGTCGAGAGCCCGACCCGCCTGGGCGTGCGGGTCGATCTTGGGCTGGTGCGCATCGACCCGCACACCAACCGGGTGTCGGCCACCACGCCGCTGGCTGACCTGGACAGCGGCGCCTACCAGGTGCAGCTGGCCGTGGGCGCCGGGGGCGTCTGGGTTGAGGGCCAGCATCGCCAGGACGGCCAGGCGCGGGCGGTGATCGATCGGGTGGACCCGGCCAGCGGCCGCCTGCGCGGCAGGATCGAGACCGGCGACCCCAACCCTGCTGCGCTGGCCGCTGGGTTTGGTGCGCTGTGGCTGCTCCGGCCGGGCGCCGACGCGCTGCTGCGCCTGGAACCCGCCGCCATGTGATCCGCAGCTGTTACCGTGCGGCTGGCGCGTCAATTATGGTCGCCGACCGCCCAGCGCCCTTGTCGTGACGTCTACTGGTGTGGGCCTTGGCCGCCTGGACCGATGGCGGCTGGAACGCGGGTTCTCCGCAGCGGTGTCACGTTGGCGTGGGCGGTGAGTTCCTCGCGAGCTTGGTGAAGCTCCAGCGACAACTCGGCGACCATCCGCCGCAATGCCGCCCCGGCCTGTTGTTCTGCGGCAAGTTCGGCCCTGACGGCGATGAGCTGGCGTTGCAGCTCGGCGTGCTGTTCGGCGAGCTGCTGCATCGCCGCAGGGGTTGCGTGTTGTGCCTTGACCCTGGTCTGGAATTGTTCCACCAGGTCCTTGTGGTCGCCGTAGACGACGTCGCGGCGCAGCCCCGCTTCGATGATGAGCTCCGAGGCGGTGAGCCTCCCCGACGTCGACCGTAGCGGGGTTCCCGCCAGCAGCCGGCCGGCCGCGGCGGTGATCGCGGCCCGCTCGGAGAGGCGGTCACGCCGTCTGCGGGTCATCGTGGTCCTCCTCGATCTGGATGCTGACGGGGCGGGCCTGCTCGTGTCGCTTGATGATCGCGTGTCGCTGCGCGGCGTGGGCGGCGGCGCGGTCACGGATCGGGCTGGGGGCCAGCGGGTCGGCGGCCAGTTTCTCCAGGGTGGCGAGTTCCCGCTCGAGTTGTTGGACGTCGCGGTCGGTGTAGGCGAGGTTCTGGCAGGTCGGGCGGCACTCCGATTCGTCGGGGGCGTCGTCGGCGGGCAGTCCCAGGTCGAGCTTTGCCTTCCGGCAGGCCGCGATTTCGGCTCGCCAGACGCAGGTCATGGCCTCGCCGTGGTGGATGTTGGAGTCGGCTTGGCCGAGGATCCGCTCGACGTTGCGGGCCCGGTCCACGACCCGGCCGGCGAACCGGCGGGCCCGTGCGACCCGGTTGCGGTACTCGGCAGCGGACGGGCCGCTGACGTGCTCGCCGTCGTCGAGCAGGGCCGCGTCCTGGTCGGTCTGTTCCAGCACCAGTTCCAGACGCTCGACCGCGAGGTCTTCCATCCAGGAGCTGTCGGCGCTGCCCGAGTAGTTCAGCGTCACCTTGGTGCTGATATGACCGTACTGCAGGGCGCCGGCGATCACCCCGCCGGACGGCGGGCGATGAACCAGGCCAGGGTGCGGCTTCTTTCCGCACTCGTCGTGTGCACAGGGACTCGTGTGGCGATTGGCTGGGGCGGCTTTTCGAGCTGCGTTCGGGGCGGTCGGGGCCGGGCGTGTTGCATTATGGCGCGATCGTCGACGCGACCAGGGTTGGTTGCTTCAGCGGTTGCTGGCCGAGTTGCTGCACCGCCGCCTCGGCCCGCACGGCGTGAGGACGCCATCAACATCGGCTAGCCGCAATGCCATGTGGTTAGGGGCTTCGGCAGCTTGTGCCGGGTCGGGTTGCGGGTAGGACGCTGACGGCCTGGGCGGGTGGCATGGTCGGCTGTGGCCAGGCGCGATGGGCGGCACGTTTGAGCTGGTAGTTGCTCATCTTGCGCTTCACCGCTCGGGGGAAGGCCCGCAGCCGACGCTTGGGCAGCAGCACGGTCAGCAATTCGTCGACCACCATGCGGATGGCGGCGGCGAGCTGCTCAGGGGGAAAAGGCCGGCCGGGCGATCACCTGGCGGCGGATGACCCGCAGGCTGCGGATAAACGACAGCCGGTCGGGGTCCAGGTCCTCTTCGAGCGCGGCGGTGTGCATCACCGCCCGCAGGGCGTAGTGGACCAGCAGGTGCGCCCAGACCTCTTGGGCGACCAGCTCGGGGCTCTTGGAGCGCAGCACCTGCTTGGGGCCGCGCTGGGTGGTCTTCAACTCTGCCAGCGCGGTCTCGATCTCCCACCGTTCGGTGTACAGCGCGGCCAGCTCGTGGGCGGGCGCCGCCTCAGGGTCAAGGATGGTGGTCACCAGCCGGTAGCGGTCGGTACTGGTGCGCCGGCCAGGATCCGACAGGGTGTACTCGACCACTCGGACGGTGATCGGGTGGCGCTTGCGGCGGTCGGAGGCGGCGTAGAGGCGGCTCAGCCAGGAGCCGTCGGAAAGCACCTGGTCGACCGGTAGCTTGGGGGCGGTCTTGCTGCCGCACTTGACCCGCCACACCAGCTCCGCGCCGGTCAGGGCCATGGCCCGCCACAGCTTGGCGCCCACAAACAGCCGGTCGGCCAGCAGCAGCACCCCCGGCCCCAACGGCCCGCCATCGCGGGCAAGCTGGCGGGCCAGCGTCTGCTCACCGCTTGCGTAGGGGCCCTGGACGGCGTCGATGATCGCGTGCGTGCCGGCCTCCACCAGCCCCACCACCCGCACCTGCGGGAACGCGCCCACCCCCTCCCCACGGCCGCTCTTGGACCGACCCAACGCCTGGTTGGCGGGGCTGTCGGGGACGTCCAGGCAGGTCCCGTCCACCACCATAATCCGCCAGTGCCGGTACCACGCGCCCCGCGTCTTGTGGGTCGCCAGCGGCCGCGCAGCCTGCTCGAACAGCAGCCGCAGCGGCTCAGGCCCCAGCCGGGTGCGGGCCTCAGCCAGCGCCGAGGCGCCCGGCACGTGCCACCAGGGCCAGGTCCGCCGCCCCCGCCGCGCCTGCTGTGCCCAGCCCAGCCCCTCCACCAGGCAGCGCATCACCTCCTCATAGGCCGCATGGCCATACAGCGCCAACGCCAACACGAAGTAGACGACCACCCGGGCGGGCAGCAGCCGGCGGCGCTGCTCAGCCCGGCCGGTCTGCGCGACCACCCGGTCGACCAGCTCGGGTGGGAACGTGCTGGTCAGCGCGCCCAGCGCGATCCGGTCGGTGATCGGCGGCGGCGAGGGCAGCAGGGCGGCTGCGGCGGGTGCCATCCGGTTGCGTCCGCTCCTTGTCGTCTCGGGAAGGAGCGGACACTACCACGCCAAAGCAGCAAACCGGATGGCATTGCCGGATGGCATTGGGGCTAGCCGAGGCCAGGATTAAGCCAGGAATCGGGAAGCTGCGGCTGCCCCAGGTCGACCCACCGACGCTGGATCGCTTCTACACGGCGCTGCGCAAGAGCGGCAGCCTCCGCAAGCCGGGGGAGCCGCTGTCAGCGAGCCGGCTCCGCGACGTGCACGCGGTGATCTCCGGCGCGCTCGCCTTGGCGGTCCGCTACGGTTGGATTCCCTACAACCCGGCGACGCTGATCCGCCCGCCGGCGCCGCAGAGCACCCGTCGGCCGATGCCCACCAAGGCGCAGGCGCGACAGGCGCTCCAGGCCGCTGCGGAGAAGGACCCTGAGCTGTACCTGTTCCTGCGGCTTGGGGCCACCACGGGTCTTCGGCCCGGCGAGGTCTGCGCGCTGTGGTGGCAGGACTTCGACCTCGACGCCGGCGACTTGCTGGTCGGCTACAACGTCGTGCACGCCAAAGGTCTGCCGAACGGCTACGTCCGCAAGCGCACCAAGAGCCGCCACGGCGACGACCGGCCGATCGCCCTGGGCGGGACCACGACCGCGCTGCTCAAGCAGCACCGGGCGCGCTGCGAGGCCAGAGCGCGGGAGTGGGGCGGCGAGCTGGCGCCGGACGCCTACGTGTTCAGCGCCGACGAGGCCGGACGGCGGCCGCTGCGGGTGGACACGATGACGCGCCGGTTCGGCGAGCTCGCCAAGGACCTCGGGCACGGCTACACGCTGTACGGGTTCCGGCACTTCGTGGCCACGCAGCTCGGCGCCGTGGCCACCGCCGCGACGATCCGCGAGCGGATGGGCCACGGCAGCCTCCTGGTGACCAGCGGCTACGTGCACCGGGTCAGCGAGGCCGACCGCCAGGCCGCCAGCCACATGGACGGGCTGCTGGACGGCGAGGCCGACCAGGCGCGCGACTGATCCCCGCCGGGCCGGGCGGCGGCTCGGGGTGGGGTGAGCCGGCGGCGGATGGGGCGTTGCCGGCCGGAGAGGCGGGCCGGCAGGCGCTGGGGCGGTCCGGTACGGACGCGGGAGCCGGCCCCGCGGTGCCGTGGTGTCAGCGGGCCTTGATTCGCCGGTTTCCGTTTTACACCACGTAGGGACCTCTGGAACGCTCGCCCCAGGCTGTCGCCCGGGGTGGTGGGCCAGCCCCCCGGCCCCACGGTGAGGGTGTCGTCACCGCGTCGAGGGTGTCGCCGTGGGGGTGTCGTCACCGTCACCCCCCTAAAGGGGGGGTGTGATGACGGTGACGACACCCCTGTCACCGTCGGCGAGGGGGTGTCAGCGACGCTGATGACACCCCTCTGGGCCAAACAGGCACCGGCCCGACTGGCCGGCGGCGGGTGGCCGGTGGCGGAGTCATGGAGCCCACCAGCGCTTCTGGCCGCGGTCGTCGCCCTGTTCGCCGTCGGCCAGGCCGCGCTTGGCCAGCTCGTTGAGCGCGCTGGAGGTGGTCTGGCGTTGCAGGCCGTGGTTCCAGCGGGCCTTGACCCGGTCCACCAGCTCGCGGCTGGTGAGCGGCTGGCCGGCGGCCTCGCGCAGCACCAATAGCAGCTTGCGGGTGGCCGGCGGCAGGTCCCCAAGGGCGGGCTCGGCGGCGGCGGGGTCGCCGGGGAACTCCTCGGCGCGGGCGCCGTCCGGGCCGGGAACGTGGTCGACCTGGGTGAACGACAGCGCCAGCGTCCCCTCGCCAGGGTCGACGTTGACGGCGATCTCGTGGCTGCGGTGCAGGTAGCCACGCCGGTCCTTGAGCACCAGCAGTTTGAGCAGGCCGGACTGCGAGCGGCTGAACGGCACGACCGCCTCCACCCGTAGGTGCACGTCGACCAGGGCCAGCTTGGCGCCGGAGCCGCGGGCGTAGCGGCCGGCCTCGTCAGCCTTGCCCTGGTGGTCGAGCACCACCACCGCGGTGTTCCAGGTGCGCGCGGCCTTGAGCAGGACGGCCTTGTAGAACCCGGTGACGTGCTCGGACTCGTTCTCGCTCAGGCCGGCTACGGCCAGGAACGCGCCGGCGGAGTCCAGCCCCACCAGCGCCGGCCGGGTGCGCTCCAGCAGGTCGGCGAGGGCCTGGTGGTCGGCGGCGTCCCAGGTGCGGCCGGGGAAGTCCTGGTACACGAGCCGATCCGGGGCAAGTAGCTCCGGCGTCGCGCCGAGTGCCAACAGCTTCTCGGTGACCTGTTCGCGGCCGGATTCCTCGTCCAGCAGCACCACTCGCTCGCCTTGGGCCAGCAGCTCCAGCCCCCACAGGTACAGCAGGGTCGACTTGCCGCAGTCCGGCGGGCCGGCCAGCGAGTGCAGCCCGCCCCGGTACAGCAGCCGCTGGCAGACCAGCTCCGGCGTCGGCATGCCTTGGCGCGCCAGCTCCGCCAGGTCGACCGGGACGAACGGCCGCGAGGTGGGTGCCTCGGGGTGGTGGCCGTTGCCGTTGCGGTGGCCGCTGGTGGGCTGGTCCATGGGCGTGGTCGGCCAGGGCACCCCGTCCGGGCCGAACTCCAGCCGGTCGGGCGCCAGGCGCAGCTCGGGCCGCTGGGTCATCGCAGCAGCACCCGCCGGCCGGGGGTGGCTGGTGGCTTGGCGGCGGCCGCGGTCATCGCCTTGCCGATCGTGCGCAGGCTGCGGGCCGGCTCCAGGCCGGCGGCGGTGGCGGCGTCCAGCAGCTCGGCGACCACCTGGGCGTGGTCGAGCACGCCGGCGTGCACGAGCTGGCCGAGCTTGAACGCGGCCCGGTTGAGCGCGTCGTTGCGGCCGCGGCGTCCCTTGCCGCCGGGCGCGGTGGCTGCCACGCGGGCACACTCCGCCCGGAGCGCCGCCGGCCCGTAGCCCCCGCCGACCGTGACCACCGCCGGGCCTGGGGGCCGGGGGGCTGGCGGCGGCGGTGGGGCCAGCAGGCCTCGCAGCGCCGTCGGGGCCTTGGGTAGCTCGGGCGTCAGCGGCCGGACCCAGCGGTAGCGGCCGCCGCTGGAATGCCTGGAGGGCCAGACGAGCACGTAGCCGCCGCGGCCGCGCCAGTCCACCCCCGGCAGGATGCGCTTGGGGCTGCCGTAGCCGGTAGGGGCGAACAGCAGGTGCCACCCCCCGCCGCCGGTGCGCGCCAACGGCCCCGAGCCGGGCGGCGCGCCGGCGTCGGTTAGGATGGCGCGAAGCGCCTCCACACCGGGTTGGCCGTCGACGTCGGCCACGTCGAACCGCACCCCGGTCCGAAGCGCCACGTTCGCCGTCGGCCAGCGGCGCCACCAGCGCCGCACCACCGTCGGCTCGGTGGTGGCGTGCCAGACGCCGCCGGCGATCCGGGGATGCTTGCCTGCCTTGCGGCATGCCGAGCCGTCGCGGCAGGTGCACGCGCCGCCGCCGGCGGGCACGAACAGCGGCAGGACCGGGTAGCCGAGCGCGGCGTACACCTCGGCGGCCCGGCCGGGCTCCAGGTCCTCGCCGAGCGCGGCCAGCAGCTCGCCGGCGCCGAGCCGGGCAGGGTCCGCCTTGGCGGCGGGGACCGGTAGGCAGGACATCATCACTCCCTGTTGACGCTTAAGTGTCAAGGTCGCCGTCTTGGGCGGCGGCTGGCTGGAACGGGCCGCCGCAGCGGCCGCACAGCACCGGCGCCTCCGCCAGCGTGGAACGGGACGCCCGGATGCGACGCCCGCACCCGCAGACGGCTGGCAGCAGGTTGTTGCCGCGGCGGCCGCCGCCGGGTTGTTCGGCGCGGCGCCACAGCACCAGCGCCCGCGCCAGGTCCTCGACCACGCCGGCGTAGGCGGCGGCGGTCTCGGCGGGGACCGCGGTCATGGTCCACCCGCGGCTGCCGGCCGTGGTCACGGTCAGGCCCAGCTCGCCGGCCAGGGCGGCGTAGCGGCGGGTGTGGTAGCGACCCTGCCGGCTGGTGTCCTGGATGCGGCGGGTGGCGGCCAGGCCGTGGGCGGCCTCGTGCAGCAGCGTGCCCAGCACCTCGACCGGCCCGGCGGCCAGGCCCTCGCCGCCCACGAACAGCTCGGGCCGCTCGGCGCTAGCCACCGTCCAG
>WNFZ01001311.1_pt1 | contig 23838 bp, 25 predicted proteins | sample 5400081 | NCBI WGS metagenome assembly WNFZ01 (sample SAMN13153365, study PRJNA577476) | soil metagenome | isolation source: 80 cm soil or saprolite under grassland replicate 1 | place: USA:California | collected 2016-06-15
GCGGACTCGCTCGTCCCGATCCGCACCCCCGCCCAGCTGGGTGTCCTGGCCGCCGCGGTGCACCAGATCGCCGGATCACTGCACCACGCCACCATGATCAGCCTCAACATGCCCGTCAACCCGGCCGACAAGCCGCAGCCCGGCAGCCAGGGCAGCCCGGCAGGACAGCCGGTAGCTAGCCTGGGCGCGCCACAGAACCCGGCCGCCGCCGGCCGCGGGGGGACCTACAGTTCGATCCCCCTCTATGTCGCCACCCCGGCCGTGCTCCGCTACCTCGAGATCAGCGCCGCCACGATCAGCCCGGCCACCGACATCCTCACTATCCACACGGGACGTCTCGTGCTCAGCAGCAACACCACCTTCGCCAACGCCACCCACGTGCAACGGATCCAGGCCCCCCGCCACACCTCCGAGCCCACCTCGCTCATGACCCTGGGCGGCCTGCACCGGCAGCACTGGTCACAGATACAGTCCGGCTGGCTCATCAACTCCAGCCAGCCAGTGACAGCCGCGCAGACCACGGCCGCACGGGAGGCCGCCGCCAAAGCAGGCCTGACCATCGAGACCAGGAACACCCAGGCATCACTAGCCACCATCAGCGCTGCGGCCACAGCCGCCGGAGCGCTGCTCGCCCTCGGCGTGCTGGCGATGACCATCGGGCTGATCCGCACCGAGGCCGCAGGCGACCTGCGCACCCTCACCGCCACCGGAGCCACCAGCACAACCCGGCGCACCCTCACCGCCACCACGGCCGGCGCGCTCGCCCTACTCGGCGCGCTGACCGGAGCCGCCGGTGCCTACCTCGCGCTGGCCGCCGGATACCGCAGCGACCCCGGCGTCCTAAGCCACCCGCCCGTCCTCTACCTCACCATCACCATCGTCGGCATTCCCGCCGCCGCTGCCCTCAGCGGCTGGCTCCTCGCTGGCCGCCAGCCACCAGCCATCGCCCGCCGCGTACTCGAATGACCCACCGCGCGGGAGCAACGAGCGCAAACCCGGCAGGACAGAACTCTGCAAGACCGCTCACAGGTCCTCGTAACGGATGGCGCGAAATAGCTACCCAGCGTCACCAATTCGCGTCGCCACCACCAACGTGCACCGCCGCGAACTCACGCTGATCGGAGCGGCCAGCCCTCAAACGCGCGCCAGTTCCTGGCGAGCAACCTTCAGTCGCGCTGAACTCACGGCAGACAGTGTGATAACCCGATTCATTCCATCAACTGGTCGTACCGGAGGTTGCTCCAGTGCGTCATGGGCACGGCGATTAACGAAGGGCCTATACCGGCCTCCCAGTCCGATCTTTGTGGACATGGATGGTCAGAAGTCGCGTTTGGAGACGTAGCTTCCCCGGCCGGGCACGGTGCGGATAGCGCCCTGGTCGCGCAGGTAGGCGATAGCGCGCCTTGCGGTGGTGCGCGCCACGCCGAACAGGTCCATGAGGTCTTTCTCAGACGGCACTGGCTGGCGCTCGGCCAGTTCTCCGGATTCGATGCGCGCGAGCAGCCAGGCCGCTATTTGCCGGTGCGGCGGCAGTTCGGCGCGGTAATCGATCTCCGGCACATCCACGTGATCAAGGTAGCTGACCAGCAACGATGCGCTCATTAGAGATACGTATCGATACAGATCGATACGCGTCGTATAGTGAAGCGCCAAGGACACAGCGGGCGACACGGCGCGCGGGACGCGGCACCGGCGGTCCGCGATGTCAGCCGCTAAGGAGGCAACGCGCCCGTGGACACATCTTCTCCCCAGCAAGGCGGCGAGGCGCTCTCCCGGCAGCAGCTTCGCTACTTGCACGCGGAACTGCGCAGGATCGAAAGCTACGTCAACGGGGTGGACGGCCGGTTAGGCCGTGACCCCGGGGCCGTGTTGTCGACCGTGGCAGGTGAGATCACTGAACTACGCCGACTCGCGGCACGGTACATAGGCGCAGGCGACCGCGATGCCTGACCACTCGATCACGGCACTGGAGCCGCATCCCTCAAAGGCGGTTGACGTCGTGACTTCCAGATTGCTGCTCGCTTCACCCTGGGCGGCCTGACCTTGGTTGGCACCCGAGCGGTGACCTGACCGGTAGACCTTGCAGTCGGGCGCTGTGAGCCGCAGGATCGCCGGCCCGGAAGTACTGACCCGGGCCGAGGTAGCACGGGTTCTGGATGTGCATCCCAGCACGGTCGCGCGCTGGGCCAGCGACGGCTTCCTGCGCTATTTCTTCACGCCATCGGGTGAGCGCCGATACCGCAAGAGCGACGTCGAGGCCATGCTCAACGGGCCAGGCCGACCGACACGCGCGTGAAGCGGTTGCTCGCAACCGGGGAGTGGACGCCTGGCCAGTCGGCTCGGCTCTATTGACCCTTCGGTGGGTGGGACGAGCCGTCGCGGTCATGCACCACGACGCCGTCGGCACCTTTTGTTACCACGACCGCGCGCACCGTCCCGGCCGCGGCGCAAGCGCCGCGGCCGCGATCCAGGCCGCCGTGCTGAGTCTGGGATCCGATCACATAGGCGGGCAGGCCAGGTGCGAGTACCGGCGGCGGAACGGTGGCGACAATTGTGCCGCTGCTGGTCAGCGTCTTCATCGCCGGAAGGAACTGATCGTGCCAGGCTGCGAAGAAGACGACATCCCCAGTCTGAATCTCGCCGACCGGGACCGGCACGGTATGCAGCAGGTCGGGGTGAATGCCGATGATGGCTCGTTCCCCCGACGGCTCGACCAGGATGACTACTTCGGACGTCGGGCCGCTGCGGACATGCACGAAACGCATGTCGACGCCTGCCGCAGCGAGCACTTCCTGCAGGCGGGCGCCGGGCTCATCGTCGCCGAGGTAACCAATCATGTGGACCGAGGCGCCGGTGCTGGCTAGCGCGACCGCAGTGTTAGCGCCCGCGCCGCCAGGACGTTCTGCGACATGGTCGGCTTGCACGAAACCACCGCTGGCCGGCAGGCAGGGCACGCGAAGCACCCGGTCGCACGCGATCGGGCCGATGATCCAGAAGTCAGCCATAGGCCACACGCCTCAGTTTGTGCAGGCCGCTGGCCAAGCGGTCCACTTCAGCGGGATCGGGCAGGATGACGTGATCAAGCCATCCGACCGCCAGCTCAGAAACCCGGCAGCCGACAATGCCTCCCGTGATCGCGGTCACCGTGTCAGTGTCCCCACCCAGGCCGACCGCGTACCGCATTGCCGCGTCCAGGTCGCCCCCGCGCGCAGTCATGACGTGCACGACAGCGGCGAGGGTCTCGGCCGCATGCAGCGACACCCCGTTCGGGCCCGGCTGCCAGCTGCCGTCCGCCGCAGCGCGCACCATTTGAAGCCAAACGGCTGCGGCCGAGTGCTCACCTAGCACTTGCGCGAACTCCCCAAGCGCCACCGTGACCAAGGCCGAGGCGGGACAGCCCTCCAGGGCATGGGAGGCCATGGCCGCGACAGCGCACGCCGCAGCCGCTGCGACGAGCGCACCGTGAGTTACCCGGGTCAGCCGGGTGACCACGTCACGGCGCCGCTCCACACTGGTAGCGGGGACCGCCCACCCTGCGGGCAGGATCCGCATCAGCGCCCCGTTGGTGTCCCCGGTGGTGGCGTAGAGCTGACCGCCGTGTCGGTACCGTGCGATGGCGGCGCGGGTAGTGGGCCCGGCGCCGCGCATCGCCAGCAGGTCCTGCGACAGTTCCGTCAGGAATTCGCGTTCGCTGACCTGGCCGCTGGTGGCCACCAGGTGGCGGGCGACCAGGAGCAGCTGTGCGGTGTCGTCGGAGGTCGCGCCCCGCGGCCAGCCGTTACGTACCGGCACCGCGGTCACCTGATCCGCGTCGATCTCACGCGGCGGCCGACCCTCCCATGGCACCCCGAGCGCATCGCCAGCGGCGAACGCGGCCATCCCAGCGCGAATCCGCGCGGCGGACGGCACGTCCTGGCCGGGGAACAGCTGGTACAGCACGCGGAACCCGCCGGGTTCGATCGCCGCGCGGGCCTGGTCGGCGTATGCCACGCGCTCTAGGCAGCGGTCCTGGCGGCTCGCGATGCTGGCGAGGGTGAGCTGCGCGGAGGCCACGTCGTAGGGGGTACCGTGGCGACGAAACCCGTCGAGGGCCCGTTCGGTGAGCCGAGCCGCGTCATCCAGGCGTTGCTGGGCGATCCGCGTGCCGGCCAGCGAGTGACTGATCTTCGCGCCGAGCAGACGCTCGCCGAGAGCGTAGGCCGCCTGCGGCCTCGCTCGGCGTCGCCGAGCTGCCCGAGCCCGCAATACGCTTCGCCGATCCCGCGCAGCGATTGCGCTATTCCGCGGGCGTCTTCGGGGCCTGACGAATCGCGAGTGCCTGCTGCTGGCGGCACAGCGCAGTCGCCCAGTCGCCGCTCGCTCCGCGCACCAGGGCGGCATTTTGCAGCAACCCAGACAGGAGTTTCTGATCCTGCTCGTGATCGGGCATGGCCGTCAGTTCGGTGAGCGCACGGTCCACCAGGCCGGCCGCGGCATCCACGTTGCCGGAGAAGTACTCAATCTCGGCGAGCACATATTGTTCCACCGGCACATCCTTGTGCGGTCTCCGTCGGCCTGCGCCATGCCCAGTCCGGTGTGCGCATGCTCGCGGGCGTCGCTGAAGCGGCCCCGATAGAGCTCTATCACCGCCAGCCGGCGCAAGATCCCCTCCCGCATGGATCCAGCGGCCTTGCCAAGTGCGGCGCGGGCGAGATCCTCGGCCCGGCCGAACTCGGCCCGGCCGAACTCGCCACGGACAAACGCAAGCTCCGCCTGCAGCAACGTGGCGTGCGGTGACTCAACGGGCAGCGAATCCAACAGCGCCTGCGCCTCGGCCCACCGGCCCAGGCCGATGTCGGCGCGCGCGACCCGGTACACGCATTGGCTGTGCCCGGCCTGATCGACGGGCAGCTCGGCCAGCAAGGTGATCATCGCGCGGCACCGGTCGTATCGGCCCGCCGCCAGGCACCGGTCCATCACCGCCACCCACCCGGCCGCGGCGCCGCCCGGGTCGAGCTGCCCAGCATGGTAGAGCTGCTCCAACTGGGCGGCGAAGTCGCCGCCCGCGGCCAACTGGGCGTACCGCTGTTCCAGCATCTGGTGTGCCCGCCGGATCGGGCCCAGCCGCGCGTTCGCCAGCGCACGGCGCAGAAGCTGATGCATCGTCCACGCATGCTCGTCCACGCATGCTCGTCCGCTTGGCCGGGGCCACTGACGCCGCCGGTCGTCGGCGAGATGAACGAGAACGCAACCAGCGCCGCCAGCTCCCGGTCGGTGTAGATGTGCGGGACGTACCGCACGGGCCTGGGTAGCGCGGACCCGGGCAGCAGGTAGGCCGCCACGCCTCGCCGGCCCAGCCAGCGGGCCAGTTCCCTGACCGGCGCGGCCAGGCCCTGCAGGGTCGCGGGCTTGACTCCTCGCCGTCGCGCCGCGCTGATCCACCCCTGCACCGACGCCTCGGTGAGCGTGTCCAGCCCCGGGAACTCGCTACGACTGAACGCCTCGAACCGGGCCAGCACCCGCTGTTCCGCGTGGTACTTGTAGCCGACGGCGCGTTTCTCCGCCACCAGGGCCATGATCGCGTCGGACAGCGTGATGCCGGCGCTCATCGTGTCGACCCCGACGCCGGCCCGTCGGGGTCCAGGGCGCAGTTGGCCAGCAGACCCAGCGACGACTTCAAGTCCACGCCTGTGGACGTGACCGACTGGTGACCGAGGATGTCGGCGATCTGCTCGACCGGTGTGCCGTCCTCCATCAGCCGGGTCGCCAGCGTGTGCCGCAGCGAATGCATACCATGACGGCGTTTCTCGCCCACCTAGACATGAGCGATCCGGGCGTGTTTGACCAGGATCTGATGCAGATGATCCTGATCGGAGAACGGGCCTATCGGGGCGGTGTGCCGGAGGAATACCTGCGGGCAGTCACTTCGCGGGCGGCCGTGTCGGATGTAGTCGATGATCGCCCAGCCGACATCCTTGAGCAACGGCAACTGCACCCGGTGGCCGGTCTTGGCCTGCACCACCGACAGGCGATTGCCGGGCCAGTCGAGATCACCGAACCGGAGCCGTTTCACGTCGATGCCGCGTAGCCCGAGCCGGGTGATCAGCAAAATGATCGCGTAGTCCCGTCTGCCGCACGGGTTGCCGCGGTCGACCGCCTGCAGGATCTTGGTCACATCGGCCGGGTCCCATACCGACGGGATCCTGGCCTGCCTGGCCGGCTTCGCCGCCGGGACCGCCTCCAGCACAGCCTCGTCGACGAGCCCACTGTCGCGGGCGAACCGCAGGAACGACCGTACGGCGCACAGTTTGTGCTCCACCGTCTTGGCCTGATAGCCAGCCAGGGTGGCCACGAACGCGCCGATGACCCCGGCATCCAACCCAGCCAGACCGCCACGCCCGCCTGTAAAAGCGAGGAACTTTCCGGCCACCGTGCCATAGGCCCGCACCGTCGACGCGGCGCGGTCGGCAACCCGCAGCCACCCCCGGAACCTCGCCAGCGTCTCGGTCTCGCCGCCAGTCAGCTTGCCCACGGTGCGGGAATAGCGGCGCAGCACCGCCCCATGCACCGCGAAATCGTTGAGCATCTGCGCGACGCGGAACAAGTACACATCGGTCGGCTTGAGCGTGCCGGCCTGCTCCTTCGCAAAGAAGCCACAGGCCTCGTCGACCCACGCCATCGCCAGATCCAGCGAAAACTCCTGCACGCCATGGGACGCGAAAAACCTCTCCAGGCGGCGCCAGCAACCCCGGTACCACACCATCGTCGAGGCCTTATAGCCCAGACGCACCAACTCGGCATCCAGCCCAGACACCAGTTCGGACACAGCCACCATCGCAACCGACCTCCAATCACGAAGGCCCGGCACCATGCCGAGCCGCGTGATCAGAGTCCGCCCGGATTATGCGCAGCGTCCGGCCGCCGCCACCGCCCCTACCAGCGTCAACCGCCGGGCGCTACGCATAACCCAGCACTGCTCATAGGGGTCATTATGTGAAGCTTCACATAATGAACCTTGCGGGGTCCCAGTCAGGGTGTCTTCCCTGTTTCCGAGCTCCGTGAGGACCCCGGATTTCAGGAACGCCTTCACCAGCGCGCACACGCGCTTGTCCTTGATCCTCGCCCGGAGGCGATCCATCAAAGCCGTGTGCGAAATTTCGTCGAAACAGGCTTTGATGTCGCATTCCAGAACCCACCGGTAGTTAATGGACTCGGAAGCGAAATGATGGATCTCGGCGATCGCATCGTGCGCGCGCCGGTTAGGGCGGAACCCATACGAGCACGGCTTGAAATCCGCCTCGAAGATAGGTTCGAGCACCAGCTTCAGGCCTGCCTGGACCACGCGGTCGGCAATAGTGGGAATACCGAGCTTCCGGAATTTCCCGGTGTTACCCTTCGGTACCAGCACCTGCCGCACTTCGACCGGCCGGAATTCGCCTGACTTCAGCGAGTCCCGGATCTGGCCCAGGAAAGCCTCGACCCCGACCCAGGTCTCGATCATGGCCGCCGTGGCCTTGTCGATCCCCGCGGTCCTGGCGCCCTTGTTGGTGGACACCCGTTCCCACGCGTGTACCAGGAACGCCGGGTCGTAAACGAGGTTGAACAGGTCACCGAACCGGCGGGAAGGATCTTCTCCCGCCCAGCGAGGTGCCCGGCCGGGTACCGCCATCGATTTCTGCCTGCCGCACCCACGTCCGCAGCGCCTCCCGGTGAACACCCAATTGCTGGGCTACCCGGACGATCTCGCCCCGGCCCTTCCCGTCCCGGTCCCGGATCTCGAAAACCATCTTGACCGCGCGCTCGCGCAGCTCCTCGGGGTACTTCCGCTGTGCTGGCATGACTCTGCATCCTCCCAGGGATCAGAGCCTCCAAGATCACCGGGGCGGTCCAGTTGCGGCTGCCCCGTCGTCTTCGCATCCCGGGGATCGGAAGAGCCATGGGCCGTGGCACCAGCCAAGGGGCCATCTGCCGTGCCAACCAGTCGCCACGGAGCCAACGCACGACCCTGGTGATCGCGGTCCAGCTGCCAGCGCACAGCACTGGCGCGCTACGGCCAGGTCCCGGGCACCATTTGTCAGGTCGGCAAGCATGACGCGGCGCAAGCGCGCCGCATTGCGTGACCGCGTTACTCAAAGTTAGGAAAGTCTAGCTGACGGTTCTGCACGTTACAATGCACGTGCGGATGTACTGTGCAAAGCTAAGGTCGGCTCTCGAGCACCAAGCGTGTTGCGAAGGGGAGATCTGCCGTGACTCGTCTAGCCGACGAACAGATGTGCGGCATGTTCGCCGTCGACATCGCGGGGTTTAGCGGGCCCGAGCGCAACGACGACGTCCAGGCGTATCTGCGCAAGGCCCTCTATGAGATCCTTCAGACTGCCTTCGACGCATCCGGCGTGCCGTGGCTCAACTGTCTGCACGAAGATCGCGGCGACGGTGTCCTAGTTGTCATACCAGCCGCCACCGGCGCAGGTAACGTCATCGACCCGCTCCTCGAGCGCCTGCGCGGCATGATCCGCCGCCACAACCGGATGTCGTGCTTCGCCGCGCGGATCCAGCTTCGCGCCTCATCCCATATCGGCTTTGTCCTCCGCGACCGGCATGGTTTCGTCGGCGACGCTGTTAACCACCTTTTCCGTCTCCTGGACGCGCCGGTGCTCAAGCGAAAGCTTGACGGTTGCGACGCCGAACTGGCATTCATCGCCTCGGAGTACGTGTACGAGAGTGTCATCCGCCGCCATCCGACGCTGGTCGACCCAGCCCTATTTCAGCCTGTCAGGGTACGGGTCAAGCAGACTAGCGCGCATGCCTGGATTTATGTGCCCGGAGCGTCGCCGCCACGGCAGGGTCATCGGGGGTCGCCACGGTGACAGCCGTCAACCTCGCCAGAGTTGGTAAGGAACCCTCAACCCGTACTGGGCTGGCGGGGCTAGCCAGACCATGGGCACGTCGTGACCGAACGTGATGTGGCCGTTGTTGGCGCATGCGCGCCGAGCCGTTGTTGTACCTGCTCGGCAGCTCTGCTGGATCTCGCGCCCGGCGCGCACCCAATTGGCGAGGGCTCCCCGGCGCGTGTCGAGCCGCCCGCGTTGCCAAGGGGCACCCGCTCTGCGCAGGGCCTCAGTCCACAGCGCTCCCAGCGCGTCGTTGCCGACCCGCGCCGCATGACCGACCGCCAGGGCGTGTCCGGAGGGACTATTGCACCATGGAGTCGCTGATCGAGCTGCAGGAACGGCGCGCGTTCGAGTGCCGTCTGACCCCTGACCGGGCGCTGCAGACGCTGGAGGAGGCGGACGCGTTCCTGCAAGGCCGCGGGTTGCTGACGCGAACAGCGGACTGTGCCCTGCCAAGCCTGTACGAGGCATGCCATGAGAATCCATAAGCCGGGCAGCCCAGGCTTCGGGACCTGGCCCGCGACGAAGTGGCCGTGGTTCGGCGAACTCGCCGGACGCGGGTACCTCGGCGCCGCGGTCCACCGCAGCAAGAACCCGCTCATGACCGTCGGCGTGGCGCGCCTGCTCAACCCGATCTGCCGCGCGGAGATCAAGCGCATGCGTGCAGCCGACCCCTGCTGGGGTCGGCGGCTGGATCATCTCGATGCTGCGGGGCCGTCCAGCATTCGACGACCTGCGCACCGAGCTCGGGCTGAAGCGGCAGGAGCTGAAGTCGCTGCGAACCCCGTTGGAGCGGTGCGGCGCGATCGTCTCGCGCACGCTGCAGGTGCCCTCCGGCGAGGGACACCTCCATTCGAGCGAGTTGGCGCGCTGGATCAGGCCTATCCCAGCACTGGCGATGCGGACGCTGATCCCGGCCGCGCGCTCAAGGACCTCATCGCCGCCGCCGTGCACGCTGCGGTCCTCGCGCCCGGGCCTGAGCTGCGGCGCTGGTTCTCCTGGCAGTGGTACTGGACGGACACTCGTCGACTACCTTGCCCGCGAGGGACGTGTGCGAAGAGTGGAGAGTCATGACCTGGTAGCCAGGTAATGCGTAATGCTGCTCGGGACCGCTGGCTGGGCGAGCGTACGTTCCCGCTCGCACACCACTAACAACGCCTGTTCAACGGCCCAATACCTGAACGTGACTTACGTCACATCCTGCCCTGCCAGATGCCGCGCGATGCCGCCTGAGTCTGCGGTCACCGTGCGGTCAAACAATCTTATGGCCACCTCACCGCACCGGCGAAGTGGCCTCTGACCTGCTCATTCATGGTCGGGACGGCGGGATTTGATTCCCTATGAAGGCTGATGTGTCAAGGGGGTCGCAGGAGGAATTTGTGGCTGCGGGCAGCCGTGCGGAGATATCGGCGATGTCTTCGGTGAGCCAGTCCACGTAGCTGCGTGGGTGGATGGTGTCACGGTAGGCGAAGACGGCCAGGTCATCGAGGATCCGGTCGTCGTCGGTCAGGAGCCATTCATGGAGCATGGCAGCGAGGTCGATGAGTTCGCGGAGGTCGTCTGCCTGGTCTTGGTCCAGGACGATGGCGGGTCCGTGCATGACGTTGATCCTTTCTGGCGGTATGCGGGCAGGCTGAAATGACCGTGCGGCGGCCGTGGCGCGCAAGGGCTGGCGGACAGGATGGGTGCTGGGTGCGGCAGGCGCCTCCAACGGGGCGGCGGGCAGCGGGGAATCTGGCGGGTGACAGAGCTGGTGTCAGGTGGCGGGTTTGACGGCCTGCTGCCGGTGTCGCGACGATCGGGGACGGGGAAGGTCGCCTCGCCTGTCCGGCCCGGTTGGGGCCGTCTGAGGGGCCTTCCCCGCCGTTGTCCGGCTGCGGCGGCGTTTGCGGACATCCTCCGGGACGGTCCACCGTTCGGCGATGATCTGTTTGGCCTGCTCGGGGGTGATCGGGTTGCCGTTGTTGTCGCAGATCCCATATGGCGTGCCGCGCTGCATCACCAGCCAGGCCCGTTCGGCCAGGTGGCCGGCGACGACGCAACAGGCCTTCAGATGGCTGGCGCCCCAAGCACGTCGCCGACTGCCACCAGGCCCACACCAGCGCCCAGGCCGCGCACGCCGACCGGCTCGCCGACGCACTGCGCTACGAGCCCTGCTCGCCGACGTGCGCGAACTGGCTGCGCTACGGCGTCCAGCCTCGCAACCCACGCGCAGGCCTGCGGCCCGGCTACTGCAAAGGCAAAGCCCACCGCCACGAATACCTCGGCTACGCCGGGCGCCGGGTCCTCGTCTCCCGCAAGTGGTCCGGCAAGACCCTGGCCGACCACCGCGCCGACCGCAAGGCCTGGCTCGTCGGCACCCTCGGGATTTCGGCAACCGACCCCGCGCGCTACGCCTGGGAACCCGTCAACCCCGGCGACCCCGACTACATGCCACCCGCGAGGCGGCTCCTGCACGTCATCGCCGAACGCAAACGGTTGTGCGCCACCCTCGCCGAAGCCAGACGAATGGCGGCAACCGAACCCGGCCACGCTCTTTCGGCGATCGGGAGGGCCGCATGACTACGACCGGCATGCCGACGCACTCAGACGACCCATTCGCCGGTCTTCCCCTACTCATCGCTGTGCCCAAGGCGGCCGACCTGCTCGGTATCAGCCGCGCCGCTGCCTACCGCTTCGCAACTGCGGGCGATCTCCCAACCAAACGGCTCGGCCGTCGCGTGTACGTCATCACGGCGCGGCTGCGTGAATTCATGGAGGCAGAAGCAGCATGAAAGGCCACGTATCCAAGCGCGGGAACACCTGGGCGTACTGGTTCGACGTCGACCCCGATCCGCTCACAGGCAAGCGGCGGCAGCAGACCAAGAGCGGCTTCCCGACCGAGAAGGAGGCATGGAAGCAGTGCCGTACCGCGATGACCGAATACGAGAAAGGCCGCCTCGTACGGACGTCCAAACGCAAGATCGGCGAGGCGCTACCTGAGTGGCTCGCGCGTGTGGAACACTCGCTCATACCCTCGATGGCGGCAAACTGGCGCAACTATATCGCGTACTACGTCACTCCCTACGTCGGTAAGCGCGCCGTTCAGGAGGTCGATGGCGCGGTCTGTGACGCGCTATACGCCAAGCTCCTCGCGGAGGGCCGACGCAAGGCCCAAGCCAGAGCGAAGCCGAGCGAGCCGCCGGTCCATCGGCGTCGAGTAACCCCTGACGGCCGGGAGCTGGAGTGCCGTCCCTACCGCTACGATGGTCTGCGTTGCTACCGCAACCACCCGCCCGGCGACCCTCTCCGCGGCCAGCCGATCACTACGAGAAGGCGACGCAGGAAGGCGGCCGGGAACGACGGAACGAGGGCCAAGCTCTCACCCGGCCTGGAGCCCAAGACCGTCGTCAACGTTCACCGCTTGCTGCACCGCGCATGGGAAGACTTCACGGCCTGGGGCTGGGCAAAGCGGAACGTCGTCAAGGACGCCCACCCTCCTCGCGTGACGCGCAAGGGCCGCAAGGTCTGGACGGTCGATCAGCTACGAGCGTTCCTTGATGCCGCGCGTCGTGATCGGTTCTTCGCTCTGTGGGTGCTTGAGGTCACGTCTGGAATGCGCCGCTGCGAGCTGGCCGGTGCTCGCAGGGATGGCCTGGACCTGACGGCCGGGACTCTGACGATCGAGATAACGCGTGTCGTCGTGGACGGCTCAGTAATCGAGGAAGACGGCAAGAGCGAGAATGCGCAGCGGACGATCACCCTCGACCCGTTCACGCTCGCTGTGCTGACCAAGCACGTCGCCCAGCTCGATGAGGAACGCCGCGAGTTTAGCCCTGACTATGAGGATCATGGGCTCCTGTTCTGCTGGGAGAATGGCCGACCGCCACATCCCGACACGATCACACGCCGATTCGGCAAACTGGTCACCGCGGCCGGGCTCCCGCCGATCCGGCTGCACGATGTTCGCCACAGCTACGCCACGGCAGCCCGCGATGCAAAGATCGACTGGAAAGCACTCAGCACCCGCATAGGACACGCGGACGTCGCCTTCACGATGAAGCAGTACGTCCAGGCCGACTTGGAGGCGGACCGCCAGGTCGCCACGACACTCGCCAAGCTCATCCTCGGCGGCTTGTTCGCCTCGAAAGAAATGGCGGTCAGCGCGGCGAGCGGCGTCGATGACGATGCGGCCTGACAGGGAGACCCGTTAGCAAATCCGTTAGCAAACAACATGTCAGAGGCCCGTCCGAAGATCGGAACGGGCCTCTGAGCTGGTAGCGGGGGCGGGATTTGAACCCGCGACCTCTGGGTTATGAGCCCAGCGAGCTACCGAACTGCTCCACCCCGCGTCGAGGTCTCCTTACTTTATGGGTGCACGAGCTCGCAGGCAAATCGGCCCGCCACCGCAGCGCAAAACTACGGCAGCGCGAGGCAACAGCGGCGCAAAGCATCGGTAGGCTTGCCGCGTGCTGCGCCGCCCGCGCCCCATCCTGAGCCGCATGGGCCACCTACGGACGAACTCCTGGGTACGGATAGGGCTCGTTGTCGTCGCTGTGGGCTTCTGCGCGTACGGGCTTGCGGTGCAGCGCGCGCAGGTCACGGCGGCGCTGCGCCACTTGCACTGGTACTCCGTGGCCGGCGCTGTTGGCTGCGCCCTCGCTGGCGTCGGCTTCATGATGCTCGCCTGGCGATCTATGCTTGCCGATCTTGGGTCCCCACTCGGGCTGCGCGCGGCGAGCCGGGTGATGTTCGTCAGCCAGTTGGGCAAGTACGTGCCCGGCGTGGTCTGGGCCTTCGCCGCCCAGCTCGAGCTGGCCCGCGACCACGGGGTCCCTCGGCGCCGGTCGGCCACCGCGACGGTGGTCGCAATGGCGGTCACGGTCGTCACCGGTCTGATCATGGCCGCGGTCACGCTCCCGCTAACCTCTCGCGGCGCCGCCTCGCACTACTGGTGGATACTCGCGTGCGCCCCACTCATCCTCATCGCTCTTTACCCACCGCTTCTGGGTGCCGTCCTCGACAAACTCCTGAGCGTCGTCCGCCTGCCACGGCTAGAACGCCGGGTCAGCTTGCCTGGCCTGGCCCGCTGCGTGGGGCTATCCGCGCTTGGCTGGATATGTTACGCGCTGCAGCTCTGGTTGCTCGTGGCCGACATCACCGGGCGCGGTGCCGGGGTTGCGTTGCTGTCAGCTGGCGCGTACGCCCTCGCCTGGGCGGTGGGATTCCTTCTGGTCATCTTTCCCAGCGGGGTGGGGCCGCGCGAACTTGCGCTGATAGCCGCGCTCTCGCCCATCATGCCGCGCGGGTCTGCCCTGGTCATCGCGATCGTCTCCCGGCTGGTTATGACGGCCGCCGACCTGATCTGGGCCGGGTTCGGGCTGGCGTTCGGCAGGGGCCGCAGCACGGCTCCGCTCGCCGAGACAACCAGTAAGCCGAACGGCTGCCGCGAGCAGCGTCATCGCCTTGAGAGACGTTGAGAAAATAAATCTTTGACATACTCAATGGATCGGGACTAAGTTTGAGCTACTCAACTGTTGAGCTAGGCAAGATGCCCTGACCCGCATCACGCACCACCTCAAGCTGGCAAGCAGCGTGACAGGGCGGAAGGAGGCGGCAATGGCCTGGTGCCCCGAGGACAGCAAGCTGGACCAAGATCTGTTCGACGCCCTGGCCGGGTTTGTCGCCCAGACGCTGAAGCGGGCAGAGAGCGTCGCTGACGAGTTCGCCGTGCCGCTGTTCTGTGTGAAGGCCATGCACTTGGCGGACACGTCGATCACGATGAAGGAGCTCGGAAAGCGCATGCGCTGTGACCCGTCCTTCGTCACCGCCGTCGCCGACTCGCTCGAGGAGCGCGGGCTGGCCAAGCGCGAGCCGAATGCCGCCGACCGCCGGATCAAGAACCTGGTGCTCACACCCAGCGGCGTCGAGCTGAAGCACCGGCTGGAGCGAGCGATGCTCGCCCAGATGCCGTGGTGCCAGACGCTTGACACCAAGGAGAAGGAGTCCCTTCTCGCGCTGATCAAAAAGATGACCGGCACAGAGCCGTCCACCCACACCCCGCCGACCGGGGGCGAGCGTGCGGGGGAGGTGAGCGACGCGCTAGACACTGCTTCGCGGGGTCCAAGCTGACCGCCGAGGCGACGCCGGCCTGTTTTGTCAGACCCGCGCCGTATGGTCGAAATGCCATGGCGAAGACCGCGACTCGGCTAAGTAGGAGGGGCCCTAATACTAGCGACGCCGAGCATCACGGCTGACCCGCGAGGCGACAACAAAACACCTGCGACGCTGTCCGGTTAATCGATCACGTCACGACTAGCGGCCCGCGATTGTCCCCAACAGGTGCGGGCACAACGCCACAAGGCCGACGGCGGATCACGCAGGTTACATCCTCTCAACCGCACAAAGTCTCAGATCGCCACGCCCTACCGGGCCACGGCGCGGGACGAGTACGCCCAAAAACAAAAAATGATTAGGAGACCACTGTGTCTATGGCGCAATCCGCAACCGGGCAGGCTGCCACCCCAGGCGCCACCGTGGGCGGCGGCAGTCGTCGCCTCGGCCTAGCCCTCGTGGTCATTGCCGCAGCCCAACTCATGGTCGTGCTTGACGCGACCATCGTGAATGTGGCGCTGCCGCACATCCAGCATGCACTCGGCTTTTCCGGCAGCGGCCTGGAGTGGGTCATCACGGCCTACGCGGTCACGTTCGGCGGGCTGCTGCTGCTCGGTGGCCGCTCGGGCGACCTGCTCGGCCGCAGGAGAATCTTCATCGTCGGGCTGCTGCTGTTCTCGGCCGCATCCCTGCTTGGTGGCTTCGCCAGCTCGCAGGCCTGGCTGCTCGCGGCGAGAGCCCTCCAAGGCGTGGGCGGCGCACTGGTCGCGCCAACCGCGCTTGCCCTGATCACCACCACGTTCCCCGAGGGACCGCCGCGCAACCGCGCCATGGGCGTGTACGCGGCGATGAGCGGTGGCGGCGCAGCGATCGGGCTGGTCGCTGGCGGCCTGCTCACGACCTACCTGTCCTGGCGCTGGGTGCTGTTCGTGAACGTGCCAATTGGAATCCTCGTGGCCCTCATGGCACCCTACGTGCTTCCCGAATCGGCCCGCAGGCGCGGCCGCTTCGACCTGCCGGGCGCGATCACCGGCACCGGCGGCGTCGCACTACTCGTCTACGGCCTATCGAACGCTGCCACCGACCAGGCCGGCGTCTCCCACTGGGGTGACACCAAGGTCCTGGTCTCGCTTGCGGCAGCCGTTGTGCTGCTGGTGAGCTTCGTGGTCATCGAGTGGCGAAGCCGCCACGCGCTGATGCCGCTGCGGATCGTCGCCGACCGCAACCGCGGCGGGTCGTACCTGATGATGCTGTTCCTCGCGACGGCGATGTTCGGCATCTTCTTCTTCCTCACCATCTTTGTGCAGGAGGTCCTCGGCTACAGCGCGCTGAAATCCGGGGTGGCTTTCCTCCCCTTCGCCGTGATGATCGTCGTGATCTCCGGGCTCGTCTCGCAGCTGGTCGGCCGCGTCGGCGCCCGCCCGCTCATGCTGATCGGCGGAGCCATCACCACGGTCGGTATGTACTGGTTCTCACACATCAGTGAGCACAGCACGTACCTCAACGGCCTGCTCGGCCCGATGCTGGTCACCTCGGCCGGGCTTGGCTTGCTGTTCGTGCCGCTGTCGCTGGTGGCGCTCCGCCGTGTCCGCGGCGAGGACGCAGGGGTGGCCTCCAGCCTGCTCAACACCGGCCAGCAGGTCGGCGGCGCGATCGGGCTGGCCGCACTCGGCACCGTCACCTGGACGGTGGTGTCGAACAACATCAAGCACCAGGCCGCGCTGGCGGCGGCAGCCGCCGCGCGGGCGGGCCATCAGCTGCCAGCCGCGAAGGCTGGTGCCACCCCGCCCACCTCCGTGCTGCACCATGCGCTGGCGGTCGGCATCTCCCGCGGATTCCTGGTGGCAGCCGGGATTGCGCTGCTCGCGTTCCTTATCGTGGTTGTCGCGATCCGGGTGCGGCGCGAGGATCTCGCTGGTGCCCAGGAGATGTCAGCTCCGGGTCGGCCCGGTGACCGGACCGCGGAGGTCACCGACGAGGCCATGCAAGCCGAGCTCGAGCAGCTGAGTAAGGTACCTGTCCCAGATTGACCGCCCGTCCACGGGCCTGACCCGTGCCCGCAGCCGTTCCGCGGCGCCCGGCTCGCACAGCCGGGCCAGGGCACGGGCCAGGTCCGCGGCATCGCCGGGATCGCAGAGCAGGCCATCGACGCCGTCGGTGACCTGCTCTGCGAATGTCCCTGACCTTGTGGCGATAACGGGCACGCCATGGGCGAACGCCAGCCACGGGTTTTGCGACGATGTCGCGGACCTGTACGGCAGCACCAGCGCGTCCGCCTGGCTCAGCAGCGCGCCTATCTCGTCGGCGGGCACGTACCCCGGGCGCAGATCAACCCGGCCGGTAAGGCCGAGCTCCGAGACAAGGGCCCCGGTGGCGCTTGTCCCGCCCCAGAACTCGCCCGCGACCGTCAGCGCGATGCTGTCCGGTGCCAGGGCCATTGCCCGCAACAGTATGTCCAGCCCCTTGTAAGGACGGACGATCCCGAAGAAAAGCAGCCGCCGCATCGCAGGTACGCGCGCCTCCGTGACCTCCGGCGCGGCCGGGTCGCGCGACTCAGGTGACGCAGGCAGGTGCGGCGGCATCGCCGCCACCCCCACGGGTGTGCCAGGTGCCAAGTGCCTCGCGGCGCGCGCGAGCCGTTCGGTATGAGTAAGGGCCGCATCACCACGGCGGAGCAGTGCGCGTGTGAGCGCGACGTCCCCCGGCCGACGCTCGTGTGGCAGTACGTTGTGGCAGATGACGACGGCACGGGGGCGGGAGGCGCCCGCCGCTGTCCGGCGGCGCAACCCCCACATGATCGCGAGGTAGGCCGGGACCTGGACCGGTGCGAGGTACACGAACACGGCGACATCGCAGGTGCCACGCAGCCGTAGCCCCGCCCGCAGCCAGCTGTCGGGTCGGCGCCAGGACAGCAGCCGGCGTGTCCGCGGGTAGGGGTCACCCTCGGTGACCTGCACCGTCTGCACGCCCGGGTACAGCGCCGACGGGTACATCGCCCGCCACGACTCGATCACCACGTCGTGGCCGGCCGCGGCGAGCCGGTGCGCCAGTTCGGTCGTGTGCCGCGCCCCGCCGCCCTTGTAGGGGTGAGCCGGCCCGACCAGTGCGATCCGCATGTTCCGCCAGCCCCAGTCAGTCCCGCCTGGACCGGACGATCAGGTCGGCGAGCAGCGCCAGCGAGGCGATGATCAGCCCGGTTACGAAGATCAGCACGGTATTGATCGCGAAATACAGCGGGTGCACGACCATGTCGAAGACACCCTTGGCGACGCCCAGGCAGAGCAGAAACAGCGCGGGCGGCATGAGCACCTTGAGCGGGTTGAAATACATCACCATCCGCAGCACCTGCAGCACGTACCGGTAGGCGTCGGAAAGGAAGTGAAACTTCGACTGCCCAGCCCGCTTCGCGTAGCCGATCGGCACGTACCGCACCTCGTGCTCGTTCGAAAGAAACGCGAGCGTGAGCGTCGTCACGCAGGAAAAACCGGGCGGCAGCAACCGCAGGTACGGCAGGGCAACCTCACGGCGGAAGGCTCGCAAGCCGGAGTTCAGGTCCGGAATCTCCGAATTGACCAGATGCTCGGCCAGCTTACGGATGAACCATTTGGCTGGCACACGCAGGACCTTGTGCTTTCCTGCCTCCGACGTCCGCGCCCCGATCACCTGATCCACCGCCGGATCCGCGTCCAGCATCTTCACAAGCTCAGGGATCTGCTCGTTCGGGTAGCTCATGTCCGCGTCGGTCCAGACGACGATGTCGCCTCGTGCCTGTTGGGTCCCGATCCGGCGGACGGTCCCGCTGCCGCCGTTGCGCGGGAAATGCACGACGCGCAACCGCGGGAACCGCCGCTCCGCGTCCTGGAGCCGCGCAAGCGTGCCATCGGTGGACGCATCGTCTACCGCGATGAGCTCGTAGGAGTACCCGCTCGCATCCATGGCGCGGCAGATCCGCTCTACCTCGAGCACGACGTGCTCCTGCTCGTTAAAGCACGGCAGCACGACTGACACGTGCGGATCGCCCGCTTGCCCCGCGCCGCGCGAAGGGGCTGGCCTGGCGGCGTGGTGTTCGGCCGGCCACCCAGGTGGGTCAGCCGCGGGCCACGGCGTGCGAGTGCTCACGCCGGCCGAGAATACCGGGTCCCTCACCGTACTTTGCCGAGCAGGTATCAGGTGGGCGTGGACATCCAGATCTCGTAGAGGATCCGCCACGTGGTGGTGGGAGGCTGGGTCAGCCTGTGCTCATCCTGGCGGGTCGCACGGTAGACCACTCGGCGCATGGGTCCGCCGTACGGTGTGAGCTGCGACGCTGTTCCTGCGAGCAGGACCGGCCGCCGTCCAGCCCGCCGGATTCCCGCCACTACCTGGGACACCGCGGCCGAGTTGGATGGGCGCACGCGCGCGGCCGGGGTACCGCACATTCCGCGCACGACCTGGGTAAAACGGTCCGCAGTCAGTGGGTCGACGATGACCACCGTGGCGTTCGGCCCGATCGCCCGGCACAGCCCGTTGACCGCACGAAGCTCGCCCGTGTCGGTGCGTTTGAACGCGAGCCCGTGGGCAAACACCTTGAGGCGGCCGTCAGCCGTGCGTTCCACGCCGAAGCCAAACGTGGTGACTGCCGTGGGCAGCAGCAGCGCGACCGCACAACAACTGGCCGCAGCGCCTTGGGCGATCCTTCCGGCGCCACGGCCGCGCGCCCGCCCGACGAGCCATGCGCAGGTCCAAACGGCGAACAGCACGAGACCAGGCAATACCAGCGGCACCAGGCGCCTGCTCGCCCAGGGTTGATCGGGGACGATCCCCGGGTGCCACAGGGTGGTCACGACCGACCAGCCGACGACCATGACCGGCAACCCCCAGATCAGGGCCGAACCGCGCAGGAAACGCCGGGTGAGCAGCGCGGCGCCAAACGTGGCGAGCAGCACCGCCGGCACCCCGATGTACCAGATCACCCAGTAGAGGCTGTCTTCCGCATAGGTTCTGTGCGGATCGATGGGCAGGTGAGCGAGCTTTTGCACCTCGGCGATGAATGCGACCGTCACTCGATTGGCCTCGCCGCGCACGGTCTGGACCAACGGCCGGACCGCGAAACCCGCCATGGCCATCACCACGAGCAGCGCCGCCGTGTCAGGCAGCCAAGCCCACCTCCTGCTGGCCAGGCGCGGCAGCCGCCGCCACCGCGAGGTGACGGCAAGCGCGATCGTCACCCCCGCGAACCCTGCGGCTGCGTACCCGAGCGGGCGCAACTGTGACGAGAGCGAGGTCAGGTACGGGCGCGACAGCATGTAACCGTCGATCAACCCGTAGGCCGCACCGACCGCGAGCCCGGCGGCCATCGGCAACGCTACTGGCCGCCGGATGGCGTACAGGATGCCGCAGAAAAGGATGACCGGGAGGACCTCGCTGATTCCATCGATGCGCACGAGGATGGACAGGCCGAACGCCAGCCCGCTGAGCGCGGGGAGCACCCACTGTGCCCGGCGCTGGCGGAGCGGGACAGTGGCCTCAGGAGCGTCACCACCCGCAATCACCTCAGCAGCGTCACTCACACTCACATCATCAGCAGCATTGCCAACAATAGTGTCATGAGTCACAGTCGCAGCATGAGCCTCGTCACTCGCACTGGCCCTGCGGGCAGTGGGATCAACCGCCTCGCCTGACGCGTCCGTTCCAGTTCTCCGCCGGGCCGATGTCATCCAGAGCGCGTCGATCGCCAGGCAGAGCGCGCCGAATAGCAGGATCTGAGCGAGTGGTTCGCTGAATGTGGACCGGCTGGTGTACTGCTCGGGAAGGCTCAGCGCGAGCGCGAGCGCGCCGAGGGGCGCCCAGCGCGGGCCGCACAACCTGGCGACCAGGCCACCGAACGTGAGCACCGCGCATGCGCCGATCACCGGCGCGGCCAGCACAGCCAGTTGGATACCGTGGACCCAGACAGCGGCGGCGAGCGTCATCGGAAGGCCCGCCATGAACTGCGGCACCAGCGCGGTCCCGTGGGCGTAGAAGCCGAGGCTTTGAAAGCCGAGTCCGGGCACGCCCCCGCCGAATGCGGACCTCAGCTGCGGTACGGGCAGTGAACCGTGGTGGGCGATCCAGTAAGCGAACTGCAGATAGGTGGCAGGATCACGCCGCACGATCACCTGTTGTGAGTGCACGAGGCCCTGCCACACGCCAAACCCGACGGCGGTCGCGACGAGAGCGGCCACGCTCCACCACGGGGTCCGTTCGTGCGGCCACCGCAGCGGCACGAAGGCTTGCACGGCCACGATGAGCACCACCACGAGCACCACGGCGGTCCCTGCCATCAGCGGGGGCCTGAACCGCCCGGCGAGAAGCAGCGGGAGGCCCGCCAGCAGCCACGCAATCAGCACCAACGGCGGCAGCAACGTCACACGTGAGAGCACGATTGCCGCGGCTGCCTCGCCGCCGCGCGAGCCTGGCCGCCTGGCCGGGCCTTTGGCCCGATGGCTGCCCGGCGCGGCCCGCACGGCGCCCGCCTGCCGCTTACCAGGCTCGGCGGCTGGGGATGGCTCAGCTTGCCCGACGCCCTCGCTACCCGAATCGGCCTCACTTTGGCCGGATGGGCCGATGCCCAGACGCACAGGTCCAAATCCAATGCGCACGGGTCCAACTGTAGAGGCCACGCCCCGGTCGTCACCCAAACACGCTTGTCGCACGGCGCGTTGTCCGCCGCTACCGCACGGGCCTGACGTCCGTTCACGCCGGCATTACCGGTCGTTCGGCCCCCGTACGATAGGGATTTGCGGTAAACCAGGTACGCACGCCACGCATCTAGTAGGTGCGGTTCTCTGGCAAGAACGACGCGCGGTGGCCGAAGGCTGCGGTCACCTCCCTGGTGGGCGCACACTGGGGACAACTGGAGACTCCCGAGGGAGCCGATGGCACGCTACGACGTTCTCGACCACCGCTCTGGGGGCATAGCGGACCGCAGTACAGCATGGCCGGAAGGGTCGCCACAGGGCCACCCGCCACGCCGTCCGCGCGGCCGCCGGTCGCGGCGGCTGCGGATTCTGGGGTGGATCTCGATCATAATGACCGTGGCTGTGGTGGGCACGTCGCTTGTCGCCTACGCCGAGTGGCGCCACCTGCTGGGGAACATCCAGAAAGAGAACGTCAAAGGACTGCTCGGAAAGCGCCCGCCCAAATACAACTCCGCGCTGAACGTCCTGCTCATCGGGTCCGATAGCCGGGCGGGGACGAACAAGAAGTTCGGCCGGGGCGTCCGGGGCGCCCGCTCCGACACTATGATCTTGATGCATATCTCGCCGCAGCGCACCGGGGCCACGCTGATCAGTCTCCCGCGGGACTCCATGGTGCAGACGTTGGGCTGTAAGCCCGATGGCATGGGGCACCATGGTCAGCTGGCGGGCCAGCAGCTTGAGATGCTCAACGAAACCTTCAACTCGGGCGGGGCCCCGTGCACGTGGAAGACGATCGAGACGCTCACCGGTGTCCGCATCGACCACTTCGTCGAAATCGACTTCAGCGGCTTCCAGTCGATGGTGAACGCCGTCGGCGGCGTTGACGTCTGCCTGCCGCAGGCGATCAACGATCCTGCATCCAAGCTCAACCTCACCGCGGGGGTTCACCACGTGAACGGGTCGCAAGCCCTGGCATTCGTTCGCGAACGCCACGTCGGGCAGGGCTCGGACCTGCAGCGGATACAGCGCCAGCAGTACTTCATGGCGGCCCTGGCGAAACAGGTCACCGCGAGTAACATGCTTGGCAACCCCGGCAAGCTGCTCTCCCTGGCTAACGCGGCCACCCGGTCTGTCACCACCGACAGCGGCCTTGACTCAGGCACTCTGCTTAAGATCGCCGAGAGCATGCACGGGCTGCGCGCCAGTTCCGTGAGCATGATCTCGGTGCCCGTTGTGCCCGACCCGACCGACCCGAATAACCGGGTGGACTGGGCCCAGCCGCAGGCGCACCTGCTCTTCGACGCGGTCAAGTTCGACAACAAGCTGCATGTGACGAAGTCGAAGAAGGCCACATCGGCCGCCAAGGCAACCCCGGAGCCGGCCAACCCCAGCCGGGTGAACGTCGAGGTGCTGAACGGCACCGCGCAGATGGGTCTCGCCGCCTCGACCATGACGACGCTTCAGCAGCGGGGATTCAACGTCGTAGGCACCGGTAATGCCGTGAGCACGAACTACACCCGAAACGTGATCCAGTACGCGTCGGCGAGCGACCTGCCCGCCGTCGAGGCCCTGAAGGCCGTGCTTACCAATGTCAAGGCACAGCTTGTCCCGTCGCTTCAGCCCGGCACGGTCAAACTGGTGCTCGGCTCCGATTTCACGGGCCTCACGGCGCCCAAACCGCCGTCAAACCTCGCAAAGGCGTACAACGGCATCACGGGCAACGTCAACATCTGCAAGGACGCGGGCGCGTTCGCGGGGCCGGATCAGCCGTCCGATTTCGCCCCGTGAGCGAAGGCCGGTGCCTAGTGGTCTGTAAGAGTCTGTTTGAGAACCCCGATCCGGCTCGCGTGGCCCCGCATTCCGGCTGGCTGCGTTCTCGCCCTCGACGTGCCTCCAGGCACGCCTTCGGGCTGCGGCCTTGCCAGCCGGGCGCGGATGACCCGCTCGCTGATCGAACCGGGGTTCTCAAACAGGCTCTAAGTCGCCCGCCACGGCAGCCGGTCAGACTCTCATGTAGCGGCGGCCAGCCTGCCCGAGTCTTTCGTCGGCACTGCATCCAGCCGCCCTGTGCCCGTCGCCGCTCGCTCGGGGCCGACTAGCCAGAGCCAGACCATCAGCGCAATCGGGTAGCTGAAATAGCCGAACCGTGTCGCTGGCGCGAGGGTGAACATCAGGCCAAGCCCGATGGCGAGGCGAAGCGCCGCCGCCCGCGCGCT
>WNFZ01001458.1_pt1 | contig 23812 bp, 20 predicted proteins | sample 5400081 | NCBI WGS metagenome assembly WNFZ01 (sample SAMN13153365, study PRJNA577476) | soil metagenome | isolation source: 80 cm soil or saprolite under grassland replicate 1 | place: USA:California | collected 2016-06-15
CGTACGAGCGCCTCGCGCTCGCCGACAAGCGCGTGTTGCTCATGAATTCGCCGCGCCGCCCCGATGGCCCGCCGGTGCGCGGCGACAAACCGTATAGCGCGATCGCGCACCTCGCCGACAACGTCGTGCCGTTCGTGGCGATGGCGAAGGGGCTGCGGCAATATGGCTTCTCGGCGCCCGCCGTGTATCACGCCGATCTCGAGCAGGGATTTTTGATCATCGAGGATCTCGGCGACGAGCGGGTGGTCGGCGGCGATCCGCCGGCGCCTATCGAGGAGCGCTACGAGACAGCGGTCGACGTGCTGCTCGCCCTGCATGAGCGGCAGCTGCCCGAGACGCTGCCGGTCGCCCCGCATCTCGAATATCGGATTCCGCCCTACGACATGGACGCGTTCCTGATCGAAGCCGAGCTGCTGGTGGACTGGTTCCTGCCGCGCCTCAATGCGGCGATTCCCGATGCGGAGCGCGACTCGTTCCGCGCGCTCTGGCGCGAGCTGTTGCAGCCTGCGATCGATGCACCGCCGATCTGGGTGCTTCGCGACTTTCATTCGCCCAATCTATTATGGCTGCCGCAGCGCAACGAATTCGCCCGGCTCGGCCTTCTCGATTTCCAGGATGCGGTGATGGGACACCCAGCCTACGATCTCGCCTCGCTGTTGCAGGATGCGCGTGTCGACGTACCCGAAGAAACCGAGCTGGCGCTGCTCGGCCGCTATGTGCGCGGACGCAGCCGCCGGGAACCGGATTTCGACGGGGCCCAATTCATCAAGATCTACGCCACGCTCGCCGCCCAGCGCGCCAGCAAGATTCTCGGGATCTTCGCACGGCTTGACGTCCGCGACGGCAAGCCACAATACCTGCGGCACCTGCCCCGCGTCTGGGGCTATTTGCAGCGCTCGCTCAGTCACCCGGCGTTGGAGGCGCTCAACGCGTGGTATATTGCCCACGTGCCGACGTTAAATACAATTTAAGCGCGAGCGGGCAAAAATCCATCGATGGCCGAAACTCGCCGAACCACGACCGCGCCGAAACGCGCCATGGTGCTGGCAGCGGGGCTCGGCACGCGCATGCGACCGTTCAACGGACAGCTGCCCAAGCCGCTCGTTAGGGTCGGTGGCAAAGCGCTCATCGATTACGTGCTCGATCGCCTCGCCGCGCAGGGGGTTGAACGCGCCGTCGTGAACGTCCATCACCTCGCCGATCAGATCGAGCAGCATCTCGCCGGCCGCAAGCGGCCGAAGATCGTCATCTCGGACGAGCGAAGCGAGCTTCTCGGCACCGGCGGCGGCGTGGTCAAGGCGCTGCCGGAACTCGGCGATGGCCCATTCTTCCACGTCAATTCCGACACGATCTGGATCGATGGCGTGAAGCCCAATCTCGCCCGGCTCGCCGCCGCCTTCGACGCTCCATGTCGCCCTTGTTCGACCGGGCGGCCGAGGCCGGTCGGCTCTGCGGGCTGCGCCTCGAAGGCGTGTGGATGCATGTCGGCACCCCCGAGGCGGTCCACGCCGCCGAAAAGGCGATCCTCGCCACCGCGGTGTAGCGCACGATAAAACCGCGCTGACGGAAAAATTGAGTCGCGGCGAATCAATCCTTAGAATCGGTGGATGCCCTCCGCGTCTACCGCGCGCGTGTTCACGATCCCGGCCTCGGCACCGTTCGTGCCGACGCTCATCCGCGCGCTCCTCGATGGAACGCTCGTGCCGGGATTTCCCACCGCGCATGACCCGCTCGCATTCGCCGACGCCACGCTCTATCTACCGACGCGCCGCGCATGCCGACTCGCGCGCGACATCTTCCTCAACATGACCAAGGCTGACGCGGCGATCCTGCCGCGCATCGTCCCCCTCGGCGACATCGACGAGGATGAGATCGTATTTGCGCAGGCGGCAACCGGGGCCCTGGCCCGCGACGCGCTCGAGTTGCCGCCGGCACTCGGCGGGCTCGAACGGCGCCTGCTGCTGACGAAGCTCGTGCTCAAATGGGCGCAACGTCTGGCGCCGGAGCAGCGCGGCGAGGCGCCGCTCGTCGCCACCAATCCCGCCTCCGCGCTCGCGCTCGCCGACGATCTCGCGCGGCTCATGGATGATATGACGACGCGCGGCGTGGCGTGGGAGCAGCTCGACGGGCTGGTGCCCGAGACGCTCGACCGCTATTGGCAGCTCACGCTCGAATTCCTGCAGATCGCGCGCGAGGCGTGGCCGCAAATCCTCGCCGAGCATGGCGCCATCGAGCCCGCCGAACGCCGCGACGCGCTGATCAAGGCCGAAGCGGCGCGGCTGTCCGCTCACACGGGAGGACCGGTGATCGCCGCCGGCTCGACCGGCTCCATGCCGGCGACCGCCGAACTGATCGCTACCATCGCCAAGCTCGCCCATGGCGCCGTCGTGCTGCCCGGTCTCGACCTCGAGCTCGATGCGGAGTCCTGGGACCTAATCGGTGGCCGCCGGGAGAGCACCGAGCCCGTTTCGCCCGCGGTCGAACATCCGCAATTCGCCATGCAAGCGGTGCTGCGCCGCATCGGCGTCACCCGCGAGCAGGTGGTCCTGCTGGGCACTCCCGCCGCGCACGCACGCGAGCGCTATGTCTCCGAGGCGCTGCGGCCCGCCGCCGTCACCGACCGATGGCAACAGTTGGCGGATGGCGACGCTCCCTGGATCGAACGCGCGCTCGAAAGATTGGCTGTCATCGAAGCCGCGAATGCCGAAGAAGAGGCACTCGCCATTGCGATCAGTCTTCGCGAAGCCGTTGAGACGCCGCACAAGACGGCAGCGCTGGTCACGCCCGACCGCGCCTTAGCGCGACGCGTGTTCGCCGCGCTGGAGCGCTGGAAGGTCGCGGTCGACGATTCCGGCGGCGATGCGCTAGCCGACACCCCCGCCGGGCTATTCGCCCGCCTGGCGGCCGAAGCCGCCCTCGACGGGCTTTCCCCGGTTGCGCTGCTCGGCCTTCTCAAGCATCCGCTCGCGCGGCTCGGCGCCGCCGAGGGTGCACACGCGCGCGCCATCGCGGCGCTCGAGAGGGCGGTTCTGCGCGGGCCGCGGCCGCGGCCGGGCACCGCCGGGCTCGCGCACGCGCTCGCCGCGTTCCGCACCCAACTTGCAAAACTACGGCGGGGGGAAACCTCCGATCTGCATCCGTCCGATCCGCGCGCCCGCCTTACCGCCGCGGAGCTCGACGAGGCCGCCGCGCTGGTCACGCGGCTGAGCGCGGCGCTCGCGCCGCTCGAAGGGCTTGCCGGCATGCCTTTCGCCGCGGTCGCGGCGCTCCACCGCAACGTCATCGCCGCGCTGAGCGCGGACGAGACCGGCGCGCCGACCGCCTTCCTCGGCAACGATGGCGCGGCGCTCGACGCCGCCTTCCAGGACCTCGCGCTGCATGCGGGCAATGCCGATTTCGCCGTGGCGCCGACCGACTATGCGGACCTGTTCCGCACGATGATGTCCGATCGCGTGGTGCGGCGGCCGGAGATGCCGGGGGTGCGGCTGCGCATCTACGGTCCGCTCGAAGCGCGGCTCCAAAGCGTCGATCGCGTCGTGCTCGGCGGACTGGTCGAGGGCACGTGGCCGCCGGAGATGCGTTCCGACCCGTGGCTCAGCCGGCCCATGCGCCACGCGCTCGGCCTCGATCTGCCGGAGCGGCGCATTTCGTTGTCCGCGCACGATTTCGCGCAGGTGCTCGGAGCGGCTGAAGTGATCCTCGCCTATCCCACCAAGTTGGCCGGCACGCCTACCGTCACCTCGCGCTTCGTCCAGCGGTTGGCGGCGGTCGCGGGCGAAGAGCATTGGGACCGCGCACGCGCGAATGGCGCGAAATATCTCGCCTGGGCACGCGCGCTCGATCGTCCCGCCGAGGTCAAACGCATCGAAAAACCCGAACCGAGGCCGCCGCGCGCCGCCCGGCCGACCGCGCTCTCGGTCACCGACATCGAGAATTGGCTGCGGGACCCTTATACGATTTATGCCAAGCACATCCTCAAGCTGCGTGAACTCGATCCCATCGACCTGCCGCCGGGCGCCGCCGATCGCGGCATCGTCATTCACGGCGCGCTGAGCGATTTCACCAAGAGCTTTGCGGTCGCCCTGCCCGCCGATCCGGCCGCGGCACTCATCGAGATTGGTGCCAAGCATTTCGCCCCGCTCGAAGACTATCCCGAGGCCCGTGCGTTCTGGTGGCCCCGCTTCCGGCGCATCGCCCGCTGGTTTGCCGGCTGGGAGACGGTACGGCGCGACAGCGTCACGGCGCTGGCCGCCGAGGTCTACGGCAAGATCGACATTCCCCTCGGCGAGCGCGTGTTCACGCTGCGCGCCCGCGCCGACCGCATCGAAAGCCTCGCCGGCGGCGGCTACGCCATCCTCGATTACAAGACCGGACAGGTGCCGAGCGAGAAGCAGGTGCGCATCGGCGTATCGCCGCAGCTCACGCTCGAAGCCGCCATCCTGCGCGGCGGCGGATTTCGCGACATTCCCGCGCAATCGTCCGTCGCCGAACTCGTCTACGTCTCGCTGAAGGGTGGTGACCCCGCGGGCGACCACGTGCCACTCGACTTCAAGGACGGCAACGCGGACCTCCACGCCGAGCGCGCGCTGGCCAAGCTCAAAAACGTCGCCGGCCGCTTCGAGGACGAGCAGCAGCCCTATCTGCCGCTGGTGCTCTCGATGTGGAAGCACCGCTACGGCACCTATGACCACCTCGCGCGGGTGAAGGAATGGTCCGTCGGCGGACCGGATGACGCGGAGGGCGGGGAATCATGACCACCGCTCGAACCTTCCGCGTCATTCCGGACGAGCTGCGCCGCCTGCAAGTCGAGGCCTCCGATCCCGCGGTCTCGGCCTGGGTCGCGGCCAATGCCGGCTCGGGCAAAACGCACGTGCTGGCGCAGCGGGTGATCCGCCTTTTGCTCGACGGCGTCGATCCGGCGAAAATCCTCTGCATCACCTTCACCAAAGCCGCCGCCGCCAATATGGCAAACCGCGTGTTCGACGAGCTACGGCACTGGACTGCCCTCGACGATGCCGAGCTCGACGCCGCGATCACGCGAATTTCAGGGATCCAACCGGACGCGACGCGGCGCACCTTGGCGCGGCGGCTGTTTGCCATGGCGCTGGAGACGCCGGGCGGCCTGAAGGTGCAGACCATCCACGCTTTCTGCACGCGGCTGCTGCATCATTTTCCGTTCGAGGCCAACGTCGCCGCGCGCTTCGACGTGCTCGACGAGGCGGCGCAGGCGCAGCTCCTCTCCAAGATCAGCCTCGGCGTGTTGCTCGACGCAGCCTTGGTACCGGATGGCGTGCTCGGCCGCGCGCTCGCAACCGCGATCGCGGCTGCCTCCGACCAGACCTTCAAGGACGTGGTCGGCGAAGCGATCCGCAAGCGCGACGCCGTGCGCGCCTGGATCAACCACGGGGGCAGCATCGACGCGGCGATCGCCTCGCTCTGCGGCACGCTCGGCGTCGCGGCGGACGATACAATCGAACGGATCGAAAGCGAGATGACGGAGGGCCCGCTTTTTCCGGCATCGCAATGGGCGGCGGCCGCCAAGGTTCTTGCGCAGGGCGGCAAGAGCGATCGGGAGCAGGCACGGCGGCTCGTTGCCGCGTTCAGGACAAGCGGCTCGGAGCGCGCCACCGCCTATCTGCAGGTGTTCGTCACCGGCAAGCTCGAGCCGCGCCAGCAACTGCTCACCCGGGCGATCGAGGTCGACAATCCGCGGCTCGCCGAGCGCCTCTGCGAGGAACGCAAGCGCATTCTTGCGCTCGTAGAACGCCGCAAGGCCGTGGCCTGCCGCGACCGCACCGCGGCGCTCATCACCATCGCCGATGCCGTAATCTCCCGCTACCAGGCGGCAAAAGACCGCAGCGGATACCTCGATTACGACGACCTGATCGACAAGACCTTGGCGCTGCTCGGCGAGGAGCGGGCGACCTGGGTGCACTACAAGCTCGATCAAGGCATCGACCATGTCCTGATCGACGAAGCGCAGGACACCAGCCCAAAGCAATGGGACATCATCCGGCGGCTCACGACTGAATTTTTTGCGGGCGCCGGCGCGCGCCCCCTCAAGCGCACGATTTTCGCGGTCGGCGACGAGAAGCAATCGATTTTTTCGTTCCAAGGCGCGGCCCCGCGCGAATTCGATGTCATGCATCGCTCGTTCGATGCGCTGTCGCGAGCCGTCGAACACGACTTCCGCTATGTGCGCTTCCGCCATTCGTTCCGCTCCGGCCCAAATGTGCTCGGTGCAGTCGATGAAGTGTTCGGGCGGCCGGAGGCCTTCGCGGGCCTCTCCGCCGATGCGGTCAAGACCGTTCATGAGCCGCTGCCCGATGCGGCACCCGGGGTCGTGGAGATCTGGGACACGACCAAGCCCGCGGACAAGCGCGAGATCGAGGCCTGGGATGCGCCGTTCGATGAACTGACCGAAACGAGCCCGCAGGTGCGGCTCGCGACCAGGATCGCGAGGAATGTCAAGCGCTGGATGAAACAAGGCGCGCGCGCCGGCGACGTGCTGGTGCTGGTGCGCCAACGCGGGCCCCTGTTCGAGGCGATCATCCGCGCGCTGAAGGACTTGCAAGTGCCGGTCGCCGGAGCCGACCGGCTGGTGCTGACCGAACACATCGCGGTGATGGACCTGATGGTGCTCGCGGACGCGCTGTTGTTGCCCGACGACGACCTCGCGCTCGCGACCGTGCTCAAGAGCCCGCTGTTCGGCTTTGACGACGAGGAGCTGTTTGAGATCGCCTGGGAGCGCAAAAGCTCGCTGCGCGCGGCGTTGCGGGCGAAGGCGCACGGCAACGCGCGCTTTGCCGATGCGGCAACCAAGCTCGAGCGATTTGCCGGATGGGCGCGGCACATGCCGTTCGCCTTCTACGCGCGCATATTGGGAGCCGAAGGCGGCCGCAGGCGCTTCCTCGCCCGGCTCGGTCACGAGGCCGACGACGCGCTCGACGAGTTCCTCAATCTCGCGCTCGACTACGAGCGGCGCGAGACGCCATCGCTGCAAGGCTTCATCGCCCGGCTGCGCGCCGCCCAAACCGACGTGAAGCGCGACATGGAGATCACCCGCGACGAGGTGCGGGTGATGACGGTGCACGGCGCCAAGGGTCTGGAAGCGCCGATCGTCGTGCTCGCCGACACCACGACGCCGCCGGCGGGGCCGCCGCAGCGCCAGCCGCGGCTCCTGCCCGTTGCGTCGGCGTCGGCGACATCCCATTCGCCGCACTGCTTCGTGTGGGCCGGCGTGAAGGCGACCGACACCGCGCCGGTGAGCGCCGCGCGTGAGCGCGCGCGGCATGAGGCCGAGGACGAATATCGACGCCTCCTCTATGTCGCGATGACGCGGGCCATCGACCGGCTCGTCATTTGCGGTGCCGTAGGCGACCGGGGGCCGCCCGAGGGCTGCTGGTGGAACCTGGTGTTCGCGGCGCTTAAGCCCGTATCGGTCGAGGAACCCGCCGACGACGGCGATGGGATGGTGTGGCGCTATCGCAAAGCGCCACCGTCCGCCGGCAAGACCGTCACCGCTTCAGGTGTGGCGACGCCCGCCGTTCAACGCCCGTCCTGGCTCGACCGCGATGCGGGCGCCGAGCCGCCGCCGGTTCGGCTCATCTCGCCGGCGCTCGCCTACGACGAGGCCGTTCCGGTGCGCGCGGCCGCCTCCGGCGGCCGTGTCGAGCGCGACAAGGCCTTGGCGCGCGGCGTGCTGGTGCACCGGCTGCTGCAATCGCTGCCCGACATTCCGCGCGCGGCGCGCGCGGACGCCGCCCGGCGCCATCTTGCCCGAGCGGCCGCTGGGTTTTCCGCCGAGGAGCGCGAGGTCATGATCGAGCAAATCCGGCTGCTGCTCGACGATCCGCGCTTCTCGCAACTGTTTTTGCCAGGGAGCCGTGCCGAGATCCCGATCGTTGGACGCCTCAAGGGCGGCACGCTCGCCGTCTCCGGGCAAGTCGATCGCCTCGCCGTGACCAGCGACTCGGTCCTGATTGCCGACTACAAGACCAATCGTCCCGCGCCCCGCCGGCTCGCCGACGTGCCGCCGCCCTATGTCGCCCAGCTTGCGCTTTATCGCGCCGTGCTCGCCCAGCTCTACCCGGACAAGCCTATTCGCGCCGCGCTCGTGTGGACCGATGTGCCTGATCTCATGGAGTTTTCCGAGGCCAGCCTGGACGCGGCGCTGACCACCGTCACCTCGGCGTGAAGCCGCCTTGACGCTCGGCGAGCGCGTTCATAGGTTCGGCCTCCCACCCGCGGCGCTGTCGCCAAGCAACGAGGTAGTTCCCATGGCCGTTGGCAAAGTTTCGGACACCACTTTCGAATCCGAGGTGTTGAAGGCGACCGGCCCGGTCGTGGTGGACTTCTGGGCCGAATGGTGCGGCCCGTGTCGCATGATCGCACCGGCGCTCGAGGAGATCGCGGGCACGCTCAACGGCAAGGTGAAGATCGTCAAGCTCAACGTCGACGAGAATCCACAAACTGCGGCCAAGTACGGCATCCAGTCGATCCCGACGCTGATGATCTTCAAGGACGGCCAGATGGCCTCGCGCCAGATCGGCGCCGCGCCGAAGCAGAAGCTGGAACAGTGGATCACCACGGCAGTGTGAAGCCACCGCATTCTGCGCCTTCATAGGTCATGCCCGGCCCACGTGTGCCGGGCATTCGCGTCTTAGGCGCGCACGTCCATCATCGCCGGATGACGTCCGCTACACCGGCGGGGTGCCGTTGGCGCTGAGCACCGCGCCGGCGAGGTAGAGCGAGCCGGCAATCAGAATGCGCGGCGGAGGCTCAAGGCCGAAGCGGCCGATCGCGGCGAGCGCCGGCTCGACGCCGTCGGCGCTCTGCGCCGGAATGCCGACCGCGCGCGCGGCGTCGGCGATCGCGGCGGCGGGGAAGCTTTTCTCCTGACGGGGAACCGGCACCGCCACGATGCGGCGGGCAAGGCCGGAGAAATTTTTCAAATAGCTCTCGCGATCCTTGGTCGAGAGCATGCCGACCACGAGCACGACCGGGCGCGAAACCCGCTCCTCGAGATCGGCGAGCGCATTGGCGACGGCGCGCCCGCCGTCCGCATTGTGGCTGCCATCGAGCCAGAGCTCGCTTCCCGGCGGGCAAAGCGCCGCCAGCCGGCCTTGCGGGAGACGTTGCATGCGCGCCGGCCAATCGACCTTGGCAATGCCGCCCTCGAACGCACTGGGCGGAATCTTCAGCTCCACCGTTGCACGCAACGCGGCGATCGCGACGCCGGCATTCTCGAATTGATGGCGGCCATAGAGCTTCGGCGCCGGAAGATCGAGCAAGTCGGCGTCGTCCTGGTAGACGAGCCGCCCGCGCTCCTCGGTCGCAGTCCAGTCCTCGCCAGCCACCTTGATCGGAGCCTTGACGCGTGCCGCCTCTCGCTCGATTGCCGCCAGCGCCTCACGCGGCTGCGCTGCCACGATCGCCGGCACGCGTGGTTTGAAGATGCCGGCCTTCTCCGCCGCGATCTTGCCCAGCGTCTCTCCGAGGTGCTCGGCATGATCGAACGATACCGGCGTAATCACGGTGACGAGCGGGCGGTCGACGACGTTGGTCGCGTCGAGCCGTCCGCCCATTCCCACTTCGAGCAGCAATACGTCCGCGGGATTGCGTGCGAAAAGCAGGAGCGCCGCCGCCGTCGTGATCTCGAACACGGTGATGGATGCACCCGCGTTGATGCGCTCGCATTCGCCGAGTGCGTCGGCGAGCGCGTCGTCCGAAACGAGGCGTCCCTCGCCCTTCGCGCCGAGCCGAAAGCGCTCGTTGAAGCGCACGAGATGCGGAGAGGTATAGACGTGCACGCGCAGCCCCGCCGCCTCTAGGATCGCGCGCATGAAGGCAATGGTCGAGCCCTTGCCGTTCGTGCCCGCAACATGGATCGTCGGCGGCAGCTGTCGCTCCGGATGGCCGAGTGCCGCGAGAATGCGCCACATGCGATCGAGCGAAAGATCGATGCGCTTCGGATGCAATGCCGTGAGCCGCGCGACGATGGACTCGATGGAGGTCATTGCTTCGTTCATTGCAGGCGAGAATGTCGGATAGCGCGTCGCCGTCGCAGGCCGCGCGAGCGCCGAAGGGATGTGAACCCTTACCCCGCGCTCGGAAGGGGCAATTTGTCGGCCGGCGGCTTCGGTCGCGCCTTGGTCAACAGCCGGCACAGATTTGCCAGCGTCGGCCGCAGATGATGTCGGTGGACGACCATGTCCACCATGCCATGCTCCTTGAGATATTCGGCGCGTTGAAAGCCGTCGGGCAGCTTCTCGCGAATGGTCTGCTCAATCACGCGCGGCCCGGCAAAGCCGATGAGCGCGCCCGGTTCCGCAATGTGGACGTCGCCGAGCATCGCATAGGATGCCGTGACGCCGCCGGTGGTCGGATTGGTGAGCACGACGACGTAGGGTCGCCTCGCCTCGCGCAGCATCTGCACGGCAAGCGTGGTGCGAGGCAGCTGCATCAGCGAGAAAATTCCCTCCTGCATGCGCGCGCCGCCGGAAGCGGCGAACATGATGAACGGCGTGCCTTTGTCGACCGCGGTCTCCAGTCCCTTGATCACCGCCTCACCCGCCGCCATGCCGAGCGAGCCGCCCATGAAATCGAAATCCTGCACCCCGATCACCACCGGCAAGCCCTCGAGCTTGCCGAAACCGAGCTTGATCGCATCGTTGGTGCCGGTCTTGGTCCGCGCATCCTTGAGGCGGTCGGCGTAACGGAGCTCGTCGCGGAACTTGAGCGGATCGAGCGGCACCGCCTGGATCGCGATATCGAACCAGGTCTCGTTGTCGAACATCGACTTGAGCCGCATCATCGCCCCCATGCGCATGTGGTAGTTGGAGCCGGGGATGACGAACTGGTTCGCCTCGACGTCCTTGTAGAAGACGAGCTGACCGGTCTCCGGGCATTTGATCCAGAGATTTTCCGGCGTGTCGCGGCGTGCGAAATAATTGCGAATCTTCGGCCGGACGACGTTGGAGATCCAATTCATGACGCGGTCCTCTCGCCCGCCCGCATATATGGATCGCCTGTACAGCCCTGGCAACCCAAGGAGAAACCCAGGAAGGCTCTGGCGCTGCCGCGCGCTCAGCGGCGGCTACGCACCTTCGGTTTGATCGCGAAACCGAATGCGCCGTCGTCATCGAAAAGGGTCGGCGCATCGCTCGTGCGGGCACGTTCGATCGTGAGCAGGCGGAGCTTGGTGGCAACTCCGCCATTGGCGGAGAAGCCTCCGACCTTGCCGCCGGTGGCCAGTATGCGATGGCACGGGACGATGATCGGGAACGGATTGCGTCCGAGCGCTTGCCCGACCTCGCGCGCCAAGCCGCGCTCACCTACTCGCGCGGCGAGCTCGCCATAGGAGATTGTAGCACCTGCCGCAATGCCGCGCGCAGCCTCGTAGACCCCGCGATCGAACTCCGGAATGCCGTGCATGTCGAGCGCAACGGCGGAAAGATCGCTCGGCTCCCCGCTCAAGAGCGAAGTGATGGCGTCGATCGCACGGCGCACGTCCGTCGGCGGCGGCGCTTCCCGCGCGTGTGGGTATCGCCGCATGAGACGCGCGCGGGTTTTCGCCTCGCTCGCCTCCGGCAGCTGCACCCCGGCAATGCCGCGTGCGCTCCATGCGATGCCGCATCGGCCGATATTCGTGTCGAACAGCGCAAAGCCCTGTGCCGTCATGATGTCACTAATCTAGCGTCAGCGGTCGCTGCGAGCATCTCGATTCTTGCGCGCTATTCCGCCGCCAACCGCCGCGCACCGCGCACACCGCGTGCAAGTTCGGCGACGAGATTGATCACGACGGTCACCGTTTTCGCCGTCGCCTTGTCGTCCCGGTCGAGGCTTCCTTTGAGTGCGTTCACGAGCGCCGAGCCAACGACCACGCCGTCGGCCCCCGACGCGATCACCGCCGCTTGCTCGGCGGTGCGCACGCCGAAGCCGGCCGCCACCGGCAAGCTCGTGTGGCGCTTGATGCGCGCGACCGCGGCGGCAACTTTGCCCGGATCGGGCGTGGCCGTGCCGGTGATGCCGGTGATGGATACGTAGTAGACGAAACCCGACGTGTTCGCGAGCACGGCCAGCAGGCGTTTGTCGTCGGTCGTGGGCGTCGCCAGCCGGATGAAGTTCACTCCGGCCTTGAGCGCCGGGAGGCACAGCTCGGCGTCTTCCTCCGGCGGCAGATCGACGACGATAAGGCCGTCAACGCCGGCGGACTTGGCGTCGCGGAGAAAGCGGTCGACACCGTAAATGTAGATCGGGTTGTAGTAGCCCATGAGCACGAGCGGCGTCGCATCGTCGCCCTGGCGAAAGGCGCGCACCATGTCGAGCGTCTTCTTCAGGGTCTGACCGGCCTTCAGCGCACGCTGGGAGGACATCTGGATCGCCGGTCCATCGGCCATCGGATCGGTGAACGGCATGCCGAGCTCGACCACATCGGCGCCGGCCGCCGGAATGGCGCGCAGAATGGCGAGCGAGGTCTCGGGATCGGGGTCGCCGGCGGTGAGGAACGTGACCAATGCGGCACGACCTTGTTCCTTCAGCTCAGCGAAGCGACGATCGATGCGCGTGCTCATGAGTACGACTTCACTCGACGATCAATTGGGCAACCCTTTGCGCCTGCGCTCGCGCATCGCGGCCATACGGACATTGATGGTGCCCAGCATCAATATCACGATCGAGCCGATGAATTGCACCCATTCTTTCTTCTCCAGAATGGGACCGGGCGCGAACAGCCGCACGCGCAGGAAATAAGCGATATAGGCGACGGATACGACGATCAAAATCCAGCCGACGATCTTCTGCCTGCTGATCACAGGCCGCTCCCGCCGGCGGCGCAGCTCATCCGCCGCGCTGCTCCAGATAAGCCGCCACGCTCGCCAAGTCCTTGTCGCCGCGCCCGGACAAGTTGACCACCATCAGATGATCTTTGGCCTTTTGCGGAGCCAGATCCATCACCCTTGCCAGTGCGTGCGCCGGCTCGAGCGCGGGGATGATGCCTTCGAGCCGCGAGCAGAGCTCGAATGCGGCCACCGCCTCCTCGTCGGTCGCGGAAAGGTACGTGACTCGCTTCACATCGTTGAGCCAAGCGTGCTCGGGGCCGATGCCGGGATAATCGAGGCCGGCGGAGATCGAGTGTGCCTCGTTGATCTGCCCGTCGTCGTTCATCAGCAGATAGGTGCGGTTGCCGTGCAGGACCCCGGGCCGGCCGCCGGCGATCGAAGCCGCATGTAGGCCTGTCGAGAGCCCATGACCCGCCGCTTCCACACCGTAGATTTCGATGTGAGGCTCGTCGAGAAATGGATGAAACAGCCCCATCGCATTCGAGCCGCCGCCGATACAGGCAATGAGCGAGTCGGGTGAACGCCCTTCCGCTTCGAGCATCTGCGCGCGCGTTTCGTCTCCGATGATCGATTGGAATTCGCGCACCATCATCGGATAGGGGTGCGGCCCAGCCACCGTGCCGATGCAGTAGAACGTGTTTGCGACATTCGTGACCCAGTCGCGCAGCGCTTCGTTCATTGCGTCCTTGAGCGTTTTCGATCCCGATTCGACCGGGCGCACCTCGGCGCCCAGCGCCTTCATGCGCAGCACGTTCGCCTTCTGCCGTTCGACGTCGACCACGCCCATATAGACGACGCAGTCGAGGCCGAATTTCGCGCACATCGTTGCGGTCGCCACCCCGTGCATGCCTGCGCCGGTTTCGGCGATGACGCGCGGCTTGCCCATGCGGCGGGCAAGCAGGATTTGCCCCAGCACGTTGTTCACCTTGTGCGCGCCGGTGTGATTGAGGTCCTCGCGTTTGAGGTAGATTTTCGCTCCGCCGGTACCGCCGCTGGCGGCGGACACCCCGCGCAGATGCTCCGTCATGCGCTCGGCGAAATAGAGCGGCGTCGGCCGGCCGACGTAATCCGTGAGATAGCCGTCCATCTGGCGGCGGAAGCCGGGATCGTTCTTCGCCGCGGCGTAAGCCGTTTCCAACTCCAGAATGAGCGGCATCAGCGTCTCGGCGACGAAGCGGCCGCCGTAGAGCCCGAAATGTCCGCGCTCGTCGGGTCCGGTGCGGAACGAATTGAGCTGTTGGATGGTCATACGCTGCTCACGACTTTGTGGGGCGCGGCACGGTTGCTTGCGGCATCACGTGCCGCAGCGATGAAGGCGCGGATCTTGTCGGGGTCCTTCTCCCCCGGCACCCGTTCCACGCCAGAGGAGACGTCGACGGCGGGGGCGGCGGTAATGTGCAGCGCCTGCGCGACGTTGCCGGCATCGAGGCCGCCCGAGAGCATGAACGGCGCGCGCGTTTGTACGTTCTCGAGCAGCCGCCAGTCGAAGCGCTTGCCGAGCCCGCCTGGCCGCGTGGCCTCTGCCCCCGCGCGCGCATCGAAGATCAACCCATCGGCCACCCCGTCATAGAGCCGGATCGCCACGAGATCCGCGCGTTCCGCGATCGCAAGCGCCTTCATGACCGGGAGCCCGAAGCGCTCACGCACGGCCGTCACGCGCTCCGGCGTCTCGCGACCGTGAAGTTGCAGCAGATCGGGCTTGAGCGCGTCGATGCTTGCCGCCAGCTCATCGTCGACCGCGTCGACGGAAAGCGCGACCTTTCGCGCCCTTCCGCGCACGCGCTCGCCCAGAGTGCGCGCAGCCTCGAAACCGACATGACGGGGCGAGGGCGCAAAGAACACGAAGCCGACCAGATCGGCACCGGCCGCGAGCGCCACATCGAGCGCATCGGGCGTCTTGAGGCCGCAAATCTTGATCAGAATGGACATCGCCACGGTCCCGCTACGGCGCGGTTCTAGCGCGGCGATGACGTTTTGTCTCGCTTGGCCAGTCCATTGATATTCAAGAACAAATTAGTTCGGCTATCGCGCCGGGGGCGGGATGGTCAGCGGCGGCGCCGCATCGGCAGGCAGCGGATGGGCGGGAAGCGGGGACCCCAGCCGTCGTCTGAGGCGGTCCACCTCGACGTGCAGTTCGCGGGCCTGCGCATCGGCAAGGCGCGCGGCACGTCGCCACCTTCCCTGCCTGAGCCAGGCGGCGATGCCGCCGACCAGGACGCCTCCAGTCAGGAGCATCAACATCAAGACATAGAGCGGGAGTGCCCGCGTGAGCGCGGGATGCGCCGGATCGAATGGATCGAAGGAGACGATGACGCTCTGGCGATTGGCTACCGCCAAGCTGATGAGGAGGATCGCAAGCGGCACCAGGATCAGCGCGGTGACGATCCTGCGGATCATGAGCTTGAGGGACTCGTGCGATTGAGTCGCTCGCGCATTTCCTTCCCGGTTTTGAAGAAGGGCACTGATTTCTTGTCCACCGAGACATGCGCGCCGGTACGCGGATTGCGCCCGGTACGCGCCGGACGGTTCTTGACCGAAAACGCACCGAAGCCGCGCAGCTCGACCCGATCGCCGCGCGCCATGGCCGCAGTGATCTCGCCGAGAATGGCGTTGACGATGTTTTCCACATCGCGCTGGTAGAGATGCGGGTTCTGCGCGGATATGCGCTGCACGAGCTCGGACTTGATCATCGCTGCTGCCGTCCTGGGCCGGTCGGGACGAATCGTTCCGTCTCTAGTTCGCGATTGGAGGGTGCCAAAGCGCCAAGAGACCGTCAAGGTTGAGACGCTCTACCGCCTGCACCGCGCCCCACTCCTCCAGGCGTCGCGCAAACAAGCCCAGGCCTAGCGCGTCGAGACTGGTGACCACGGCCGTATGCAGGAAGGGCCAATCGCCGAACCGCTCGCGCAACCGATAGTCGCGCACTGGCGTCTTCGGATCGATGTTCTTCTCCTTTGCCAGCCAGGCGAGCGCCGCCCTCTCATCGCCGATTTCGTCGACGAGCTTGAGCGCGAGGCCCTGCCGGCCGGTAAAGACGCGACCGTCGGCCACCCGCTCCAACGCTGCATCGTCGAGGTGGCGGCGCGCCTTCACCATGCCGCGGAACCAAGCATAGGAATCCGAGACGATTGCCTCGATGGCGGCGCGCGCCTCCGGCGAGGTCGGCTCAAAGCCGTTGGGCGCCGCCTTGAGTGGCGAGGACTTGATCTCTTCGACCTTGATGCCGAGCGTCTTGAGGAGATCGCTGACGTTTGGATATTGGAACAACACGCCGATCGAGCCGACCAGCGAGGTCTCCAGCGCGACGATGTGATCGGCCGCGATTGCCGTGATGTAGCCGCCCGAAGCCGCGAGCCCGTCGACCACCACGACCAGCGGCTTTTGCTCCTTGAGCTGCATCAAGGCGTCATGCAGCTGCTCCGAGCCGGCCGTCGTGCCGCCGGGGCTGTTGATGTGCACGATCACGGCCCGGGCGCGCGATTTGCCAAGCCGCTCCAGCGCTTCGACCCGCTGCAAGTCGCTGCGGATGAGGCCGGTGATGGTGACGCGCGCAATCGATCCGGCCGGCGACCCGGTCCATGCCTCGGTTCCGGGGGCGCGCAAGGCGGCGCCTACCGCCACCACGGCGCAGATGGCAACGATGATGGCGCAAATGCGCCAGAAGGTCAGTTTGCGCCGCATCCGGCGGCGATCGACGATGGTATCGGCATCGAGCGACATGGCTCACTCCCTCGACGGCTCGCCTGCGGGCCTAGTCCTTGTTCTCTGATGGCTTTTCCGTTGCGCGCCTGAGCGCGGTGCCGAGGATATCGCCGAGCGTTGCCCCCGAATCGGTCGAGCCGTACTGGGCAATCGCTTCCTTCTCCTCCGCCACTTCGAGCGCCTTGATCGAGACTTGTACCTTGTGGGTGCGGCGGTCGAACTGGGTGACGCGGGCGTCGACTTTCTGTCCGACCGAGAAACGCTCCGGCCGCTGCTCGCCGCGGTCGCGCGCCAGCTCGGAACGCTTGATGAAAGTGGTGAGGTCGGTGCCGACGATCTTCACGTCGATGCCGCCCTCCTTCACCTCGGTGACCTCGCAGGTGACGACCGCGCCTTTCTTGAGATCGCCGGCGGTCTCCATGCCGTCGTCCGCGAGCTGCTTGATGCCAAGCGAGATGCGCTCCTTCTCGACATCGACGTCGAGCACCTTGGCCTTGACCTTGTCGCCCTTCTTGTACTCCTCGATCACCTGCTCGCCCGGCCGCTTCCAGTCGAGGTCGGAGAGATGGACCATGCCGTCCACGTCGCCGTCGAGGCCCAGGAACAGCCCGAACTCGGTCTTGTTCTTGACGTCGCCTTCAATGACGGAGCCGGGCGGATATTTCTCGACAAAGGCCTCCCACGGATTGCGCATGGTCTGTTTGAGACCGAGCGAGATGCGCCGCTTGACCGGATCGACTTCGAGTATCTGCACGTCCACCTCTTGCGAGGTAGATACGATCTTGCCGGGATGCACGTTCTTCTTGGTCCAGGACATCTCGGAGACGTGAATGAGTCCTTCGATGCCGGGCTCGAGTTCCACGAACGCGCCATAGTCGGTGATGTTGGTGACCCGGCCTTTGAACCGCGCGCCGACCGGATATTTCGCCTCGATACCCTGCCAGGGATCATCCTGCAGCTGCTTCATGCCGAGCGAGATGCGGTGGGTCTCGTGGTTGATCTTGATGATCTTGACCTTCACCTGCTGGCCGATGTTGAGCACCTCGGTCGGGTGATTGACGCGCCGCCACGCGATGTCGGTGACGTGCAGCAGACCGTCGATGCCGCCGAGATCCACGAATGCGCCGTAGTCGGTAATGTTCTTGACGACGCCGTCGATGACCTGACCCTCTTCGAGGTTCTGCACCAGTTCCTGGCGCTGCTCGGCGCGGGTCTCTTCCAGCACGGTGCGGCGCGACACCACGATATTGCCCCGGCGGCGATCCATTTTCAGGATTTGGAAGGGCTGCGGCTGATTCATCAGCGGCGACACATCCCGGATCGGCCGGATATCGACCTGGCTGCGCGGCAGAAACGCCACCGCGCCGTCGAGATCGACCGTGAAGCCACCCTTGACCTGATTGAAGATGACGCCCTGGACCTTTTCGTTGTTGTTGAAGGCCTTTTCCAGCTTGCCCCAGCTCTCCTCCCGGCGCGCCTTATCGCGCGAGAGCACGGCTTCGCCGAGCGCGTTCTCCACCCGCTCAAGATAGACCTCGACCGTGTCTCCGACCTTGATGTCCGCCTGCCGACCCGGTCCGGTGAATTCCCGCAACGCGACCCGGCCCTCGGTTTTGGCCCCCACATCGATGACGGCGAGATCCTTTTCGATCGCAACGACCGTCCCCTTGACCACAGCGCCTTCCTGCGGACTGCCTTGGGCGAAGGATTCTTCCAGCATTTTCGCGAAATCTTCGCGCGACGGCGTGGCGGAACTGACGGCGGTGGCCATGAACACTCCTTAAGCTAGCGGTCGGCGCCGGATTGTGGGTTGATGGCGTCTTGTTCGCCGGGGCCGAAGACCATGAGACTTCGGCAGCCGCCGCAAGTTCGTGTTGCGCAGACGAGGCGCCTGCGTGCAGCGGTCCGGGCCGTGACCCAGCGATCAAGACAATGATTTACGTCCCGTGCGCCATCAAAGAAGCGGGGCGGAGCAGGCTGATCCTCCATTGACGAAAGCACGGTCAGCCGCGCTTCCGGCCTGCTCGGACGGCTTCGACGATGTCGATGGCGGCCCGGAATGCGGCGTCTATATCCAAATGCGTAGTGTCGAGCAAGTGCGCATCCGGCGCGGCTTTCAAGGGGGCGATCGCCCGCTTGCTATCGCGTTCGTCCCGGCGTCGGATGTCGGCCAAGACATCGGCCGCGTTGATGCGCTCGCCCGCCTGCTCCAACTCGGCGGCGCGGCGGCGCGCGCGCACCTCCGGAGTTGCGGTGACGAAGATTTTCACGTCCGCGTCGGGAAAAATCACTGTTCCGATGTCGCGGCCGTCAAGCACAGCACCGGGCGGCGCCCGTCCGAACTCGCGTTGAAACGCCAGCACGAGCTTGCGCACCTCAGGGATGGCCGAGACGAGCGAGGCCGCCTCGCCGACGGCTTGCCGCTTGAGCGCCGCCTCGTCGAAATGGCGGGGATCGAGCGCCTCGGCAGCCGTCATGGCGCGCGCGTGGTTGTCGGGAGAGTGGCCGGTATCGAGCACGGCCTTGGCCACGGCGCGGTAAATCAGCCCCGTATCGAGGTGGCGCAAGCCGTAGTGGCCGGCGAGCCGCTTGCCCAGGGTTCCCTTGCCTGAGGCCGCCGGCCCGTCGATGGCGATGATCATGAAAGATCGGCCCCGAGGCCGCGCATCACAGCCGTGAAACCGGGAAAGCTCGTCGCGATGATCCCGGCATCGTCAACCCGCACCGGCTTGTCGCTGGCCAATCCCATGACCAGAAATGCCATGGCAATGCGGTGATCCATGTGCGTCGCCACCAGCCCGCCACCCGGCGCTCGACCCTTGCCGTGCACGATCAGATCGTCTGCGTCGATTTCGACCTCAACGCCGTTCGCCTTCAGGCCATCGGCGACTGCGCTGAGCCGATCGGATTCCTTCACGCGCAATTCCTTGAGCCCGCGCATCACCGTCGTGCCCTGAGCGAAGCTCGCCGCCACCGCGAGGACTGGATATTCGTCGATCATGGACGGGGCGCGCGCCGCCGGCACCTCGACGCCGCGCAGCATCGAAGCGCGCACCCGCAAGTCGGCGACCTCTTCGCCGCCGGCGCTGCGCATGTCGAGCACCTCAATATCGGCGCCCATCTCGCGAAGCGTAACGATGAGACCTGTGCGCAGCGGATTGGTCATCACGTCGGCGAGGATCACCTCCGAGCCCAGCACGATCGACGCCGCCACCATTGGAAACGCGGCCGAGGACGGGTCGGCGGGCACCAAGACGGGTGCCGGCGCAAGTTCGGGCTCGCCCCGCATGGTAATCTTGCGACCCTGCGCACCTTCCGCTTCGACCCTCACCTCGGCCCCGAAATGCTTGAGCAGACGCTCGGTATGATCGCGGCTCGCTTCGCTTTCGACGACCGTGGTTTCGCCCGGCGCGGCAAGTCCGGCGAGCAGCACCGCCGATTTGATCTGCGCCGAAGGCACCGGCGTGCGATAGACGATCGGAATCGGATCACGCGCGCCGGTGAGCGTGATGGGCAGGCGGCCGCCGTCGCTCATGTTCACAGCGCGCGCGCCAATCAGCTCGAGGGGGTCGAGAATTCGTTTCATCGGGCGGCGGCGCAGGCTGGCATCGCCATCGAAGGTCGCGAGGATGGGGCAGCCGGCAACCGCCCCCATGGCGAGTCGGCAGCCTGTGCCGGAATTGCCGAAGTCGAGCACGCCATCGGGCGTGCGGAAGCCGCCCACGCCCACGCCATGAACGCGCCATGCGCCTTCGCCGGTGCGCTCGAGGCGCGCGCCCAGCGCGCGCATTGCGTTGGCGGTGTTGAGCACGTCCTCGCCTTCGAGCAGCCCGGATATGCGGGTCTCCCCGACCGTGAGCGCGCCGAAGATGAGGGCGCGGTGCGAGATCGATTTGTCGCCGGGCACGCGCGCGCGACCTTTCAGAGCGCCCGTGCGGCGTGCGGTCAGCGGAGATGAGGCGGCATGGTCCACGGGCAAGCTCGCGGTTGGCGGCTCTCTAGCACGGGAGGAAAAGGGCGTCATCCGTGCCGGCCGCGGGTGCGCCGGCGCCGCCAGCGAAAGCCGTTCGGGCGGTATTGACACCGTCATTGTGACTCGCCAAGTGAGGCAGCTCAATTTCAGACCCCGCCAAGGAACCCGGAACGTGGCCAAACCCGACCTCGGCACCAAGCGCCTGTGCACCAATTGCGGCGCGAAGTTCTACGATCTCAGCAAGGACCCGATCATCTGCCCGAAGTGCCACACTGTGATGGAGCTTGCGGCGGTCGCCGCGCGGCCGCGGCCGGAAACCGTGGCCGCTGCCCGCGCCGCCGCTGCGGCTGAAGAAGAGGTGGTGGCGCCGGAGACCGCCGAGGCTGAGTTCGTCTCGCTCGAGGAGGCGGATGCCGAGGTGCAGGGCAAGAAACCCGAAGGCGAGGCGGTCGAGGGTGCCGAAGAGGAGGTCGAGATCGAAGACGAGGGCATGGACGATGCCACCTTCATCGAGGAGCAGGAGGAGGGCGACGAGGACGTCACCGACATCATCGGCGACGTGGACGACGAGGAGGAAACGTAAGGTCGATTTGAGCCGGCTGCCGGGGGGAGGCCTCTCCTGGTGACCGCAGGGCCGGCTTGTTACAATTCATTTGAGGTTCGGACGCGATTATCCCGACACCGCGTCCCGCGTGGGGCCATAGCTCAGTTGGGAGAGCGCTTGAATGGCATTCAAGAGGTCAGGGGTTCGACTCCCCTTGGCTCCACCACTTAATAAGAGACTGATATTCGATTGTTTCGCATGGATCGTCGTCCGCCGCACAAACTTGCTGCCTGAAGGAACAACAAGGCGCCTCCTGCTCCCTATTCCACGTCCAACATTCAGGGCAGAATAAATGGCGTCGTCGCCCGTCTCAGGTAGCGAACGCCATGACCCTTCCCCGTCGTCGATTTCTCCAGCTGGCGGCGGGCGCTGCCGCGCTTTCGGCGGCGCCACGGCCCGCCAACGCGCAAGCCTATCCCACGCGGCCGGTGCGCATCATCATCGGGTTCGGGCCGGGCGCATCGGGCGACATCGCGGCGCGCGTGCTCGCCCAAGCGCTCACGCGGCCGCTCGGCCAGCAATTCATCGTCGAGAACCGCAGCGGGGCCGGCAGCAATATCGCCACCAACTTCGTGGCGCACGCTCCGAATGACGGCTACACGCTGCTGCAAGGCACCGTCGCCAATACCATCAACGCCGTCATCACGCCCAATCTCGGCTTCGACTTCGCCAAGGACTTCGCGCCGATCTCGCTGTTCGCGACGCTGCCCAACATCCTGGTCGTGCACCCCTCGCTCGGCGTGCGCACGCTGGAGGAGTTCATCAAGCTCGCGCGGGCAAAACCGGGCGAGTTGTCGTACGGCTCGGCGGGGGTGGGCGGCACGTCGCATTTCACCGGCGAGCTGTTCAACGTCATGGCCGGCACTAAGCTCGTGCACGTGCCCTATCCGGGAACGGCCCAAGCCGCGACCGACCTGTTGGGCGGACGCGTGCAGGTGATGTTCTCGCCGATATCGACCGTGTTGCAATTCGTCGCCGACGGCAAGCTCGTCGCACTCGCCTCGACGGCGTTGCACCGTGCGAGCGCGGCACCGCAACTGCCGACGATGTCGGAGGGAGGGCTGACCGGCTTCGACACGTCCGGCTGGTTCGGGTTGCTCGCGCCGGCCGGCACCGATCGCGACATCATCGAGCGCGTCGCGGCTGCCTCCAGCGAAGCCGCGAAATCTCCCGACGTCGTGGCCACCATGGCACGGCAGGGTTTCGACATGGCCGGCGGCAGCCCCGGGGAATTTGCCGCCTTCATCCGCGATGATTTGGCCAAATGGGAGCGCGTCGCCAGCGCAGCCGGGCTGAAGCGGTAACGGCGCAGGGCCGAGCCGAGCCGCCGTCACAACCCCGATCGCCGCCTGCCTCAAGGCTGGCAACGCAAACCCGTCCAGCCGAATGCGGTATATTGATCCGCAACGGCACGCATCAATCGAACGGCTCGGACTGTGAACCCTGTCGGCGCGAAACCTCTCATCGCTCTTACCGGCGCCACCGGCTTCATCGGCCAGTGGCTGTTGCGCGAACTGCCCAAGCGCGGCTACCGGCTGCGCGTGCTGCTGCGACGTCCGAGCGCCGTGCCGATGGAGGCAGCCAGCGCCGTCGTCGGCGACCTGGCACGGCCGCAAAACATGGCGGCAGCGCTCGCCGACATTGACGCGGTCATCCACTCGGCCGGCGTTGCCCACGCCATGTCCGGATTGCCCGAGGACGATTATCGCGTGCTCAATACCGAGGCGACGATCGCGCTTGCCCGCGCCGCGCAACGCGCGGGCGCCAAGCGCTTCATCTTTCTCTCCTCCATCCGCGCGCAGTCGGGGCCAACCGCGGATCAGATCCTAACCGAGGATCTCGCCCCGCAACCGACCGATGCCTATGGCCGCTCCAAATTGGCAGCGGAGCAGGGGCTGGCGGAGCTTGATCTCGATTGGGTCGCGCTGCGGCTCGTCCTCGTCTATGGCGCCGGGGTGAAGGGCAACATGGCGGAGCTGCTACGGTTTGCGCGCACACCCTATCCGCTGCCGCTCGGCGCGCTGCACGGCCGTCGATCGCTGCTCGCGCTGGATAATCTGGTGGCGGCCATCGATACGGTGCTGGCCGCGGCCGGGCCGCTGCGGCGGCCGCTCATCGCCGCCGATCCAGCGCCGCTGACCATCCCTGAGATGATTGCCGCGGTACGCCGCGGCCTCGGACGTTCTCCCGGCCTCATTCCCGTCCCCCCGGTTTTGCTCAGAACGGCCTTGCGCGCGACGGGCCGGACGGAGATTTACCAACGGCTGGCCGGCTCGCTGGTCGCCGATCCCGGCACGCTCCTGCGCCTGGGTTGGAAGCCGCCGGTCACTACGCGGGAGGGACTTGCGGCACTCGCGCGCAGCTGACGAACGCACATGCCCGGTATAAGCCGGGCATGGCAACTACGAGGCGCAGGTGTTGGCGTAGCGCGATCAGCGCGTCAGCACGATGAAGTCCGTGCCCTTGCCGGTCTCGGGCCCAAGCCCCTGGTCGGAGATGACGAGCGAGGCACCGGGCGACATCAGCTCGGAAATCCGCTCAAGCGCCTCGGGGGGAATGCTGACGCGCTCGAGCGCTTCGGTCGCGTTCGATGCCGGCCGTACCGGTGCCGGCGGCGGCTCGACGTGCTTGCCCTTGGCCGACTTCTTGGCCGACGCCGGCCCGGCGCCGGGCATCGATACCACGTTCCAG
>WNFZ01001538.1_pt1 | contig 23784 bp, 23 predicted proteins | sample 5400081 | NCBI WGS metagenome assembly WNFZ01 (sample SAMN13153365, study PRJNA577476) | soil metagenome | isolation source: 80 cm soil or saprolite under grassland replicate 1 | place: USA:California | collected 2016-06-15
AAAACATCTACAAGACTTCTGAAGACAAGGAAGAATTTTGAACTTCGAACAATTTACTTTGGATTCCCGCTTAATGCAGGGAATCAAAAACGCGGGTTATGAGACCGCGACACCGATCCAGGAAGCGGCAATCCCCGCCGCGCTGCGCGGACGTGACATCATCGGCACCGCGCAGACCGGCACCGGCAAAACTGCAGCCTTCGTCCTCCCTATTCTCACCAAACTGCTTGACGGTCCGCGCGGTATTCCGCGCGCACTCATCGTCACGCCGACGCGTGAGCTCGCAGAACAGATCCATCAGGTGATCCAGGCATTGTCCGTGGGAACGAGGCTGAGAAGCGCAACCATCTATGGAGGCGTCACCGCCAGCCGCCAAATCAAGGCATTGAAAGATGGCGTGGAGATCCTTGTAGCATGCCCAGGTCGTTTGCTGGACCTCATTCAACAACGCTATGCAAAGATGGAACGCATCGAAATCCTGGTGCTCGACGAAGCCGACCGCATGTTCGACATGGGTTTCCTGCCCGATGTAAAACGCATCATCAAAGCTGTACCCACTCGACGACAGACCATGCTTTTCTCCGCGACTTTTCCGGCTGAAGTTGAACTTCTCGCCAAGAGTGCACTCGTGGAACCGCAAAAAATTGCCATGGGCATCAGCAAACCCGCAATCACAGTGACGCATGCGTTGTATCCTGTGCCTCAACATTTGAAATCCGGATTGTTGCTAGAACTGCTCAAGCAAACGGACACCGATTCGGTGTTGATCTTCACTCGCACGAAACATCGTGCCGACAAATTGGCGCGTCAGATCGCACATGCAGGACATCGCGTCACGAGCCTGCACAGCAACCGTACCCAAGGGCAGCGCGAACAAGCCCTGCATGGTTTCAAAACTGGACACTTCCGCATTATGGTCGCTACCGACATTGCAGCGCGCGGTCTCGATATTGACAGCATCTCGCACGTGATCAACTTCGACATGCCTGACACCGCGGATGCCTATATCCATCGCATTGGGCGAACGGGACGTGCCGAGCGCACAGGCGATGCATTCACTCTCGTCACGCCGGAAGACAATGACATGATCCGCCAGCTGGAACGCATCATGGGACATCCCCTCAAACGCGAGACTCTCCCCGATTTTGACTACATGGTTGCCGCGCCGCCGAGACATGGTCACGCCATGCATGATGGATCGCGCCCTCCACGCCGTGCTCCCGTCCCAACAAGTTATGGAAAAAATCGGTTAGCGCCGAGACGCAGAAAGTAAATAGTAATTGGTAATCCGCCTTCCATACAGGCGGATTTTGATTTAATCTAGAATCCAGTTGCTTTACAGATCAATCATCCTGATAAAATAGAAAAAACTTTAGAGGTGAGGGATCATGAACAAACTAATTCTCGCAACCAGACAAGGCGTTGTCATTTGTGAGCGCGATGAAAAAGATTGGAAAGAAACATCGCGTGGATTAATCGACCAGCACGCTACCAGCATTATCGCCCGTGAAGGTGTGATCCTTGCAGGGACAGAGAACGGCATCTTTCGCTCTGGCGATCCGCTGGATGGCATTCCACCCCGACATTTCTGACTTCGAATTTGCAGGCACGGAACCTGCGAATATCTTTGTTTCCCACAATGGAGGCGACCTGTGGCGTTCATGTCCCGAAGTCGCCGAATTGCGAGATGAATTCAAATGGAACTTGCCCTATTCACCGGAAGCAGGTTGCGTGCGCGGTTTCGCCTTTCATGGATCGCGTGCCTATGCCGCGGTGGAAGTCGGCGGTGTTTTGATTTCTGATGACAAGGGCGAATCGTGGCGACTGGCAGACGGCAGCGATGGCAACCCTGATCTCCAGGGTCCGCCCGAACCGTTTGTGTACCCTGATGTTCACTCCCTGGAAGTTCATCCCTCCTCGCCGGACTTGGTTTATGCGCCAACAGGTGGAGATTTCTACCGCTCTTATGATGGCGGCAAAACCTGGGTCGATCTTTATGATTGCTATTGCCGTGCGGTGTGGGTGGATCCTTTGGATTCGGAACATATCATTCTTGGTCCTGCGGATCATGTGGATGCAAACGGCCGCATCGAAGAGTCGCGTGATGGAGGTAAAACCTGGTTGTTGGCGTCGAATGGGCTCAAAGTCCCATGGCGGCGCGGCATGGTGGAACGCTTTTTCGAAGCTGATGACGAGTTGTTCGCCGTTCTATCGAATGGTCAACTTCTCATTACATCTCTTTCAAATTTGGAATGGCGCTACATTTTGCCGGACGTCCATCATGTGAATGCAATTACAAGAATGGTTGAATAAGGAGTTTAGGATGCGAGTTGCGATAATCTCTGACATACATGGCAATGATTTTGCTTTTGATAAAGTCGAAACGGATATCCAAAAACAAAATGTCGATCAAATCGTCTGCCTGGGCGATGCCATTCAGGGCGGGGCACAGCCTGCGGCTGTTGCGCAAAGATTGCAAAGATTGAATTGTCCGGTTGTGATGGGAAACGCAGATGCGTGGCTACTCAGCGGCGTCGAAACAGGTGATGAGGGTATCCCTGCGGAGCGATTGCACAAGATGGGTGAGATTCGGCTCTGGTCTTTATCTCAACTCACAGAAGATGATCGCGCCTTTATCTCAAGCTTTCAACCTACTGTGACAATTCCTCTTGAAAATGAGCTTAACCTTTTATGCTTTCACGGCTCACCAGTTTCCTTCGATGAGATTATCTTACCGGCCGCTGCGCAGGAGGAATTTCAGAAATCTCTAGGCGAATATTCGGATCGCATCCTCACCGGCGGTCATACTCATGCCCAACAAATTCGGCGCAATGGCAAATATTTCTTCTTCAACCCGGGAAGTGTCGGTTTTGCTTACAGCCACCACCAACCCGACGGGCAGTTCCATGCGGATCCCTGGGCGGAATATGCAGTCCTGACTGCCGAAGATGATCAAGTGAGTCTTGAGTTTCGTCGCATTCCTTTTGATGCAGAAGAACTAATTCGCATTTATCGTGAAAGCGGGCGTCCATTTGCAGAGGAAGCCATAGCACAATATCAATCTTAGCGTCTCTGCTAGAATCAAAAAGAGTCCCGCAAAACGCGGGACTCTTTTTTGTCTAAGACTAGCTCGCCATGGTGACGTTGCTTGCCTGCGGTCCTTTGGGTCCTTGTTCAACATTGAACTCGACCTTTTGACCTTCCATCAGATTGCGGAAACCATCGCCTTGAATGGCAGAGAAATGGACGAAAACGTCCTTTCCACCTTCGCGCTCGATGAAGCCGAAGCCCTTGTCACCATTAAACCACTTGACGGTACCAGTTATACGTTCAGACATTGTATTTGCCTCCTATGGCAATTCTAAAATTTAGGTGTTCTGTTTAGTTCCATCGGAGGGCAAAACAAAACGGCTCACGTATCAAACCGTGAGCCGTTGGTATTTGTACTTCCAACACGAACTTACTGTTATCCTACAAAAAGAATAATATCATACTAACAGGGATATGTCAACCAATATTCGTTAGCATTGTCTAAGAGTGAGTGACAATCAAGAATGGATTCTCTTAATGCTATAATCTTCTATCATGAATTTCCTCATCATTGGAGCCGCGGGATTCCTCGGCTTTTCTCTTGCCAATCAACGCATATCACATGATAAATCATCAAACTAGTCTGACAACGTCACAAAGTCGCCTATCCACTATCCATACACGTGTTCAATTTCCAGGATTAAATACGCTTCGATTTTATGCAGCTGTGTCGGTAATCGTAGAACATGTAAGTATACAATTCCCTACAAACCATAACTTGTTTCGAGTTGTTACCCTTTTTTTTCTTAATGCCCAGCATGCTGTCAATCTGTTCTTTGTCTTAAGTGGCTTTTTAATTACCTACCTGCTTTTGGATGAACGGATAGTGATGGGTGTGATTAATATTAGAAATTTCTATATTCGACGCGTGTTACGAATTTTGCCACTTTATTACTGGGTCACATTGCTGGGTTTGATCATTTTTCCAATATTATTTGGTTCGAGCTATCCCTTAACTGCCTTGCCTCACTATAAGCTTTTGTTAGCCTTTGTTCTGCTGCCCAATTTTGCCAGTCTCACCGCACCTATGATTCATATGTGGTCAATTGGGGTTGAGGAGCAATTTTATGCTTTATGGCCATGGGCCAATCGATCTGACGCGGCGATGCTTAAAGTCTGTTTTGGCATCATAATTATTAAATTATTACTAACGCCGGTTATCGTCTCTTTCAATGACAAAGAAACAACAATCATGTTTTATAGTTTGCGCTTCGAATGCATGGCCATTGGTGCACTAGGCGCATATGCGTACTTAAGGAACTCTCATCTTGTGAGATGGATCTACGACCCCTGGGTCCAAATATTGGCACTGGGGGCTTTTGCCTTTCTGGTCATATTTGATGTTCCAATTAACACGTATAATACGATGTGGTCTTCAGTGGTATACATAATACTTATCATGAATGTAGCCACCAATCATCAATCCTTTCTGCGGTGCAATTTTCCTCTTACGGAAAAGTTTGGTGAAATCAGTTATGGTCTATATCTATATCATTTTCCAGTATTGTACGTGATCTATTTTGTTGCTCATAAAACTGGATTGGACAATATATGGACTTCCCCGTTGCTATTATTAACGATCACACTCGCAAGCACTTGGGCGCTTGCATTTCTGTCCTATCATTGGTTCGAAACACCGTTTCTTAATTTAAAAAAGAAACTTGCAGCAACCAATCATTAAACAGCGTGAATAAAACTGGCTACTTTTTCAATCGAAATTATGATGAAAAATCACAAGCGTAGTGAATTACTTAGGACTATAGGTTTGCTTCTCGTATGAATTTTCTCATCACCGGAGCCGCGGGATTCCTCGGCTCTTCTCTTGCGAATCAACTTGCTCGTGAGGGACATCAAGTTCGCGGGCTGGATGATCTTTCCACCGGCGATCCGCAATCGCTGGCGCCCGATGTCCATTTCACGCGCGGTGACGTCAGCGATCGTCCCAAATTGTGGACTCTCCTTCAGGAAGTGGATGTAGTCTACCACCTGGCGGCGCGCGTCTCCGTACCCGAATCGATTCTGTACCCGCGGGATTACAACACGGTCAATGTCGGCGGGACGGTGGCGCTCATGGAAGCGATGCGCGATGTGGGCGTGAGACGCGTCGTTCTCGCCTCGTCGGGAGCCGTGTACGGGGATTTAGCGGAGCAACCACTGAAAGAAAGTTTCACGCCCAACCCTCGCTCGCCGTATGCAGTTTCCAAACTTGCCGCGGAATATTACGTCCGCACGATTGGCGGATTATGGGGCATCGAGACACTCAGCTTGCGCATCTTCAATGCCTATGGACCGGGTCAACATTTACCCGCCTCACATCCACCGGTTGTCCCCCACTATTTGAAACAGGCGCTCCGTAGCGGAACCCTTGTCGCACATGGTGATGGCAGTCAAACGCGCGATTACGTTTACGTGGATGATGTGGTCAGCGGATTAGTCGCCGCGGCAACTGCACCCAATATCAATGGCTTAGTGATCAACATTGGGTCTGGTAATGAGACCAACATTCGTGAATTGATCAAATGTGTGCAAGAGGTGGTTGGAGGCAATGCCGAAGTAATTTACAATGCCACGACCTCCGGCGGTGTCTCTCGTCTCTGTGCAGATTTAACACTTGCAAGTCAAAAACTAAACTATCGCCCGTCGATCGGATTGGAAGAAGGATTACGGTTAACATTGAAACGTGATCCGAGACTCAGATAGCGTTTGAACGTCGAAGGTTGGAACGTTCAAACGTTCCAACCTTGAAACCTGAAAACGATGAACATTCTTCCCAGAGATTTTTACAACCGTCCAACGTTAAAAGTCGCCCGAGATCTGATCGGTGCGCGCCTGATTCGCATTCTTGATGAGAAAAAACTGGTCGGCTTGATCACGGAAACGGAAGCCTACATCAGCGGAAAAGATTTGGCTTGCCATGCCAAAGCGGGTATCACGCCGCGTACACAAGTCATGTTTGGTGAGCCGGGGCATGCTTATGTTTACTTCACTTACGGTAATCATTGGATGTTGAACGTAGTCGCTGAGCGCCAAGGATTCCCGGCTGCAGTGTTGATCCGTGCAATCCAGCCAATCGAAGGAGTGGACGCCATGCTCGAGCGGCGCAGTGGGCGCGATACGTTCGGTCCCGGCAAACTTTGTCAGGCAATGGGGATTACGAAAAGCGAAAATGGAGTCGATTTAACGGGAGCCAACGGCGGCTTATGGATCGAAGCGGGTATCAAAGTCCCCAATTCGCGCGTGACGAAAGGTCCGCGTGTGGGTTTAAATAATACGCCAGAGCCATGGCTATCCAAGCCATGGAGATTCCTGGTAAAGGGCTGGAGAGTAGAGACTAGCGAATAGAACCTAGTCAACTGCTCTCTGTTCACTACTCTCTTATTTCGGAGGAGCAATGGGTTTACTTGAAGGCAAGACCGCACTGATTTTTGGTTTGGCAAATGACAAGTCAATCGCATGGGGTATTACGCAGGCATTTCATCGGGAAGGCGCCAACATTGGTATCAGCTACGCCGGCGAAATGCTCGAGCGCCGCGTCAAACCGCTCGCAGAAAAAGTGGGCTGTCAATGGGTGGAAGAATGTGACGTCACAAAAGATGATCAGATTTCCGCGGTCGCAGAAAAAGCCGCGCAGCATTTTGGCAAGATTGATGTGCTCGTCCATTCGATTGCATTTGCGGGGCGCGACGAATTGAGCAGGCCCTATTACCAAACCAGCCGCGAGGGATTCAAGAATGCGCTCGACATTTCGGTATTTTCATTTGTCGCGTTGACCAACGCATTCCACTCGATGTTGAATCCGGGAGCTTCTGTGATGTGTCTCACCTATTATGGCTCGGTGAAAGTCGCGCCACACTATAACGTTATGGGCGTGGCAAAGGCGGCATTGGAATCTTCCACAAGATATTTGGCATATGATCTTGGAACCGAAAAAATTCGCGTCAACGCCATCTCCGCCGGACCAATCCGTACATTGGCGGCAGCAGGCGTAGGCGGTTTCCGCGATATGTACAAGCACTTCGCCGATATGTCTCCCCTGCAGGAAAATGTGACCATTGACGATGTCGGCAACGCGGCCGTCTTCCTGGCTTCCGACCTTTCCAAGCGGATTACAGGTGAAGTTTTGTACGTAGACTCCGGTTTCAACACCATGGGCGTGCAATTAGGGATGAAGGAAGAGAAGGCTGCCGAGTAAAACGTAAGAAGTCATGCGTAGGGGCGGCATCTCGCCGCCCTTTTTGTTTTAACGGTAAAATACTCTCCATATGTTCAAACGGAATACTACTCCTATCGAAAATCAACAGCCTGTCCAAGCTGTGGAGCGCATCACTTCGGTGCTTGGTTCGGGTGTGATTTGGCATGGCTCGATCAACGGTTCGGGCGGCGTGCGTATTGAGGGCGCGTTCGAAGGGGAAATCGCTCTGCGCGGCATGCTTGTCATCGGAGAAACGGGGCGTGTGACCTGTCAGAATGTGCGCGCCAATACGGTGATCGTCGCCGGTGCGGTTCGGGGCAATATCACTACGCAAAAGCTGGAAATCCGCGGCTCGGGTCGCGTGTGGGGAGATGTGGTCACGACTGCTTTCGTGACAGAGGAAGGCGCGTTCCTGCGCGGTCAGATCCGGATGGAAGAAACGGTCGAGCTGGACCTGGAGCCAGCTCCCGAAACCACGCCTTCTGAGGCAGCCCAAGCCGAATCCATCGCTTCGACCCCCATTGTTGTGCCAGACTCATTGAATAACGGGACAACCCGAAAAGTTTTCAAAAAGAAAAAAGAAGAATAAGGGCGACCCAATGGGTCGCGTCTACCGTGCTCCCCATGAAATACCGTGATCTCAACATCCAAACCCAACGCGATACACCCAACAACGCGCGAACGGAGGGATTTGCCTTCCTCGTCCGCGCTGGATATTTGACGCGCAAAAATGTAGCAACACAATTAGGCGAATACACGCTCAACCATTTACGTAGTCTGTCTGCTCCAGAAGCACTTGCCTTGCCAACTGTCGAAAGTGAAAATGAGATTTTCTTTCCAATTCTATTTGGCTCCATTGAAGTAGCACACTGTCTTAACTGTAAATATACCGAACGATTGGAACTCGCAAAATTTGCAAAACCTGTAGGGGCTCGCGAGTCGCCCCTACCCATGGAGAGGGTTTTGACTCCTGACTGCCCTACGATTGAAGCGCTGGCAACTTTTCTCAATGTTCCAAAAGAGAAGACCGCCAAAGCGTTGATGTACACACGCCTGGCAGACAATAAATTTGTCTTTGTGGTTGTGCGTGGAGATATGCAGCTCAGCGAAGCAAAATTGAAACAATGTGTCGGCGATATTCGAGTAGCGACAGCGGAAGAGATTCAACGAGCTGGTGCAGCCGCAGGATATGCCTCGCCAATTGGATTGAATGATGCTTTGATTGTTGTCGATGATCTGATTCCGCAATGCATAAATTTGGTGGCAGGAGCGAATGAAATAGGCTATCATCTTAGAAATACAAACTATGGGCGGGATTATTCTGCCGAAATTGTAGAAGATTTAGTCGAAGCAAAAGAGGGAGATGCTTGTAAAAACTGCGGTAATCCGCTATCTGTGTTATCAGCAATTGGATTGGCTACCCGCAAACTCTATAATCTTGAGAATATTCTGCTTGCTCTGGCTGAAACCTATCACGATGCAAAAGGACTGATGCTCCCTTATTCGGCGGCGCCCTTTGCCGTATACTTGATGCATGTTCCTGAAAAAGAAATCAACACGCATGCAAGAGCCGAAGAGATTTATGATATCTTGCAGAACAACGGTATATCCGTTCTATTCGATGATCGCGATGAACGTGCCGGAGTCAAATTCAACGATGCAGATTTGATTGGTTGTCCTTTCCGATTGACAGTGGGCGAAAAAGCTCTCAGAGACGGGATGGTAGAATTGAAACCGCGCAAGGAAAAAGAGACTCAACTCATATCTACTGATCAGATCCTGGAAACGATAAAATCTGAAATTAACATGTAGAGAACGGCAGCCGTCGTTCCCTACATAACGTAAACAAGAATGCGTGATCTCAAAACCGGACATTTCCCTCCTGCCAAGCGACTTGGTCTGATTCTACATACAACGATCATCCTGGCATTAGCCCTGATTTCTTCGTGGGGCTTTTACAATTTGACGCGTGCGCAAGTGGGACCAATGTTCGTATTGGATTTATTGGTCGCTTTTCTGACTTTCATGCCGATCCCCTTTTTTGGATATCGTGCCTACGCTCTTGTACGCGCCGATTATTACATTGATCGCGATAGTCTTACTATGTTGTGGGGACTCCGGATTGAAGATATTCCGCTCAATGACATTGAGTGGGTTCGACCCGCTTCAGACCTGACACAACCGCTTTTATTACCGCGCTTCCGACTGCCCGGTGCAGTCCTGGGCACCCGCCGCCATCCTGACCTTGGACTTGTGGAGTTTATTGCATCCAGTTCGCGCAACTTGATATTAATCGCGACCTCCAGGCGCATCTTCGCCATTTCGCCACAAAATGTTTCGGGGCTCGTACAGACGTTTGCGCGCGCCACCGAGATGGGAAGCTTGATGCCAACGGAAGCAAAATCGGTCTACCCATCCTTTCTCATTACGGAAGCATGGGAAAGTGGCATTGCTCGATTCCTTTGGATCAGCGGGCTCCTGTTGAACCTCGGACTAATTGTCTGGGTCGGAATTCTGATTCCTTCATTTTCCAGAATCCCATTCGGATACAATCCCTTTGGAGCACCGAATCAAACAGCATCTTCCACACAATTAATTTTGCTGCCACTCATCAGTGGATTCTTGTTTGTGGTGGGTGTCACGGCAGGGCTATATTTCTATCGCTGGGAAAGGCAACGCCCACTGGCGTTCGTGGTTTGGATATCCAGTACGGTCTGCGCGTTTCTCTTTCTTATGGCAGTACTTTTCCTCGTTAGCACACCTGTATAAATGCAAATCATTTACGGCTTCATTCTCGCAATCATCATTGCTTATCTGGCGTACCGCGTTCACAGCCTCAACCAAAGCGGCGCCTTTGCCGCAACTTTGGTTGGCACAATTGTTTTTGGTTTGGGTGGATTACAGTGGGCAATCCTTTTGATGGTTTTCTTCATTACATCCTCAGGGTTGAGTCGCCTCTTCAAAAAACGCAAGCAGGGACTTAACGAAAAATTCTCAAAGGGAAATGAACGCGATGCGGGTCAGGTCTTCGGCAACGGTGGCCTGGCAACGCTTTTCGTGTTGATCCACGCGCTTTATCCGGAATCCATGATCGGCTGGGTTGGATTCGCCGCCTCGCTTGCCGCTGTCAATGCAGATACGTGGGCAACCGAGTTGGGAGTCCTCAACCCTACCCCTCCGCGCATGATCACTGACTTGAGAAAGCGAGTTGAAAAAGGGACCTCAGGAGGAATCTCATTATTTGGAACGCTTGCCTCACTAGCAGGCGCAGCTATCATCGCGCTGCCTGCAGCTCTGTTTGCCGATAACTGGCTACTGTTTCCACTGATTACTTTTGCGGGTCTAGCAGCCTCACTCTTTGACTCATTGCTCGGCGGAACCGTTCAAGCCATGTACTTCTGCCCCACCGACCGAAAAGAGACCGAGAAGCACCCGTTTCATACATGTGGTACACCAACCGTTCTTATCCGCGGTTGGAAATGGCTGAATAATGACTGGGTCAATCTTGGATGCAGTGCATTTGGGGTATTGATTGCTTTACTGCTGATATAAGATCTCTATGTTCGTGATGGACAAGATGAACTCTTATTCCCTTCTCAGGAAGGTTTAAACTTCCAGCCTTATTAATGATTTCGTGAATTGATGAAAGGGAATTTCACCTCGGCAAACATGAATCTACCGACGCGGTAGATTCATGGATGTTGCATATTATTTGTTCAGCAAACATTGCTGGAGCTACTCTCAGTTCCAAGCCTCCCCCATGCAATACAGACTATGCTGTAGATAGAACTTCGCGGCCTCCGATGTGGATATCGCTTATGGATATGCTAATTTCTGCTGCCTATATAAATGACAAGTTTGCCGCAACATTTGCTTTTAAGCTTTTTATCTCATGTTTCTCGAATCGGTATAACTTTAGAGTACAACAAATATGATCAAAGAAAATCGTTTTATTCGTTTCCTGCTGATCGCGATTCTGCTCACGAGTTGTAGGGGAGCCGCGGTAACAAGTTCCTCGTTGCCAATACCAACCAATACTGAATCCGCAAATCTCAAAATGGCGCAAACCAAGATCAAACATATCATTATCATTATGCAAGAGAATCGCTCTTTTGATACTTACTTTGGCACGTATCCCGGCGCGGATGGGATTCCCATGAAGAATGGTGTACCAGCAGTATGTGTGAATGATCCAAGCACCAATCAATGTGTGAAACCTTATCACGATTCAAACGATATCAATTCTGGAGGACCTCACGGAGCGACATCTTCAACAGCAGATGTCGATAGCGGCAAAATGGATGGATTTATCTCTGAATTTCGCCGGGCAGCCAAAGATTGCACGAATAACACTGCCGATGCTCCGGGATGTGTTGCAGGCGAAACCGCTGATGTAATGGGATGGCACGACGCGCGCGAGATCCCCAATTACTGGGCGTATGCTCAGAACTTTGTTCTACAGGATCATATGTTCGAACCGAGCGCAACCTGGAGTTTGCCAGCGCATCTATTTATGGTTTCCGCTTGGTCAGCAACCTGCCTTACACCAAATGATCCCATGAAGTGTACAAATGCTTTGGATGGTCCTACTCTTGCAAAGAATGTACCTGGCACTTCACGAAGCCAAGCTAACGCCGGAAAATTAGATTATGAATGGACAGATTTAACCTATTTACTTTATAAAGCAAATATTTCGTGGGCTTATTATCTCGGTGAAGGCAGCGAACCAGATTGCGAAGATGATGCCATGCTGTGCCAACCACAAAAACAAAGTGCAAAAGTCCCGGGGATTTGGAATCCGCTGCCGGCGTTTGATACCGTTAAACAAGATCATCAATTGGCAAACATTCAAATCATCGACAAATATTACACTGCAGCAAAAAATGGAACATTACCAGCCGTTTCCTGGATCGTGCCCGATAATACGGTGAGTGAACATCCGCCAGCCAAGGTTAGTGTAGGACAATCTTATGTAACCTCTTTAATCAATGCCGTCATGCAAGGTCCGGCTTGGGATAGCACGGTCATCTTTTTGGCATGGGATGATTGGGGAGGATTTTACGATCATGTCAAACCGCCATCCGTGGATGAAAACGGCTATGGTTTGCGCGTGCCGGGATTAGTGATCAGCCCCTATGCTAAAAAAGGATTCGTCGATCATCAAATACTTTCGTTCGATGCCTATCTAAAATTCATCGAGGATGTGTTTCTCAATGGAGCACGACTCGATCCGCAGACAGATGGTCGTCCTGATCCACGCCCTACTGTCCGTGAGAATGTGGCAATCCTCGGAGATTTGATGAACGATTTTGATTTCACTCAATCGGCACTCCCGCCACTGTTGTTACCCAAAATTCCAAAACCGGGACCTGCTTCCATCCCAGGAACATAAGCAACAAAAGGGATAGCGCTGGTGCTATCCCTTTTTACTTTCCACCTTTGACTTCTCACTTCTTTTTTTACAAATTACTTCTCACTTACCACCTTCACCGTCTTTCGATTCAACCATTTCCAAATACCCCATAAGATAAGGGCCGGCGGCAGGAGAATTGGCAGGATCACCACGCCGAGCCAAATGAGGAAGTTCGCAATTCCCTGATACAAAGCTGTGACGGTATTCCTTGCGTCGGTGAATGTCTCGCCAGGATTCCAGGGAATTGGCGTTGCTGTCGGCCGCGGCGTTGATGTCGGCGTGGGCGTTAGAACGGGAAATTCGGGTTCAAGATTGATGGTAATTGTCGAATAAGCTGAACGGTCGCTGAGATAATTCATCTGTCCTTTGATCTGTTCAATTTGCCCTTCGACGTTAGATAGCTCCTGATTGATGCGCAGAGCTTCATCCACTGTCTTCGCATCTTTGAGGAATTCCTGAATACGAGCTTGTGTGGATTCAAGATTTGTCAGTTGCGACTGCAAATCCACATATTGTTTGGTGACATCGTCGCCGGAAGCAGTCTCATCCTCGACCTTGATTGCCAGTCCGCGCAGTTTGCTGAGAACCTTTTCAAATTCATCCACAGGAACGCCAATGCTGATCGAGGCATATTTGAGATTGTTACCGTAGTAATCCTGATACCAAACACGCGAGCTGACAATGTATCCGCCCGAGTCGCCAACGATCTGCGTGGTTCGATCGATTGCCACATCGGTATCTTTCACTGTCAGCTTGACATCCGCGTTTTTGACAATCATGCGATTGGTGTTTTGGATTACGGTCAATTCGCCTGATGGATTGGAAATTTCATAGGCAGCCGCGGTTGCTGCAGGTGCCGGGGCATTCGCATCGACAGCTTGTCCCTGTCCGACAGATTTTTCAGCAGGCGCCTCAGCCTGCATAACTTGATCGTTGCTGACCATCGGCGCTTCGATGGCAGGTGCTTGTGTTGCGGCAGCGGACTCTAGCATGGGAGCTTGGGTCGCAGCCGCACCTCCACAAGCGGCAAGGACAAGAACAGTGGCGAGAACAAGCAACAAGAATAGACCGGATCGGGATTTCATTTTATCCTCCGTTTTGAAAAAATATATTATTTGGCGTTAACCGAATGACGATGAGAAAAAAATAAAGTTCCCCAAATAGACCATGGACGATAGACAATTGACCATCCAAAAAAAATAGACCATGGACGAAGCAACGTCCATGGTCTACGGTCCATAGTCTATTGTCTTACTTCAAAACCAGTTCCTCCCTCATCACTCCTGCTCGATCATGTTTCGCAACCAATTGAATCTTCGTCCCTTTCTTGGCTTTCACTACCCATTCCACTTTGATACGTTCGTTGGTGCTTTCATCCGTCTCATCGGCGTTGACAGGCTTGTAGGCGCGACCCTCCAGTTCACCAAGTTCCTCTCGCTGTTTTCCCGATTGCAGTGTCGCACCTTTTGGCAAGATGATCTCAGCGATAATGCCGCGCGTCACTTTGCGCTCGAGCGCTTTCTTGGTCACATAAGTGGGAAGCCAACCTTCGTTCTGGATCACGAATCGGATGCGATAGGAATCTCCTCCAAGGGCGGTAACTTTCGTTTCCAGCGGGACAAGCCGCGGGGAGATCAGAGCGTGCCAGACAATCCATTCGGGGAACGGACTAATTTCCTTCTCCAGGAACTGAAGCGGAGGATTCGTCCACATGTTCAAGCCATCCCAGCCTCCCAGTTCCACCTTTCCGAGTTGCGGATGTTTGTACGGATACCAATCCACGTAGCCCTTGCCCTTGAGCACTTCATCGTTCCACTTGAGCATCTTGAAATCATCTTCGATCGTATGCTCGCGGTACCAATCGATAAATTTAAATTTTTCGATGCCCGCCTGTTTCATGGGGCTCCAGAACTCAACTGTCCACGAAAACACGCCGACATGATCATATGACCAGGTATCGAAACCACCCGTGATCACCTGTTTCGGATGATATTTGAAATCATGGAAGACAGAGATGTTTGGATAGTTCGTAACTGTGGTTCCCTTTTCACCAATCTTTTGATACGTCCATAAATCTTCCACGGGAAATTCATCATCAGAACGGTCATCATAGGGACGCAGCAACACGCCGCTCATGGTATGGAATGAAATCGTGCCTGTGATGTTAGGATGCCGGGCGATGAAATCAACAAGGTTGCGCGCCTCTGGTTCAGACGTCGGATAAGGACCCGCACCATGTTGATCGCTTTCCGTTCGCCAGCCTGCGGGGAAGTTGCGATTCAAATCCAGACCTTGTTTGGGCCCCAGCACTTTGATCGTGACACCGTCATAATCTTTCAACATGCCTTCAGGCAGAATGCGATAGTATTTTCCACCGGTCTCTACCGGATCGCGACGGGTCATCAGACGCGGATCGTCAGGATGCGCCTTCCATGCCCCGTTCGGATCTTCGATGCGCATTTGCAGGATGCGTCCATCTCCATCAAGATCTTCACCAGAGACCAAGCCATCCAGCGGGTCATCCACATATGGATATTCGCGCGTGCTGGAACGGATGATCTTCGGTTTATCGGCAAGCGCCCATTCCGCGCCATCTGGATTTACGCGCGGCACGATATAAAAGACGCGTGTGTCGAGAGCACGCGTGATATTTTCATCCTTCTTATATTTGGTGACCAGCGCCTGGATGAGATACAACGCGGCTGCCGAAGCTGTGACCTCAGAAGCATGGATGTTTCCATCCACCCAAAACGCAGGCTTTTCCTTATCCGCTCCGGATTTGAAATTGGTCGCGGTGATCAACCAGACGTCGCGCCCCTCATGACTTTTCCCAATCGATTCCAGGCGAATCAAATTGGGATATTCTTTTGCGTAGTCTTTCAACAGACGAGTGAGTTCATTATAACGATAGAATTTGTCAAATCGAATTTTCGGCATAATGCTTCTCCTTTCATGGAATCAAAAGGGCACAGAGACTAGAACATTTTTATCTCTGTGCCACATTGCGGTTTCATTGTTCTATTGTATCGCCTGTCTCATTTTTCTCGCAATCGAACCTGACTTTGCTTGATGTGCTCTGTTTCATGTTTTGCCATTCGGCGCACCTGCATGAATACCGTATGTTTGCGTTCGAAGATAACTGCAGATCTCTCCCAAGATTCGAATTGCAAAGCTTTTAGAACCCGTAGAAGATTTTCGCGTTGCATCGAATACGCCTGAAAAGATTGTGCGAATGGCAATTCCGCATATCGTGTGACCTTCGCCCATTTGCGCTCATTGATATCAGAAAACACTGGCTGGTTCTCGGCTAGCATTGCATAAATGGAATGAGACCAAAGGTCCGCGCAAGAACGGAGATGAGCAAGAATATCATTCGCCGACCAAGCTTTATAATCTGCCTTGAATTGCAGACGCGCTTCATCCAAATCTTTGGTAAGTTGCATGATCCGTTCTGGAGTTTCAGAAAGAACGCGAAGATAATTTTCGATTTCAGCAGGCGTTGCTTTCATTTCGGTTCTTCAAAGGAGATTGATGTAACATCATGCCAACCATCTTTAACAGATTTGAGAACCAAATTCACCACCTCGATCGGATAAATGTTTTGATGAAGAGAAAGTTCTTCAATTGGCATCCAGACCGGAACATAAACTCCTTCTTCGGGATCATTCGGATCTGCATCTGTATATTCCTCACCAGCGCCCGTTCCAAATTCACCGCCGATCTGTTCGGCGAGGAAATAGACCTGCCGGCTTTTCTGCCCAAATTGAATTTCAGAGACTTTTTGTCTGACGACGACTTCGACTCCCAATTCCTCCATCGCTTCCCGGACCGCAGCCTGGTCGGGCGTTTCGCCCTCATCCACGCCGCCACCAGGAAAAACAAAATAATCCAACCCAGCCCGGTGACGTTCGATCAAAGCAACTTTACCATCTTGAATCAATACAATCCCAGCACGAATTCTCATTATGTTTCTCCGTTTTGGAATTTTATCATCCTCAAATATAAGGGCGACCCGCCAGGAGGAAGCAAGTTACTCGAAGATCCTGACGGGTCGCCCCTACGGGCATAATTTAAATTAGAAATTTACTGGATACGACCCAGATAAGATAGCGCGCTAAATAAAACGGCATTCATCAAGGCGTGCGGAAACTCGCCTCGCTTTGCCATCTCAATCAATTCATCCAGAGGCATGAGATGGACTTCGATATCTTCACCGGCATCGAGATTTTGCTCGCTTACTCTTTCTACATCCAGAGCCAGGAAACAATAAAGCGCATTTGTTTGCAGTGCAGGGTTTGGATAAAGTTTCGCGATCTGAATCATTTCAGAGGTTTTATAACCGGTCTCTTCCAGCAACTCGCGCCTTGCACCATCGATTGACTCTTCGCCATCTTCTACAACGCCGCCGGGAAATTCAAACATAACATCGCAAGCGCCATGGCGATACTGTTTTACCAGCACAACATCACCGTCCTTTGTCAATGGGACAATATTTGCCCAGGAACGAAACTCAAAAATTGTCGCATCCAGCAGATTGCCATTTGACAATTCGCATTTGTCGATCCGAAATCTGGGACGGAAATAGCTTGTTTCCAAAACTTTCCACGGTTTGAGGGGCATAATTATTTATCTTTAGACACGTTTGATTTCGAAAATAGCATTTTGAATTGCTCGAGGATTGGTCGGAGGGGCGGGCTGAAATGATCGGGAATATCATCAGCAGCAAACCAGTTCCATTCCGTGTGCTCATCATTAAGTTTTATTTCCCCGCGCCATTCATGAGATAAATAAACAATGCTGACATTGTAAACTTCATCGCCATTCGGGTACTTATAATACAGCTCGGGTCCAGAGAAAATACCGAACAGCGACATCTCGCCAATCTCAAGATTGACTTCTTCCATTGTTTCGCGCTTGGCAGCGGACTCGATGACTTCACCAAGTTCAACTGCTCCCCCAGGAATACCCCAGAGATTGCTATCAGAGCGTTTCATCATTAATAAGCGATTCCGCTCATCGAGAACAAGAAGCACCGCACCCAGCATGAGGATGGGATGGTGTCCGACATATTGGCGGAGTTTGAGGATGTAGTCCATTATGAAAGTTGGATGGTTTCTTGCTTTCTAATTGATTCCAGCGCGGCAAATGTGGCTTTAGTCACGCCGATCAACTGCTCATAGGAAATCGGCGGTTCGCCGCCTTCACGAATGGCTTTGGCAAAGACTTTCCACTCATCCACCCAGCCTTTGTTCTGGGCGCGTTTTACTTCTTTCTTTGTACCGTTTTTCACCGTTTGCAAAGAGACAAAATCATCCAGCACCGCGATCTGCCCACCACAAAAGACTTCGACGCGTTCCTTGGGGAAGGATTTGTCGCCGTTGGCGAGATAGTCCACGATGCCGATGGAACCATCTGTAAAAGTAAATGTCATCGAGACGTTATCTTCGCGATATTTGCCGTTGTCGGGCAAAGCATGGGCGGTTACTGAGATGGGTGCCTCGCCGACGAGGAAAGTTATGAAGTCCACGAAGTGACAGCCTTCGCCGATGATTCGTCCGCCGCCGACATTTGGATCCTGGGTCCAGTGATTGAGAGGAATAGCGCCAGCGTTTACCCGGTAATGAATGTGTTTTGATTCCTGAAGACTAGCGATTTGAGATTTGAGTTGCTGAGCAAGGGGAGAAAACCTACGGTTGAAACCAGCGGTCAACATACAATTGTCAGTTTGCAATAGCTGTTTGCTGATTGCTGAAAGCTGTATGCTATTAATTGCCAGCGGTTTTTCCACAAAGACATGCTTCCCCGCTTTCAACGCCTGCACAATTAGATCAGGATGTGTATCATGTCTAGTGAGAATGGCAACCGTGTTGATATTCGGATCGTTAAGGATCTGTTCATCATCTGATGTAGCATATTGGAATCCGAACTTCTTACCAGCATGTTGTGCATGGAGTCCGCCGGAAGAGGCGATGCCGACCAGTTCAATGTCACCCGCTTTTTGGATGGAGGGGAGCAGAACGGAGTTGGCGAATGATCCCGCGCCGAGAACGCCCAGTTTGACAATGGACGATGGAAGGTGGACGATGGACGGAAAAATAACCTTCGTTTCTTCGGTGGTTTCCATTTTTGGATATGTCAACAATACGCCGAGGAATTTTTCGTTTGTCTTTCCTGTAATCACTTCATAGGCTTTAGTCGCTTCACTGATATCAAAACGATGCGTGATCAATGACTTGACCTGCAGTTGTCCTTTTGCCATCAAATCGATGACTGCCTCGAAGTTGCGCCCTTCCGTCCAGCGGACATAGCCGAGGGGATAATCGTTCCCTTGTTCTTCATAGTTCAAGTCATAACGACCGGGCCCATAAGAACGCGAGTTGATGAAAGAAATTTCTTTTTCGTAGTAAACCTTGCGCGGGAAACTGAGTCCGACCGCGCCGGTGGCAACAACGCGTGCCCGGTCGCGAGCGATCACACCGGCTAATTCGACTGGATCGTTGGATTTCGTATCCGCGCAAATGAGGATTACATCAAAGCCGCGGTTAGAAGTGAACGCCACAGAGGAGTCCACAGCATCGGCGCGGAGAACCACTTGAAGTCCGAGAGAAGAAGCGAGCGAGATGCGAGAGGAGTCCACGTCAATACCGAGAACGTTACATCCCGCGGCGGTCGCAATCTGCGCAGCTAATAAGCCGAGCAATCCCATGCCGATGATGGCGACATTCTCGCCGATCTGTGGTTCGGCAATTCGAAATCCATGCAAGGCAATCGCTCCAAGCGTGGTGAAAGCAGCCGATTCGAAATCAACATTTTTCGGGAGAGGTGTCAGCAGATTTTTCGGGACAACATTGTATTCAGCATGAACGGCATATCCACTACCTGCACATGCTACACGCTGACCAACTTTAAAACCCGACATATTTTTTCCAAGCGCAACGATTGTGCCCGCTGATGAATATCCGGGTCCCATTGGCTGATCGAGACGATTGAACGCAGCTTGTGCCGTGTTAACCCAGCCTTCGCGTTTTCCTTTATCGATGACCTGTTTGACGAGATCAGGACGTGAGTTCGCCTTGCCAAGCAGACTTTTTTGGGCAAATTCAACACTCATACGCTCGGTTCCGGCGGAGACGACACTTGCTTCCGTTTTAACAAGTGCCTGCCCTTCGCGCGGTGTGGGCACAGGCACATCTTCTACAGTAGATTTTCCATTTCTGGTGTTTTGGAGGAGTTGTTTCATTTCGATTCACTCAATGCCCCGCTGGTGCGGGATCTTCGACAAGCATTGTAATTTCATCCTAAGATGCCAATCGAGTATACCCTAAGAAGCCCGGATGATATAATTTGCGCATTCTTACACTAATTCGCCCTGGGGAGCGATGGTCTCGCTCGCTATGGACAAGGAATTGAAGGAGTTTTTTGTGGCTGACCCCCGTGTTGCAAAATATGCAAAAGTTTTGGTGGAACATTCCGCTCGAATTGTTCCTGGTGACCGCGTTCTGATCGAAGCAACGACTGCAGCAGAACCGTTGGTTCGTGAACTGTTCATTCAGATTCTAGAAAGAGGTGGTATTCCACATCCGATGGTGACATTGCCCGGCATGATGCCGTTCAGCCAGGATGAAATGTATTTGCTCTATGCAAAAGATACACAACTCGATTTTGTCCCCACATTCTATAAAATCGCATACGATCAATTTGAAAGCCGTATTCGTGTTCACTCTGCAACAAACACGCGCGGTTCTTCGAACATCGATCCTATCAAATCACAGCGACGCGGCAAGGCATTGAGCATGATCACCGAAGCGCAGATGCGACGCGGCGCAGAAGGCAAATTCAAATGGGTGACGACGCTCTTCCCCACCGAGGCATATGCTCAGGATGCGGGTATGAGTTTGAAAGAATATGAAGACTTTGTCTTCAAGGCGGCTCATGCCGAGGCAGAAGATCCCATCGCCTATTGGAACAGCACCGCGGCCGGGCAGCAAAAGGCGATCGACTGGCTATCCACGAGGAGCCAGGTCGTGATGCGCGGACCAAATGTCGATCTCACGCTTTCGATCAAAGGTCGCAAGTTTATGAATTCTGTCGGCTTGTTCAACATGCCCGATGGAGAAATCTACACGGGACCGGTGGAAGATTCGGTCAACGGTTGGGTGAAGTTCACTTATCCCGCGATCTATGGCGGCGTAGCTGTCGAAGGCGCGGAACTAACGTTTAACCGCGGACGTGTGGAAGTTGCCAAGGCAGAAAAGAATCAAGCGTATCTGGTCAAGATGCTTGAATCAGACGAAGGCGCCCGGCATGTTGGTGAATATGCGATTGGAACGAACACTGACATTGATCGCTTCACCGGCAACATCCTGTTCGATGAAAAGATCGGTGGAACATTCCACATGGCCCTCGGCGCAGGATATCCCGAGACAGGCTCGCACAATAAATCTGCGATCCATTGGGACATGATCTGTGACCTACGTAACGATTCAGAAATCCTTGTGGATGGTGAGTTATTCTATAAGAACGGGGAATTTGTGTACGATAAGTAATTCAGTTTAAGGTTTGAAGGTTTAAAGTGAGAAGGTTGAGACTTGTTCTCAACCTTCTTTATTTTGACAACCCGAATCTTTCCAGCCTTGAACCTTCAAACCATTAATAAAACCCTATCGATTGGTCGATCACCCTCGCATATTCATCGATTCCCCCGCGCACGTTGAAGACATTTTTCCAACCTTGCTGTGCCAGCCATGCGGTGACCTGCGCACTGCGATTACCATGATGACACATCACATAAATAGTGGCATCCTGCGATTGCGCGGCTTCTGATAGCGCCTTTGTCCCCTGGCGCGCCAATTGACTCATCGGTGTAACTTCGACGTGGCTATTCATTAATTTGGCGTAGTTCAACTCATCGAGTTCGCGCACATCGAGCAGGATGAATTGATCTTCAGATTTCAATTTTTCAGCAAGATCGGTAACGTTAATTTCTGGGAACATAGAATTTCCTCGTACGGGCATGACACCTGCACTGCGCGCAGGCGCAAGTGTGTGTCGTGCCGCTACTCCAATGCTTTCAAATATAATCGTTCGACATATTCCTTAACCATTCTCCTGGTGGAGAATTGTGGAATGTTCGTTTTCAACGATTCTTTGATGCGGGCGACCCATTCCGTAGCGATATCGTTCTGATCACGTTCATAGTACATGGGGATGATCGAATTTTCGAGAGTGTCATATAAACTTTCGACATCTTCCTCATCCTGAACGCTTGGAGAACCGAGATCACGGTCCTCGCCAATCGACCAGCCATTGCGGCCGTTGTACGCTTCGCGCCACCAGCCATCCAACACGGAAAAATTCAACGCACCATTGATGGCAGCTTTCATTCCCGAGGTTCCGCTCGCTTCGAGAGGACGGCGCGGGGTATTCATCCACACATCCACACCCTGGACCAAATAACGCGCCAGGTTCATATCATAATCTTCGAGGAAAACGAGTCGTCCGCCTGTTTCGGCGCGCTTGACCTGACGATATACCTCTTGGATTAACTGTTTGCCAGGTTCATCGGCAGGATGCGCCTTGCCTGCAAAGATAATCTGCACAGGCATATTCGGGCGATTGATCATATTCAATAAGCGCTCGATATCGGCTAGTACAAGTCCGGCGCGCTTATACGTTGCAAAACGACGCGCAAAACCAATCGTCAACGCGTAAGGGTTGAGCAAGACGCCCGACGACACAACTTGCACAGGATGGAATCCGCCAGCCCGCCAGCGCTCACGGACGCGTTCACGCATATAGAACGTCAGCTTGCGTTTGAGATGGGTGCGCACTGCCCACATCTCTGCATCGGGAATATTGTCTACTTTGCTCCACAGATCGGGATCATCCAGGTGGTCATACCAATCGTCAGCAATGTATGTTTTGAACAAATTGTAAAGTCGCCGTGCCATCCAATTCGAGACATGGACACCATTCGTCACGTACGTGATCGGCACATCCTGTTCATCTTTGTCTTGCCAAAGGAAATGCCACATCTTACGCGAAACGTGTCCGTGCAGTTCAGAGACCGCATTGCGCCCATTGGAATTGCGTAGCGCCAAAACACCCATGCTAAATGTTTCACCCTGCGGCATTTGATGACGCGCAATATCAAAGAATTGATCCCGCGTCAGCTTAAGTTCTGGCCATAAGGCGGCGAGGTATTTCTCGATCAGCCACAGAGGAAACTCATCGTTCCCGGCCGCAACGGGTGTATGCGTAGTGAAGATATTTTGTCCGCGCGTTTTTTCAATTGCTTTTTCAAATGTATCGCCAGTCGCCACCAATTCGCGAGTGCGCTCCAGAGTCAGGAATGCCGCGTGACCTTCGTTCATGTGCCAGACCGATGGGTTGTATCCCAAAGCCCGTAAGGCGCGAACACCCCCAACGCCCAGTAAAAGCTCCTGCATCATACGGCGGTCGAGGTCCGACCAATAGAGCCGGGCAGTCAACAGTTTATCGAAATCGGTATTCGGGTCCAGGTTGGAATCGAGCAAATAGAGCGGGATGCGTCCCACGCGTATTTCCAAAAGACCCAGGCTCACGGTTCGGTCAGGGAACTCTACTTCCACACACATACGATCGCCCTGATCATCAAGGACTTGAATCGCTGGCAGGTTGTTGAAATCGAGCATATTGTTGAGAGCTTCCTGCCAGCCATCTTCGGTGATACGTTGAGAGAAATATCCCTGCGCGTACATGAAGCCCATACCGACCAGTGGCAAACCTAAATCACTCGCCTCTTTCAAATGATCGCCTGCCAATACGCCGAGACCACCGGAATAAATCGGCAGGGTTTCATGCAAACCGAATTCCATCGAAAAATATGCGATCGGATGCCCATTCAATTGAGGATGATTTCGACTGGTCCATGTCTCTGTGGCATTCATGTAGGAATCAAATTTGGCAAACACGCGGTCGTATAACGCCAGATATTGTTTACTTTTGGCAGCCTGGTTTAGGCGCGGACGTCCGACCTCGCGCAGGAATCGAATCGGATTATGACCGAGTCGTTCCCACAGATCATTATCAATACGACTGAAGGCGCGTG
>WNFZ01001935.1_pt1 | contig 23729 bp, 24 predicted proteins | sample 5400081 | NCBI WGS metagenome assembly WNFZ01 (sample SAMN13153365, study PRJNA577476) | soil metagenome | isolation source: 80 cm soil or saprolite under grassland replicate 1 | place: USA:California | collected 2016-06-15
AAAGAATGGTCTACGCGTTTGAAACCGAGTCTCGTTTGGGACCTGGGTGCAAACAACGGAGTCTTTAGTCGTGTGGCAGGTGAAGCAGGCGGGTACGTGGTCTCGTTTGATATTGACCCCGCAGCCGTGGAGCAAAACTATCGCCAGATGAAAGGTGAAAAGGCTGAAAACATCCTGCCTTTATTGCTTGACCTGACCAATCCGAGTCCTGCGATTGGCTGGGCGAACCAGGAGCGTGAAGCCTTTGTTGAGCGTGGTCCCGCGGACACGGTTCTGGCGTTGGCGCTTATCCATCATCTCGCGATCTCTAATAATGTGCCGTTGCTTCAAGTTGCAGACTTCCTCTCCAGCCTAGGAAAATGGCTGGTGATCGAATTCGTTCCCAAATCGGATAGCCAGGTGAAAAAGCTGCTCGCCTCGCGGGAAGATATTTTCCCGACCTACACTCGTGAAGGATTTGAAGCCGCGTTCCAGAATCACTTCAAGATCCATGAAGCGATCAATGTCAACGAATCGGAGCGGGTTATCTACTTGATGGAATGTGTGTAGCTCCGCCATCGTTTTCTTCGAATAACAAGCCCGTAAATCTTCGTGGATTTCAAACGCGCCCCCAGAGATGTGCGGACTTTTCATAATGAGAAAGTACTTTTTGGTACTTTCGATTGTTGCGTTCGGCAGGGGATGGTATATAATATCGCGTAGACCTTCTCAAAAAAAGGAATGAGCCATGGAAGCTGTAACTGCAATCATAAAAAACCTGCTGAAGAACATGCGAGTGGTTCTCATTTTGGGTGTTGTGTTAGGTTTGCTCCTCGGGATTATTTTTGCGTGGGGTATCTGGCCCGCAAAAGCGGTGAATACGACACCAGAAGTTATGCGTCCGGATCTACAAATCGATTATTTGCGCATGACGATTGACTCCTATAACCGGAACGGCGATCCCAATACCGCAATGGCGCGCTGGGATAGTCTTGGCAAAGCCGGACCGGCTACCTATAATGCATTGATCACGAACCCCGGCACTTTGACTCCGACAGATATTCAGAACTTTGGCAATCTCGTGCAAAGTGTGAAGGGTCAACCGATTGCCGCTGTGACGCCCGGACAGCAAACGTCCTCGGGTACGTTGAGTAATGCGATCGTATATGCGTCAGTCGCGATCATTATTATCTTGCTCGGTGTGGGTGGATGGTATCTCTGGCGCCTGCTTCGCAAAGGGACTGGTCCTGTTACTGCGGTGATGCAAGCCGCGGAAGCGAGCCGTCAGGCAGAGAAGACCGATTTCCAATCCCTTGGTCTTGCGCCGCCGATCACACAAACAATGACCACGTATGTCCTTGGTGATGATCTGTATGATGAATCATTCAGCATCGATACCGGGGGTGGTGAATTCCTTGGCGAATATGGTGTTGGCGTTTCGGAGACGGTCGGCGTTGGTGAACCAAAGAAGGTCGCGGCGTTGGAAGTCTGGTTGTTTGATAAGAATGACATCAAGACGGCAACAAAAGTGTTGATGTCAGAACATGCGTACAACGATCCCAACATCCGGGCACGGCTGGAGCCGAAAGGGGAATTGATCGTGGTCAAGCCGCAGGAGCAGGTATTACTCGAGACCGCGACACTGCAATTGCTGGCGACCGTTGTGGATATGGAATACGGATCTGGCGCGGCACCACAGAATAGTTATTTTGAACGAATCACACTGGAACTTGCCGTCTGGCCCCGCAGTGGACAGTAGACCAAATTAGAATCAAAGACCGCCGAAAGGCGGTCTCTTATTTTAAACATGTCACTGCGAGACAGGCTTTGCCCGACGACACTGCCTGATTCGCTTAGCAAATCATGGTTCGGTGCCGGGGAGCAATCTCCTGTTTCCAAAGGTATTACCGCTCTAGAGGAGATTGCTTCGGGCTAAAGCCTTTGCGACGTCATTAAGCTGGGTTATTCAATCTTCAAGATTTTAAATTTGATCTTCCCGCCTGGCGTTTCAGCCTCGATGACATCGCCGACTTTATGCTCCATTAGCGCGCGCCCGATCGGGGATTCGTTGGATATTTTTCCATTGGGCGGGTCGGCTTCTTTCGCACCAACGAGATCATAGGTTTCCGGATCAAGTCCCTCTTCCTGGACAGTGACATGAGCGCCAACTGTCACGACATCACTCTGCTTTTTCTCTATGATGACAGCCATGCGTAAGATCCCTTCGATCTCCTGGATACGACCTTCAAGGAAGCCCTGGTCTTCCTTGGCTTTGTGATAATCCGCGTTTTCGGAAAGGTCTCCCATTTGAATGGCGGAGCGTAAGCGTTGGGACAATTCCTCGCGGCGCGGTCCGGTTAGCTCGGCGAGTTCTGCGCGCAGTTTCTTTTCGCCTTCCTTTGTTAAATAAATTGGTGCTTGAGCCATGTGTACACCTCAATCTATGGTCTTTCTAAAGGATTAAATAACTTTTGATACTCTTCAATCGCGTAGCGATCCGTCATACCGGCGATGTAATTGCAGATCGTACGTTCCAAGCCGCGTTTTTCAATGAACGTTTGCGATGAGTCGGGCAGCATCAGCGGCTCGGAGCGATAGGCATTGAACAGGTCCGAGATGATTCGTTCCGCTTTCACCGACATCCGTACGACGCGATAATGGCGATACAACTTCTTATAGAGGAAGTCTTTGAGTTCGCGATTCCTTCTCTGCATGTCTTCACTATAGCCAATGACGTTATAGGATAGCTTTTGCAGATCGAGCGCCGATTTGGCTTTGCTTTCTCTCAAACGGAGGTCTGTGGCTTCCACCATATCGGTGACCATCAGCCCTACGAGTTGGCGGATCATCCGGTGACGAGTGACATCATCCAGAAAAGGTCCCTGCCAGTGATACATTTCGCGCAGGATCTCCCATAAGGCGATGCCATCCAGCATTTGGGGTGTGATCATACCAGAGCGCAAACCATCGTCGAGGTCATGAGTGGTGTATGCCAGTTCATCGGCGACATTGGCAATCTGCGTTTCCAGGTTGCCGCGCAACTCGGGGCTATAGTCACGCGCGTCGGAAATATCATATTCCGATTCATGCTTGACCATACCCTCACGCACTTCCCACGAGAGATTCAAGCCGGGGAACTCAGGATAGCGCTGTTCCAGCTCCGTGACGATGCGCAAGGATTGCTTGTTGTGGTCGAAGCCGCCGAAGTCCTTCATTAAACGGGCGAGCGCTACTTCTCCCGAATGACCGAAGGGCGAATGTCCCAGGTCGTGCGCGAGACAAACCGCCTCGACAAGATCCTCATTGGCGCCTAGGGCACGCGCCAGCGTTCGACCGATCTGCGCAACCTCCAGCGTGTGGGTGAGTCGTGTGCGGAAGTAATCGCCTTCGAAGTTGATGAAGACCTGCGTTTTATATTCGAGGCGGCGGAAAGCTGTAGTGTGGAGGACTCGATCGCGGTCGCGCTGGAATACGGTGCGATATTCCGGTTCGTTGTCGAGATAGGCGCGCCCCTTTGAGTCGCGGCTGCGCGTGCCGTAGGGGGCAAGACTCTTATCCTCAATCTCCTCGAGTTGCTGACGGGTGAAATACATGATTCCCTTTCAGAAACAAATGTCATTGCGCCTCCGGTCCGGATGACTGCAATGACAATGTAAGCAGTGGGCGAGAAGGAAAACCTCCTGATGTTCCCACCAACAGATTTGCATCTGTTGTGTCTGCCAAGTATAAAGGCTCTTGGCATAACGTCAAGGTTCCTCGTTCGGCGTTGGATCTTCAGAATATCTGAATCAACAGGTTATTAGCAGTTTTGAGCTGTTTTTCAAAGTTTCGGGTGTGCATCGGGTTCGTTGAATAGCAACATAAACAAAAAGCGTCCGCTGTAGGACGCTTTCGAAGTTGGCTCGATGCTTTTGTAAATTACGAAACATCCATACTGTAGGGATGCCAGTATCTATTTAGCATGGAATATTCTTTTACGAAATCCAGTTTTGCTTTTCGTTCTCGGTAGTCTTTGTCGTTGATGATTCCGCTCTCTTTTTCCGCCTCCAAGAGAACCGCAGAAGTCAGGTAAAGGTGATACGGAAAGGGCCTGGTCAGTGTGCCACAGACTGCACAGATGCCGTACTTATCAATCGTCTGATGTTTGCATTGCGACTTGGAATTTTTCATCGTTCATCTCACTTCACAACATTATAGTGTTGCCGCCCACGCAGAGTCGTTGCAGTGTCATTGCTACATTCCTAACATTCTTATTAGGGGATTACAATGACGGGTAATGTTTGGGGTTTAGAGACGATTAATTTCGTTGGTACGCGACAACAAAAAAAAACGCCTCCTTTTATGGAGTAACGGGCCATCGAAGTTGTGGGGCGAGAGGGGGTCGAACCCTCACGGTATCTCTACCGACGGATTTTAAGTCCGTTGCGTCTGCCGATTCCGCCATCGCCCCGGCAGGCAATATTTTACCTTATTTTGAAATGCTATCCAAGCTTGAAACATGTCTTCCGTTTAGCGTGCTCCTGGGAATGACAAATGGCATATGGCTTAGTTCAATAAAGCCTGTAAAATTTTGGTATCCGTGAGTCTTCTTCCTTTGAACGTAAAACCTTTAAGACATCATAGCAAGGAGAAACAATGGACTGGGCAGCCTTCTTCAAAGAGTATCCGGCAGTTGGTATCGTTGCGGCGGGATTATTAGGAATCATCCTCGGTGTTGTATTGACGAGGTGGAGCGACAGGAGGAGAAAATCTGAATTTCAAAACAGGGAACTAGACCAACGCGCCGCCTTTCGTGATACAAGAATAAAAGGAACCGGGGATCTGGTGGATGCTTTTGATTCCATTTTTCGAGATCTGATCTGCCACATTGAGCAGCTTGTGGCGGTCATAAGGGATGGTGATGCGGATCAAATCACAGAAGAGTTTCATAAGCTGAATGAATTTCGGCTGAAAATGAAATCGCTTCTTGCAGAGTCAAAGGGAGAATTGGCAGAGATTGCGCTTTTGAATGATAAAAAACTGCTGGTGATGTTCCTGACTCTGATTGACTCTGCTCGAACGATCAGTGATGAAGCCCAGGCAATCCCCGGTGAATATGCTTACGGAGACAGTGCTTTCGCGGACACCAGGTTGAAGAAACTACAGGATGTTCTCGCCGAGACCCTGCTCGTAGTGAAATCAATCAAGGGGAGAATAGAAGAGTTAGCAGTGGAAATTGTTTAGGCTTTTGCTCGCTTCAGAGTATAGGTTTCATTGCTTCCCGAAGTACTCTTCTCTACGTTGAGCAATTCCCAGCCTTCATCACGCAGTTTTTGCAGATAAGCCTTCCATTCATCCGGTGCAATGTTGAATTGAGCTTTCATTCCGCCGTGTGTTGCGATGGAAGAAGGATCCTTGTCTTTCTTGGCAACAAAGTCGACGTTGCCGTTTTCTCGGTAGGAGACTGCAATGTGGAAATATTCCCATTCGTCCATGATGGTTGCCTTATTTATTTTGAAATGCTTTCCAATCTTGAGGCATTATCTTTGTTCAATAAATAGTTCGTCCGCCAGTCTTTGATTATAAAGGGAAGATATAACAAAAGCATGGAGACTACGCCGATCAATTCCATGTAGGCGATGTAGAGGGGCCACGGCGGAAGCAGGTCAAGCAGGCTGGGCAACTCCGGCTTGTGGTTGATCATCAGGAAGTTACTGCCGAGATAAATGTTGACGAAATAAATAATCAGCGCGTAGACATTCATCCATACGAAGACACGTACCATCGATTTCCACGTCGGGCGGAAACCTTCGACAACCGTCATGTAAATTGCTGAGGTGACGATCAGTCCGTGAGAGAGAAACGTTTGAAAAAATCGGAAGTGAGGAAAGCCATAAACCCCAAGGTCAGGTGTGGCTAATGCCTGGATTGCTCCGGCAATGCCCATGAAATATTGAAACTCGTAAATCTTGTAACTCTTCGTCATGAGCATCCAGGCGCCCAACCAGACCAGGATGCTGCAAACCTGCAAGGGCAACATCGTTTGAATGGTCCACAGGCCATTGATGTAATTCCAGTAATGCCAGGCAACTTCGTTGACAATCAGAATCAATGCCATAATCCAGCGGACGGCGGCTTTGGTTCCATCACTGGAGTTTCGAAAGCGAATCAGATAGACATTGAGCAGGACCAAAAAACCAAGCGCCCCCAAGTGTGCGCTTCCCAAAAATTCGAACGCAGGACCTTGATAGTTGGCAGCAAAGAATTGAGTCATGTGTGGTATTTTACTTTACAACGATTTAAACACGAACCCCGCAAAAGTCAGCGGGGCAGGTGGCACTACACTTGTACGTGCAGGTGAGGGCACAAAGAAAAAATTTCCCTGCGCCATCCCGACGCAGGGAAAGGAAACTTTCTTTTTACTTTTACCGAACCGGTTGATATGCAGGCAGGTGATCCAACGTAGTCGAATCGACAGACAGAAGAACCTCACCCTCGTCAATTTCAGAGATCCAGGTGACGGGAACAAGTTTCCGCTCCTTCAACAGGACGCCTTCATTGATCACGATGTGAGTCACGCGATGATCCTGCTCGTCTACGATCAGCTCTTTGATGTTGCCAATGTGCTTATGGTCCGCGCTCGCTACTTTCGCACCTTCCTCCAGGGCGACAGTCCCCTCGGGAATGTTTTGGGTCGTTCGGGGAACGTATATCGGTTGAGAAGGATATAGAATCGGATTAGCCGCGCCTCCGGTGCGCCACCAGGCGAGATTCATGGGAGGATACCAATAGGATACCGGCAATTCATCACTGGTCGGATTCTCTGTTTGGTCCTGATTCACGTAATGGGTCTCTTCAAAATCTGGAAAGTTCTCCATTTTGGCTTTAGGGCTTCGAAGAGTGAGCTTATCCGTCATCGACTGGTCTACCCTGTCGATCGCTATAACTTTTTCAGTCTTAAACATCAGGCCCCTGGAGATCACGATGTGAGTAACTTCTCTGGTTTGCGGATCCAGGACAACCCGGTCGACTGTACCCAGTTTTTCACCATCCGAAGAATAAACATCTGCACCTTTTGTTAAACGCATACGGACTCCTTTCTGAGCCGTCAGATTTCGATTGCTTTGAACATGGACAAATCCCTAAGTACAACGAGCCACTAGTCGCCGACGGCTGTGTCTTTGGCTTGCTTCAGTTTCTTTTTGAAAACCTGCTTTTCTTCGTGAACTGTTTCCTGCGCGATCTCCTGCAATCGTTGTAGTTTTTCCCGGGTATCCTTATTCATGCTATCTAAGTGAGATTGCGCATCTTCAATCGTTGACAAAACGCTTTCCTGCGCATCACGGATGGATTGCAGAATTTGATCGACGGTTTCCTGACCCTGGTCGCCCAGAAGTTTGCGGGTCTTCTTGCCAGATTGAGGGGCATACAGCAGAGCGAGTGTTCCACCGATCAACCCACCAATCAGGAAGGCGATTAGGCCAGTGCTGGCACTACTTCTTCGCATTGGATAATAATTTGTTTCTCGCATTTTCTCTTCTCCATTCAATAAGAGGGCACTGTGACAGTGCTGCACGTATATCGTTACATATACTGAAGATATACATGCAGGTACAAGCTTTGCGCAATATAAACCTTGTCTATGATGCATTACGGATTTGTGAATGGGTTGTTATACAAAATTACTTTAGCAAAGGTTTATTTTCTTATGGGAACAGAAAAGCAATTGAAGACATACGTTGTGCAGAATCCCGTATCGGGCTTGTCGGATGCGCCAACGATACGCGACAAGATCAGTCAGGTGATGCTGGAACATCAAATCCCATTTGAAATCTATCAGACAACCGGAAAAGAAGATCTGCATGAAATTGTCAAAGCCGCGATCAAAAAAGGCTTTGAGCGTTTTGTGGCGATCGGAGGCGATGGAACGATCTCAGGCGTCGCGAGTGGATTGGTCAATACCAAGATTCCGCTGGTGATCATTCCTACTGGAACTGTGAACGCACTGGCACGTGAATTGCAAGTCCCTTTTAATTTGGATGAAGCAGTCCGTTGGTGGGTGGATGGGGATACCCGGAGTAAATTTATTGATGTGATCGAAGCGCGGGACCGGTTCTACCTCCTGGGGGTCAGTGCGGGAGCAAGCGCCAAAATTATGAAGGAGGCAAAGCGGGAAGATATCCACCGTTTTGGTGTGCTGGTGTATATCTGGAATGCTCTGAAGAGGGTTAAGGATGTTCCCACACATCGATTTCAACTTACTGTGGATGGGAAGCAGGTAAGCTTTCGTGCGTCCGAATTAATGATCGCAAATAGCGGTCTCCTCATGGGCTTGAAAGCGCTGCGGCTCGACCCGAATGCCAGCCTCGATAGTGGGCAGCTATCTGTTTGCCATGCTCGAATGAATACGTTCATTGATTATGCGCGGCTGGTCCTCAAGGTTGCCACTACACCACCGGAAAAAAATACCGAAGTAGATTGCCTGGATGCCAGGCGCGAAATACGTATTACTGGGAATCATAAAATCCCGGTTCAAGGAGATGGGGAACAAATTGGATATACACCGATCACTGTGAAACTGATTCCACATTCCTTGCATGTGATTATGCCGCCGTGGCAAAAAACAAGCTGAGGGTCTTAACTCTTACCTCTCGGCGCGAGGTGAAGGGGAATCCTCAGCACAAAAGGAATCTTTGATCGTTATCAACAATGACACTCTCCATCCCTACATCAAATCGTGGTATTTGATATTGTTCCCAACTTAAAGAAAGAGAGATTAAGTTCGAGATTGCCGATGAATAATAATACGACAGCACATATTGTTGCTGCCGCCAGCGTGTTTCCAAACTATTACTACCGTCAGGAGGAAATTACGGCTGCCATGCAAAAATTATGGATGGATCGCCCATCCAGTTTGGAACGATTGGCAGCTCTTCATCAGAATATGCAGATTCGCGGACGTTACCTCGCCCTGCCATTGGAAGAATATCTCCGACCGAGCGGGTTTAGAGAACGGAATGATACGTGGATTCGAATTGCTTTGGAATTGGGAGAAAAAGCAATCTGTCAGCTTCTGGATCAATCCAACATGGCAGCAGAAGAAATTAACCAAATTGCGTTCACAACGATCACTGGGATCGCGGCGCCTTCGATCGACGCCCGGCTGATGAACTGCATTCCGTTCTCTCCGAACCTGAAGCGTATGCCTCTTTTTGGTTTGGGTTGTATGGGAGGCGCCAGTGGCATCGCCCGATTGGCAGATTACCTCGTTGGACATCCGAGCGAATCGGCGTTATTGCTCTCTGTGGAACTGTGTTCTTTGACGATTCAGCATGATGATCTGTCTGCCGAGAACATGGTCTCCACGGGACTGTTTGGCGATGGTGCAGCTGCATTGTTGATGGTCGGCGCGCAACATCCGCTAGCCAAACAGGATCGACCACGAGTGCTGGCTACTCGTTCCGTTTTCTTCCCGGATACGGAATATATTATGGGTTGGGAGATGCGTGAGACAGGTTTCAAGGTCGTACTGAGCTCCGATGTAATCGACATAGTGAAGACAAGCTTAGGCCCTTCCTTGGATGAATTTCTGAGTCAACATGGACTGGATACTTCCCAAATCGATACCTGGTTGGTTCACCCTGGAGGATCAAAAATCATACAAGCCATGGAATCGGGGCTTGCGCTTAATAAGGGAGCGTTGGATAGAAGCCGCGAGAATTTAGCGTCCGTGGGGAACCTCTCCTCAGCAGCTGTGTTAGTCATGTTGGAGAAAGTATTAGAGGAAAACACACCTCCTCACGGGACGCATGGACTCCTTATGGCAATGGGTCCGGCATTCAATGCTGAGCTGGTGTTATTGGAATGGTAACATGACGACCCGTTGGATTTTTTTGCTTCTGGTGATTGTTCTTGGTATTCAACGATTGTTTGAATTGCGCCTGAGTTCGCGCAATGAACATCGGATCTTGGAGTTAGGCGGCTACGAATATGCACCGAATCAATTTCGCGTGATGAAAGCCCTGCATATTGCCTGGTTTATTTCCATGTTGGTCGAGGTCTTTAGTCTGCAGCGCGCATTTCATCCTGCGTTAGCCCTGGCAGCTGGTGTGCTGTTCGTTTTAGGGCAAACGCTGCGTTATACGGCAATCTCCAGCTTGGGCGAGCGCTGGACAGTTCGAATCATGATCTTACCCGGCGCAGAACCAATTAGCCGGGGAATTTATCGATTCATCCGCCACCCCAATTATCTGGGAGTGATTCTGGAAATGGGTTCTGTGCCTTTAATGCATACTGCGTATTTGACTGCCATTTTCTTTTCGATTGCAAACGCTTTGTTGTTAGCCTGGCGGATTCGCACCGAAGAAGCGGCATTGAAAGATCACAACCATTACGAGCAGGTATTTGCGGGGCGACCCCGTTTTTTACCCAAGATATAAGAACGCGCAATGGACAGAGAAGTTGATGTTTTAATTATCGGGGGAGGTCCAGCCGGGCTGGCAGCAGGGATAGTTTGTGGTCGTAATGGATTGCGTACGATGGTGTGTGAGAAGCGCGCATTACCAGCCGACAAGGCTTGCGGCGAAGGACTCATGCCGACAGGAGTTGCATATCTTGAGCGCCTGGGAGTAAAGCAGCGCATCCAACAGTATTTCCCGTTTGAAGGCATTCGCTATTTTTCACCAAAAGGGAGGACTGCCGGCGGGGCATTCTGGGAAGGCGCGGGTTGGGGAATTCCACGCCTGGAACTTTCTTGGGCGTTGCTGCAGGAAGCGCTGAAGTTAAATAGTTTGGAAATCTGTGCTGAGGAGCAAGCCACACCGATTCAGATAGAGGGTGCAAATGAAAATAAGTGGCTATGGGCGAAGGTTGGAAAGGATTACGTCAGAACGCGGTTGCTAATTGGCGCGGATGGTCTCAATTCAGTTGTTCGACGGTGGACGGGTTTAGAGGGACCGAGATGCCATCCGCGGCGTTGGGGAATCCGACAGCATTTTCAAATCACTCCCTGGAGTAGGGATGTGGACGTTTATTGGAGCAATGGTCTAGAAGCATATATCACGCCATGTGGGGAAAATCTGGTTTGCGTCGCTTTTTTGTGGGACCGGAAGTATCTCCCGCATCTACCGGGTGGAGACAAACTTTTCCAAACATTGCTCGAATATTTTCCTTCTCTCAAAAAACGTCTCTCCAATATCTTGATCAGCGATTCGGCACTCGCTATGGGACCGATGCAGAGAAAAGTCGTTCAGCCGGTCGCGGATGGCGTACTCTTAATTGGCGATGCCGCTGGATATCTGGATGCTCTCAGCGGAGAGGGGATCAGTTTGGCGCTTGCTCAGGCTCTATGTTTGGAAAAGACAGTTGTGCCGTTCCTGCTTGCATCAGGGCGAAAAGGCATACTTTCTGCTGTTAATCTATCCGCCTACAAGCAGGCCCATCAAGCGATCACACGGCCCTATTACCAGATGACAAATCTTTTGTTGTGGCTCAGTCATCATCCAAATTTGGTCGAGCAAGCGATCCGTTTGCTCGCACATCAACCTGCCTTATTCCAAGCTTTGCTTTCGGCAAATATGGGTTTGATCCCATTGTGGCAAGCTCCTTACGTTGCCAGTGCTAAGGCAATCGCGCCTCGCAAGGCAGTGTCATAACCTAACTGACTTAACTCTACGCGCGGAGCCGGAACCAATTTGAGATGTTCTTCCATCACCTGTTTTGCTGTGCTGATGAAAGATTCGCCTCCGCCGACCGCCACACCACCGCCGATGCGGATGATACCTGGTGTATAGATGGCAGCCATATTTCTTAAGCCCTGTCCCAGGTTGAAAGCAACTTCTTCCCATTCTTCGGAATTTAATTTCTCAGCAGGTTTGCCATAGATGCGGCGGATACCATTGCCGGAAATTAGCGCCTCCAGACAATCGGGTACACCGCATTCGCATTGAACCGCCGACGGATTGGAACAACGAAAACGGATCGATTGGTGTCCTACTTCGGGGTGCGCGCCGTTTTGCCCGCGATAGATTTTTCCATCGATGAGGAAACCGCCTCCCATGCCGGTGCTGAGCGTCAGATAAAGAAAACGATCTGCTTCAAGATTTCCCCAGCGATACTCGCCGAGGGCAGCGACATTTGTATCAACATCCACTTGGAACGGGCAGTTCCATTTTTCTTTCATGATCGCTTTGAGTGGAACATTCCTCCAGGCAGGCTGATGCAACGGAGAGACGATGCCCTGTTCCCAGCTGAGTGGTCCGCCAATGGCTGCTCCGATTCCAAGGACTTCGTCTTCTGCGGCCACTTCTTGGATCATGCTGTTGATGTTTTCTAAATCCGTTTCGAGGCTGGTGGATGTCGCCGTTCGGACGCGCCGCAAGATATTCCCCTCCTGATCCGCTGAGGCAACCATGAACTTTGTCCCGCCGATATCCAGACCGACAAATACTCCCATAATCCAACCTCTCGATAAGATTTTGTCCCTGCCAGATGTGACTTGATTCTACTCCCGCGCAAAGATGATTACATCTGCCAATTTTTCACGTACTATGCGCGATGTTGGAAGAGAGATTTTTTGCCTGATATCGTGCTAAGAAACTTTTCTCATTCTATGAAATTAAAAATGATGCGGGTAAACAGACTGGCAGGCTTCAAGCCAAGAAGAAGATGCTTTACTGCATCCGATACCTTCGACCCCGTGTAAACAACATCTGCCAGGGAGCGTACATGCAAGCAACATTGAGCTTGTTCCAAAGTCCAGCCCGCCGGAAGCGGACAACTGACTTGAACTGTCTCACATGCAACAACGTCAAAGAAGTTATTGCTGAAGATGGAATTCGAACCTTCGAGTTGCAACCAAACAAAACGAGCGAATGCATTTGCTGTGACTGCCATCACCAGATGATCTTCCTCCTGAGTCATCGTCCAATGCAGTTCGGGATCGGGGAGAGCAATTTGTTTCTCTTTCGCAAATAGCGTCGTTTGCCGAGATAGGCACTGATCGCCGCTGAACAATGCAGCCGTAAAAACCAGGTGGGCAGCGCCATATTTCTTCACAGCACGCGCAAAATCAAATTCGTGCAGGCAGGTGGCAGAAAGTGGGGAAGCTGTTAGCTGTTCACTATTGGTTTCAACCATCTCGCCATTCAGCGTTTCAAGCGACCAGTGCCAGGTCCCTTGCCAGGGTTGCGGATGATCGTTCGCAACAAATACACGTACGAGACTACCGTCCTCTTCCAGTGAAAGTGCTACCGGTGCATAAAAGCGCCGCGCCGCGTATTGGAGTGCTTTCCAGTGCCCCGCATGATCAACACTCGCCCAGGAGGTCACGGGCCAACAATCGTTGAGTTGCCAGTACAACGCTCCGCTGCAACGTGGACGATTCCGCCGCCAATGCTCGACGCCGATTCGAATTGCTTCTGCCTGCTGGATTTGCGTGAGATATACAAGGTCTGAGAAAGAGACGGGGAGACGGAAGCGGTCCAGCAGGTAATATAACATCTTGTCATTGCCACCGACCGAGCGCTGATGGTGGTGCATACCCTGCGAATCCAAATCGACTGGATTGGTGCCTGCAAACTCGGTAATTGTTTCCAAACTGGGAAGTGCTTCCAGTCCGAATTCGCTTGCAAAACGGGTGAAGCGACGGCGGAAGTACTTGAATGGTTTGAGTCCGTGCCAGACTTGCCATAAGTGCGTATCACCGAAGGCATCGCTGTTGGTTTTCTGCATGAAATTGCCGGAAGAGGGCGAGCTTGGCCAATAGGGATGATCCGGATCGAGTTCTGCGACCCAGGCTGGGAGTTGCTGGTAAAAAAATCGGTCGCATGCCGCCGTCAGAGATTTGTGTTTTTTCCATAAGCCCCACATCATTTCGATTTCATTGTTGCCGTTCCAAAGCGCCAGGCAGGCGCGATGACGTAAACGACGAATCGCTTCCTGAACTTCTACTTGAACGTTTTCCAAAAACTCAGGCTCGTCAAGTGGATAAGCTGCACAGGCAAACATAAAGTCCTGCCAGACGAGAATGCCATAGCGGTCACATAGATCATAAAATGCTTCATCTTCATAATAACCGCCACCCCAGACGCGAAGCATATTCATGTTAGCTGCGGCACAATCCCGGATCCAGCGCTCATAATGTTCAGGAGTAAGGCGTGCGGGAAACGAATCGGCGGGAATCCAATCGGCACCTTTGGCAAAGATCGGAACTCCGTTCACGACAAATGTGAATGTCCTGCCCCATGGATCGGGATCCTGACACAATTCCAGCTGCCGCAAACCAATTTGAAATGTTTGATCATCCAGGCATCGACCGTGATCTGTTAATTTGATCTGCGCTTGATACAAAGGCTGTGCGCCCAATCCATTGGGCCACCATAATTGCGGGGAATCAATATCCAACACCAAGCGGATAGGCTCGTTGCTTCCCTTTTCGCTCGCTGTCACTTGTTGAGTCTTTCCATTTGGATGTGTGAGATACAACTCTAAATTCAGATTGTTTGCGTTCCATTGTTCGATCTGCACCGTGGCGGTAAGAGAAACTTTGCCCTGGTCATGATGCTGTTGTAGATGAACTTCTCCAAGCTGCGCAGCGGAGAATCCTTCCAGTTTGATCTCACGCCAAATACCACTGATCGGTAAGCGCGGACCCCAATCCCAGCCAAAATGACTTTGCACTTTGCGCAAATGTGCCATGCCACCATTCATCAAGGTTGGCAGCTTGCGCGCTTTTTGATGGGCGTCGATATAAGCAACCGGGGAACGAAAAATGACGGTGAGAGTATTGATCCCGGAAAAGAGCCGCTCTTTCACTTCCCAACGATAGGTTCGAAACATGTTGTTGGTCTGCCCCAAAACCTGCCCGTTTAGCGCAATCTCTGCCAGGGTATCCAGTCCGCCACAGACCAACTCCACTCGATCTTCACCCAATAATTCCGGGGTAACAATAAACTCCTGACAATATTCCCAGTCGCGGTCCGCGACCCATTGGACCTCTTTTTCATTTTCACCAATAAAGGGATCTGGAATCTGTCCTGCCGCCAGAAGGTCAGTGTATGTTCCACCTGGAACCGTTGCTGATAACCATTTGCTGCTGTTTACCTCGCGCATTTGCCATGCGCCGGAAAGCGATTGAGCGATCATTGTTTGCTTCGATGCCTCGTTATGTCAGGATGAAATTCCCGTCATAATATCATCTCTAATACCTTTTGAACCATTACAATCCATACTCAAAATGGGATGCACAAAATCAGTAATTAGCCGGATGAAGGGGAAGTATGATGAGTGTTTTAGGGTTTCAGGGAAAGAGAATTAAGCGACACACAATGTCATATAATATTAGCTGGATAAGATTTATGCGTATGGTGCATCAGGAATTTGAATATGGATATTCCCAGGATATGAATTGTATTCATGAAATGATTGGACTTGTCGGTGAAGAAGATAGCAGGGTAGGACAGTAAAAATGGCAATTGATCTGCTGGAACGCGAATCGCCATTGCAGCTTATCAGTGAAACGATCACAGGTGTTCTCGATGGTACTGGCGCGATCATATTGATCAGTGGAGAAGCTGGCATTGGCAAAACATCTTTTGTCACCGCGGCAGTCGAATCATTTCGTCCACGCCTGCGCATCTTTTGGGGCGCCAGTGATCCGTTGTTCACTCCCCGTCCACTGGGACCAATTTACGATATAGCTGTAAGTGATCTGCATCATTTGTTGGATCCATTGAGTTCGGGCGCAGATTGGCTTGTCGTTGCTGCTGCGCTGTATCAAAGCCTTCGAGAAGGACATGTTCCAACGATCCTGGTCTTGGAAGATATCCATTGGGCAGATGAAGCCACACTCGACTTGATTAAGTATTTGGGACGACGTATTCACCAGACAAGAACGCTGTTGATTCTTACTTATCGCGAAGACGAGCCTGGAAGTAGTCATGCATTGCGTTCAGTTTTGGGAGATTTACCAACACAACATAGTACGAGACTTTCGCTCGAGCCGCTTTCCAAACAGGCGGTCGCGGATTTGGCGCGAAAATCAGGTCGTGACGTCAAAAGCATTTACGAAGTGACTCGGGGCAACCCATTCTTTGTAACCGAGATACTCCGAAATGATTCTGGGAAAATTCCCACTACGATTCGCGATGCTGTATTGGCGCGCATGGCACACCTGCCTGAGCCTGCTCACAATTTTCTGGAATTGGCGTCTATTGTTCCTGGAGCCGTTGAGCTATGGTTGTTGGAGGAGATCCTTCATCCATCACCTTCCGTATTAGATATCTGTATCGAAGGCGGTTTCGTGATTCTGGATGAGATGACTCTATCGTTCCGACATGAACTGGTACGGCTCGCCATTGAGGGATCCCTGCCCTTGGGGCGGGCAAAGGATCTTCATCAAAGAGTTCTACAAGTGTTACGCACGCGATCTCAGCAAATTTCGTTAGCCCGTCTGGTTCATCACGCCATTGGAGCGAGAGAGGCGAACATGGTCCTCGAATACGCTCCGAAGGCAGGGCAACTCGCCAGCCAGCATGGCGCTCATCAGGAAGCGATACACTACTATCGAGCTGTGCTACCTTATATTCAGCAAACATCACCTGAGGAACATGCAGAATTACTAGATTCTATTTCATTCGAAGAATATCTCACCGGACAGATCACGTCCGCCATCCAATCTCGACATGAAGCTGTGAAACTCTGGCAGCAGACAGGGCACATGGAGATTGTCGGTGATGAATTCCGCTGGTTATCACGGTTATATTGGTTTGACGGTAACAAGGGACAAGCTGAGAAATATGCCGGTGAAGCGATTGCAATATTGGAGTCATTGCCCGCCGGTAAAGAACTGGCGATGGCGTATAGTAACCGCTCACAGTTGCACATGCTGGCAGAAGAAAATGACGCTGCAATCCAGTGGGGGAAGAAAGCGTTTGAGCTTGCAGACCAGTTGCATGAAATTGAAATTACCATCCATGCACTTACGAATCTGGGAAGTGCGGAACTGCTCATGGGTGAGGAAGAAGGACGTATTAAACTGGAACATGCTCTGCAATTGGCACAGGAGCGGGAACTGCACGATCATGTCGCGCGCTGTTATGCCAATCTGGCCTCGCGCGCTGTGCAAGGGCGCGACTATGGCCGGGCACAAGAATATCTACGAAATGGACTCGAGTACACCACTGACCGTGATATGGATTCGTATCGCATCTATTTGACGGGATGGCGGGCACGCTGCGCCTTCGAGCAAGGGCGATGGGCAGAAGCCGAGTCCGATGCACAGCAAGTGATCCGTCTTCAGTCTGGTTCAGCTGTGATGGCGTTGCCCGGCATCATAACCTTGGGACATTTGAAGATACGACGCGGTGATCTAAATGCATTCGAGTGGCTGGATGAGGCGCGCGACCTAGCCATGCCAACAGGTGAATTTCAACGTATTTGTCCACTGGCGGTTGCCCGTGCCGAAGCGGCCTGGTGGAGAAGAGAACCTTCGCAGGTCTTAAGTGAAATCGAGCCAGCATTTCAGGTAGCCTATCAAGGGCGGAATGATTATCAGATCGGTAATCTGGTGTACTGGCAGTGGAAAGCTGGTGGAGCAATCGCGCGGGAAACTGAAATCCCGTTGGCTTATCGTGCAACAATCACTGGAGATTGGCAGACCGCGGCGGACGAATGGGCGCGGCTCGGATGTCCGTTTGAGCGCGGACTAGCTTTATCAGAAGGTGACCCGGATGCCCAACGAATTGCTCTCTCTATTTTTGAAGAGTTGGGTGCGCATCCAGCCGCACAATTTATGCGCGAGAAGTTAGGTGATCAGGGTGTCAGGAAATTTGGACGCGGTATTAACACCGCTACGCGGGCGAACCCCGAAGGTCTGACCACACGAGAGATGGACGTCCTGGCTTTGCTGGATCGGGGAATGAGCAATGCAGAGATCGCGGAAGGGCTATCCATCTCGATAAAGACTGTCGATCATCATGTGTCTGCAATTCTGACCAAGCTGCACGTACATAGCCGTTTAGAAGCTGCTGCGATTGCCCGTCAAAAAAAGCTTTTCTAATTCCTGTTGATTGAAAAATAGGGAATCACATTTCCTAAAAATAGGGAAATTTCCCGAGGCGCTTTAAAAGCCCCTCGGGTATCTTTGTGTCCATTGGTGCTGTTGTAATTCATGTTTGAGTAAGGAGACGCGATGATCCAAATAAGAGAAGAGCAATCAGAAGTAGCGAATCTACAGCATCTGGGAGAGCAATGGATTCATTCCATTACAGACGGAGCGATAGAACGGCTCGAAGAATTTTGCGATCCTAATGTTTCGTTTCAGTTCCTAACATCCAAGCGATTTGTAGCATTGGATAATGTTACAGATTTGGTAGCCAGGTTTCGTCAATGGTTCGGAGAATGCACGAACTTTCAGGTACAGGCAAGTCGCATTGATGTGGTGGGCGAGCGATTGGGTATCTTTTATCGATTTCTCCTTATGGAGCATGAAGCCTGGTACAACATTGAACAACAGTTGTTTTGTACACTGCAGGGTGGTCGCATTACGCAACTTCATTTGCTTTGCAGCGGCTTTCAACTTGTTGCAGAAAAAATCGAGGATGTTCTCGAAGCTAATGTACAGAATCTGATTCAAGATGAATTACTGGAGTTGTATACCAATGCTTCTACCACGAACTCAACCTGTGCGGTTTTGACACCGACAATCCGTGCCAAATTGCGCGAGATGCAGACGGGGCAAATTCTGGAAGTGCGCGTCGATGATCCTACAGCCCGCGGCGATATCGAACCATGGAGTCGCCTCTCGGGGAATGAGCTCTTGAAAGTGATCGAGGATGACACTCGTATATCGCGTTTCTTCGTGAAGAAAAAATAATTGTTAATGAAAAGGAGATTTAGAAATGGCAAAGTTGTTGATTAACTGTACACATGGTCGTGAGGACGCTGAAAAGGCAACTCTCTCTTTCGTTGTTGGGAATGTAGCAGCTTCTGCTGATCAGGAAGTGGTTGTGTTACTCACTATCGAGGGGGTGTGGAACGCAACCCGTGGATATGCCGATGATATTTGCAAGGAAGGTTTCCAACCATTGAAAGAGGTCATGGAATTGTTCATCAAGAATGGCGGACAGATATGGGCTTGTGGGGCTTGTGCAAAACCGAGAGGGATCACGGATGCAGACCTGGTTGATGGAGCTCGAATTGTGACGGCTGCCAATGCAGTCGAATACCTGGCATCTGGCGCAGCATCGCTCAGCTTTTAAAAGTTTGGCTCGAAATAAGATCTTTCGCAACAAATATCGAAAACAATTCAGACAGTGACATCCTATCCGGGTTTTGGTACAGGAGACGGTTTACTCCAAGACTCCATTGTGATCAAAGCTTCTCTTGGTCGACACAACAAAAAACAGTCTGGCTCTTTCAAACCGGACTGTTTTTTATGGAATGATGATTTGCAGAATAAAACGTATCTATCGCAAGCTCTTTGTAATACTCTGATCGCGCCTCAAATTGAATCCCAGCCAGATGTACCAAATCGGGTTGACTATAAATCCTTCCAACAAAGCAGGAATGACTATCACAAGGCTCGTTGCTTGAAGAACGATCAAACGCCCAAGATAAAGAATAATCATTAATACGGCGGAAAGAATTCCAAGATAGGCAAAGCTTTTGGGAAATTGCATTTCCTGATTCAGCAGCCAGGATAACAGAGATAGTCCCAAGCCTGCGATACCGAATGTCAGTAGTCCGCGAGGGTCAATGGGATTCGGTAGATCGGCATTCAATGAAGCAGGCGGATGAAGCGCATTGGAGAGATCATAGCCACCATGAATTGCCGAACCGAGAGCGGCACTGACGGTAAGAAGAAGTCCGAGCAGGGCGAAGCCGCTTTCCGTATTGAGGAGCCGTTGATAGAGGGCTGTCAATGCCGCCGTAGAAAAGATTCCGCCTAACATCAGAAAAAGAGCGCTGAGCAGATTATTCTGTAAAACGATGAAAGAAACGGAATAAAGAAATCCGCTGACGCCAGCCAGGATTGCAGCCCAACCCGCGAATTTGTTGAAAGATGTTGTCATGGTTTGTCCTTTGCGATGTGACAGTCATGGCAACTTGTCACCATAACTGTCACATGGCCTCTCATTAGAGATTATATGCCAGGCATGGGCATCATGCCCAGTTGCATCATCATCCCAGCCGCATCGGGGTAACTGCGAACTTCTACTGGTTTGCCGTTCTTGAAGTGGACGAAGTATGTGCCCTTACCGTTAACTTTTCTGCCCGTGGCAGGAATCGCAGGCGCGCCCGGAGCGAGTTGCAAGGCGCCGTTGTTGGTGCCCATAAAGTCAATCTCTGCGGCGACATAGTCCTCCGTTGCCACGCGATTGGTCACAGTGATCTTGATATCCGGAAATGCGGAGAACCAACCCTGCAAATGTTGACGGATACCGTCCTTGCCGTTGAGCGGCTGCGGATTTGTTACATCCTTCCATACAACATCATCTGGGAAAATTGCGACAGCCCGTTCAACATCATGAGCGTTCCAGGCAGCGATTTCTTCTTCATCAAGTTTGATATTATCTTGCACTGACATTTTGAATCTCCTCTGTTTATGATCTTTCTGAATATGGATAAACAATTTATACGATCATCTGGATATCTACTTCACGCAGCCCGCAAATACACATCACCGTCCTTCCATTAATATTAATTCTATTGAATTTCAATTATCAATAATTTACGCCTTTGTGCTGCTCATTTTCCAGTCTATTTTCTGCTCAACAAGTATTCAATTCGCTTTCATGATGAGTGCTCATCCATGCCTCAGGAGGCAAGGTAGATTCTTGAAATGGCAGAACGCCAAGCTTTGTCAGCATGATTTCGACTTCAACCAGAGCTTCTTTTGCATGGAAGGAAAATGGTCTTTGCCAGAGAACGCGTTCGATCCTCCGGCTCAGCCGATCAAACGCGCTTGGATCTTCAAAGACTCCTGCAAGGACTAACCTATGAAATAACCCCGTTCCATCACAAAGATCGATAGTGACATTCGCTTCATGCCTGACCACATAGTGGTACATGGCAAACAATACCGAGTCATAAAGTGCGAACATGCCCGTCCTAAGCGATCCCTCTTGGAGAAAACGGCTGGCATCGCGAAAGTTCAGACGAGCCGAGAGAAGCGCGGACTGTGCTTCGTCTGGATCATGAAAATCGAAGTACGTCATCATGAAGTTCCTTATGATCGATGCAGCTCAGGCAGCAATCCCATGTGACGGAGCATGCCTGCCAAATCCCAAATATATTGCCCGCGGACCACCAAACCGTCCTCCACATCGACGATCGACACGCCTCTCACTTCCACCTTGCGCCCCGTCGGCGGGATATTCATGAATGTACCCTGATGCGTTCCCTCGCCTAACCAGAGAATTGCAATCCGTGAGTCTTGAATAACGGTGTCCATAATCACAAATCGCAAATCAGGAAAAGCCTTCCAGTAGTTTTCCAACATGGCACGCAGGCCATCATGACCACGTAATAGGGAAGCTTGTCCTATATCCGCGCCTACATATTCGGGAGCATAAAAGCTTATGACTTTATTTATGTCGTGCGAATTCCAGGCATCGTTGATCGTTTCAGCGTAGATAGCAAGGTCAGAGTCCATAGTTCCTCGTTTAGAATGAGTATAGGCGCATGGATTGTTCATTTTCCAGTCCACTAGCTACTCATTTTCTGTTCAATTTTCATTTTCTTTCCTGGAATCTTTGACTCCCATTCGAGTGGAGTTATGAACGGCGAGCACCGATGCAATCCTATAAAGCCAGTGCGAGAAGGATTCTCGGTCAGATCGATATGTATTTGCACGTTGCCAAACCTGCCAGAAAGTCTCCTGTAATATTCCTTCTGCCGCAATTCGTTCGCCGATGTGTTGAATTAATATGGCTAAAACAGTGGCGGCATGCCGGTCATAAAGAATCTCAAGCGCGGTCGAGTCACCCCGCGCGACCTGAGTGAGCAACGCCTCGTCACTTAAGTGTTCATGGGGCACTTGATTTTTTGAATGCACAGCTTTCACTTTGAAAAATAAAATTAAACAAAACTGCGATTGTCGTTGGACAATCGCAGTGTAGCAGATGCCTGTACACAACTTCCAGTCCAAAAACTGCTCACTTTTTGTTCAATTTTCGCCGATCTCCTGCCGCCATAGGATCTCGGTCAAACGCTGAACCCCGCTCGTCAGGTGCCGACGATAAGTACTGAATGGAAGATCAAGCAATTCCGCTGCGGCTTCCTGGGTGGGCGCAGGATGCAGATAGGTGCTGTCCAGAGAGCGGAACAATTTTTCGTCCCGAGGATGGATGCGCAACGTTTCGGCTGCTTCCTTGATCTTCGACTTTAGGACTTCGGTTCTTTCTTTGGACCCTAAACCTGCTGCCTCAGAAATCAGCCTGGATCTCAAAAGGGGATTCCCGGCTAACTCGCCCGGACGGGTGTAATCATGCAAAGCCTGTTTAACTGCGTCCGCAAATTCGTCACGACTTAGAAAGATCAGCGGTTCCACCGCCGGAGGGGGCGTCGCCTCGCTTTTTCCGCCGATCTCTTTTTCTGCCAGCCGCGCGATCCATACCGCGGGAGTCATCGCACGCCAATCATGTCCGTACACACCGTAACTTTTGCCTCCCACCACAAAATCGGCTTCTGGATATCTGGTCAGTTCGGCATAACTGAGGATTGCTTTCCAAAAAACCGGATCGGCGCAGGGAAAGAACGTAAATGCCAAGCCGGGAGTGGTGAGATAGTGTTTGGCGACCTGAATAAAGATCAGGCTTTGAATCGGAGAAACACCCTGGTAGGCATCTCGATCCATCCAAAATCGGAACAAGGTAGCAATTTCCCCGGTTCGCACAGGGGCATGATTTTCGAGATAAGCCTTTGTCGTTTGTACGGCAGGATCGAAATTTGCATTGGTTTCATTCAATTGATGTAATGGCAGCGATAAGAAGAAGCCAAGCGGAGAACCTTCGGTATCGCGCCAAACTGTAACATTTTGCGGATACTGTTCAAACCATTGTGTTGCTATGCTGGCTGACTCTTCGCCCTCGTGGTTAACAATCATCTTTCGAAGTTCGGCAAGATCAGATTCTTCCATGGAATACGGAACCATACTTCCCGTCGTTTGCCAATCGAAGAATGAACGAATGACAGCATTATCACGATGCAGGAAAACTGTATCCAGCATTAGTCGTTGTTGGGTGAGCCCGGTCGTTTGGTTCAAGTGATCTGTGTAATATTTACGGGCGCGGTTATGAAGCTCAACATACCAGTCCGGGTTGCGCCAACGCAGGTCGGTGGCAAGCGTCTCACGCGCCAGGTCATGAGGAAATATTCCTTCAGCGCTTGATTCAATGAACGATAGATCCCTCAGCCAGAGGAACAGCTCATGAACACCGTCCGCCGCAGGACCTGAAATCGGCATATCCAACATCGCGCCGAGCAAAGCTTCGGTGGTGACCCGCACCAGTGCACAGGCTTCCAGCGCGGCGCGGTGGGCAGGTCCGGGCACTTGTTGAACGAAACGTTCCAGCAAAGTCTTGATCACATCCGGTGATTCTTCAGGATGCAAGCCGATATGCCCGCGCTGAGAATAGACTTCTACCACCAGTGAAAGCGCAAGCGGATGCCCATGCGTGAATTCCAAGATTCCCTGCTGATGGTCGAACGGTAAACCGCGTTTGTTGAGAAACTCTCGTCCTTCCTCCTGACTTAAGTTCCGCAGCGAG
>WNFZ01001325.1_pt1 | contig 23715 bp, 18 predicted proteins | sample 5400081 | NCBI WGS metagenome assembly WNFZ01 (sample SAMN13153365, study PRJNA577476) | soil metagenome | isolation source: 80 cm soil or saprolite under grassland replicate 1 | place: USA:California | collected 2016-06-15
GCATACTCCGATTGGCGAATTCGGCGATATAAAGATCGAGGTTGCCGTCCCCATCGTAATCACCAAACGAGAAACCACGCCAGGCATTGCTATCGAGATCGGACGGCCCGATCCCGCAAGTTGCGCGGATGTCGGTGAAGCTGCCGTTGCCGTTATTCAGATAAACAAACGGTTCCACGCTGAACGTCGGCACGATCAGATCAAGAAAGCCGTCGTGATTGATGTCGCCCCAGATTGGGTTGCCCCACGACTCCGTTTTAAACGCGATCATACCGGCTTGTGTCGAGACATCCTGGAACTGCTGGGCGGCTGATACCGACGAGAAGATCGTTACAAATCCGGCCATGGTCGCCAGACATGAGAGTACTTTGGCGCTCACGGGATTAAATCCAGATCGATATAATCAAAAGCCAGCGCGTAACCACTGCTGCTTGGATTACGTCCGGTGACGAGGAACCGGAACGCTTGATTGCCGCCGCTGGTGAAAGTAACTATCCCGAGGTCGCGAACCTCATAGCCAATCGTCGGAGAGTATTCATCCTGAGGAGTCCCCTGGTTTACTCCAGCAATTGCAAGCTGGAAGATACCTCTATTATTTCGTGTTTGGATTCCCACCTTTACGTCGTAAGTGCCGGCCGCAACAATGGGCACGCTGTAGGTAACAAAGTCGCCCGGTACAGTCGCTTTGAGGACTGCGTAAGCGCCTCCGCTAGCGCCTGGATCACCTAAGATGTTGTAGGCCGCTGACCTTGCCTGCACCGTGAGTGCCTCACTTTCGAAGTGCAAGTGGTTGGGCCTAAACATCGCGAAAAAGTGCGGCCCCCCTCCGGTGTGAGCGAACACACCCAGGTCCTCCCCTGTGGGGGAAAACTTCTCGATCGTGTTATTGGCATTATTGGCCACATAAAGGTTGCCGTCACGATCAAACATCAGCCCGAGCGGCTTATTCAATCCAGTGCTGGCGAATACACCCAGATCTTCCCCTGTGGGGGAAAACTTCTCGATCGTGTTGCTGAGGCTGTTTGACACGTAGAGGTTGCCGGCGCTGTCAAACGCAAGTCCGAATGGGACCCGCATCCCAGTATCGGCGAACACCGACCCTACGCCGTCCGGCGTGAACTTTTCAATCGAACCGATACCCGTCGGCCCGCCACTGGCGTTTGACACGTAAAGGTTGCCTGCGGTGTCAAAAGCCAAACCCACTGGCTGCTGCAAACCATCTTCTCCATTCGCAAACTCCGTACCGACACCGTCCGGCGTAAACTTCTCGATCGTATTGTTGCGCGGATTTGCGACATAGAGGTTGGCGGCTTCGTCGAACACGATGGCGGACGGAAAGCTCAAGCCGCTATCCGCGAAGACAGAGAAGGTGCCATCCGGCGCGACCTTCTGAATCGAGTATCCGGCAGGGTCGTCGCTCGCCACGTAGAGATTCCCGGCATTATCGAACGCAAGACCGGTCGGCTTAACAGGCATGCCGAACCCCCCCACACGGGACCCCGTTAAAGAAAATATGTCGATCGTGTCGCTGCGATAATTTGTTTCGTAGATTGTATCAGGCCTTGGCAAGATGCGGTCCGCTTTATCCAGATTGTCGCTACCGGCGCTGACACTTGGCAACGCACTTTGTAAAATTGCCAGCACGAGCAGGTTAACAGGCAAAGCACCGAAAAGTCGGGTCTGTAGGAGCATAGGCTTCTCAAACGTCGTACGAAAAGGCCCACCAGCGCGTGGCGTTCGTGGTTGATTTCATGGGGTGCTTAGCTCGTTAGGGTGCAACCCGAGAAATGCGTCGATTTTCCGCGCGCGCATAATTGTCTGAAAACTGATTTCGGCCTAATCCTATCGAAGAATCTTGTAAATATTTCCGTTGCCGTAACTGACAATATAAAGTTCGCCAATCTGGTCCTCCCAAAAGGCAACAGGGTTGACCAACGGAAAATTGCCGATACGGGTCGGAAACAACTCCGAAGTGATGTCTTGGAAATCCGATACGGTGTGCCCGTCGTAACGGAAGGTCCAGATTTTGCCCGTAAAATCTCCGTTATCCGGACCGAAGGTATCCCCGAAAACATATAGGCCGCGCAGATCGCGAACTCTAGTCCCGCGATAAACATAGCCGCCGATTATGCTTATACCTACCGTGTGATCATAGTCGAAAATCGGATCGGTCAAACCGGGTGGTGGAGTCGGTTGAGAGCAGGGGCTCTGAATAAAGCCTTCTTTAAAGCGCCACCCGAAGTTTTCGCCGCCGCCAGGATTCGACGCCCTTTGCACGTCTATTTCTTCGCGTTGCGCCTGTCCCACGTCGCCGATAAACATCGCGCGCGTCCGGCGATCCCAACTGGATTTCCATGGATTGCGCAGGCCATATGCCCAAATTTCTTGTTTAACCGGGGGCGGGGCTCCGAAAAACGGATTGTCTGGCGGGATAGTGTAGGTGCCGGGCGCGGCCTCAGGGTGAATGCGCAAGATCTTACCGAACAAAGTTTCCGTGCTTTGTCCGTTTCCGCCTGGCGCGTGGCCACAACCGTTGTCGCAGGTACCGCCGCCATCTCCGCTGGCGATGTAGAGGTTGCCCTCATCGCCTGGGCGCGGGCTAAAAGCCAGGTGGTGCATTTGATGTTGGCATTGCGGATGATCGACAACGATCAGTGCCGCTTCGCTGCCTGGATCAGCAATATCGGGGTCCGCCGAGACCTCAAACTCCGAGATATGGCTTACGCATGTGCCGCAAGATCCGCCGGCCGTGGTGTAGGAGACATAAAATCGGCCGTTGGTCGCATAGTTCGGATCGAAGGCCAAACCGAGCAGCCCTTGTTCGCCGCCGATTGAGACTATGCCGGAGAGGTCGAGAAACGGTATCGCGTTCACCGTCCGCGCCGGAAGTTTGACGATCTTGATCTTCCCTGTCTGCTCCACTATAAACATCCGACCTGTATCCCCGGGCGGCTGAGCTATCGTAACCGGCGATTCGAACCCCCCCACGAACAGGCCCGCCGACTTCGCGTAGCTGGTGCCCGTCGTCAGGATTACGACAAGGGCTGCCATGAAGCCAGTGGTGAAGAAGTATCTGATGGCGCGCGAAAAAGCGCGGGAGTCGGTGCGTTTGGTCATTGTTTTCATAAGTTTCTTTGTTGGCTAGAATGGATTCGCTCGAGACCTTGATGCTACGCAGGCAAAATTTGATGGCAACCAGAAAAACAATCGATTGTTGGTTGCGACTTCGCGCCAGATGGACAGCCGAGCCAAGCCCGCTCCCCTTGAGGAACCGCTGGACTTTCGGACAAGAGCATTGGGCCGCGCCATTTACCGGCAACTAAAGAGATTAGTAACAGTTTTGTTACTTTTGGTGATCAAACGACACCAGTTTCCCATTGACGTCCAGACTTTGTGGATTAGCGAATTCAAAGCTTGACATTTTTCATCATAAATGCAGAAATGCAGCAATAACCTCAACAGAAAGAAATCCATCATATGACCAATCCTATCGAGAGCATCCATTCCACTTACTCAGGCGAAAATTCACGTATTCGGCCGCCATTGCGGTACTTTTCTCTTCTCATCGTGCTCGCTTTCGCATTATTTGCGGTACCGCTAACGGCCCGCGCGGTTTGTGAGGAAGGCTGCCTAAACGGCGAGAATACGGTATTGGGTGAGGATGCGCTCTCCAGTTTCACCACCGGCACGGAGAATGTGGCTCTGGGTTATGATGCGCTCCAGCAGACCACCACCGGCCTTAACAACACGGCGACAGGCCATTCGGCGCTCTCCGTCAACACCGTCGGCTTCAACAATACGGGCCTTGGTTGGCATGCGGCCCTGATTACGACCGGCAACAGCAACACGGGTGTCGGTTGTGACGTACTCAACGGGAACACAACCGGCAGCGAGAACATTGCCATGGGGCATCGCGCCGGTATCAATCTCACCACCGGCAGTAACAATATCGATATCGGCAATGTGGGCGTGGTCGGGGAGTCGAATACGATTCGCATCGGCAGCGCCGGCGCGCAAAGCGCCACTTTCGTAGCTGGCATTCGCGGAGTAGCGATCACTGGCGCGCAGCCCGTAGGTGTTAACGCCGCTGGTCAACTTGGAGTTAGAGCTTCCGCGGCTCGCTTCAAGGAAGCGGTCGAACCGATGGATAAGGCGAGCGAAGCGATCCTGGCGCTGCGTCCGATTAGCTTCCGGTACAAGAAAGAGCTCGATCCAAAGGGAGTGCCACAGTTCGGGCTGGTAGCAGAAGAAGTAGCAAAGGTGAATCCAGACTTGGTGGTAGCCGACGACCAAGGCAAGCCCTTCACCGTGCGCTATGAGGAGATCAACGCGATGTTGCTCAACGAGTTTCTCAAAGAACACCGCAAGGTGGAGACGCAGGACAAGAAAGTGCAACAACTGGAGACGACCGTTGCACGGTTGGAAGCGGCCTTGAAAGAACAGGCGGCGCAAATCCAAAAGGTGAACGAGAAAGTTGAGTTGAGCAAACCTGCTCCGCACATAGTGACTAACGACTGATCTGGACTGATCGCCCGCTAAGTCGTCGAGCTCGACACGTGATCGTAAGCGAGTATCTGGATCGCTCGAAGGGCGAGCAGTGAAAGCACAGCTATCGCCTCCATGAAACAACGAGGACAGGAACAATGAGTAAACTCACCAGGATCACAAATGCGCTTACGGTTGTGGCGATGCTGATTTCGCCAATCGCGCGCGGACAAAAGCTTGTTGATGCGGCCGACAACGCGGAAAGCATTAAGTCGTCGAACCATTCTTTGGGCAGTGCTGCCCCGCAGCTTTTCGTGACGACGACCGTTTCGAACTCTGTCACTGTAATCGATTCCGCTACCAACCAGGTCACGACCAGGATCCCCGTCGGCACATCTCCGCTTCGGCTCGCCATGACCCCCGACGGGCGGAAGGCGTATGTTTCCAACTATGGTGACAACACGGTCTCCGTTATCGACACAATGAATCGGATTGTAACAGCCACAATCCCGGTCGGCGTTGGTGGTGCACAGGAGCTCATAGTCACTCCGAATGGCAAACTCGTCGTGGTGGTGCACTCAAACTCGGGAGACATCGCGACAATCCGGACGAGGACAGATACCTTTGCCGGCAATCTAACCATCGGCGGGAGGGGGGCCAAAGATGTCCTTGCGACGCCCGACAGTCGATTCGTTTACGTGGCAAATTACACCGCCGACATGGTGAACGTCATAGATACTTCTACCCATCAGGTAACCAACATCGCCACGCCGCCCGGACCTCGTCGGCTCGCGATCTCGCCGGGTGGCGATCGCATTTTCGCGACCGACTTCCTGGGCAACTCGGTTTCCGCCATCGATACTCTCACTCAAACTGTGATCCAAAACATCGGCGTCGGGCAGCATCCGAGAGGCATCGACGTCACGCCGGACGGTAGCGAGATTTATGTGACCAACGTGGGCGACGGGACTGTTTCGGTGATTGACAATGCGACCCTGACTGTGGTTGCAACCATTGGTGTTGGCGACCGGCCCTGGCATCTGGCCATTACGCCGGACGGCGCCTGGGCCTACGTGTCAAACTCCAGCTCAAACTCTGTGTCGATCATCGAGACAGGCACTCACGCCGTGGTCAACACACTCACAGTCGGACTGGGTCCATTTTTCTCCGTCGTCAATCCGAGCGGCACCGAACTGTACGTTTCCAACTCTGCGGACACCACCGTGTCCGTGATCGATCTAGCCAGTCAGACCGTCTTGCAAACGATCCAACAAGTGGGGCAGCAGCCGTTCGATCTGATGTTCGACGGTCCGCAGTGATTGGAAGCCGCATGAAGCCATTCCCCCCGGCGAGGACAAACTCACCGCGCAGACAACCTCTATCGACAGCTACTGCGTATATACAAAATGTTCCAGCATTCCCGCAATGGAATCCAACACGTTAGAATATCCGCTGCGAGAAACATTCCACATTTGAGAAGCTCTCTTCTGCGTTTACAAAGGCGGCTTTTCGTCGCCGCGCCCTTGATCCTGCTCTTGCTCGCAACCTGGGATATCGCCGTTGCCCAAAGTGTGACCGGAAATCTCCGCGCCGTTAGCGGCGATTTGAATACCGCCGACGGCATCTTACCAAGCCCTAACACAATTTACCAAACCAATTTTCGCAGCAATACGATCGAGGTATTTTCCTTGAGGGGGTCCGATCTGGGGACCTTCGCCACGCCGGCTCACCCAACCGGCTTGGTTTTCGATGATGCGGGGAATCTATACGTGTCGAGCGACAGCTCTGCCGCATACTCGATCTTGAAGTTCGCGCCGGATGGCTCCTTCACTGTCTTCGCAAATAGCGGGTTGAACGGTCCGCACGCGCTCGTGTTCGACACAGCCGGGAGTCTCTACGTCGCAAATGCGAGGAACAGGACAATTATGAAATTTAACCCCGACGGGGTCGGCACTGTTTTTGCGGACCGACATGATGGTTTGGCCAGCCCAATTGATTTGGCCTTTGATACCGCGGGCAACCTTTATGTGTCGAACTTTTATGGGGGGTCAGAGGGTAACGGCAGCGTGCTAAAGTTCACGCCTGATGGGGTAGGGTCAGTCTTCGCCGATTCTGGCTTCCAAGGCGCGTATGGACTCGCATTTGACCGTGACGGCAACCTCTACGTGTCAAACCTCAACAGCAACACGATCGAGAAGTTTTCCCCCACCGGGGTTGACTTGGGTGTATTCGCCAGCACTGGATTGAACAAGCCGCTCGGGATAATGTTCGATCGTTTCGGCAACCTTTATGCCTGCAATCAGGGCAACAGCACAATCGAAAAGTTTTCTCCCACAGGGGATGATCTGGGGGTCTTCGCTCACACCGGAGGCGGGCCGCACTTTATGACGATGTCTAGGTCAACCGCCACACCTACCCCAACGCCATCTCGAAACTGAGACATTCGCCGTGGCTGTGAGTAATCTCGCCGGAAGCGTGACCAGTAACACTGACTGTACAGTAGCGCTCAATGCAACAGTGAAGGAGGTTACGACAGCAGGACTGACACCCTACCGCACTTGTCCGGCCGAGCACAAAATATCCGGCAGCGCGTGAGCCAGTCCAACTGTTAAAGAGCGATAAGATGAAAAAGAGCTTGCTTTCTTTTTGTCATTTCCGGCACTCTTGCCTCCGCAACGAACAGGGGGTTCACCTCACTTTCTTGCCGCATGGAAAACCCGAACTCGAAAGCGTTCGCACAGCTTGAAGTATTCATTATGAAAATTATTAAAATTACTCAAAACTCGATCTCTGGTTTCGGGGCCAAAGCTTTCCTCTTCACCGCCGCCGCTCTGTTGCTCATGCTCTCAGCTCGCGGCAACGTATTTGCGGGTAGCAGCATAATTTTTACTGACACCACCCTCTCGGCGGGGCTCAACACGACGGGATTTACATTCGGAAATCCCATTTGGGGTGATTTCGATAACGATGGAGATCTCGATCTCTTCGTTGATAATCATTATAACGCAGCGTCTTATCTTTACCAGGATAATGGGAATGGCACGTTTACGGATATTCGTCCGGTCTCTGGGCTTAAGCCAGCGGGAGATCGTCATGGATCTGCATGGGTTGACTTTGATAATGACGGCGATTTGGATCTGTCTATTACCAAGGGAGCCAGACATGGCCATGCATTCGGCACCAAGCAGGACGAGCTTTATCAAAATCTAGGAGCCGGCCAATTCACGAATATTGCCGAGGCAGCAGGAGTTACGAATACCTTGGGGAGAGGAAGAAGCGTGGCCTGGGGCGACTTTAACAATGATGGATATCTCGACCTTTTACTGGGGAACCTTAAAACCGAGCTGGTTCTCCTTAAGAACAACGGGGACGGAACCTTCCTTGATATAACGGAGCAAGCCGGTCTTGGGCATCTCGAGTATAACGAATGCGCCTTTGCCGATTACAATAACGATGGGTTCCCAGATATTTTCTGCACGAATAGTCAGGCGCAGCGTCCCTCAAAAGATATCCTCCTCAAGAACAATGGAGACGGAACATTTACGAACACTTCTAACCAGGCTGGTATTCGCCGTCTGGTCAACGGCCGGGCCATCGCTTGGGGAGACTATGATAATGACGGCGACCTGGACCTCTTTATCTCAAGAGGGACAGACATTTCCTTTAAGCAAACCCTTTATCGGAATAATGGAGACGGGACATTTACGGAAGTAACCGATCAGGCTGGTTTAGGGAGTATCAGCAATAATCGCGCGGCGGAATGGGGAGACTTCGATAATGACGGTTACCTGGACCTATATGTGGTTGATTCCGGGAGTGATCCCGAAGGAAAAGGCCCGAATTATCTTTACAAGAATAATCAAGATGGGACCTTTACCGATGTGGCGAGCAGCGCAGGTGTTGAGGACTTGGTAACGAGTCGCGGCCATGGAGCTGCCTGGGGGGACTACGATAATGACGGGTTCCTTGATCTCTTCGTCACCAATGGTGAGGATGGCACTCTATTTTTAGAGGGTCCCCAGATTCTCTACCATAATGGGGGAAATGGTAATAGCTGGCTTAAGATTAAGCTGGTGGGAACAGCGAGTAACCGACAAGGGTTAGGAGCCAAGGTCACGATCCAAATTGGTCAGACGATGCAATACCGGGAAGCGAATGGAGCTGGGGGACATTTGCTCTCCCAGGGGGCCGGGCCGCTTCATTTTGGATTGGGTCAGGTCACAGTCGTTGATCAGATTACAGTTAAATGGCCAAGTGGTTCAAACCAGATTTTAAGCAATATTCCAGCAAATCAGGAGGTCACTGTGATCGAGGGTCAGTAATCTAAAAGGAGGAGTATTTCATGATCTCGAGCGGACTAGCATTATGAAGAACCGAACTTATGCCGCTACCGTTTTGGTCATTGCCCAAGTCGTCGTAGCCCACTTTACGTTTGGCCAAGTGCTCACGCATGGGCCGGTGGTAGGAGGTGTCACTGATTCGACCGCGAACGTGTTTGTTCGAACCGACCAGGCGGCCACTGTCGAAATTCACTATGGGACTGATCCAAATCTCTCAACCTACTCAACCTCGCAAGCCTTCAGTACCGATCTCGCAAGCGACTTTACCAAAATCGTTCCCCTCGCCGACCTGACGGCAGAAACGACTTATTACCTGGACGTGGCGGTCAACGCTGTGCCCCAATTGGCTGCGCCATATCCTTCCCTCACCACTTTTCCTCCCAGCGGAAGTGCGAGAAATTTTAGCTTTATAGTTTTGACAGACTTCGTGTCGCTCCGGCTCCTGACCGGGCCATCGCAGACTTTCGCCAGCGCGGCAGCAGAGAACCCTGTCTTCGCATTCATTGGCGGAGACTTTGACCACAGAAACCCTAAAACGCTCGATGATAAGAGGCAGATGTTCAAGGGCCTTTATGATCCGAATACGCCCTACATGGGGGATTTCGTCAACCTGATCCTGCGGAGAACGCCTATTATGCATCAGTGGGACGATCACGATTCTGGCCTGAATAACCTCGACAAGACTTACCCCGATTGGAACCTGACCCAGCAGGCATTTCAGGAATACGTGCCGAGCTATCCGCTCCCTTCGGCCACGCCGGGGATCTGGCAGAAATTCAGTTATGCCCAGGCCGACTGTTTTGTCCTCGATTGCCGCAGCCAGCGAGATGTTGCAACGGATCCAGACGACGCCAACAAGAGTATGCTTGATGGGAACAACCTTGGCGCCACCGGAGAACTGCAGTGGTTAGAAAACGGTCTCCTGACATCAACGGCACGGTGGAAAATCATCTTCACTTCCGTCGTAACCAACCCGAGCACGAAACGGAACGACGCGTGGGGAGCCTATCAAACAGAGTGGAACGCGCTGAGGGATTTCATCAACACCAACAATATCCAGGGCGTCGTGTTCATTGCCGGAGACTTGCATCTTGAAGCGATCGACAATGGCACGCAGTCTGGCTTTCCTGAGATGAGCGTCGCCGGGGCAAATTCGAGACAGCTTCCTCACCAGTGCGCTACTGGTCCCAACGGAACCTGGAGCGAGGGATATTACGACGATACGTGCCCTGGCTTCGGATTGGTCACAATCTTGGAGGATCCGGATCGAGTAATCCTCCAAGCAGCGGACGAGTACGGTACCATCCACATTTCTTATACTGTGGCAGCCCCGACTCCGACCCCAACTGTGACCCCAACCCCAACTGAGACTCCGACTCCAACCCCAACCCCACCAGAGACTCCGACTCCAACTCCAACGGAGACTCCGACGCCGACGCCGACCCCAACTGCGACCCCCACGCCAACTGCGACACCAACCCCGACGCCTACACCTGGACCTATCACGCTCATTGCATCGGGGCATAAGGTGGGGGGAGTAGATACGGCGGATCTCACTTGGAGCGGGGCGACTTCGACCAACGTCGACGTCTATCGGAATAGCGCTGTGATCGCGACAGTACCCAACACGGGCGCCTATACTGATTCCACCGGCAACCGCGGCCGAGCCACTTACACGTATCGGGTGTGTGAAGCGGGCTCCGCGACCTGCTCGAACGATGCGACAGTGAGGTTCCGTGGTCGGTAATAGATAACAACCGGGCCGCTTCTCTATCAACGCGCCGTGGTCAACACACTCGCAGTCGGACGGGGTCCATGGTTCGGGCAGGTCATTCAATGTAGCCCAGAGCTTTGAGCCGTTCTTCGACTATGGCAGCTTCTTCAGCGGAGTATTGCGCCCCTTGCCTGCCTTCGGAGTCTGCACTGCCGCCGGTCCGGACGGGGTTTTGCTCGATAAAGCCCGGCTCGAAGAGATCCTGCAACACGCGACCATCCATGTCTTCTGGCACGGGCTGGCCCATGAGATGCAGAATCGTCGGCGCCATATCGATTAGTCGTGCCCCATGGATCTGGACGCCCTTCCTGAACGGTTTGCCCTGCACGATCAAAATTCCATCGCGCCGGTGCGTGCCGCCCCACTCCGCGCTTGTGGCCGGCTTTCGCTCACAGATCTCCACAGCAGGCTCTGCGGTGTGTTCGGGAAAGCTTGGGCTGGTAGAGAAATGGCTCGACTCCCACCAGTCGAGGATCAGGTCCGCGGCTTCGTTTGCAAATGGTCCGTTGAAGATCTCCTCACGCCGGAAAACGCGTTTGATGACCGGCTCATTCGTGCGTGGGTCTTTAAGCTCTTTCAGCTTCTCGCTGATCAACTTCAGCAGCGGCTCATATTCGCTTTGCTCGACAATGCCGGAGGGCTTCACGCCTTTGAGATTTATCCAGATGCTCGGCGGCGAGGCGAGCACTTCACTGCAGTAGGCTTTTGTGCGACTCCAATCGATTTCAGAAAACGAGGTGAACGCGCCTTCGAACCACTCGCGCAATGCTGGAAAGCGTTGAGCGAGATAGCTTTTTCGACTGTGGCTGAGGGAGCTGCGCAGCAGCGTGTAGGAGCCGCGGACGACCTTTTGCGCCAGCTTCTTGAGCGCGGAACGGTTGTCTTCATGGTAATGAAGCAAACCAAGCTGGGCCAGATAGCGATTGAGGTAAATAACGCGGTCGGAAGTAGGGCCGCCGCCGTGATCTGAGACGACGAAGACCGAGGTGTCGCCGGACGTTTTTTTCAGCAGCTGGCCGACCGCGTCATCGAGCCGCTGATAGACGCGCAGAACGGCGTCGCCAAAGCGCTGTGCGGCCGCCGGATCGTAGAGATGATGTTCGCGATCCATGTATTGCCAGAAATAATGCTGCACGGTGTCGATGGACATAAAGGTGAACATCATCACGTCGGCTGGATGCTTCTCCATCAAATAAAGACCTGCACTGAGCCATTGATGGTCGAGCCTCTCCATCTCGGCGAGGACCTGTTCGCGCCTTGAATCGGTGGACATGTAGCCGAGGTAACGGAGATCGAGGCTAAATCTGCCGAGGAGCCCCACGAGCTCAAAACGCAGTTCAGGCGGATAAATGAAGGGGCTCTTCTCCGATGGCGTGTCCATTCCAGAGATTTGGAAGCCGTTCAGCTGTTCGGGAGGATAGGTAAACGGAATGTTCATCGTGCCGACGGTGTAACCGGCATCCGACAGCATGCGCCAGACGGTTTTCGCGCGACGCGAACCAGCGTTTAAGTAACGCAGCCCGTAAGTTCCCGGCTCGGCCTCCATGAAATGGAAAATGCCGTGTTTGCCTGGATTCTTACCAGTCATGAACGACGTCCAGGCTGGCGGAGTGATGGGCGGCAGGATCGACGGGAGCCTGCCCCATGCGCCGTTTTTCATGAGAACGTCCAGATTTGGCAGCTTCCCTTCGGCGACCCAGGGGCCGATCAGATCAAAGGTCGCCGCATCCAAACCAATGATCAAAACTTTTGGCTTCTTCATGCTACTCTGCCGCCGTAGAGGCGGGCAATACTAGACACCCTTCGCGCCAAGTCAACTTGGCCCCGCGCCCAGATGGGACGTTTGCCGGTTTATGCCCGGCTTGTCCGGCTCGCTGCGATGGATATTCGCAGGCGATTTCGTAGCCAGGCGGGCATAAACTGCTTCAAGCTTTGCTGCGATGCTCGGCCAGTCAAAACGCCCAACTACAAAGCTCTTGACGTTTTTACGAAGCTTTTGCGCGAGAGCTGGGTCGTCGAGCAGGCTCACAATTCCCTGCGCGAAGTTTTCAGCGGTCGCAGGTTCGACCAGTAGAGCCGTCTCCCTATGCTGGAGGATCGTCGCCGATTGCTTAAAGCTCACGATGGCGTTTCCCGCCGCCATGTAGTTCAGGAGCTTTGTCGGGATGCCCGCCGACTCTGGCCGCGGGACAACAGCCACATCGGCTGCTGCGAGAAAGTCCGAGAGTTCGTCGAGAGTGCACGACGCCATCCTAAACCGTGAGGCAAACCCAAGGTCGGCAGCCATTCTCTTATATTTGGCGCTATGAGCGGGATTGATCGTGCTACCGACGAGGAGCAAGCTTGCTGCGGGCTTGCGCTCGTGAACAATCTTAAAAGCCGCCATCAGGTAATCAAGGCCTTGGAAGTCATCGAATGTTCCTGTGTAAATGATTAAGGGGCCGTCCCCGGCGGCGAAGCGATCCCGGACCCGTGAGCCATCGGCTGCGGCGAACATTTCGGGCCGCACACCGGAATGGATGGTAATCACCCGCGCCGGATCGACGCCTTTATCGAGAATAAACGAACGCAACTCCTCGGTGTCGGCGATGATCAAATCGGCCATTCTGGGGACAACGTAGTCGAGGATCTTGGCGAGCCCGATGGCCAGCGCGCGCGGGCGGATAAAGTTAAACGAAGGCAACTCACCGATCATCGTGTTGATCGCATTGTAGACCACCGGCACTCCTGTGAACCTACCAACGAAGCCGCCGACGAGCGCGGCCTCGTAGTTATGAGCGTGAATTACCTCTACCTTATGCCTGCGCACAACTTGAAAGAGCTTGAATACCAGGAGCGCGTCAAAGGCCAGCCGCTGATAACTCGGGCCAACACTAACTTCGCGATTTGAACCTACCTGAGCTACCCGGTCGATCTCAACACCCGTTATTGGAATTTCATGACGCAGCGGGTAGGTAACAACACGAATCGAATGTCCGCGCCGGGCAAGTTCCTCCGACATCTCCTTGATTGCCGCCGGAGTGCCATGGTTTGCCGGAAAAGCGCAGGCGGCAACCATAGCGATGGAAAAACTCATGATCTGAAGATCTGTTAAAACGACCGCACCGCCTTGTCGAGAGAATCTACGACGTACTCGATCTGGTCGTCTGTCAGATCGAAGTAAAGCGGCAAACAGAAGTGGTTTGAGACTGCGTAATCGGTCTCGGCGAAGCTTTCTTCCGGCTGTGGAACGATCAGCTCGGGATGTTTGGTAAACAAAGGCTGCGTATGGCAACTGCGATTGTAAAGCTCGCCTGGCAAAGAGACACCGTAGTGCTGTTTAAGCTTCTGTTTCAGCTTCTCCCTTTCGATCGGAGGCTCGAAATACAGGATATATTTGTAGTAGGCGGACTGAATGTTCGGAGGCACTTCGAGCAACTTGATCCCCGGAATTTTCCGAGCCCTCAGCTGTTCGTCATAGCTACTGGCGATATGCCGTCGCTTTTGAAGGATTTTTTCTACGTGCCGCATCTGCTCGAGGCCAAGCACGGCGTTGAACTCACCTGGCCGCCAGTTATTGCCAATTTCGTGGTGAAGATTCGGCTCGGGGCCAAAGCGGCCATGATCGCGAAGCGCTTTGGCAGTTTCATAGAGCTTCTCGTCGTCGGTCGTGACCATCCCGCCTTCGCCGGTGGTTAGGACTTTGGTGGAGAAAAATGAGAACGAGGCGGCTCGCCCAAGAGATCCGGCTTTTCTACCGTCGATGGTTGCTCCATGCGCATGCGCCGCGTCCTCGATCAAAGAAGCGCCATACTCCCGACAGATGTCCTGGATCTCTTCGATATGGGGAGAAATGATCCCACTCATGTGGACAAGCAGGACGGCCTTGGTATCCGGTCGGATCTTGCGGCGCAAATCACGAGGACTCATCTGAAACGTCTCCCGCTGACAATCGACAAAAATCACTTTTGCCCCAGCGTGTATGGCAGCGGCGGCGCTGGCAATGAAGGTGTGGCTTGGAACGATAACCGTCCACCCTTCGACACCGATGGCCCGAAGAATGAGCTCAATGGAACAGGTGCCGTTGCTCGTTCCCAAAGCGTATCTCACTCCGCAGTACTGCGCCCATTTGCGCTCGAATTCCTCAACATTCCGCCCCATGCTGATGAACCCGCCACGAAGGATCTTTTCAAAGCCAGCCATGATTGACTGCACTTCTTCCTCCGAATATCTGAGATCGAAACCTGCTACTCGCATACTCTGTTTGACGGGTGAGCTCACTGAGATGCCCCCGTCCTTTTAAGATACCAGTCCATCGTTTTCTGAAGGCCTTCTTCCATCCGCACCTTGGGTCGATAGCCGATCAGGCGCTCGGCTTTAGAAATGTTCGGGCAACGCCTTTCTGCGCCTGAAGGCTTGGTTTTATCAAATTCTATCTGGATATTCTTACCTGACAACCGGACGATCAGCCGCACCAAATCCTTAATCTTGATCTCTTCGCTGGTTCCGATATTCAGAGCGTCCGCCTCCGGATACTTCTCGACCGCGAGGATCATTCCAGCGACCTCGTCGGAGACGTAGGTGAACGATCGAGTCTGCTCGCCGCTGCCCCACACCGTAATAACGTCTTTGGCCTCGAGCACTTTTCTTATCTGCGAAGGAACCACCGGGGCCGTTTCCGGATTGAAGTCCATCCGCGGGCCGTAAACGTTATACGGTCGCACGATCGCTATCTTCATTCCATATTCGTCCTTGTAGCAGCGCGCCTGCACTTCAGCGAGGCGCTTCGACCAGCCGTACCCAAAGCCGCTGGCCTCCGGTTCTCCTTTGAAGCCGTCCTCCTCGGGCGTCGGCACTTCACACTCTTTGGGGTAAACGCCGACAGTACTTACACACAGGAAGCGATCGACGGACGCCAAGCGCGCAGCTTCCATCATGTGCAAATTCATCAGGGCGTTCGAGAAGAACATCTCGCCGTGATGCTTTACGTTGTAGCCGACGCCCCGAATTTTCGCCGCCAGATGCATTACGACGTCGGCTCCCCGGCAGATCTTGCGGCAGACCTGTGGATCGACTAAATCAGCCTCCTGAAATTCAATATCGCGCTCGACAGCCTCCAGGTTGTTCCTCGCGCCGTCGCCTGGCGCGAAATCGGCAACTTTCACATTGGCGCCTGCTTCGAGCAGCCGTTCTACGAGATGAGAGCCGATAAATCCGTACCCGCCTGTCACGACCACCTGTTTTTGCTTCCAGAAAGACATAATACAACCGATTGTTAGGTATTTTAGGTGGCTGGCGTACTCCTTTCGCGGAGCAATCGTTGTCGATCAATCTTCCCGGTGCCCGTTCGGGGCAGCGTGTCACAAAACTCAATCTCTTCTGGCACCATGTAAGGCGGCAACTTCTCCGCACAGTGTCGCTTCAGCTCCGTTGCGTTAATCGAATTGCCGTCATCAACGGTAACGATTGCACGGATCGCATTGCCGATCGCCTCGTCCGGAATCGCCAAAGCCACCGCCTCGTTGACAGCCGGATGCGCAACCATCACCGCCTCGATCTCGCCAAGCTCGACGCGGTAGCCGCGCGTTTTGATCATGTGATCTTTGCGCCCGATCAACAAAAAATCCCCTTTCTCATCGATTGTTACCCAGTCGCCCGTGCAGTACAGTTTTTCGTCGCGGCCTGACGCGAACGGGTTGCTGATGAAACAAGCGGCGGATTCCGACGGACGCCCGTAATAGCCCTGCATAACGTTCGAGCCGCGGGCGTAAAGCAGACCTTCCTCGCCCGGCGCGAGGACACGCCTGCCAGCTTCGTCGATCGCGATGACCGCCATGTTGGCGCAGGCTTTGCCGATCGGGATCGGTGTGGTTTGATTTTCGGGGATTTGGCCGACTTCGTACCAGGTGCAGACATTCGTTTCCGTCGGCCCGTAAAGGTTGGCCATCCGCGGCTGCGGCAGCATTCGCCGTAGATTGCGCAGGTGCTTGATCGGAAAAACTTCGCCGGCGAAGAGCACCAGCCGCAGCTGGCTGAGGTCGCGCTCATGCAGCTTGCCGTGGGTGAGCATCGTGAGCACCATCGGCACAGAGTACCAGACGGTGATTCTTTGATTCTGGATAAACGACGACAGCTGAATGGGGAAAGATGACAATCCCTCAGGTACAAGCGAGATTGCGGCACCAGCTTTGATCGCCGCGAAGATGTCGAAAACCGACAGGTCGAAGTTCAGCGGGGCGTGGTTGGAGAGGCGGTCGGTACCGGAGATGGCGAAGGTGTTGCATGCCCAGTTGATAAACGTCAACGCGTTCAGATGGGAGAGCATCACGCCCTTGGGAGTGCCTGTGGACCCCGATGTAAAAAGAATGTAGGCGAGGTCCTGGTCGATGACGTTGACTGCGGGCGGCGCAGCCGGCTGGCTCGGAAGCGAATTAGCGAAGGTAAACGCCCGCGCAGGAAGCGCCGTATCCGGGGATTTATCGATGAAAAATATGGCTGCCATCGGACATTTATCAAGAAACGCGGCGCTGGGTTTCTCATACAGCGAAAAGCTCGTGACCAGTGCGCGGAAGCCGCACTGCCTCGCGATTTCCGCGAGGCGTAGGCCGGGAGCATTTGGATCGACCGGAACGTAACACGCACCGGTTTTCATAATTCCAAATATGCTGGCGATTGCGGAAGGCGATTTGTGCAAATAAATCCCGATGCGATCACCGGGAACGACCCCGATTTCGATAAGCGCATGTGCGAGTTGATTGCTGAGTTTTTCCAGCTCCGCATAGCTGAGCGCCTGATCGAGAAGGCGCACCGCTTCCGCGTCGGGCCGACGCGTGGCGCTTTCGGTCAATAGTTGGTGTAAGACGTAGGTCATTGGCGCTAAAGATCGCGCTAGGCGACGAGGATCGCTTTCCGAAGTTCTGAAGTCCCTGAATAAATGAGAGCATCGCGAAGCTGCTTCTCCAGGCCCGATTCAACTATGTAGCCATGGGCACCATGGAGTTGAATAGCGCCGAGACAGCTCTGCACGCAGCTTTCGCTGATATGGAGTTTTGTTTCCGAGGGTTCGCTCGTCAGGCGTTTTCTATCCGATCTCATCCGTGCGCCTCAATATCGACAAGCCCGTTTGATAATCGCGCAGCGAATTACGAAAAGCGATCTGCTCCTTGCTCCACGAAAAATTCACAGAGCTGCATCTGAGCGGACTTGCGGAACTAGTCAAGTCGTATCTACTCTCCTAATTGGGTGGCGAGCGCGCTTGCTTGACCGCGCCGCCGCGCGCCTCTAGAGTTGGTGTTTATCGCGACTCCCGCGTGACACCCGCGGCGCACGGCAGCGGCCTTGCCGAAGCTGTTCGGGACGGGACAAGCGGTTCACAGGCTGATGGAGAACTCAACGGGATGGACTTTGCTTGGTCGGACCAACAGCGAGAGTTACTGGACGCGGTCGGCCGCTTCGCCAGCCAGCAACTCAACTATAACGTAATCGAAAACGACCGCGACGGCGTTTTCAACCACGACGCTTGGGAGAAGTGCGGTAGCTTCGGTATCCAGGGCCTGCCCGTCCCGACCGAATACGGCGGGCTCGGCATGGATCCACTCACCACGGTGGCGGCCCTCGAGCGGCTCGGGTATGCCTGCAAGGATAATGGCCTGCTCTTCTCCATCAACGCGCATCTCTGGACGGCGGTCACTCCCCTCGTCTATAACGGCTCCGAGGCACAAAAGAAAAAATACCTGCCCGGTCTTTGTAACGGCACGCTCATCGGCGGCAACGCCATGAGCGAACCGAATAGCGGCTCCGACGCATTCAGCCTCACTACGACCGCCATCAAGAAAGGCTCCAGGTACATCCTCAACGGCAGCAAAATCTTCGTCACCAATGGTCCCATCGCCGATCTGCTCGTCGTGTTTGCCACGGCGGACAAAGCGCGCGGCCCGGACGGAATCGCTGCGTTCCTGGTCGAGAAAGATTCGCCGGGGATGACCGTCGCACGCAAGCTCGAGAAGATGGGGGTGCGCACATCGCCAATGGCGGAAGTGTTTTTCGAAAACTGCGAGGTGCCAGAAGAAAACCTGCTCGGCAAAGAAGGCGGGGGCGCTTTTCTGTTCACGCGGTCGATGACTTGGGAACGCGGCTGCATCCTGGCCAGCGCGGTCGGCTCGATGCAACGATTGTTGGAGACGTGCATCCGTTATGCGAACGAGCGCAAACAAGGCGGCCAGTCGATCGGCAAATACCAGCTAGTGGCGAGCAAGATCGTGGACATGAAAATGCGGGTCGAGAGCTCCCGCCACATGCTTTACCATTACGGGTGGTTGAGCGGCCACCGTAAGGCCGTGTACTTGGAGGCCGCCATGACCAAGTTGCACATCGCCGATTGCTGGGTGAAATGCTGTGAGGATGCAATCCAGATCCACGGCGGCTACGGCTACATGACCGAGTACGAGGTCGAGCGGGAATTGCGCGACGCGATCGGCAGCAAGCTCTACTCGGGCACGAGCGAGATCCAGCGCAACATCATCGCCTCGATGCTGGGGCTCTGAGGCAGCATCGGAGTGGTAGGGAAAGAGAAAGTGCCGGTACAGGGAACGTCATCTCGCCTGGAGCTGTGATTTAACACCGGTAGGTAGATGAAGATCCTCGTTTCGTTCAAGAGTGTGCCCGATCCTAACGACGTCACCATCGCAGGCGCAGCGGTCTCGACGCCTAAGTCGGTAATCAACCCGTTCGACGAGATCGCCATCGAGGAAGCGTTGCGGATTCGCGAACGCGGCCAAGCGACGGAAATCGTGGGCATCACGATCGGAGCGCCGGCGGTCGACGAACAAATCCGCGCCGCGCTGGCAATGGGAGTCGATCGCGCCATTCGCATCGACGATTCCCGCGTGCTCGATCCCTACGCGGTGGCGCGCATTCTCGTTGCGGCGGTCGAGAAGGAAGCGCCACACGTCGTGATCATGGGCAAGCAAGCTGTGGACGATGATTCAAACCAGGTCGGTCAGATGCTGGCTGGTTTGTTAGGCTGGCCGCAGGCGACGTTCGTCTCGAAGGTTGAGTTTCTGGACAACAAGACCCGCGCCCGTTGCGCGCGTGAGACCGATGCCGGCCTTGAAGTAGTCGAAGTTAATCTGCCGGCGATTATCACCACCGATCTTCGCCTGAACGAACCGCGCTACGTCTCGCTGCCCGGTTTAATGAAGGCGCGCCGCAAACCCATTGAAGTTCTAACTTGCGATCAATTGGGAGTAACTGTGCGCCCACTTACAACTGTGCTCTCCATTGCGCGTCCGCCCAAGCGCGCCGCTGGCACGCGCGTTGGGTCGGTCGAAGAGTTAATCACGAAACTAAAGCAGGAGGCGAAGGTGCTTTAGCATGGCCGAGTCGCTTATACTAATCGAACACAATGGCCAACAGGTGAAGCGTCCTTCGTTGCACGCGATCGCGCTGGCGCGACAGCTTGGTGGCGACTACGCGCTACTCGTGCTCGGCCACAGCCTGGAGGGGATCGCCACATCTCTTGTTTCCTACGGCGCGTCTGCAGTGGTTGTCGCTGACGACCCGGCATTGGCGGAACCGTTGGCCGACCGTTACGCGACAGTGATCGCGGAAGCAGCGCGCAACCGCGCCGCGAAGACCATCTTGGGAACTTCTTCGACGTTTAGCAAAGACGTTTTGCCGCGCGCTGCTGCGCTCCTTGATGCGCCAATGGTTACCGACGTGGTCGCAATCGAAGAAATAGACGGCTCGATTTCCTACCGACGTCCCATCAACGCCGGCAGCATGTTCGCCATGGTCAAGGTGGAGGGTGAGCGCCGCGTGCTCACAGTCCTGGCCACGGCCTTCGAACCGCCTGCGGCGGACGCAGCGCCGTGTCCGATCAAACGCTTCGACTTTGACCCCGCGTCGCTTCCGAACGGCATACAATTTGTCTCCCGCGAAGAGCGCAAGTCTGACCGACCCGACCTAACCGAAGCCCGCGTGGTGGTATCTGGGGGCAGGCCGCTAAAGGACAAGGAAACATTCGAGCGTCTGGTCGGCGGATTAGCGGACGCCTTAGGCGGCGCAATCGGTGCCACCCGCGCCGCAGTCGATGCCGGGATGGCGCCTAACGATTATCAAATCGGACAGACCGGCAAGATAGTCGCGCCCGAGTTGTACATCGCGCTTGGGATCTCCGGCGCGATTCAGCACCTGGCCGGCATCAAGGATTCACGGATCATCGTCGCGATTAACAAAGACCCCGACGCGCCGATCTTTCAGATGGCGACTTACGCCTTGGTGGGCGACCTGTATCATATCGTCCCACAACTCATCGAATCGATTCGGCGAGCCTAAGAATGCGATGACTGATATGAATAACGCCACGCGCGAAGTGTTTGGCAACATCGCGCCCTGGATGCGCGTGGTGTTCTTCATCATGATCGCGGCGAGTTTCGGCTGGTTGCTGTGGCAAGTCGCTACCCGCGCGTTGCTCTGGCGTAAAGGTCAGCGGGGCGGATTTGAGCGTGACTGGCGGGTGTGGGTTGAGAGGCTCGTCACCTACGCGTTGGCGCAAAAACGCGTGCATCGCAAATCGCTCGGCGCTTTGCTCCACCTTTTACTGTTCAGCGGCTTCGTCGTCCTTGCCATCGGCACCACGCTGTTGGGGATTGCTCATGATGGGCCGTACGACTTTCACCACGGCTTGTACTACCTGATTTACGAACTGACGATGGATGTCTTCGGAGTGGCCTTTTGCGTCGGCTGCCTGCTGGCAATGTATCGCCGAGTTTTCCGACGAAAGCGCAGCCTGGGTCACAGCCAGAGTGACTGGTGGCTGTTGGGACTGCTTCTGTCGCTAGGTGTCAGCGGTTTCCTGCTGGAAGCGCTGCGGATGCATTACACTCAGGTTCAACCGCCGGTGGCGCACTGGTCGATCATCGGCTGGTTGATCGATACTACGTTGTTACGTGGACTTGACGCTGGCAGCGCCCAAACGATGCACCTCGCGGCTTGGTGGCTGCACGCGATTCTGGTGGCGGCGTTCTTCGCCGCGATTCCTGTGAATCGGTTCCTTCACGTCATCACTGGCCCGCTCAACATTGCGGGCCGTCCCGAGCGGCCCATGGGCACGCTGGTGCCGTTGAAGATGGAAGAGGTCGAGCAGACGGGTCGCACCGGAGTCCACGATCTTGCGGATTTCAACCGTCAACAACTGCTCAGCCTTGATTCCTGCATGGAGTGCGGTCGCTGCGAAGATGCGTGTCCGGCGACCGCCAGCGGCAAACCACTTTCGCCTAAAGCCGTCGTGATCGATCTGCGAAATTTGATGTCGTTAGGCGGCGGCAACGTGCACGGGACAATCCGTGACGAAACGCTCTGGGCCTGCACGATGTGCCAGGCGTGCGTTCAGGAGTGCCCGGTCTTGATCGGCCATGTCGATTTGATCAGCGACATGCGGCGCGATCTGGTCGGAGAAGGAAAACTTTCCGGGCCACCAGCCAAAGCGTTGCAACAGATCAGTAGCCAATCGAATCCCTACGGGCGATCTAACTCCGAACGCCTTGCTTGGGCGGAGGGCCTCGAAGTGCCGACGGCCGAATCGAATCCAAGTTTTGAATATCTGCTCTGGGTCGGTTGCGCCGCGTCATTCGATCCCCGCGCGCAGAAGGTCGCGCGTGCGATAGCGCAGTTGCTCAAGGACGCAAGAGTCAACTTCGCGGTGCTCGGCAAAGAGGAGAGTTGCACGGGCGATCCTGCGCGCCGAATCGGCGACGAGTTCCTTTTCCAACAGCGCGCACAGACGAATGTCGAGACGCTTAGCCGCCGCAAGGTGAGGAGGATCGTGACACCGTGCCCACATTGTTACAACACGCTCAAGAATGAATACCCGCAGTTCGGTGGGCATTACGAAGTGCAACACCACTCAACGCTGCTCGCAGAACTGATCGGCGCGGGACGGTTGAACAACGGGAGCAGTAACGGCGAGCCGATCACCTTACACGACCCGTGTTACCTGGCTCGCGTCAATGGGGAAGTTGATGCGACACGAGCGGTCGTCGGCGCTACTAACGACGCGCAATATCGTGAAATGCCTCGCTGCGGAAAGAAAACCTTCTGCTGCGGTGCCGGCGGAGGTCGGATGTGGTTTGAGGAGGCACCGTCGCAGCGCGTTTCCGTCTTGCGTTCGCAGGAGGCTATCGCGACTGGTGCGCGCACGCTCGCCACGGCCTGCCCGTTTTGTTTAAACATGATGACTGACGGCATGGCGGGCACGCAAGGAGGGGAAAACGTGAAGGTGCTCGACATCGCAGAGGTGCTACTCAGCCGCCGAACGCGAGCTAGTCGATAGATATCCTTAAGGCGGCGAGGCCTCAACCAACCCGGTGGCCGACACTCCGTCTTCGCCTACGCCTGCGCCGCTTTGCCGGAAAAAGTCGTTGCGTTCAAACCGCTCACAGCCGATTTTTTGGGACCCAACTGCATCCGCAATATGACACAGCAAAGTAAGCAGGCTCGTCTCAGGCTCGGCCGCAACGCATGGTTAGCCATCATCATCCTTGCGGTTGCCCTGTGCGGTACCACAACGCAACCGGCCTTGGCGAGGCGTCGCTCTGTGGAGATCGCTGATGCGGTGATCCAGCGGGACTTGGTTTATCAACGCATCAACGGTAGAGAGCTTAGGCTTGACCTCTATTGTCCTCGGAAGGCCTCCGGCCCATCGCCTGTTATCCTTTGGATCTTTGCCGGAGGCTGGAGTCACGGCCGAAAAGAGCAACATATTCCGGTTATCAGTTTTCTGAGCGACGGTTACGCCGTGGTGAGCATCGAATTGCGTCTTTCTGGCGAGGCGCCTTTCCCCGCGCAGATCGAAGACTGCAAGGCGGCCGTCCGATGGCTTCGGGCTAACGCGGCCAAGTACAATCTCGATGCCGACCGGATCGGCGCGGGGGGACATTCCGGGGGCGGACATCTCTCTGCGCTGCTTGGCACTTCTGGCGGAGTACAGGAGTTGGAGGGCGGTGGAGATAACATGTCTTATTCGAGCCGCGTGCAAGCGGTGTGCGATGTGTCCGGCCCGTCAGATCTTCTGCGTCTCTACCACGACGCATCGGACCCGTCGACCGGGACGAAGCCCAAAGCCATATCTTACATCGA
>WNFZ01001327.1_pt1 | contig 23704 bp, 19 predicted proteins | sample 5400081 | NCBI WGS metagenome assembly WNFZ01 (sample SAMN13153365, study PRJNA577476) | soil metagenome | isolation source: 80 cm soil or saprolite under grassland replicate 1 | place: USA:California | collected 2016-06-15
GCGCTCCAAAACCTGAGAAGGAGTGCTCACGATGGTCCGGAATGGTGCTCACGTTGCACCGGAATGCTGCTCACGATGGGGCCGGAATGGTGCTCACAATGAACCGGAATGGGTGCTCACGATGGGCCGGAATACGCATGAGCTTTATATTGAAAGTTTATGATCGAGTATATTGTCATGCTTCGCAACCTGTGGACCTGATAGATCGGGATCTGACACATTCGTACCACTCTTGATCGAGAGACACTAGTCTATGAACCAGGACAGAATATGGAACCATTTCCAGACCCAGGGACTGGAGCTGTTTCTGCAATCCGTGCCCAGATTGAATTTCCTGCTGGAGCAGGGCAGGAGACAGGCTCACGGGAAAAGGCTTAACGTGCTCAACATTGGTGTCGGCGATGGCTGGCTTGAACTCAAATGCGGGCAGCAAGGCTGGAATGCGTATGCGCTGGACCCTAGTCAGACCGCTCTCAGTACGTTGCGCAAATCTGGTGTCAAAGGGGCAGCGGGTTACGTTGAGAGCATTCCTTATATAGATGGTTTCTTTGATATCGTGTTTTGCTCAGAACTGATTGAGCACTTATCGAGCGAACGGATAGAGCGGGCTCTAAGTGAAATTCAGCGTGTGCTGAGAAGATCAGGGGTGCTGCTCGGAACAGTTCCATTCAAAGAGAATTTGTTTGCGGGACAGGTGGCTTGCCCGTCCTGTGGCAAAGTCTTCCACCGCCTCGGCCACTTACAATCATTTGATTTACCTAAGCTAACTGCGCTGTTTCCGAACTCTCTACAACTCGAAAAAATTGCGACAACTTATTTCGCGGACTGGTCTAGACTGAATTGGAAGGGGAAACTTCTGGCTGTGCTGAAGAAGGGACTACTGCTTGTCGGTGTGCACGGTGTCAATGAAAACATCTATTTTGTTGCCAGAAAAAAAGGTTTACCTGAGATTAGGCATGACTAAAGTGCCTCTTCCAGGCCAGAAACCTAATGTCTGATCGAGAAGGCCCAGGGCGCGCGGTTTACAGCAGCAGGCTACCTATCGATGAGCAATCTTGTTGCACTTTGATGAAACCAAAAACAGAGCTTGGTGAGTTCATCTTGCCAGCTAAACCATCTCGTTGGGTTTATGGCGTAGGGGCCGCCCTGATCATATTGTGGTTGGCGATCTATCCACTGATTCAATTGCGGATAAGTCGTGGAAGCGATTGGCATGGATCATTCGCATATCTTCAGGGAGACGAATTGGCGTACGCTGCCTACGTTCATGCGATCGCCTTAGGACAGCCACGACGTAGCAATCCCTACACACGAGACCAGGATCGTCCTGGCGCCCAATTGGCCGAGTCGTTTTTCTCGATTCAGTTCTTGCCTGCTTATGCAACCGCGGCGCTAGAAAGAACCTTTAAGCTGTCTACCTCGGGCGCCTTTGCGGTAGTTATGGTTCTTGTGGCCCTCAGTTCCGCACTTGTGCTCTTCTGGTTGATTCTAGCGGTGACTGAAGATTTTCGTCTGGCTGCCACCGGAGTGCTCTTTGTGCTTTGTCTGGGCAGCGTACCGACGCTCTGGGGGCTGTTGCAAATTCTGAGGGGTTTGCCTGCCGACTTCAGCCACTTGCGCTTCCTGCGGCGCTATGTCCCAGGGCTAGCTTTCCCGTTTTTCCTGGCATTTTGTACTTGCGTCTGGCGATCAATGACGACGGCGCAACGCACTACCTCTTACATCTTTGCAGCCTCGGGTGGTCTACTCTTTTTCATTCTCGTGTATTCCTACTTCTTTTATTGGACCGCCGCAATCGCCTGGATGGCCTGCCTTCTGATTCTCTGGGTGATCTTCAAACCCGAGGGTTGGCAGCAGAGCTTGAGACCGTTTGGCGTGATATCTATCTTTGGGACCATGGCTTTATTGCCGTATTTATGGCTACTAAGTAGACGAAATGGGAACGAGGATGCGGCCTTGCTGTTGCTACACACCCGCGTACCCGACTTGCTACGCGTACCTCAACTGGTTGCCCTGATCTCATTAATTTTGCTGGCGCTGGGTAACAAGTACGGGAGATTCAGTTTTCGGCGCCGGCCGGCATTATTCTCCTTATCTTTCTTGATATTGCCATTTGCATTGTTCAATCAGCAGATCCTCACAGGCTTGTCATTGCAGCCCGTTCACTACGAGATCTTCGTCACCAATTATGGTGTGCTATTGGCGATAGTCCTGATTGCTGGAGTCATGTTTGGTGACCTGAGAGGAAAAAACAAGGTGCGCTTCAATTTCTTTCTGCTTCTCGTCACTATCACGGCAATTGGCTGGGCGACCTTTGAGGTGCAGCGCTCGACGGCAAAGTTTGCTGCGCCATTCTTTATACGAGATGGTGTTACGCCTGCCGCTCTGAGGCTCGCTGAATTGAAAGGAAGTTCAAGAGGTGTAACACGGTCGGAAGATCTTATTTTGGCTCCGGATCCCGTGGTTGCAGACTATTTACCGACAATTGCTCCTCAACCTCTGCTTTGGGCACCGCACATGTACGCCTTTGCTAGCATAGAGCCTGCTGAAGAGAAGGCGAGGCTATTAAAGTTCCTCTATTATACCGGCATTCGCTTCGAAAAAGTTGACGCGAAGGCTTTCGAAAAGCTTGATGCTGATAGAAAATTTTATTTCTCTCGCCTCCTATCAAAGAACCGGCTATCCAAGAGCCTGACCAATGCCTGGAAACCAGTCAGCAGCGAAGAATATGAAACCGCGCAACAGGTCTATTCAGGTTTTATGACTTCATTTGATCTTGAAGTGGCATCACATCCGACTATTTCCTACGTCCTCGTTTCCCGCGACGCCCCGGTCGACTTTTCTAATCTGGACAAATGGTATGAGCGCAACGAAGGCGAACGCATTGGCACGTACATCCTGTATAACGTGAAATTGCGGCGCTCAATGTAAGGAAGACCATAACACCGGGATTGACCTCATTTGAGACTCAGCCTATCAGGTGACCTTCAAAAAGGAGCTAATTACGTGCTGATTACCTTCTTCTTTTGCAGTGAGAGGAATTTCAAGGACTCCAGCAAACCAACTGCCGCAAGAATCAAGACTGCCGGCATCATCGGAAGACCGTATCGGGGTTCAACCCAGAGTGGCAGGTGGATGGCAGACAGAAATAAAGGAAACAAAATGATATGACTGAGTGAAACAAATCGACTTCGTTCGACAACGATTCCCGCTAGCGCCAGAATGAAGATACCCAGATTGCCAATAATCAAGAAAACTCTAATAAGAGCTGTGACCACGGGACCTTCGCGCAGCACGGTTCGCAACGAAACATTCTCATTGGCAAATAAATAGCTTCCGCTGTCATAAAATAGTCTGGGATATTGCTGCGCCCGGGCGATAAGCCAGCGAAGCGGGCGATCACGAATGCGGCGGAGGGCCTCGCGCGAACGAACTCGATCAGATTCTGTCTCATCTGAGAGCGCATTCCTCTTGCTCTCATCTACGCCCCTCAGCAGAGCTTTACGCACAGCAGCATTGTCTGATTCCCTGATTTCCATGGTTCCCAGTAAGAGGTTGGTGCCATAGCCCGAGGCGGAAATAGGGATCAGCCGCCTAAAAACGATCGCATCGCGAATGATCCATATAGAGCTCACGCAAAATGCGACGAGCATGATTACAACGAAAGGAAGCCGTTGTGATCGCCACGCCGGTAAAAAGGTAAGCAACGGCAGGCAGAGAAGGAAAGGAAACAACGTCGGACGTGTGAGCATAGCCAAGCCCACTACCAGACCTGTCAGAACATAACGTGCCCGTCCCCAAAGAAAAAACCCAAGAGTGATAAGGAAGATGAAAAGAGTCTCAGTCAGTATCACAGCTGTGAAACGGCTGCTCATAGGGGCAAACGCCAGGGCAAAACTGGCAACCAGAGCCACCTTGCCGTTGTACTGATCATGCGCGATCAAATAAACCAGTGACACTGTGATTGCACCGAGGAATGCCTGCAGCAAGAGCACCGTCATGATCGGAGCAGAATCACCAAGCCATAAGGCAGCTATGACAGCCGGATAGAGGGGAGGACGATAAGCTGTCGGGACCGGATCGGTGCCTGCAGCACTCGAACTGAAAACTCGGTGGAAGGCTATGTTTCGAGCGACGCTTAGATACCAGGCCGAATCGCCGGACTCCCAAGGACCAAGGAGCACCCAACCAAGCCGCACAGCGAAAGCCACCGTTGTCACGGCGGCTAACTCAAGCCGGGAATGTCTTGATCCGCCTAGGGTCAATTTGAATATCATTCTAACACTTACGTGTGCGTAGTGATCTCGGCATTCTAAATAGGTCAGCAGGAACAACAGGGACACTACTATCGCGCCCCAACAGTATTCGATTGAAACAATTGTTGCCTCAAAAACTCCCTTGCAAACTTTGTAACCTTGGTCAGCCTTCAAAACGCCTACTAACTTCCCTGTACCTGGCTTAGAATAAAGGCATTTTTGAATCGCAGTGGCAAGCCACTGCTCGGAAACATAAATTCGCTCGATATGAGAAAGCCGGATTTCTTCATGGTTGGCGCGCCGAAGTGTGGCACCACCGCGATGTACAAATTTCTCGCACAGCATCCTGAGATCTTTGTGCCCGAGACTAAAGAAATCCATTTTTTCGGAACGGACATATATTCGCCGAACTATTTGAGGGACGAACAACGATATCTATCTTTCTTCGCCGCAGTTGCGAATGAGAAGAAGATTGGTGAGGCTTCAGTTTGGTATCTTTTCTCAAAACGAGCTGCCCAGGAGATTAAAGAGTTCTGTCCGAGTGCCGGCATCATAATCATGCTCCGCGATCCTGTGGACGTGATCCACTCGCTCTACTCTCACAGGTTTTATCTTGGTACTGAGGACATCGAAGATTTCGAAGAAGCTCTGAACGCGGAAGAAGCGCGCAAGCAGGGCTTACGTCTGCCAAAAAACCCCTATCCAATCGAGGGTTTGCTCTATCGAGAGGTCGGGCAGTTTACCGACCAGGTCAAAAGGTACTTTGATGTTTTTGGTAGGGAAAAAGTGAAAGTTATCATTTACGATGATTTCAAATTTGACGCTGCTCGCATTTGCAAAGAGACTTTTGAATTTCTCGACGTTGATGCTTCATTTGTCCCAGAGATCAGGATAATTAATCAGAATAAAAAGATACGCAGCAAGGCGGTGCGCTCGCTAATCGAGACACCGCCCTGGCCCGTGCGTAGCTTGGTTCGACCTTTGACAACCCCCGAACTGCGTCATAGGCTTTATCTAACTCTTCGAAACTTGAACACGAATAATGTCGTGCGCCCGCCTCTGCCCGAGAATTTGAGAAGGGCTTTTCAGAGATATTTTGCACTTGACGTTGAGCGGCTCAGCAAACTGTTGGATCGCGATCTCACCCACTGGTCCCAAGCATCATCGAACCAGCACTAGGAACGTATCGAAGATAGCTTGTTTTCTAATCGATTCAAGCCAGCCCAGGATCGCATGTGGCCAAGGGGACCTCTTGTTCGGATTTTTACGTTCCGGCGAATAAATAAAGGCTGATTGCGAAACACCAGGAAACACTAGCACTTCTGGCAGTGGGTAGAAGATTCGAAACGGTGAGAATAACCCTTGTTTCCCCTTCGTTAGCTTGTGGCGGAGCCGAACGCTGCGTGACATTATTGGCCGGCGGCTTTATCGAGAGAGGCCACGCCGTAACGCTTGTCACTCTTGATGGCGAAGATACTGATTTCTACAAGCTTCCGGAGCGTGCCCGGAGAATTGGTTTGGCCATCGCAAAGAACTCGTCTACGGCTATTCATGGGCTCTATAACAATATACAACGGCTTAAAATCTTGAGAAACGCCATCAATGACACACAACCTGACTTCGTGGTCTCACACATAAACCGGACTAATACCCTCACGATCCTTGCTCTAACTCACACTCATCACCGCGTAATCGTTGTCGAGCACAATAACCCGCTACTGAATCCCAGTGGAAGAATATGGGACGCCTTGCGCCGAATGAGTTATCCTCGAGCGCAGAAGGTGGTTAGCGTTAGCTGGGGCGTGGATAGTTATTTCTCCTGGCTTGCGCCGGAGAAACGAGCAGTTATCCACAACCCATTGGCTTTGAGCAAAGAGAGGGCGGGTGGTTCGACCTGGCAAACAGATCCCGCGGTCAAATGGATCGCAGCAATGGGGCGGCTCACAAGGCAGAAAGGATTTGATCTACTCCTTTCTGCATTTAGTGCCATATCCGTTCGACATCCCAAGTGGAATCTACTAATTCTCGGTGAGGGGGAACTGAGACGGGAACTTGAAGAGTTGAGAGACAAGCTTGGCCTGGCAAACAGAGTGGTCTTTCCAGGGCTGGTCGCGGATCCGGCGAGGCTGCTGAGAACCGCGGAACTCTTTGTAATGGCTTCGAGATTCGAAGGCTTCCCTTACGCTGCCCTTGAGGCTATGGCTTCTGGTTTGCCTGTAATCTATACAGATTGTCCCAGTGGTCCGCGAGAAATTATTCGGCATGGAATTGACGGTATTCTTGTGCCTAATGAAAACGTGGAGCGGCTGGCCACTGCGATGGACCACTTGATGACCAGCGAGGAAGAACGTAAGCGGTTGGCCTTGCGAGCACCCGACGTAATCAAACGATTCAGTTTGGAACGAACCATCTCACAGTGGGAAAGCCTCTTTAACGAATTCGCCGGCACATGATCGTCCGGCCGACATTCGATGGAAAATGAAATAACTGCAAAACATCTCGAACTCCATCGAAACATATTGAGAGAACTGGGTTACACGCTTACGCCCGGTGCCAGGATCCTGGATTTCGGCTGCGGTGCGGGGCGGATGGTTTCGGCGTATCGGCGAATAGGATATGAAAGCTATGGCTGCGACCTGACGATGACAGAGAAATCAGATCTCATCAGACCAATCCCCAAAGATAGTTACAGCATTCCCTTTCCAGACAACTGGTTCGATTTTGTTTACTCGGATCAAGTGCTTGAGCACGTGCAAGATCATGATCTTGTCTTCGCCGAGATCTATCGCGTTCTGAAGGCGGGCGGCGTCAGTCTCCACAGCTTTCCTTCCCGGCTAAAGCCGACTGAGAGTCATTTATTGGTGCCGTTAGGAGGACTGATCCAAAATCGTTTCTGGCTAACTTTGTGGGCCCTCCTGGGTATTAGAAATTCTTTTCAAGCGGGCAAGGGCTTCCGAGAGGTCGTCGATCTAAACGATAATTATCTCAAAGACTGTACTAACTACTTGTCGAAGGCAGAAATAAGCAAGGCAGTCTCTGCTTATTTCCCCAATCCAACTTTTGCCGAGGAATACATGATCAAGCACAGTTACGGAAAAGCCCGACACATCTATCCCCTGGTCAAACGAGTCCCATTCGTTGCCTCTTTGTATAGCAGCTTTTACGGTAGAGTAATTCTTTTTCAGAAGCCCCCATCGATCAGTCAAAGCTCAGAGTACTTTGAGGATTAATCTTGTCAAACCTCGATTGGATACCGCCTTGCCGCCTGGTGCGAATTGAACGATAGTTGTGCCCCTATAAAGATCGCTTTCCTCGTACGCGCCCTCGATTACGGCGGAGCGCAAAGACAGTTAGTCACTCTGGCAAAGGCGCTCGACAAGAATCGATTCGTTGTCACCATACTGACCTTTTACGCCGACCAACCGCTCGAACGGGAACTGGAAGAGAGTGGCGTACGATTCATCTCCTTGAGAAAGAGTGGGCGTTGGGATGTGTTCAGCTTTTTCTATCGCCTGGTTCACGAACTTAGACTCATTCGCCCCGATGTAGTGCATGGATATTTGGATATTCCGAATCTTATTGCGATTTTGGCGCGGATTTTTATCCCTGTTCGAGTGATTTGGGGCATTCGCACTTCCAATATTGATTTAGAAAACTACGGCTGGTTGATGCAGTTGAGCGCGAAGCTGGAGCGGCAGTTATCGAATTTTCCTGATCTTATTATCGTCAATTCCAGGGCCGGTTACGAACGTTATGTAGCTAGCGGTTTTCCGCCTGAGAAGATGGTGGTGATACCAAATGGCATCGATACGGAAGCATTTAGGCCCGATCCGGAGGCAGGCCAAGAACTAAGAACTCACTGGGGTCTTGATAAGAACCAAAAGCTGGTTGGCATTGTGGGGCGCTTGGATCCTATGAAAGATCATCCTGCGTTTCTAAACGCAGCGAAGCTCTTAACCGACCAACACGATGAAGTGCGATTTGTATGCAACGGCAGTGGAACAGCCAAATATGGACATATGCTGCGTAATATCGCCACGGATCTGGGAATTGCAGATCGAATCTTATGGACGCCCTCTCATCATGACATGCCGGCTTTCTACAATGCTTTGGATGTAATTGTTTCTTCCTCCTGCGGAGAAGGATTTTCCAATGCAATCGGTGAGGCGATGGCTTGTGGCGTACCCTGCGTAGCGACCGATGTGGGAGACTCGGCATTCATAGTGGGAGATACCGGTGAGATAGTGCCGCCCCGAAATCCTCGGGCGCTTGCTGTCGCAATAGTCTCATCACTGCAACGGGATCGCCGGGAGGTCGGTCAAAGATCGCGAACTCGGATTATCGAAAATTTCAGTCCCGAGAAGTTAGCTGAACAGACACAAAAAGAGATATTGTCGCTGCTGAAAGGCATGGTGCTTTCCTGACGTACGTTTTGATAACGCGAGTTTATCGTCTATTTTAGGTGCCGCGGTAAATAATTGTGGAATCAAACACGTCTTATACTAGAGCCCAGTTTCAGCCCGTGGACTGTAGCGAGCGATTCCAAGCAGACGTCTCGATTACCGAACGGTCCAGACCTCTCAAAATCCTGCACATCATTAATGACCTATCGATCGGTGGCGCTGAGATGATGCTCTACCGGCTCTTGTATCACGAAAGAGAGGCACAACTTGAACCGAGTGTCATTTCTTTGATGGACCGAGGTCCCTTGCGCCAGCGAATCAAGGAGCTTGGCATCTCTGTGCTTTCGCCAGGCATGTCGCCTGCAGTGCCCAGTCCCCAATCCGTCTTCCGGCTTATTCGTTTAGTAAGACAGCTCAAACCCGATCTCATCCATGGGTGGCTCTACCATGGCAGCCTCGCAGCGCAATTTGCGAGCGCCTTCTCAGGGAAACACATTCCCGCTATATGGAGCATTCACTACTCCATGTATTCGCTGGGGTTTGAAAAAAAGTTAACTGCCGCCGCGGTCAGGCTCTCTGTTCCCCTCTCTCGCAGGGCCGCGGCAATTGTTTTCGTTTCACGGACCAGCGAACTACAACACCGCGATCTGGGTTATTCCCTGAAAAAGAGTTTTGTTATACCTAACGGAATAGACACCGATGAATTTAGTCCCTGTCCGGATTCAAGGTTGTCTCTGCGTTCCGAGTTAGGGCTACCAGAGGACGCGCTGCTCATTGGTCTAATCAATCGCTATCATCCGATGAAGGACCACGCAAATTTTCTCAAAGCAGCAAGCAAGCTTGCAGCAAAATATCCGCAGGTCCATTTTTTACTCGCCGGAAGAGGCGTAGATCACACCAATTCAAAACTGATGTTCCTGATTCGCGAGTTGGCTCTCTCGAGTCGCACCCATCTCTTAGGCGAGCGGACTGATATTGCTCGTTTGACTGCCGCACTGGATGTCCTTTCACTCTCGTCACTCTATGGTGAAAGCTTCCCGGTCATAGTAGGTGAGGCAATGGCCTGCGGCGTCCCGTGCGTCGTTACCGATGTCGGCGACTCAGGCTGGTTGATCGGCGAGACTGGGCGAAAAGTGGCGCCCGGCAATCCGGAGCAACTTGCGAATGCGTGGGAGGAATTAGTTCTAATTGGACCCGAGGGGCGAGCCGCCCTCGGAAATGCCGCTCGGCAGCGAGTGATAACTCATTTTTCACTGCCTTCGATAGCCGACCAATACCGGCGACTCTATCAAAACACGCTCATAGCTTCGGGGACTGAAAGATCTGCACATATAGTCCCCACTATGAACAGTTCCACCTCAACCAAGAAAACCCAATCTGTTCTGGATCAATAGACACGTTCAGCGGCGGTACAAGGCAGACACCGGCATCCTGGCCGCCAAAGCCTCTTTCTCAGCCAGACCGAGCCTCTTCCTCTCTTCACGCTTCTCAAGCATGAGCACAAATCCCACTGCTACGAAAATGAAGTAGAACACGAGCAGTTGAGCGCGCTGGCGATAGGCAGTGCCAACGTTGCCCTGGAATATTGAATAGGCGAGGGAAAGCATTACCATGAAGATCAGAATAGGAGAGATCATCCGCAGCCGATACTTAATGGAAAACCATAACCCTAGAACTAGCAGGGGAAACGAGGCCCACCAGACAACCATCTCTGGTAAGGTAATGCTTTGTCGCAACGAAGCCAGTTGCCAGGGAAATGGAGCAAATAGAAGATAGAGCAGACCCACTGGAATAGTCGAAAGCGCGCCGGCGGTGCTGGAAACATCAACATCTTTTCCAAAACCAGATTTAGCACTGGTCGCGGCATCTAACCTGCTTCGTTGAACTTGCTGCAAACTTCCGTACTGCTCGTACTGGAGGTTAGCATAACGCGTGACACCAAAATACGTCAGTGCCAACCCAAGCATAATCATTACAGCGAATTGACGGACGAAACTTTTGGCCGAAATTGTCTGCATTCCAATCACGAATGCCCCGCCAATTGCCACGCAAATCATATAGAAAACGTAGAATCGCAGACTCAGCAGCGCGAACAGAGAGCAAACTAGTATCACTACATACTTAAGAGTTAGTTTCTCTCCCAACTTCAGAGTGGCCAAAATAGAAAGCACTAGAAAGAACACAATCGGCCCGTCTTTTAGCCCTTGAGACGACCAAAGGACCAGCGACGGATAGAACGCCACCGCGACCCCAGCCAGACGCGCAACCCTGATGTTATTGAAGACCTGGTAAGCACATAGAAAAATAATGAACGCGGTCGCTGCACCCAACACTGAATTGAGCAACTGCACAGCCAACAGATTTCGACCGAGGAGTCCATATACCGCGGCCACTAAGTAGACCATTCCCCAGCCCGATCCTTCGGCGCCTCCAATAAACTGAAAGACAACCCTTTGATAGTATTTATCCCCGCTCCAGGCGCTGAGCTGGCTGAATCCAAAAAAATCATAGGTCAGCGCATCGCCCCCAAAAAACTCCTGTCCCTTAAAAACGAAGATAGCGGTTCCCAGAACCATTCTTATGAGAAGAGCCGCGATAAACAGCTTTAGCAAAAACGGACCATTAACTCCCTGCCGGTATGCGGCTAAGCCGGCAATAGTCGCAAGCGCAACGCACAGCAAGACAGCCCTGCTGGTGTCGAAGACCGTCACTACTCCATAAGTTGCGGCGAATGGTGCTACTAATGTTGGTACCACCAGGACAATTGACAGGCATACAAGCAGACAAAAAAATGTAAGCAGACCATTCATTATAGAGCCCTGTTCTCAAAAATCTTCTGGTAGATCAGCACGCGTCTTTCGTTCGATCAAAAACTTGTCCTCTTCATCCAGCTCCTTAACAGCTTTTGCGGGCACGCCGACTATGAGACGTCCCTCCTCCGCAAGCCGGCTGGTTATAACCGATCCTATTCCCACGATGCATTTCGAAGACACTGATCCTCCCGGTGCAACGCGAATTTCCGAACCGATATAGGTGAGAGACCCAATCTCAATCGGCCGCGTTCTCTGTCTGTTATGCGTCCATAAGGAAGAATTGCGTCCTCCAAGTATAGTACGACGGCCAATGTTAACCCGATCGGTAAAGTCTATCTTGTGACCGGCAGTAATAATGCTTCCTTCTCCCAGCAAAAAGCGTGGATCGGTTTCGTTAACCACATCGGGATCGGGAATAGAATTTATCTCGTTCATTCGCATAATCTCGGAGTACCGTCCCAGGCGCACTTCCTCGCCTCCGCGAATGATATTCAGATATCCAATCCTGACGTGGTCGCCGATATACAGCTTTTTGATTCCCACTAAAACGTTCAGATGACCTATCTGAACGTCATCTGCTATGTCACACTCCCACGCATCTATTATGCTGAGTCCGATACGCACTCGTTTGCCGATTTGATAGCCGAAGAGAAGGCGATAGGAAGGTCGCTTCAGAAACGACGGTAGCAAAGCAACTAACGAGAGCACGACAAGCCTGAATTTGCCTGGGTGGTGCATCTGCGTGCCGAGTGCCTAGGACCCTCCTGCCGCTTCTCTCAAAACCGCCGCCAGTTTATCCGCCTGGGCTTCGAGGCCGAAATGCTCAACGGCGTGGCGTCGTCCGGCCGCTCCCATACTCTCGCGCCTTTCACGATCCATCATTAAATTATCCAGTGCTGCCTGCCACTCGCCGTGCCTGGAGGCACAGTAGTGCGTCGTTCCAAGCTCGCCAATCTCCCTGACCGCGCCAACGGGCGACGCCACGTAAGGAATCCCCACAGCCATGTACTGTATTGCCTTGAAGCCGGATTTTCCCGCTGCCCACTCGTCGGCGTAAAGACCAGTAACAATTGGATACAAACCAATATCAAAAGACTGGAAGTCCTCTATCTCGCGATCGATCTTCCATTCACAATTCTCAACCTCGACACCCGGAACGCTAATCTGCCTCCTTCCCGCTCCGACAATCTTCAAGCGGAACGTGTGTCGCCTTGCCAACTGTTGCAGGACCGGAAAAATCGATTGTAAATACGGAAAGGTCGAATGCGTTCCAACCCAGCCAAGCACCAATTTGCGACGGTCCGGATCCATTCGTGGCACAGGGCGAAAGCGTTCGGTATCAACCACGGTAGGGATAACCTGCGCTTTGGTGCCCTTGCTCAATACGTATTCGGCAATTGCGCGATTACCACAGGTAACGATGCTAGCCCAGCGAATCAAATCGTCGGTCTTACCAAACCACTTCAGCGCTTTGCCCAGTCTTCCGTAGGTGGGGCTAGTATATGGGACATATGTTGCGTCATCCAAATCAAGCACCATCGGGCGGGCGTAGGCGCGCGTCATTAGCCATTCGATCACTGGGGGACCAAACATCATGGCTTCACGTTGGACAAATACTACATCCATGCCACCCGCTGAAAATAGGTCCTTGAACCGCAGCAATCCTGATTTCAATAGTCCCGCTGCCGTGCTGGGAATCGCGCGTCGTTGATATAGCTGTGCGAATAGTTTCGAATGGAGAAACGGCCGCACGCTAAGCGTAATGCCACGGTCGGCGAGCGGAACCACAAACTGCTCCAAACGATACCGTGTAGCGGCGGCTTGGACCGGGTAGGACGCCAACGCCAGGACTTTCATGGGTACTAATTAACTAATATCGTCGGAAGTTGCAGGCTTTCGTCCTGTTGCTGTCCAACCGTAGTACTCGTTGATCTTCGACTCCTCCAGTCGTGCGCGAGTGAACCAGTTTTTGATCTCTTGCTGCGTATATCGATTTTCAATTGGAGCCGATAACCGATCCAGTTGATCGTTCACGCAAACCCGGAAAGGGAAGGTTGCGTATTGCTTCAAAGGAATTTTCTCCGCCAGCCGTTCAGTCCCAGGAATACGTTTAAGAATCTGATACGGCCAGACGAAAAAGCCGAATGCTGTCATTGCCGCGGGATACGAAAGCGCGTGAACTACTGCGTGGGGCAAACGTGTGGTGACTTTCCGCACGGTGCTAATGCCTGCCAGCATTGCGCTCTTCATTGGTTGGCCCTCCGGCTTCCAGTACAGATAAACTTGAATTTCGCCGCCAGGGCGCAAGAATCGCAGCAGGTTTTGAAAGGCTTTCTCAGGCTCGGGTAGATGATGCAATACACCGATGGAATAGATGAAGTCGAAGCTTTCCAGGCTGAACGGGAGATTGTGCAGATCAGCTTGAAGCACACGCACGTTCCCCACGGTTTCAGTATTTCGACGGGCAACCTCGGCTGCCGGACCGAGGTCTACGGCCCAGACTTCGGCTCCATATTTCGCTGCATAATAAGCAAAGCGACCGTTTCCGCAGCCAGCATCCAGCACCCTCTTGCCGCAAAAAAACTCCGGCCCATGGGGCTGCATGTAGTTTAGAAAACTTTGGTTCCATTCCTCGTACATCTCCGGAAAGCGGTGCCATTCAAATCCAAAGCTTAGCGCGGTTTTGACTTGTCGGGCGTCTCTGCCTGCGACGAGGCCATTGCCGAGTAAGGCTTCGCGCAGTGGTGAAAGTAAAAGACGTGGGATGCCACCAATGATCGGAAAATTCTCGCGGCACTTCCCGCAAACCAGGCAGGAGTCGCCGTCGGGTAAATGCTCTTCACTCAATGAAAGCGACCCTAAGCAACTGGGACAACGAACAACTTGCAGAAGGTTTGCGGTGGAGAGAGACATGGGCAGATTCAAGTTCCATTCACTAACACGCTTTCGTAAAGGAAGGCGTAGCGTTCTGCACCAACACCGCGGAGATCAAACAATCTCTCCGCAACCTGTCGGCTCCGTAGTCGCGTCTTATCGGTATTGCGTCTCAACTCCTCAATCCTGGCAATGGCTCGAGTATACTCGGCCACGGTAAAATCACTAACCAGCGCTCCGACTTTCTCCTTCGTGATGAGTTGGTCAGAGTCGCCGATTCCCGCATTGGTGACCAGAGGCAGACCACAAGCAAGGTATTCGGCATTTTTCGTCGGCGATGAGGCAAGCTTGGAAAAACAAGGTTTGATAAACACCAGACCCGCGTCGCTGGCGGAGAGATAAGAAGGCACATCGCGCAATGCTACTGACTTTATCGTGTAGCTACCGATCTCTAAACACCGCTCGGTCATCAAGACTTTGATCCGATCGTGCCGGCCCGTAACCAGCCACAAAAAATGGGCGGCTGGTTGCTCACGCAAGACTTGAGCGAAGAAATCCGCCATCTTCTCTGTCAAATACCATCCGTCTATTGACCCGCTATAAACAATTGTGAAGCGATCGCCCAAACCGAGTTCGCTGCGTCGCTTCGTTCTTTCTTTGGCGCTAAAGCTGAAGAGATCGAGGTCAACGCAGCAGGGTATCACTGCGTGAAGCACCGCCCGTCCGTTCAGTCCTTTCCAGGCGCGAATAAGCGGCCAAATCTTTTCCGTAAGGGTCACGACGCCGTCAGCCGCCGCAAGTGCTCGGGATTCCATCGCCTTGGTCACTCGATAAGATAAACTTCCCTTCCGCCAATGTTCAGCATCAACATACTCTTCAGCCATTAAACCGCGAATGTCAAAGATCATCCTTAAGCCAAACTGTCTTTTGAGTGATAGAGCAATGGTCGCGGGAATATGGCTTCGCGCGTGGACCATTTCAATTCGATTTCGTCTAACCAGTACTTTGGCGAAGCGGATTCCCGCAATAACGTCATACACAGTTGCGGGCAGTGAGGGCCTCTGGTGGTATCGTAACCAGTGCCACTCAATATTCTCATCAGCAAGCTGCCGCCGCAGTTTCTTGCAAGCATCCCGGCCGCGGGCATCAACGGCACCCGCCCGCTCGAAGCTAAGGAGACTAAAGCCCACGCCTCTCCTTGCCAGTTCACGCAAGTAGGGAAGAACCTGGCTCTGGCCCAGAGGATCCAGCATGCCATTGTAGGAGATAAAGAGTACCCGTCTTCCCTCAAGCCCCATAAGCAACACCTGTTGGAAAACACTCGTGCCTGCGGTTTCCTGTGCAAGAACTGTACTATGCGCCCTTTCGGCCGACGAGATTGAGACCGGGGTTTTGTAGCCGTACGAGTTCCTCGATTCCCTCCGCCGACAAGAGTGGGGTAACCACGCGCTCGGTTTGGGGCTGGTCGTATTGTGGGGAGAGCATGTCGAAGGTGTCCAGTAAGGCCCAGTCATACCGTCGCCGTAACGACAATTCAGGCAGACTTACATAGTTGGCGACAGGAATCATGTACCGGAACAAACGTCCCAGGTATGGGATGCGAAATGTGACCTCTGTAATGGCGAACATGATAGGCATCAAATACCTGATCGCTTGAAAGAGTATTTCTTGGTCCATCCGTTTTGTGAGTGGCCGAATTAGATACTTGGCATTCAACTTCGTCCAAGGTTTGCGCTCATAGATAGTCACAGCGAGGCGCCCTCCGGGTCTTAATACACGAGGTAAGGCTTTCAGACAGCTTTCAGGATCAAGCGTATGTTGAATTACGCCTATGCAGTAGCAACCATCGAAAACGGCGGAACGAAGAGGCAACGCGTCAATGCTTGCCTGGACCAGGTGTACATTCCTGCGTCCCGCAAAAGTGGAATGAGCAGCGTCCACTGCGCTGCTCATATCGACACCGACCACCTCGCACTGATTTTGGGAAACAACGTCCAGAAACCGTCCTGCTCCTGATCCAGCGTCCAGGATCCACTTGTTATTTATCCATTCGGGACTCCAGTCAGTCTCTTTGTAAAACCTGCTTGCCGAGAGCTTTGTTCCATTTATTGAATCTATTTGCTCAGACTTGAATCGGTTCCATTGGAGACCAAAGGACGACGTATAATTTTCTTTCTCAACAAACCGTGGGATGCTGTTGTTGATTGGGTAGCTCTTCTGACAATGTGAGCACGTTAGGGTGCCGGCTCGAATGTCGCCTTGAGAATCAACCTCACTCGCAACACACGACAACTTGCCCAAACACTTCGGACACGCGAGCACCTCCAGTAACCTTGTTTGCATTTCTTCGAAACAGCAGAACCTGAATTTCAATGATTAGTGTGCGGGGATCTCCCGTTTTTCTGAACTCCGGTCTCTTCATGCCCAGCCACACGATCGCTAAGAATCCATTCGCAGACGCCCAGAAACATTGCCACGTCGATTACAAAATTAATGCAGGCAACCGTAAGAACCCGACGTGGATTTAGCACTTCGAACGACCACCACGATTGAGATTGCCACGTGTACCAACGATAGATCCGCCGCTCTACTCGGAGCAGAAAGAGAATGACTGGGATAAAACTCAACGGCGCCCAAAACCAGGACCCTGCAAGCAAAACTGCCATTACAAAATAGACTCTGGTAACCCGCGACTGCCAATCCTGAGCGAGTCCCGCCTTCATTCCCGAACGAGAGTATGCCGCAAAGCGACGGAATGTTGAGCAAATGTCGGGCTGCAGCTCCCATTCGACGACGGCTTTTTCGCTAAAGGTATGCTTTATTCCCTTTCGCTCGAGTTCTCGGATGAAGATCACGTCTTCGCCTGAGCGCAGATCTTCGCGGAACCCTCCTACCTCTTCCCATACCGACCTTTTGACCAAACAGGATGCTATTGAAGGCGCAGTATTGCCTCGGGGAACTACGTAGGTGATGGCTGCACACTCGCTAAAAAAGTTGTGAATGAGCGGCTTATACCTGCCAAAAACAACCTGAGCCATTGGCTCACGGTTCGCTGAATTCAATAATTCCTGGAGCCAAGCCGAATCCGGAACAATACCAGCGTCGATACACGCCAGCCACTCGCCCGCCGCCCGCTGCGCAGAGAGGTTGCGACCGCGACCTGGCAGCGCGGGGCCGCTACGTATTAGTTGAATCGGAAAGCCGCGATCCACATATTGGTCAATAATTGAAGGGGTAAGATCGATTGATCCTCCATCTGTAATAATGATTTCATCTGGTTCCAGCGTTTGGGTCAGTAAGCTGTCCAGTAACGCACGAATTGACTCCTGCTCATCACGAACGGGAACTATGACACTGATTTTCATCTGTCTACCAGTATAAACACAGCTGATGGCGTACCTACTTCTTAGCCTAGAAAACGTCCAGCACCGTTGCAAAATGGGCCTTGGGATCGCTCCACACAGTTGTTGTTCGGTGATATTGAGTCAATGCTTGGTCTCACAGAAACTCAGTCTCAAAGGCTTTTACCTCAATGCCGGACCCTTTAGTGCGTTGCGAGTGGATCTGGTCGGAAGCTTCTTAGTGTTTCTATCACATATGACTGCTGCTGATCCGTCAGTTCCGGATAAATCGGAAGCGCAAACGTTTCGCGTGCGGCACGCTCACTCTCAGGGAAATCGCCTTCATGGTAACCCAAATTGGAAAAGCACTGCTGCAGGTGAAGTGGTACTGGATAATAAACCTTCGTACCGACACCTTGGTCGAGCAAATGCTTCATCATCGCATCTCGGTAGCGAGATATGCGTACTACATACTGATGGAAGACGTGCCTGGCTTCGGGGCGAACGAAGGGAGGAATCACTTCAAATTCAAGCACTGAAGTCTCTAATAAGAGGTCACTATATCTCGACGCCTTATTGCGCCGTGCTGCTGACCATCTATCAAGAAATTTAAGTTTGACTCGAAGAACCGCAGCCTGTAGTGAATCGAGTCGGCTATTGATACCAACCTCACTGTGGTGATATTCATTTGTCCCTCCATGCGCGCGAAGTCTTCGCAAACGATCCGCGAGGTTCTTATTATTAGTCGTAAGCATTCCTCCATCACCGGCTCCGCCCAGATTTTTGGATGGATAGAAGCTAAAACAACCGATCGCGCCCATTGACCCTGCCCTTCGTCCTCGGTCCTCAGCTCCTATGGCCTGGGCCGCATCTTCAACTATGGGCAGGTGATGCTGCTCACTGATTGCTTCAAGTGACGCCATGTCTGTGCACTGACCATACAAATGAACGGGAATGATGGCTCGCGTGCGGGAAGTAATTGCGGCTGCCAGACGAGACGTATCAAGATTGTAAGTATTTGGATCGATGTCCACTAAAACAGGGCGCGCACCCAGGCGAACAATAGCCGAGCCGGTAGCGAAGAACGTGAACGGAGTAGTAATTACTTCGTCGCCTGATCCAATGTCAAGCGCCATTAATGCGAGTAAAAGCGCGTCAGAACCGGAGGCGCAACCGACAGCAAAAGATGTTTCTGAATACTTGGCAATCTCCTCTTCGAGAATTTGCACTTCAGGGCCGAGCACAAACTGTTGTTTGTCGATGACCCGTTCGACAGCCGCTAACAACTGATCGCGTAAAGAGTCATGCTGTGGCCGCAAATCCACCAAAGGGACCTTCATCTGTACGTACTCGCTCGCTTGTGTTGGAAGAGGATAGGGTTTTTGCGTACGGTCAGTCACCAAAGGCAGAATCTCGCTGTTATTGAGGCCTCATCATCCCATCCGCTTGCTATGGCAATGGCAACTGCTGCGGATAGGTTCCTAGGGTGGCCGGAGGCCGGCAGGTAAACTGTCGCTTATAAGGTTTCGGCTGCGCTCTGACTCTCCGGCGCTTCGCCGGATTCCGAATCTCCGTAATAACTCGAGTAGTAACCCGAGTAGTAGTAATCCTGCGCCTCTAGCTTCACATTGTTCAGCACCACTCCGAAGATATGGGCCCCCACATCAAGCAGTTGCTGCCGTGCTCGCCGCACTACTGCTCGTGAACTCTTGCCGCCATGAACCACCAGGACAACCCCATTCACCATTGTCGATAGGATTGATGCATCAGTAAACGATATGGCAGGTGGCGAATCCACCACAACGTGAGTGAAACGTTCACTCAATAAGCCGAGAAGCTTGCGCATTTCGTCAGAACCCAGGAGTTCGGCTGGATTAGGAGGAATGGGACCGGAAGTTAGAAGCTTCAGGTTGGGATGCCGTTCATAACTCTGAATGAGTCCATCCAGATCCGTCTCCCTCGAAAGCCAGTTTGTCAGACCTCTCGAGTTAGATACCCCGAAATGAGCATGCAAGCGAGGGCGCCGCAGATCGCAATCGATAATCAAAACTTCTGCACCTGTTTGCGCAAGCATAAAAGCGGTGTTGATGGCGGTAGTCGTCTTGCCTTCTGAAGGCTGACTTGAGGTAACGAGAATCGTCTTTGGAGGTTGGCCCGCAGATGAGAGCAGCAGTGACGTGCGAAGGTGTCGATACGACTCTGCAATCGGTGAACGCACGTCATCGATCATTGCCAACGCCGTTGATTCGCTGGGGCCTCCTAAAGGTGGACCCCCGGTTCCGATCAAACGCGCCCCATCCGTTCGGCTTGAGGGAATAAGCGCCAGCGCAGGCATATGGAGATAGCGATCGACATCTTCGATTGACTTCACAGTGTCATCCAGGAAGTCCAGAAGAAATGCAAGGCCGATTCCAGCAGCAAGAGATAGGAGAAAGGCAACAATGATATTGCGAAAGCGATCTGGTCCAACCGGCGTCTTTGGCAGACGACTGGATGTTTCAATGCTGACTTCGTTGGAACGATCACCAGAGGTCACTTGTAACTCACGTTGTCGCTGAAGCAACGTGTTCAGATATTGTTTGTTAGTTTCGAGCTCCTGGCTCATAGCCATTAGATCAATTTGATCGCGCGTTTGCTGTGTGGCTGTGGCCTTTTGCTGTTCATAAGATTTGCGGAGCATGTTCTCTCTCGCAATAGCAGCCTCATACCGTCGCTTCATCGAAGTAAGGATTTCCTTAGGCGCTTTATTGAGTAAAGCGTCTATTGACTTGATTTGCGCGTCGAGTTTCTTCACCTCCCGCCACTCAGGAGTGTAGATGACCAGCAGGGCTTCACGTCTTTCGTTGAGCTCAGCGATCTTGTCTCGCAGTCTTTGCACTCGTTCGGAGCTCTCAATTGCAGGGACGGAAAATAGATCCGCCTCTTTCTTCGCCGTCTCAAACTGTGTTTGGATATCTTTAGTCAGACTCTCCGCGTCAAGCAACTGGCCGCTCAGCGTGCCTAGTCTTTTTGCCTCTAAATTACCATTCGGATCACTGGTTAAGGGGAGATTGTGGCTCTTAGCGTAATTGAACTGTGTCTCCTGCTCATCTTTGATTTTGGCTTGCAGATTGGCAATTTCCTTTGCGAGGGTAATCTCCGCCTTTGATGAGCCAACCATCGCGCGGGCTAGATTATTACTACGAAAGACTTCGGCCAACGTATTTGCTATTTTCTGGGCTAGCTCAGGGTCGGAATGAAAGAACTTGATTTTTACGAGATTCGTTCCGGGTATCGGATCGATAGATTCACTTCCAATGATTGCATCTTCATACGGCTCGAGTTTTGCCAATTCCTCGGAACTCAGCGCTTGTTCGGCCACTTCGTCTTCACCAACTACTGAAAGTTCTGAAGGATTAGATCTCGTTGAGGATTTCCTGTTGCCCGAGAAAATCCTATTGAGGGATGCAAAAATGCCGCCTTGAGTCTGACCTCCCATAAATGTTGGATTGTTCTGCAGATCCAGCGTCACGACCACCTGACGTGCGAGTGCCGGATTCTCCAAAAGCTTTAATTGCGTACCCCAGAAGTTGGGATCGCCCTGGGCGTTAATAATGATCTCCTTAGTCTGCAGCACGCTCTTGGGCTTGGGTTCTATGCGAATCGTCGTCTCTCCAGCATAAATTGAAGGTAATCGAAACATCTGAATGGTTACGAGCGAGGTAACGACCAAAACTAGGCTCAGGATTAACCACTTTCGCTTCAGAATGATGAACAAATAATCGCGGACGGAATTTCCATCTGCCTCCGACCCGCCGTAATTTACGCCATAAGGTTTTGACGGGGCGAGATCCCCCAAAGGCCGATCGAGACTTCTTTCAATTCCAGCCGCAGGTAAAAGACGATTATCTTGCGAAACCATAATTTCAGACCCTCATTTCCAGATCCTAAGAAAGTCCATCAAATTAACGATAATAATAGCAGAGACTCAGAATAATAGCAGAGACTTGGTGTCCGCAAGTTTAACATGGTTCTTCAGCCTCTGCTCGTCTATATCGGAGCTACTCTCTCCCCTGCGTACTCGCGTAACGCTTCTCGCCAATCTGGAAGCGGTGGCAGACCTATTACTTCTGAAAGTAAACACTTTAAGCGAGAATTCCTGGGACGCGGCGCTGGCCGATGAAGAGACTCCATCGTGATGGATTCGATAATCGCCAGCTGCCCGGCGGTTTCTAAGGCGGCCCGTGCAAACTCCTCATAACTGGCGCCGTTACCGGAATTCACAACGTGGTAGGTGCCTGGAAGATCAAGTTGCGCGAGTTCGCGCAAGCGGACCGCCAAATGACTTGAATAGGTGGGCGTTCCATAGGCATCGGTTATGGCTTTCAGTTTTCCACCTGTCTGTGCATGCTCGAGAACGGTGCTCAAAAAGTTCAAGCCTCCCTGTCCGAAAACAAAGCCAGTGCGCACAACGATGGTCCGTGCGTCTGCCAGTTCCGCCCGACGCTCTCCCTCCAGTTTTGAGACTGCGTAGATGCTCTGAGGATTCGGGGAATCTCGCTGTGTATAAAATCCCGCCTTCGTACCGTCAAACACGTAGTCAGTTGATATAGTCACAAGAAGAGCGCTGACTTTGCGGCTCGCCCTGGCAAGATTCTCTGGGCCACTGGCGTTCGCGGCGTAGGCTCGTTCCTGATTAGATTCACAACCATCGACATTCGTCCATGCTGCGCAGTTAATAACCGCGTCCGGTCTATCATGATAAACAGTTGATTCCACGAGATCCCGATTGGAAATATCGAGGCTTCGATGGGTGTAGGATACTACCTCGTCGCCCAACGAACGGCAGTATTTGCTAACGGCCTTGCCAACCATTCCGCCTGCACCTGTCACTAACACTTTCATTTCTCGCCCAACTTCCCGACCGAATGATATCTACACTGCTGAGTATACCGGCCACCATACGACGACGGCGCTTCCTTACTTCCAGTTGCTAAGGCCCGGACAACTTTCTGAAAAGGTAATTTGGGTTCTTTATGACCAGCTCATATCTGCCCGACTGTAGCACTTCCCGCATAAGCCAGCAGACATCCCAACCTGAACCATCGGACGAGTCATCGAATAGAATAAAGCCACCACGCTCTAAGAACTGGTCACAATTCTCAAAGTCTCGTTTAACGTATTCGTACGAGTGGTTCCCATCAACAAAGCAAAAACTGATAGGTCCTCCGAGCCGGATTGATCTGCCAAAAACATCAATGACCTCTTGAGCCTCTCGCCAGGCCGCAAAGAATTCATCCGAAAACGCCTCTATGGTAAACGGCAGATCGTTACCGCTAAACATACGAACATTTCGCAAGTAAGTACCTTTCACGAAATCTCGATATTCAGCGTGAGTCAACGCACTGTGCTCGCTGAGCCTTCCGCCCGTTTCTGCGGACTCAAACAGCCATTTGTCACAGGATATCAGTGGATTGTGGATCTGATGTATTTCTTTATAGTGGCTCAATAAGTTTGTTGATAGCCCACAGAACGACCCTATTTCTACGATCGGAGCGGCGCTAACCAGGTTGCTGATTGCGTAATCAAAGCAATAGAGATTCCCACGATCAAGCATTCCGGCGTTCGCGTAACAAAGCCATCTAACGTATTCATCGGAGATGTCGATGACGCCGGCGGCGAGTTTGTCGTTTCCCTGGGCTTTCTTGCCGATTAACTTTCCAAGTCCCGTCAAGCCATCTTGTTGATACGTATGGATCGCAGTTTTAAGCTTATGTGGTAACAAACTATATCGCTCCTTTCGACGTTCAGATAATAGTAAGAACCTACGCATACGACCAACACTGCGCGCTGGAAGCTGGTATCCTCCTAACAAAGCGCAGTGTTAAAGTAAAGTAGAGCCCAAGAATCGCGATTGAGAAGACAGAAAAAAGCAGAACACCTTAAGGGCGGATGTGTTATAGAGATTTTGCCGATCCAATAACACCACCCAAGAGGTGATCTGCGATGAGCAAACTACAGCAAACCTTACTGCCAAT